>MDTE01178602.1_pt1 | contig 39737 bp, 33 predicted proteins | sample 811231 | NCBI WGS metagenome assembly MDTE01 (sample SAMN05326651, study PRJNA326480) | marine metagenome | isolation source: seawater | place: Indian Ocean: Red Sea | collected 2010
CCATGAAGGTATTTCGGAAAACGGGGATCCAGGGGTGGTTTGGGATCAAATCGGGCGCGTATTGGGATCATTCGTTGCACTAGAGAGCGACGAAACGTATCGAATTGGTGGGCATTGCTGACCAGTTCTGCGAATCGTTGATGACGATTTACATTGAAATGCTCGAAGGGAACCGTTTTGACCATAGGAAGCTCACGGGTGGCCCCAGGTTCCGCATGAAGACCTGGACTCGTGAACGCTGAAAATACAGCCCATAGGATCACCGCCAGGAAACGTAGCTGGGAGTACCATGGAGATGTGGACTGGATGGGGGCGAATGTCACGGGAGAGCCAACATACGTTCCATGGCTAGCCGAGCACCGTGGATGGTTTCATCAGGCACAATGATCTCATTCATTGTGGGCATAGCACGGAGTGTGTCGCGCAGTTTTTCGATCGAGATGCGGAACATATTGGGGCATAAAGAACGACTCAGAGGGACGACGGTACGGTCTGGGTATTCATAGGCCAGGCGGTTCGTCAGATTCACTTCCGTTCCAATAACGATTGTGTCTCCAGGCGAGCTCGATTCTACGTATTTTACTATGAACGCCGTACTTCCGACGGCATCGGCTGCTTCCACAACATTGGAGCAGCATTCCGGGTGTACGACGACCCGGCATCCCGGGTAGGTCTGCCGAGCTTGCTCAATATGCTCTGGGGTATACCACGTATGGACATGACAATAGCCTTTCCAGAGATAGACCTTGGCTTTTCGAAGAGCCTCTGGGCTGTGTCCGCCGTTCACCTGGTTGGGGTCATAGAGAAGCATCTCATCGTCGGGTATGCCCATCGTGTGACTGGTATTTCGGCCAAGGTGTTCGTCTGGCACAAAGAGGATCCGCTCACCTTGTTGAAACGCCCATTCAAAGGCTTTCTTCGCGTTACTGCTGGTGCAGACCAGGCCACCCTCCTGACCACAGATACCCTTGGTCGCCGCGTCGGTGTTCATGTAGACCACGGGAACAACGGTCTCTTTTTCCGGTAGGATAGCTGTTAATTCGTCGAGAGCTCGACCAACCGCGGGACCCGTGGCCATATCTGCCATAGGGCAGCCAGAGTTCAAATTCGGGTGGAACACTCGCTGTTCGGGCCTTGCAACAATTCGTGCACTTTCAGCCATAAAATGTACACCGCAGAAAGCGATGTACCGTGCTTTCTGTTGATCCGATGCCATCTGGCTCAGTTGGAAAGAATCACCACGAAAATCGCCGACTTCAACGATCTCCGGGCGCTGGTAATGGTGCGCCAGGATCACGAGCTCATCACCGAGATCGGCTTTAATACTCAAGACCTCGTCATAGAGTTCGCGAATGCGAGGCTTATCGATCGTACGTAGAAACGCCATATCAACTCACTTCAGAGAATCCCATCACTCAAAAAACGATTTACTTTCTGGATATCTTCCCAGACATCTCGCTTCCCTGCCGGGTTTCGCAGTAGATACGCCGGATGAAATGTGGGCATTACTGGCCATTGTTCAAGGGATTGCCAGGTCCCTCGTATACGAGTAATGGATGCCGTGGTGTCGAGCAGCGCCTGTGTCGCTACCCTACCGAGGGTGATGATAACCTTGGGTTGTATATAGTCGATTTGCTGCAATACAAAGGGTCGACAGGTGGCGACTTCGACCGGTAATGGGTCGCGGTTTTTCGGTGGTCTGCACTTAATCACGTTGGCGATATATACGTCCTCTCGGGACATCTTCATGCCGCCTTCTATGATCTTGGTCAGTAGCTGCCCAGCGCGACCCACGAACGGAATTCCCTGGGCATCTTCGTCAAAGCCAGGAGCTTCTCCGATCAAAAGGACGTCGGCCTCTGGGTTTCCTACGCCGAATACCACCTGGGTTCGACCCTGGGAATGCAGGGGGCATCGCGTACAGCCCACGAGACTGGCCTGAAGTGTGCCAAGATCACCGTCCGGTTGGCGGGTCTCGTCGCGAGTCTGTATCGGCATCTCGGGCACCGTGTCCGGTGTTGGAGGCGGCGTATCCAAATTCTCGGTCGCAGTCGTTGTTTTCAGCTCTTCCACAACCACCGGAGCGGCGGCTGGCGGAACGCCATAGATGCCCTGGTTTTTGAGCATTCGCGCGTGCCGCTGGAGTTCTTTTGCCAGTACCGCAATCTCTGTGGATTGTTCGCCCGTCATGACACTTCCTTATCGCGCAGGGCGGACTGACTGAGCTCCTGCTCTAGCGCGTCACAGAGGATGCGGGCGACCGACGATTTGGCTTGGGGGGAGATGTGCAGGTCGAACTCACCAGGTCCAAGGAGAATACCTTCTGTATCTCCGGGGCCGAAGCCTCGTTGGTCTGTATACACGTGATTTACAAATAAGAGGTTGCAGTTTTTCTTCAACATCTTATTGCGTCCCGCAGTCTTCAGCGCCTCGAGATTGGTTTCGGTTTCCGCAGCGAAGCCCAGAACAATGGGCTTGGATTGTGCCTGGTTGACCGCTTCGAGAATGTCCGGTGTTCGTGTGAGACGAAGACTTGTGTCGTCTGCTGTCTTTTTGTGTTTTGCGTCTGCCATGGAGAGAGGTTGGTAATCCGCAACCGCTGCCGACATGCATAGTACATCTACGTCGGATACGCGCGCCATGATCGCATCACACATCTCCTGTGCCGAAGTAACACGGATGAGCTCGACACCTGGAGGGGGTTTGAGATGGGTCGGGCCCAGGACCAGCGTAGTCTCCGCCCCGCGCGCCTGTGCGCAGCTGGCGAGAGCGATGGCGAGGGATCCTGTTGCCGGGTTGGAAAGAAAGCGTACTGGATCGATGTACTCTCGTGTAGGGCCACCCGAGATTAGCACCCGACGACCGATCAGGCTCTGCTCCTGCGTCAAAGAAGCTGCGATCCGTGCGATGTTCTCGGGTTCCGGAAGACGACCCGGGCCGGTAACTCCGCAGGCTAGCTCACCACTGTCGGGTGGCAGGATCGTGTAACGTTCGAACTCGTCCAGCGTGCTGATATTGCGCTGGACGATCTCATTGCTCCACATATCACGATTCATCGCGGGGCATACCAATACGGGGCAGGTCGCCACCAACATGGTGGTGGTAAGAAGATCATTCGCCATCCCTGCTGCGATTCGCGCGATAACATCGGCGGTTGCAGGGGCAAGGATGATAAGATCGGCTTTCATGCCCAGCTCGGTATGGGGCATGGCGGCTTCGGTATCTGCATCAAAGATCCGAGTACCCACCGGATTGGATGTTAAAGCCGCAAAGGTTAGCGGCTGGACAAACTGTGTTGCCCCTTCTGTCATTTGTACGTGAACGTCGGCACCGGCTTTTACCAGTAGACGAGCCAGTTCACAGGCCTTATAGGCTGCGATTCCCGCACTTACCCCTAAAAGAACGGTTTTACCGTGCAGTGACGAAGCGGAAGAATCAGCGCTCGAAGTCGATGAGAACGTAGGGGCCATCCTGTTGGTAGATGTATCCTACTGTACGCTTGAGGTCGACTACTACTTTCACAGACTTACTTTTTTTGTCGTTTACGATGCGTACACGAGACACGGGCGAATTGAAATGCTCCGTGTCCAACTGGCGGGCGTTATTCTTCAGCGGAATGGTCGCTCCTGGAAATTCGATCACGACTTTCAAGGGCTTTTCGTAATACGCCGTGAACACGCTAAGCCGGTCGGTTTTGATGAAAACACGAGATGCTTCTGCCAACTGTTGGTATCCAATCCAGGACACCTGCGTGCGGGCTCCCTGTTGCTGCAGCGTACGCGATACTTTTTCACTGAACGCAGGGTTATCGTTAACCCGTGGAACAATGCCTTGATATCGTCGTCGTTGGTAGATGCTTCCTTTCAGGTCGACGAAAACTTCCAGGGTGTCACCTTGACCAAGACGCATCCCTTCCGGAAGCTTTTCGGTCTCCCCCTCGACCCCAGATGACGCACTGGAACCCGTTGGTTGGGGTTCAGCTCCCCAAACAGAAGTTGTCAGGAAAACCATAATTAATATGAGGATTGCTCGTAGCATTCACGCACCTGTACCTATCCATGATTCAGCCTAACACGGCTGTTGGAACCATGGAAATAAAGCGTGTGTAGGCCCGACTTATTCCGAATTCACGGTTCGGTGTGCAGGGAATTGAATACGAGCAGCTCAGGCGCGGCGGAGGAGATCACCATGGGTAACTGCGACGATCTGGCCGGAGTCTCCAATAAGTTCCAGGGCACCGTCTTGTCGTATTCCACGCAGTTTTCCACTGACCTTTTTCCGTTCCTGGTTGACGGTTACAGTTTCTCCAACCCAGGCCGCGCGGCTGTTCCATCGCTCGGCTGGAACCTCACCATGGACCATCTCTGTACGATAGAAGTCCAGGGCATCGAGAATCTTCAGAAGGATAGCTGTACGGTCCATCGGACGCTTCATATAGGTCGCGATAGTCGTGGCTTCCTCATTCACTGGAGCAGGGAGATCGGCCAACTCGGTGTTTACATTCAATCCCAGGCTGATAACCGCATACGCGTTGGCCAGGTTTCCTGGCGGTACATGCGATTCGGCCAGGATACCTCCGACCTTCTTGTCATAAATGAGTAGATCGTTGGGCCATTTCAGTTTCAGATTGTTTCCACAAAGCTGTTGTAAGGCGTCCGATACCGCAAGACCCATATGGAAGTTCACTGTGGGCATCCGATCGGCGGGCAGCGGGACGCGAGCCAGGTAGCTGATGATGACATCTGTATACTGTTGGCTGATCCAGACGCGGCCGGAGCGGCCCCGACCATTTGTCTGGTTTTCTGCGATTAAGACCGTGCCATCTTCGGCACCATTTGCCGCCATAGTCATCAGATCGGCATGGGTCGATTCGGTTTCTTCGACCACTTCAATCGGACCGATGTTTCGAAGGGTCATGCAGACGCGTCGAAGACGATCTACATCTAAGGGGAGAAGATGGGATGGTGTACGTGCTGGGCTCAAGATTGTACCTCCAGAATCATCGATAAATCACTATAGGGACGGCTATGTATAAGGGCCCCTACAGAGACCGCATCGAGTCCATCTGCCGCGAGTGGCGAGAGTCGTTCGATACGATGGGTGTTCATATTTCCACTTGCCTCTAGAAAGACGGATTGTCCTACCTGTGCGGCAATGGCTGCGATTGTTTCATCATTCATATTGTCGAGTAGAAGTGCGTCGGCTCCGGCAGCCACTGCTTCCAGAGCTTCGGCGGGAGTACACACTTCACATTGAATTTTCAAGCTATGCGGCGCGTGTTTCCGCGCTTTTGTAATAGCGTTTGTTATCGAACCGGCCACAGCAATATGGTTTTCCTTGATCAGAATTCCTGCATCCAAACCAAATCGATGGTTATGAGCTCCACCGGTACGGACGGCATATTTTTCCAGGGCCCGTAAGCCTGGTGTTGTCTTGCGTGTGTCGAGTATTCGCAAGCCACCAGCGACCGCAGTGTGGGCCGAAGCCACGGTGGCGATGCCAGTCAGATGGCATACGAGGTTCATGACAATACGTTCTGTGCTCAACAATACCGCGGCATCCGCTTCCACCTCGGCCAGTATGGTGCCTGGCGTCTGGGCGGAGCCATCGGGTACGGCGGAGAAGTTGATTGGACTACCTTCACATCGGGTTAGCGTATGCTTCCATGCAGATAAACCGCAGACCACAACATGCTCTTTTGCACGGATGAATGCGGATGCTCTGGTGCCTTCAGGGACGAGAGCGTCCGTGGTAACATCCGAACTGCCCAGGTCTTCAGCCAGGGCCACAGTAAGGATACGATCTAGAGAGGCTATAAGTGCAGGCTCCATCCGTCGCTTTGGATATAATCCGTTGCCGCTACTACTACGCCTAGGTTGCCTTGTCGAGCGTTGTTTGGAAAACGAAGTAAATTCAATGTGTTCTGCGGCATGATTTTAGGGCGCGCTAGACAAAAACCAGGGCTTATTCCTGGATCTCTATTTTACGGCCTGTCGCAAAAGCTCTTCGGCGTGTGCCTTTGCTTTCGGAGTAACGTCACCGCCCAGAAGACGTGAGATGATCTCCGTGCGTTGTTCTTTCGGGACCGATTGTACCTGCGTAAACGTTCGTCCATCAGCAATCTCTTTGGTTACATGGAGATGTGTATGGGCTGCGGCCGCTATCTGAGGCAGATGACTGACACATAAGACCTGACCATTCGTGGCCAGCGTGCGTAACATACGACCGACGGCAAGAGCCGCCTCTCCGCCAATGCCTGTGTCTACTTCGTCAAACACCGACACAAGCACTGGATCGCTCTCATGGGAGGCAGATTTCAGGGCCAATAATAGTCGAGATAATTCACCACCACTAGCGATCGTTTCCAGAGGGTGGAGCCCTTCACCTGGATTGAGAGTGGCCATGAGGCGGGGTTGTTCGAGCCCTTCAGGACCCGGTTCCTCCAGAGGATCGAGGCGTACCTCCAATCGCGCTTCTTTCATATCAAGATCCTGGAGGGTTTGATGAACCGCAGCCAACAGATCTTTCGATGCATTACGTCTTGCTTTCGTAAGCTCTCCACCTTGTTTTGATAGATCAACGAACGCCTTGTTCAGAGTCTCCTCCGCTGCCTCCACCTCGTGGTCGATATTTTCGAGCTGGCTCAATTCCGACCGTGCTTGCTCTACGGCAGCAGGTAGTTCTTCGGGATTGCAGCCGAACCGATGACGTAGTCGCCGTAAGGATTCCAATCGCGCTTCCATCTCTGCTCGTACCGTGTCATCCGCCTCGATACCTTCCCCGTATCGTCGAATATCATGTCCAAAATCGACGACTTCCTCTTGAAGGCGTAGAAGTCGTTCTTCGAATACTTCGACCTGTTCTGGGTCCAGGCGCCGAATCGTACGGAGAACCGTAGATGCGTCCGATAGAAGATTCTCCACATTGGATGTTCCGTCCGAGAAGATCGCGTGCAATTGCACGGTATGTTCTTGAATTTCAGCAGCGTGCACCAGGCGCTTCCATGCCGTCTCGAGATGTTCCTCCTCATTGGCCCCCGGATTGGTGCGGTCGCATTCCTCTAGCAGAAACTTCAGATAGTCCAGACGTTCTGCGCGGGACTGTGCCTGCTGTTTTAGCTGTTCGAACTGTTGCTTCGCGCTTGCCCAATGTTTGTAGGCGTCTACATACGCATCGAACCGCAGTCGAACAGGTCCGAGAGAATCGAGAGGCTCTCGGTGGAATCGTGGGTCGAGCAATCGGACGTTGTCATGCTGGCTTGTCAGATCGACCAGCAATACGGTCAGAGGCTCTAGTACACGTAGTGGCACCGCAATACCGTTGACCTGTAATAGATTCCGACCGGAATCACGCACAACACGTCGTAAAACCAACTGTGTGGGATCATCCGGGTCGAGCAGGTCGGCTGCGGCCAACTCCGCCTGTATGGGATGATCCGCTGGTATGGAAAAAACGGCGATTACCTCGGCCTGTTCTGCACCCTCTCGAATAAGTTGGCCACGCGCCCGCCCGCCCAACGCAAATCGAAGGCTTTCAACCAAAAGGGATTTTCCTGCTCCCGTTTCACCCGTGAGTACAACGAGTCCTTCCGGAAATTCGATGTCGACGTGCGCCAGGGTAGCAATGTTTCGAACAGAGAGGTGGACGAGCATGGATGGAGTTTCGGTTTTCGTTACGATTACGACAGCTCAACTGCCTCCGATAGCAGGCAGTGTGCAGTTGTATATCCAATGGTTTACCGGCACAACCGTATTTCTTCGGTGTTTTGTGCTTTCATTAGACACTTTTTCAGCTTCGGATCGTTACTGATCGCTTGCAGGCAACGAGTTGTAGCTGTTTCCCGGAGGATGAGAGTTTCCTCGGGAGTCATCCTCGTATCAAAATGCGGTGTAGTTGCCGTTATCCCCGCATTAATGAGTCGTTGGCACAACTCTATGTAGCCCTTGTCAGATCGGCCCTTGAGGCATTTTACACGGCAATGGGCGAGCTTTTGGCTATCTACATCAACGTTATGAGTTGGAAAACACTCGTTGAGGCAATTCGTATCAGTCGAACTCCTGGCACACGCTGCGAGCATAATAACCAGCAGAACAATGACGTAGGTAGAGGACCTATTCTGGTGGTGTCGCATGAACCCTCATACGGTTGAAGTCCGGCTTGAAACCGAGGCTACGCCGCATGGTTATCCATTGTCAAAAGGGCGAAAGGAATACGTTGGATATGGGCAATACTCTGGGGAGAGGTGTAACACCCAGTCCCCAGAGATACTTAGCTACGAATCGAACGAATCTGTACGGAGAATACGGCTCTCCGCTCTGTCCTATTCTTCGTCGTCGTCGCCGCCAGAGCAAGCCTCATTACACTCTCTCTGTTCTTCTCTCGCGGTCGCTTTGAGTTCGTCTCTTTCGTCTTTGTCTTCAGCTTGCATTGCTTCAGACCAGCTCGCCTGGAATGCTGCTTTGCAGGCTTTGGGACAGGGATCCATCTCGGGGATCTGTTTCTTTTTCTTTTCGCCGCCACACCCAGGTGCTGCGAACGCCGCCATTATCAACAAGAATAGGAACTTGGTGAAAAATCCTCTCATTATGCCCTCATATTTATTCGTATACCGATTGTAACGAGCTACCCAAACGTCCGGAGACGTAAGCAAAAATGCTAAGCGTGGTCCGCTTTGTTGTCAACCGTGACCAAAAACGGCGTACTGCAGTGCTCTCTTTGTGAGTTTTATTTGTTCCAGCCTGCACAGACATCGTGTTTTCTACAGAATCAGGTCAACGATCGCAGGCGTTGAGTTCGCTTATCGAAGCACTCTTCAGCACACAACCAATCTTGGATGGATCGACTTTACATTCCGCGATGCATTTTGTTTTCCCCAGGTCGACGCGTGCTAGATTTGCTCTGGCTTTTGTTCGCTCCGTCGGGGACAGCCTGGATGCCCATGCCTCTGCTTCGGATGTAAGGATCTGCTGGACATGCGAACAAGCAGCGTTGCACTCGGTTGTGTTGACCGTTTCGGGTTCTGCGGAGCTCGATGTATTTCGACAACCCGTGAGGAGCGGCAATCCAGCAAGGAGAAATAGAGCAATAAATCGATTACGTATGTACACCGTTCTCCGTTTATATGGGAGTGACCGGAGTGGCGGTTATTTTATGCAGCGTTCGAGCGATTTCACTCTTTTTGCTTTCATAACGCACTTTGTCGTTTTCGGATTCTTTCTACATGCGGCGCGGCAACTTGATTCGAACTTCTGTTGAATCTTTCTCGTAAGGCTCGCTCGTTGATCCTTCGGAAGATTGGAGATTAGTTTTTTCGTAGCGGGATCTTTCTTGAGGACTTTTACGGCATGTGAGCAGGCCTTTTTCGCTTCTTCATGCTCTTTATTGGCTTTCTTCGCACCACAGCCAACCAGGGTCAGCGAGCTAGCGACAATACATAAGACCAAGAATCTACCGAATTTCTTCATATATCTACCCGCAAATAGTGTCGCGTCTGTTTTCCCCAGGGGGAGGCCCATGAAATTAAGGCAGGGTAGTGCCCACTGTCAAACGCCATGGGGAATCGTCTATCGTCCGTCCTTGAACGGCTTGCCAAAGGAGAGGAGGCGTGTCTATGGTTCGCAGGCTTGAACGGCCAGCAGGAGAGATTCCTTCGGGCTATCGGGGTAAAATGGAGGCGAATATGAGCCAGGATGCGTTCACCAGCGTACTTGAGGAATCACGTAGTTTTCCGCCACCTGCAGATTTCGCGGCGTCGGCAAACCTTTCGAACAAGGCGGAATATGAGGCATTACGGAGTCGATCCCTTGAAGATCCGGAGGGGTTCTGGGCCGAGATCGCGCGCGATTTTCATTGGTATAAGCCCTTCGACACCGTCCTCGAATGGAACGAACCACACGCAAAGTGGTTTCTTGGTGGCAAGACCAATATCTCTACGAATTGCCTCGACCGTCACCTGGACGGGCCAGGCCGGCATAAAGCGGCGATTGTCTGGGAAGGAGAGCCTGGAGACCAGCGAGTATTGACCTATCAGCAGCTTCACAGAGAGGTGACTCGTTTTGCCGCGGCCTTGCGTGCAGCTGGTGTCGAAGAAGGGGACCGAATCGCGATCTATATGGGTATGACTCCAGAGATCGCGGTTGCCATGCTTGCCTGCGCACGTATCGGAGCGGTCCATTCTATTGTCTTTGCGGGCTTCTCGGCGAAAGCGTTACGAGATCGTATTCAGGATGCAGGAGCCAAGCTGGTCATCACGGCCGATGGTACCTGGAGGCGAGGGAGCGTATTGCCTTTGAAACCAGCGGTAGACGAAGCGGTGGCAGATTGCCCCACGATCGAGCGTGTCATTACATTGAAGCGTACAGGTAATGATGTCGCCTGGGATTCGAGCCGAGATCTCTCCTGGGATGAGGCAATGGCATTAGGACAGGAGGCAGCGTCGAAAGCGAGGGAAGAGGGGGTCGATCTTGGAGCTGCTGCAGAGCTCGATAGCGAACACCCTCTCTTTATTTTGTATACCAGTGGGACAACCGGCAAACCCAAAGGTGTTGTGCATACAACGGCCGGTTATATGGTGCAGACCGCATTTACTACCCGTACAGTCTTTGACCTGAAGGAGACCGATCTCTACTGGTGTACTGCGGATTGCGGATGGATCACGGGCCACTCCTATATCGTGTATGGGCCCATGGCTAATGGGGCTTCGGTCTTTATGTATGAGGGAGCCCCGAACTTCCCAGAACCAGACCGTTTCTGGGATCTAATCGCACGGCATCAGATTACTATCTTCTACACCGCTCCCACGGCGATTCGTGCCTTTATCAAGTGGGGAGATGCCTGGCCTGAAGGCCACGACCTATCCTCGCTGCGACTTCTTGGAACCGTTGGTGAACCCATCAATCCCGAAGCGTATATGTGGTACCGGAAAAAGATTGGGTATGAACGGTGTCCTATTGTTGACACCTGGTGGCAGACAGAGACGGGCAGTATTATGATTTCGTCCGTTCCCGGAGTAACCGATGGAAAACCTGGGAGCGCGAGTAGTCCGCTTCCGGGTGTTGATGCGGCGATCGTTACCGAAGATGGGCAAACCGTGTCTCGGGAGTCAGGGGCCTTGTTGGTGATACGTAAGCCCTGGCCGTCGATGTTGCGTACAATCTATGGAGACGACGAGCGTTTCAAGCAACAGTATTTCTCTACGATCCCCGGTGCATACTTTACGGGCGATGGCGCGCGTCAGGATGCTGACGGAGATTTCTGGGTCATGGGCCGGGTGGACGATGTGCTAAATGTTTCTGGGCATCGCCTGGGAACCGCAGAAATTGAGAGCGCGCTGGTGAGTCATCCTCTGGTAGCGGAGGCGGCCGTTGTTGGTGCTCCCGATGAGCTGACCGGAGAAGCGGTATTTGCCTTTGTTACACTGGAGGGCGGCCGTGATGGGTCTGAGGAATTGGTTGTCGAGCTACGAAAACATGTAGCAGGGGAAATAGGCGGTATTGCGAAGCCCAAGGAGCTTCGATTTGCCGCAGCCTTGCCCAAGACCCGTAGTGGAAAGATCATGCGGCGACTACTCCGTAAAATCGCTTCGGGCTCGACGGATCTCGGAGATACGTCTACCCTTGAAGATCCACGGATTGTCGACCAACTTCAACGTACGACAGCATAGAGGTTTCAGTACGGGGGAATGGGAGTGAGCTGGAAGGACAAAGCGGAACGACTATGCCTCTGGGTAGCGCGGGGGCCAGAACGGAGCCAGGACGGGGTTCGTTATGGCCCGTTCGAATCATCGGTCCTATTTGGTAGGAACCCTGGTCGTACACCGAGTCATGAATTACCGGACTCGTCGATCAGCCGCGACCATATGACGGTGGCGCAGGACGCCGAGGAGCATCTCTTTGTTGAGGATCTGGGGACGACCAATGGGACCTGGATCGATCGAGACTGCCTGCGTGGTGAATCGGCTGCTGTATCCGCCGGAATGTGTATTCGACTGGGAGATACCCTGCTGGTCGTCAAATCATGGGTTGAACCGGATGAAACCGACCAGGAGGAACCAGCCGATTGGGGAGCGAGTGAATCATGGATTGGCCACGGACCGGTTATACAGGACTGGAGAAAAGGCATAAGCCAAATCGGAAGAGCGGGACCTCTCTGGATTCGTTGCCCTGGCTACCAGGATGGTCTTAAAGCGCTTCGTGCAGTGGCCGCTCTTCGAGGGCTCGACTTACATATGGGCGCGGCGGATGGTCGACCGGATTCTCTATTCGGAATGTGGCATGACCCGACGGAACCAGCTCCTCCTGCTGCACCAAACCAGGTAATCCTTGAACTTCAGGATGGGCCGGTAACGAATGAATATGTCACCGACTTTTCTCTTCTTACGATGCCGTCGCTCTGTGATCGTATTGAAGATCTGCCAGCCTTGATCGACGAAGGACTCCGATGTCGATTGGGAGAGAGCCCTACGATGTCAACGGACGCTTTACATTCTCTTCTTTGTCATCCCTGGGTTGGAAGCATTGAGGAACTGGACGCAGTGCTCGACTCGATTGCGCAGTCCATTCGACCGATGGAACAGATCGATACCAAGCATCTTGCCGCTGAGGGCATCGAGGTTATCAACTCGTCTCGGAAGACCAAGATCAAGAAACGAAAGACTGCACCGGATGCAGACCAGCTACGGGCCCTTTTATTAGAACATCGTGGGTCGGTTCGGGCTTGTGCGCAGGCTCTTGGAGTCGACCGTAAACAGGTCTATCGGTGGTTGGAGACCCATGGTATACGTGCCGAATCCTTCCGTTGATTACGAATCTATAGTGTTCGTGGAGAGGCGTTCGAGTATGCGGTATTTGGCCATCTATCTTTTACCATTTTTGGTCTGGGTGGGCTCTGCGTGCAGTACAGCGCCGGCTGCGTCTGATGTCGAAATTCCGGATGTTGGTGGTCCGGATGTGGACAGTATCGGTTCGGACGTGTCCGCAGATCCGGTCTGGGTCGATGATGTGGAGATAGTGCTTATTCGCGCCTGCGGGGGCTGCCATGGATTCTCTGGTTGTGCGGCCGGTTCCTGCTTCCTCGACGATTTCAGCCTCAACCTGCAACAGGCTGAATCCGAAGAACTATGCGGTTCGATGACGGTCGGAGCCTGCCATGTGGAAACGATCAAGAATAAGACGATGCCTCCCGGTGGCTGCGAGCTGGGAGCGTTTGACTGCCTGACGCAGGAGGAAGTGGATCGGTTGGAAGCGTGGGTGGCCGCCGGTATGCCCGAGGATTAGAACCTAGGGAGCGCTGATCCTGTACGCTTCGATGTAGGAGGGGCCGCTGTCATTCCCACAGGTGTTCAAATACACCACATCATCATGAATCAATGGCATGGTGTATCGGAAACCAGGACCCTTCATTTTGGCGCTAACCAGCTTTTTCCCATCGGACACCCGAATGGCGTGGAGAGTCGCTTTCTTTCCCGGTCGTGCCGTCTCTACGACCCAGCCAACCTCTGTCTCCGACGCACCATGGGAATGCAACTGTAGCCTTGAGGGGTGACGACGGAAACGATCGACGGCCTCCGACGTAGCAAAGTCCGGATACGTCCAGAAAGGCGCAAAGCGTGGGGTGTCGTTTTCAATTACAATACGTAGACCAACGATGCCGGCCGGATGGGTATTATCTCCCATGAAGGTAGGGACGAGCACTACGGGTTCATCCCCTACATTTGTCAGGGTGGGCTGGGTGACGGACATACCGGCCCAGTACCAGATACATTGATCGCCGGGCACACCACATTGTTCTACCATTTTATGCCGGTCATACATGGTGCCCAGATGATCCGCATCGACGAGGTAGATATGACCATCTTTGGTCGGGTATGCGAGCACATTGATGCCATTTTGTAGGGCGATATATACGGGCGTGCTTCCGCCAATAAAGTCCAGGAGACCCCAGCATTCAAATAAGGTCATCCCCTCACAGCGACCGTCCGCAGGATCGGGTCGGCTTTGTCCGGGTAGAAGTCGAGGAATGAAGAGATTGGAGCACGACTGTATACAGCTCAGGGAGGGCGCGTCCGGATCGAAGTCGCTACAGAGATCCGGGTCACAACCCGGATCAAAATCCAAACCAGGGCCTGTCTTGATCAATGTGTTGGCGTAATCCTGTCGATTCAGGTCGAGCTGACCGTTTCCGGGTGCCAGCAACAGACTATAGTTTGCTTCATCCTGGATAACTAATGGGCCAGATGGTGCCCATAGCCCGCCTCCACATAGGCGGCTCTTGGAGCCCGATACATTCGTTTGGCCACAGTCGGATTCAGGGGTTGTGCAGAAGGTTGCCGAGACAGCCGCCTCGCTCCCTCCTGCCCGCCAGGCATCCAGATCTATTTCGAACGCCCAACCATGCCAGGGCTGAATATCTCTACCATTTCCAAAAGTTATATATGCTCGGCCCAGGTCATCACCTTCCTCTTTACCATGTACAATCGCGGAACGCCCCAGAGCATACCTGGCCTGGAATTCAACCATGCCTGTTCCAGCGGAGTCGGGTACGGACGTCGCCAGGTCGATCAGAGGGAAGTCGGGGTGAAGGTCTCGCGTAATCAGATCGACGACAACGACCCGGTGACGGATCCGATGATCCATGACGGTATGACTGTTGGAGCCGGGCTCCTCCCCCTCTGGTGTCGGCGTTGTATGGTAGGTCAGTACCATCAAATCATCCAGGATAAGCGGTGTGGCAAGACCGAAAGGATCTTCACCAGTGGGAGCAGGCACTAGAAAAGACCAGACCTCGTCACCGGTCTCGAGATCTAGACCAGCGATAGTTCCTCCTCCTTCAAAGATCAGAAGCAGAGGACCACTACCATCGTCGTACAGTATGGGAGAGGCGAACATACAGCCTGCATAGGATTTCCCGGGATTGTCGTTCGTGGGAAACAATCGCTCCAGGGTCAGGGTCTCCACGGATATATCCGCGTCGTTCCCTGTGCCGGTATCTGTTCCCATGCTCTCAGACGAACTACAGGCAGCCAGTAGGATAAGAAACGCCAGCCTCAGATATGGGTGTTTCAAGGTTGACCGAAGAAGAGTGGTAATCCGATTCATCCGGACTTCGTACCGGATTCAGAAGCGAGAAACAACCTAGCCTAGAAGAGCGTTTATTTTGGCCGCACAGATGAAATCATTTTCCGTCAATGCGTTGATGGCATGTGTCTGATAACTTATGCCACAACAGCGATAGCTGACCGTTAGATCGGGGTGGTGGTTTTCACTTTCTGCGACCCAGGCGACAGCGTTCACGAATGCCATGGTCTCTTTGAAGTTTTCAAAGGTGAAGGTTCTGGAGATGACGGTTTGGGATTCGTTGAACTCCCAACCCTCTACTTGTTCAAGATACCTCTCTGCCATCTCATCGGTAAGTGGGTCGATGTCTCCTTCGCAGGCGATACAACGCTTCTCGATTAGCCTCGTTCCCAACCACTGTTCTGTCATGAAAACCTCCGAACGCCGTTTCCCAGCGTTATGGAGAAAGCATACTCGACAGGATTCCTATTTGGCGAGGCCTCAAAAAAAAACACCCGAATCAACCGCAGTTGACTCGGGTGTTTATGGTGACCCCAACGGGATTTGAACCCGTGTGACCAGCTTGAAAGGCTGGCATCCTGACCTGGCTAGACGATGGGGTCGTGAAAAGATCCGGGGGCGGTGAGGCGCCGGGGACTCGAACCCCGCACCAACGGATTAAAAGTCCGTTGCTCTACCGGATGAGCTAGCGCCCCGCTGGGGCTTCTAGCATAAGAAGCTAGAAGATGCGAGTCCTTTTTGGGGGGCACAAGCAATGGGCCAGCCGGGTTGTAATATTCGCCCGAATAAGGATTATGTCGCTGTCTTGAAATCCGTTTCTTGTGGATCTTCAGAGTAGAAGATAGTTTTCCCCAGCTTTTCCAGTTGTTCATTATACAGCTTTGCAATATTGAGCGTGAGCGTTAACGTTATCGGTCACTATGATGGACCAGGCGACGAGTCGATAGCATGTTTCTCGGTCATAAAATTGGTGTTGTTGTTCCTGCCCGGGATGAAGAACCTCTCCTTGGCGATACACTGCACAATATACCCGACTTCACGGACCATATTCTCGTTGTAGATGATGGAAGTGAAGATGGTACGGCAGAGGTCGTCCGTAGTTTTATGCACGTAGACGCGCGCGTAGAACTTCGTATGCACCCAGAACCGGCCGGTGTGGGTGGTGCAATTCTGGCTGGGTATCAGGCTCTCTACGAAAAGGGATGCGACGTTGTCGCTGTCATGGCGGGCGATGCGCAGATGGATCCAGCGGATTTGAGCGCAATTATTCGACCGATCTGCGAAGACAGAGCCGATTACGTGAAAGGTGACCGATTCGCCCACGATGCCGTATGGACAACGATGCCCTTTGACCGGATGTTCGGTAATCTGGTTTTGACCTGGGTCACGCGCGGGGTGTCGGGGTATGCGAAACTCAGGGACGCGCAATGTGGTTATACGGCCATACGGTCGACCTTGATACCCAGTTTGATGGAACACCCGGTTCATCCAGGCTACGGTTTTCCAAATGCACTTCTAGCCCATCTGGGGGTGCTCGGTGTACGCCTTGAGCAAGTCTGTGTGCGGCCGGTCTACGGAAGCGAACGCAGTGGCTTGAACCTGGGGAATGTGCTGCGAACCTACCCAGGAGTTTTATGGAAAGCGTGGCGATTCCGTAAGACGCATCAAAGAGAGGGTGATGGGAAGGTTGATAGCTCACCGGAGCCGGTGGACGTATCCTCCAACGCTGATGTTGGGGCGATACACCATTGAAGATGAAGAGGTCGAAGAAACCCAGATTTACTCTGGTGACCTCCTCGTATCCGGCCTTTATGGCCCCTCACGCGGGCTGTTTTGTGCAAACTCATGTGCGCGCTTTGAAGCGACAGGGTTATCAGGTGGAGGTTATCCGACCCGGGCCGGCCGACCCGGTACAAGAGGAACCGGCCGATACGATTCATCAGGTGCCGATTCGTCGGAACAATCCAGGTAGCTTCTTACGGCAGGGCTTTCCCGAAGCTTTTGCCAGGAATCCAATACGTGCGAGCTGGGATTTTGTCCGTTGTGTGCGTGGTATGACTCGTACACTCGCACGGGTTGGGCCTTCGTCAGACTGGTTGATGGCGCATTGGGCTGTTCCGGCTGGTTTGGCATGCCTGGGGTATTTTCGAAAAACGCCTGGGGCCTCGCAGAAACTGATTACCTGGGTACATTCGAGTGATGTATACGCGCTTGAGAGGCTACCAGCGGGTAGTGTGTTAGCTCGTAATCTTGTGCGCAGATCCCATCTTGTTCTGGCGCCAAGTCGCGCCATAGCCGACCGGCTGGCCCACCGTGCAAAGGTAGATCCGGATGGGATCCATGTTCTACATCCGGGGATTGAATACCCAGACACTGTGACACCGATTCCGGATGGCCCCTTACAGATCCTCTTTGTTGGGCGCCTTGAAGCAATCAAAGGTGTGGATGGATTGTTTGAGCTTCTCCGCCAGCATACGGACTGGCGGCTGGTGGTGGTGGGAGACGGCACGGAGCGGTGTCGATTAGAACAGGCGGCTGCTGACCTGGACAATGTTGTGTTTCTTGGGGCGGTCCCGCCAGAGCGTATCCCGGAACACCTGGCTTGTGCACATGTCCTGGTATTGCCCGGCTCCGCTCGCTCTCGACGAACGGAAGGTCTTCCTACGGTATTATTAGAGGCGATGGCGGCTGGACGAGCTGTCGTCGCGGCCGATACCGGTGGGGGAGGAGAGCTTGTTGATACCAGGGTAGGAATGTTGGTTGAGCCAGGTAATAGTCACCAGATGAATGACGCACTGGAGCAACTGGATGGAGACCGGGAACGGTTACGTGCCTGTGGACATGCGGCACGAACCCGGGCTCAAAACTACGCCGCGGACCATGTCGCTACCCAGATGTTGGGGTATTTATAGGGCCAACCCCAAGATGTCGTAGTTTTTTTCGCTAAAGAACCAAAAAAATGTCCGATTCGATCCTAGTGGCGAATGCTCGTCTTTTGCCCGCCGTAGGGCGTTTTATGTGTTCTTTGGGGATAAATTAGTTTTTGTTGACTCCTACTACATCTTGCGTAATTTTGGCGACACACCACAAGATGTTGTATGTTGTAAACATGTGTTGTGTGGAAAACCAAAGGGTATCTTGTGGAGAAATTCGGAGGACAATGTTCGATTGATTGACGTATCCGCTTTCGGCTCGCTCGGTGCCGTGTGGAAAAGTCATAAAAATGGGCAGAACTTCTTGTGGATAAGAACAAGTTTAGGAAACAAAAACAGAAAATAGTGAACACGCTGAGAGCATACGGAGGGCAAAGAACATGAAGGTGAAACGACGCTTTACAACGGCAGGGGCCGACCCACTTAAAGAGGTACGGTTCGAAAATAGAAGTAGTCGAATCACAAATCCCGACGGTTCCGTCGTGTTTGAGGCAGAAAATATCAGTGTTCCGAAGGCATGGTCGCAGGTCGCTGTAGACGTGATCGCCCAGAAATATTTTCGGAAAGCTGGCGTTCCGGTCAAAACGCAACCGGTTCCGGAGAAGGGTGTTCCAGAGTGGTTGTGGCGAAGTGAGCCGCACGCTGATTTAGCCGATTTGCCGGAAGAAGAGCGTACCGCCGGTGAGATGGACGCGCGTACAGTGTTCCACCGCCTCGCCGGGTGTTGGACGTACTGGGGTTTCAAGCATAACTATTTTGATACCGAAGACGACGCGTTGGCCTTCTACGACGAGATGATGTTCATGTTGGCCAGCCAGTATGCTGCGCCCAATAGCCCGCAATGGTTCAACACCGGGCTGAACTGGTGTTATGGAATCACCGGGCCTGCGCAAGGTCATCATTATCCGGACCCGGTTACGGGCGAGATCAAGCGTAGCACCAACGCATACGAGCACCCACAGCCTCATGCGTGTTTCATTCAGTCTATATCCGATGATCTGGTCAATGAGGGCGGGATCATGGATCTTTGGACCCGTGAAGCCCGAATCTTCAAGTATGGAAGTGGTACGGGCACGAACTTCTCGTCTTTGCGTGGCTCGGGCGAGCCCCTCTCTGGCGGTGGGAAGTCTTCCGGTTTAATGTCCTTCCTGCAGATTGGCGACCGTGCAGCTGGAGCGATCAAGAGTGGTGGAACCACACGTCGCGCTGCGAAGATGGTGACTCTCGATGTGGATCACCCAGATATCGAAGCCTTCATTAATTGGAAGGCCCGCGAAGAGCGTAAAGTGGCATCTCTCGTTGTTGGTTCTCGTCTCTGCAACAAGCATATGAACGCAGTGCTTCGTGCCTGCGGTCCAGACGCAGACGCGGAAGTCAAAGATACAGACGATGTCAGGAATCCACGAAAAAACCGAGCTCTTCGGTCCGCTATCTGGACAGCACAAGAGGTCGGAATTCCGAAAAACTATGTCCACCGTGTTCTTCAGCTTGCGGAGCAGGGATATACCTCCATTGAGTTCGAGCAATACGACACGGACTGGAATAGTGAGGCCTACGCGACCGTCAGTGGTCAGAATAGCAACAACTCTGTCCGCGTAAGTCAGGACTTCCTGGAGGCCGTGGAGACGGATGCCGATTGGCGGTTGAAGCGCCGTGTCGATGGCAAGACCTCGAAGGTTCTTCGAGCGAAAGAACTATGGGGCCAGATCAACGACGCAGCATGGTCTTGCGCTGACCCTGGCCTGCAATTCGATACAACAATTAACGAATGGCATACGTGTCCAACATCTGGTCGGATCAATGGTTCGAACCCCTGTTCGGAATATATGTTCCTGGATGATACCGCATGTAATCTCGCGTCACTCAACCTGCTTCGTTACTACAACCCCACTCGTGGGACGCTTGAGATCAAGAATCTGGAGCATGCCTGTCGACTTTGGACGATAGTGCTTGAGATCTCAGTGCTTATGGCACAGTTCCCGAGCCATAAGATCGCGGAACTCTCGTACCGGTATCGTACCCTTGGGTTGGGCTATGCCAATCTTGGGACATTGTTGATGGTTCAGGGTATCCCCTACGACTCCAAAGAGGGGGTCGCGATCTGTGGTGCCATCTCCGCGCTTATGACGGGTATATCCTATGCGACCAGCGCTGAGATCGCCAAAGAGCAAGGTCCCTTTGCTGGCTATGAGCCGAACGCGGATTCCATGCTTCGAGTGATTCGTAACCACCGGCGTGCGGCCTATAATGTGGAGAGTAGCGATTACGAATCCCTATCCGTAACACCGATGGGGATTGATCCAGAGTTCTGTCCGGAGCCTCTTTTGAAGGCCGCCCAGAAGGCCTGGGATAATGCGCTGAAAAAGGGTGAAAAGTATGGCTATCGCAACGCCCAATCTACCGTTATTGCCCCTACGGGTACGATCGGCCTGGTGATGGATTGCGATACCACGGGCATTGAACCGGACTTTGCACTTGTGAAGTTCAAGAAGCTTGCGGGTGGTGGTTATTTCAAGATCATCAATCAATCCGTACCTCTCGCCTTGAGTCGGCTTGGCTATACGGAAACCGAGTCGAACGCGATTATCGATTATTGCGTAGGGAAAGGAACTCTTAAGGGAGCTCCGGCCATCAACCACGACACGCTTGCGACCAAGGGCTTTGATGCCGAGGCGCTTGAGAAGGTGGAAGGAGCGCTTGGAGAGGCTTTTGATATCTCCTTCGCCTTCAACCAATACGTCTTGGGTGCAACGTTCTGTACCGATACCCTTAATATTCCCGAAGAGAAGTTGAGCTCCTTCGACTTCAATATGTTGGAGTATCTGGGCTTCACCGAAGAGCAGATTCTTCAGGCCAATGATTATGTCTGCGGTCGAATGACGGTAGAGGGGGCACCGGGCCTGAAAGAGGAGCATGAAGCCGTGTTCGACTGCGCCAACCGCTGTGGTCGGTATGGTCAACGGTATATTAAGCCGATGGCTCATGTGCGAATGATGGGAGCGGCCCAGCCGTTCATCTCGGGCGCCATTTCCAAGACTATCAACCTCCCCAACGAGGCGACTGTAGAGGAAATCGGTGATGTGTATATGGCATCGTGGCAACTGGGCCTGAAAGCCAATGCATTGTATCGGGATGGATCAAAGCTGAGCCAACCATTGAATGCTACGGCGAATGATCTGTTGGATCTTGGTCAGGTGGTAGCGCCCGCGAAGAAGGCGGCGGAGAAGATTATCGTCAAATATCTGGCACGTCGTCGTTCCCTGCCATATCGCCGGGGCGGTTATACCCAGAAATCGGTAGTATGCGGTCATAATGTATATCTACGCACGGGCGAATACGAAGATGGTAGCCTCGGTGAAATCTTCATTGATATGCACAAAGAAGGCGCTGCTTTCCGTAGTTTGATGAACTGCTTCGCGATCTCTATCTCGATTGGTCTCCAGTATGGGGTTCCATTGGATGAGTTTGTAGACGCCTTCTGTTTCACCCGTTTCGAGCCAAACGGTATGGTCGTCGGAAATCCGTATATCAAGATGTCTACAAGCATCATTGATTATATCTTCCGGGAGTTGGCCATCAGCTATCTGGGACGCTCCGACCTTGCACAGGTCACACCCGAAGATGTTCGGCCAGATGCTTTGCACGCGCCCTCAGGTGGGACGTCTGATGAGCAGGCCGAGATTCTTGAGCTGGGCGAATTGGAGCGAGAGGCCGCAGACGTAGCACAGCAGACCGATATGTTCCGTCCGCAAAGTTCCCACCTCGAAGTGGAGATGACCGGTAAGGCGGCAGTCGGAGGCGGGTTCGCTGGACTTAGCGATCGGCTTCCCACGGCAGCCAATGATCAGGATGGTGCCGAACTTCAGGCTATGGCCCGGTTGAAAGGCTATGAGGGAGATGCTTGCACGGAATGCGGCAACTTCACCATGGTACGAAACGGGACGTGTCTAAAGTGCAACTCCTGCGGTTCCACAAGCGGTTGTTCCTGACCAACCTGGTCACGAACTGATTCGAGAAAGGCGATCTCCTGGAAAGGGGGTCGCCTTTCGTCGTTTGAGGGGGAAACTTGGCGCTCGACGGTGGTGGAGACTCGAAGGGAACGTACAGTCAGCGGCAGTTGACCTTCGATATACAAGCACGCTGGCGGTGGTATGATAGGGCAGGAACACCCTACGAATGACTAGTCCAGACAACGATAAACAACTGCTTAGGATCGCTGACGTCCGGTTTTCATTTCCGGATAGAGCGGATCGACTATTCGACGGAATCGACCTGTCTATAGGTCCAGATGAGATCGTAGTGATACTCGGGGGAAGTGGTACGGGTAAATCCACCTTGGCCGAGTTGGTATTTGATCTTTGCCCGACTCCACCGGAGTCCGGTTCCATAGAGCGAGATCCGGATTCGGTACTTCTATTGCAGGAAGGAGCCGTGTTCGATCATTTATCGGTACGCGGAAATATGAGGCTTGTACTGTCTCGCCTGGGACAACCGGTGGATGATGATGCGATTCGAATGCAACTGGGCCGGGTGAATTTGAATAATGTATCGCTCGATCTTCCGGCACATGCTCTCTCGGGTGGACAGAAACGAAGATTGGCGGTTGCACGCGCATTAGCGACAGGACCCCGGTTATTGTATTTCGATGAACCGTCTGCTGGTCTGGACATAGATAATGTTCGTGATCAGGGAACTCTGATTCGGGAACTTTGTGGTCGGGACGGGCGTAGTGGTGTGATCGTTACGCATGATCCGCTCCTCGCGGCGATAACCGCGGACCGTGTTCTTCTACTTACCGACGGGCGCTTTGAGCCAATCGCTTCGTTCACAGAACGAGTGGAACCATCGGATCATAAGGGGATCGAAGCACGGCAACGGACGATAGAGAGTGGAATTGAGGGGCGGTTGAAGTCGACCGGTGGTTCTGTAGCTACGGAGACCCCATCCGTTATGGAGCGAATCAGAACCGGACTATCCGAGAGCATGGATAGACTTCTTCTGCCTGGAGATCTTGTATTCGAGGTCGTCTGCGTCATAAGGAGATTGGCTCGTTCGGTAGCACACCTTTTTGATTTTATGCTCATTCTCTGGCGCTCACTCTGGATGGCCGGAGTGTCGGGGATCCCCTTTTACGGCCTCATAGGGCTCATTATTGGCTCGATCATCATGGTCGTTTTGAAATTGGCCTCACCGCTACCGTTTGCCCATACCCTGGAGCTGGTACAGGGGACCCCGCTTATTGCGCTGACGCCGCCGTTGATGGGGTTCTTGTTCATAGCGCGTTCGGGTTCTGCCCTGACAGCCTGGCTGGGCGGGATGGTCTACAGTCGGCAGGTGGATGCGTTGCGTACATTGAATGTATCTCCGGACGATTATCTGCGAGTGCCGATATGGCTTGGAGCCTTTATTAGTTTCGTCGTTACATCGACGTGTTTCTTATTGGCTATGTGGCTCGGGGCTGCAGCGACCGCGGGAGCGGTGTTCCTTGAGCCCGGTGCGATGGAGATTCTGAATCCGTTAGTCGCCGAATCCGCTGAATTACGACAGGCCAGCACAAAAATCCCCATCTACGGGATCATGCTCGCTTCGGTGATCACGTTTGTGGGGTTGGCGAGGAAACGAACCAGCGAAGATGTTGCGAATGGAATTACCAGCGCCATCATTCTGGGGACCGTAGTCGTGACAATTGGTGAGCTTTTGGCTCGTATTCCGGCTTTGATGGGGTGAGTTCATGAGCAGGAAACGAAGCCATCGCTTTTTCGCGACCCTAGTGGTTATAGCGCTGGTATATGTCTTCCTTATTCGTGGGACAGGGCCGGTGCTAGCACCCGTAGGCCTACAGATCCAATCTCCTGCACCGGGCTCTATCTTGCCTAAGGATGCCGAGATTTCGGTAGAAGGGCGCTTTACGCACGATCGGCCCACAAAGGTTCGTTGTGAAGACACCACCGTCGAAGTTGGAGAGGATGGCACGTTTTCGGTGTCATTGAAGAGTCCTGCGGACGGAGGCTTGTGGATTGTCGATTGTGTAGTCCCTGGTGGACGACAGACCCAGAAGTTTGCGCGCGCCTATTATGTGGACCCTCAGCCCAAAGGCGCGGACTGTACTGCATCGGAGAGCTGTTCGGGAGATGAGGTGTGTTCCTACGGAACGTGTCGTTCCAAACATGGTCCGGTCCAAAGAGACGGATCGGTGGACTTGGTACGTGAGGCAGGTGTTCTGGTCTTACCGGAAACATTTTTTCGTCGTGGCTATTCCAACTTTGTACCGCTGCTAGAAGAATCTTTGAATCAGGTAGTCGCTACCGAGATAGAGGCTCGGCTTGCCGAGGATACAATCCCGAATATCGAGGCATCACTGTGGAAGCTTCGTATGGGGATCAAGGTGAGCGATATCCGCCTATGTGATGGTGAACCAGATTGTAGTGGTGCCTTCCGGCTGACCTTAGCCCCCAAGAAACCCAATCTGATTCGGGTCCATTTGGCGTTCGAGAAATTGGCAGCCTCGGGTAAGGCGTATGTAAAGCTAGGCCTTCAATCACCTCCGATTGGAGTCGAGTTGAGCGGCCGTGGAAACCTCCAAACCGATATTGCTCTGGAGCTCGACCCAGGAGGTGGGATTCGAGCAAGTATTCAACCTGAGAGTTTTCGAATTGCCTTTGAACAACTTTGTTTCAAAAAGATTTGTCTGAACATTGCGACAGACGGTCCGTTCCAACAGTGGCTGAACCGTCAGTTTTCTACACCCATTTTGTCCGTTGCCGACGAGATGGATCGGGTGTTCGGTGATGGATTAGGAAATCTCAAGGGCGCCGCGGACGCGTTGGGGCAGACGCTCGAATATGGAGTTCGGTTGTCTTCGTTGGAGGTTACCGACGACCACGGGATTGCGGTCGTTTGGGATGTCGAATTCCAATCCCGAGGAGAGAAAGAGCCGGTTCGAACGATATCCTGGGCGGCTGCGAGACCGAAGCCTAAGTCCACACGCCCCTATCTTCTCATTTCTGATCGTTTGTCGAACTACATTATGTATCGATTATGGTCCGGGGGCTTAGATAAGGGGCTTCCTTCGGAGTGGTTGTCTTCTGTACGAGATGCCGTCTCCGTGAGTGGGTATGGCGTCCGTGAATTACGATTGGGTATGCCTCCAGTACTTCGACCCGTCAATGATGAACAGGGGCTCTCTTTGCTTCTACCCGAGGTGTACGTAGTACTTCGAGATGAAGAGGATTCGCAGAGAGCGCTGCGGCTTCATGGGACCATGCCGGTTCAGGTGTTGCCAGATGCAGGGAATACATCGTTAAGCTTTCTTTCGGGTGTTCGTTTACCGGCGCCCGGGGAATCGGCGGAAGAGATGCGCAATAGCCAAATCACGGTGGAATGTCATGAGACAGGCAAGGACGCGAACACCATCCCTTGCTCTGCGGACTCCTACCGTTTTGAGCGTTTAGCAAAGGTCGCTCTACAAGTTGCGCGGGGCGTCCGAACGGCGGTGGTTATTCCTCTTCCTCGCCCGGAGGTTCCCGCTCCCCATGGGCAGGTACGGGAGCTCGGATTCTCTCGAATCCAACTTCTCAATGATGCTCCAGGCTGGATTTTTATTGAGACGGATTACTAGGCAAAATTGGTGTTCCAAAAGGTGTGTAGCGACGTGGTAAGAGCCTTTTGAAGCCAACAGTCTTTTGTAGGGCTTTTGTATATTTTTTGACGCGGCTGCAACAGGAATGCAGAATATTTCTTGGGATAGCCGGGGTATACGCACGTGTTTGAACTCGTTTGGACATGGATTTCACGATTATGGAGACGCCCTCGTCGATGGCGTCGTGCGGTCGATCCACGCGATCGCTATGGCCGTCGTCATAGCGGTCAGAGTGAAGCGACAGTACCAATCTCGAAGCGAGAGGGGTCGGTACATACGCTGGACTTCGATGACAAAATCACATCGGGTCAGAACTTCGAACTTCGACCGTGGAATCACAAATATGTAGTACCGTCTCTGAACTGCGATCTTTTGCGCGAATACCTTGCCCGCTCATTACGAGTGGAGATCGGTAGGGTCAACGACGCAGCGGATAGAGCGTTTATTCAAAGACTTATCGATCTGACTCGCGTACCAGATTTGGAGTTGCCACCCTTTCCTACAGCCTCTCTTGAGGTGGACAAGCTATTGAGTAAGCCGGATCCGCCCATGGCACAGATTGTACGAGTTGTGGAACAGGACCCTGCATTTGTGCAGCGCGTATGGGCGCGGGCAAAGACGGCTCACTATTCGCAACCACCAGAGACATTACGTTTGGCAATTGCTCGTCTTGGCTTTGATGAATTGTGGAAGGTCGGAATGTCCCTCTGCTTGAATGAAGGGGTCTTTCGGGTTCGCGGATTCCAGGATGAAGTAGAAGAAGTTCGACAACACGGGATTATTGCCGCTGATGTTGTCTCCTGGGTGTCCGGACACGCACGAGGGCCATATTACATGGCTGGACTTTTACATGATGTAGGCAAGTTGGTTGTCTTCCGTATGGCATCGGTTCGCCATGCAAAGAATCGGCCCACTGTGGAAACTGTGGAACAGATCATCAAGAAATACCACCCTGCAGTAGGCGTTATCGTTGCCGAGGCATGGCAGTTGGGTGAGGTCGTGAAGATCGGAGCCGGTTTCCATCACAACCCGCTTGCTGCACGCTCGGAACAACGGCGCACGGCCGCGATGGTACAGGTCGCTGATATTGCGGCCCATGCGGTTATACCGAATCGTGGCGCACGGGAACATGTTGGACGCAAAGATCTGGTCGAAAAATTTGGCGCCGAATTAAATGTTCCGGAAGCTCTTGCACGGGCCCGCGGCGCTCTTGGTCGATTCGATGCCAATAAAGAGCGTGGAGCCGCCTGAATCGGTCATCAAATCAGCTCTTGGATTGTTCTGAATTCTGCTTGATTTGATCGGCATGCTGTAGAGGTTTGCCCCCAGAATTTCGATGAATTCATAACATGGCTTGAAGATTTTACTAATTTCTGGCATTCTAATTGTACAAGGATGTTTATTAAACCGGTGCCAGACAATGATTTCCCAGGTACCATCGTACCCAATTGTGGCTCATACCGCGAATAACGCGAACGCCGAAGCGGCGGCCACACAGCTATCAAAAGCAGCTGCTGATAGAGAGCAGGCGGCGAAGCCTGAGATCTATAGGAATATCGAGCGTCTGGCTGAGGTGCTGGATACCAAACAGGCTCCTGGTAAGGAGGCTGACGCAGGACCTGCATCGGTTCGGCAGCAAGACGACCAACAACGTATTGAACAGCTGGAACGTAAAACGAAGAAGGCTCGTAAGCGTCATAAGATCCAGGCTCCGTCGCGGGATGCCCGGACAGCCGCGACCAAGGCGTATGATACATCGCCCATTCCGTTCGATCCTGTTGGTACCGTCAAGAAGATGAAAGTGACTCGCAGTCTTGTACAGGCACAAAATGAGTTGCCTGTCCTCGACTTTGAGATTACGCGTGCTGTAGAGGCTAATCTTCGACAGGCGGAACATCAGATTCAGCTTTTACGAGAGCGAATCGATGGGTTCCAGATGAGCCTGAATAGTCGACGGGAACGCTTCCAGGAGTTGTTCGATAATGGGGAAGTTTCCGCGAATGGTGTTCATGCTGGAGTTCTGGAAGAGGCGATTCGCTTGCTCTCACCTTCGCCCGGAAATGATGATGGTGGCCGTGAAATGGGAGACTTGTCTAGCCGGCAAGCAGTCATCCGATATGTCTCGTTTGCGAATGCGCCGGACGGAGCTACGGTTGCACAACCGGGAGAAATCAAGTTTGATCTCGTAGCGTGATCTGAATTTGGTGTAGAAATGCCTGGATTGAGCTTCTGGTGGCTCATATGAAAAGTTCCGAACGTCGTCGGTTTACTCGGTTTGAAGAATCGGTCGAACTCGATGTGTGGCTACGTTTTGTGCCGAGCACATCGGGACCGGATTTGTCCAATCTTGGACCGAAGCGTGGCCGTATCATCAATATTAGTGGTGGTGGAGGCCTGGTAGAAAGCCTGCCCATTGATAATGTGGAAGGTGCACATGCGATCCTGAGTATTCAGCTGGAACCTGGTAAACCAGCCCTGGAATTGTCGGTCCGCGTTGTGGGAGTACGTCCCAGGGGCTCTGGCCTGGTTGGTCTGGGTCTGGTCTTTCTGGGGAGAGAGCAACTAGACAACCTTCCTCTTGGATCCCACAGGGAGAGGGAGTTAGAACGTGTTTCTCGGTATATTCTTGAGGCACACGGCCTAGCGAGGATCCCCGATGTAATCGGTGAAATGATGCGGGTCGTGACGAGCCAGCGAACATCGGCGCACGATCTAGCAACGCATATCGCCAAAGATAAGTTTCTTCAGGATAAGATTCTTCAGATCGCACAGAGCCCGATGTTTCTTACGCATGGGCGTATTCATAGCCTAGACGATGCGGTCCGTTTATTGGGTTTCCATAGTATTCGTAATATTGCGGTAACCGTCGTGTCGATGCGTCTCTTTTCCGGAGAAATGGATACTTTGGATGAAACCAAGGCGTTCTGGGCACACGGAATAGCGTGTGCGAATATCGCGGAACTTTTGGCTACGCGGAGTGGAGGGCAGCGAGATCAGATATTCTCAGCCGGTTTACTTCACGACATTGGTAAACTCGTTCTTCTCTGTACGTTCCAATCGGAATATACGGAATTACGGCGTTTGCTTCGTACAGGGGACCTTATGGTCTCCACCCTGGAGAAACACCTGGTTTGCCTGCCTCACGCAGATGTAAACGCGATGGTGGCGGAGAGACTCCAATTCGAGCCTCATCTCGCGATACCCTTACATGGGCACCACGATACGGAACCTTTCGTAGATAATACGACCGCGATAATTCATCTGGCAGACCTTCTCTGTCATGAAATTCGCTATACCTTCCCCAAAGGCGGGCAGGCGCCCGTGTTGAACGATAGCGCGTTGCCGTTGCTGGGACTGGATTCTAAGGACTTGGCGGACCTGCGAATTGAAGCCCCGCGCCTCATCGAGTCAATGCAGATTCGGCAACATCTTGCCTTGGCGGCACCTTCACCGTGACGTCTTTGCGAGCTCGTCAGCGGGCTTCCGGAATCGAATATGGAAGTGGTTTTTATGCCCTTTGCTATGACGGATCCGCGCCCAGGCGTCTTTGCCGCGTGGATATTGGAATAACTCTCTACGTGCCTTCTTAGACATCTTTCGTTTCTTTGCGGCCTCGTACAAGAGCTTCTGGACGTCATAATCGATAAAGATATGGGTTACCTGTCCTGTTTCCTGGAAACATTGAATCAGATCCAGGGAACGCTCTGCGTCCATCGTCTTTTTGGTACCGCGGAAGAAGTTTCCATCGAGGGACCGGACTTTCGCTACGTATCCGACATCAACATCCAGACCGTTCTGGTGCGAGCGATGGTCCCCAAACTTTCCTCCATGTTGTAGGCTGATATCGCCGACCACGACATCTGGATGGGATGACGACTTCTTATGGGCACATCGTATGGCCTGCTTAATCAGGGAGATGGTCTTGGGCGTACCCCACGTCTCTTTGGGATTTCGCACGACATATCCACGGCCCGGAGGAAATTGGCGGCCACCGATCAATTTACCATTGGTGTGGGTGCCCTTGGATTCGTACCAGGAATGCGAGTCACGGTGGCTTTTGGCCGGTGTAACCTTGCCTCTCTTCCCACGACGAGCGGACTGGCGTTTATAATGCCCTGTAGGACGCTTTGACCAGATCAGCCATACCATGGAGCGGCCGTCGAGCCCCTGCTTGGGTTCTAGTGTATTCCAGTTACGGATGGCAGTAGCTTTGACGCCATAGATTTTGGCTAGACGCTCAACCGTATCTCCCAGAAATACACGGTGGGGGAGACATTGCTGTCCCGATTTCAGCTGTTTTACCAGCCTTTCGGGACAAGTAGCCGTCTTCTTGGTGAAGTCAGGAAGACCTTGGACGGTGCCCTGATGACCAACCAGTAGAATTAAGACTAGTAGAATTTGTCGCATTGGAGCCACCCCATACGAAACTACCGTTTCAGTGCCAGCGTTTCCTGAATCATTTCATCGGCGGTTGTAATCGTTCGGGTATTGGCCTGGAAACCACGCTGATGAACAATGAGGCTTACAAACTCTTCCGAAATATCCACGTTGGATGCTTCAAGAGCACCGCCTTCAACAGATCCTCGACCACCGGTTCCTGGGAATCCGATGAGGGGTTCACCAGCGTCAGGCGTTGCGAGGAAAAGCGAACCACCCACACGTTCGAGCCCTTGTAGATCTCGGAAGTCTCCGAGTGCTACCTGACCCAGAACCAGCGCGAAACCGTTGGTGTAGTGGCCCGTTACGATACCATCACCTGCAACAGAGACGTCCACCAGGTCTCCTGGTGGGTGTCCGTCTTGTGTTAGGGCGTTGATTACGAATGGAGATGCAAACCCAGTGGTTCCCTGTAGCCCTGTACCACCGAGGGAGACCTCGTCACCAAAGTTGATTGCGATACTTTGGCCAGGAGTCGCACCAAGGAAATCGACGGTAGTTGTTAACGGCGTATGAGTTAATAACTCACCGTTTGTTGTGAACTGCAGGGAGCCAGAAAGAGTAATGGTGGGATCGCCAGGGATACCACCGACCACCTCGGATCCGTCGACCAATGTGAAATAGTCCCAGCCGGCTAACGTTCTTTTGAAGAAGACCGTTGCATCGTGCTGGTTTCCGAGTGAGTCAAAGATGGGGACTGACGAAGAGAATTCCGATGTGCCCGCCGCGTTCAATGGATCAAAGGGGAGCGCGGACGGTGCTGTGGTCGGATCCAGGTTTACATTGATATTGATGTTACCTGTGGCCTGCGGTGGGACGACAGGAGGATCGACGGTAAGATCCGTTAAAGCACCGAGAATGTTCCCGGCGGGGTCGGCGTCATAACCTTGGAGTCGAAGTCCTTCCGGATTGACGATAAAGCCGTCTTTATCGACATTGAAACCACCGGCGCGGGTGAAATAATAGTTGGCGATTCCGTCATGCTTTCCGAACAGAACGAATAGCCCCCGCCCGCTAATTGCGAGGTCGGTAGAGCGGACACTGGCGGACAGTGAGCCCTGGGTGAACACCTTGTCGATTCGACTTACGGCGGTACCTCCACCAAGTTGGCCCATACCCAATACACTTCGCGTTAAGACGTCCTCAAACATTGTCCGAGAGCGGCGAAACCCGATTGTGTTTACATTTGCGATGTTGTCACCGATTACGGTGATTGCCGTACTGTTGCTACTAAGACCCGAGAGCCCGGCATACATAGTGTTACTAACCATTATTTTCTCCTTCCGTTCCCTCTTGGTTTACTTCTGTATCTCGATGATATCCGCCATCGTTATACGAAGTTTCCCAATGATTAATTCTGCAAATCCGTTGTCGAAAGAGATGCCGTCGACAAGGCCGATGCCATAATGTTGCACCGGTATTTCATTGCCTTCGGTGCCGGTTGCACTGACCTCAAAGGAGTATTTTCCTTTCGGCACCGTATTTCCATTTGTGTCCTTCAGATCCCAGGAGAAATCCTGGAGACCGGAGGTTTGAGCTCCCATCGTCACCGTGCGAACCGTTTCACCGGTTGCGTTCTTGATGTTGATGGTTACGTCTGTTGCCTCTGCATCCAATCGGTAACGGAATTCGGCAGAATCCTGATCTCCAACTGTGATTTCGGATCCAGGATAGACCACCGTTCGTCCAACCAGACCAACAGCCTGGTTATTGATCATCCCAGCCTGCCCGACAGATATAGATGCGAGCCCTTCGTTCACCTGTGTAAGTTGCTCCAGGCTGGAGAATTGGGCGAGTTGCGCGACAAAGGCGGTACTATCCATCGGGTTCAACGGACTCTGATTCTCCAATTGGGAGATCAGAAGTTTGAGGAATTGATCCCTTCCTAAACCAGCCTGGGTTGCCCCTGCCGAGGCGGAGGAGGCCTGACCGCTAACACCAGCGTTTGTTTCATTGATTAACATTAGCGTGCCTCCTCAGACTGCAACTCGAAGCCCATCTCTGACATGTCATAATTCTGAACACGTGATGGCTCCATAGATTCCGTGGACGGTTCCGTCATTATGGAGATATCGGCCACTTCTATAGGAAATGAAGTCAGAGCCTCTTCAATTTCGGGCAACATGCGTTTCAGTACGTCTTGCGCGGCCTGTGATGAGACGATGAATGCTACCCGATGCATATCCCCTTGTTGTGGGGTAATAATCATGCGAACAGGAGCTCCCTGTTCATTGGGTAGCGTTATGGAAAGGCGGCGTCCAAGAAGACGTGGTTTAGCAGGCATGGCCCTGGAGGCCTGTTGTAAAAGCGTTCGTACGGCCTGTTGCGTCTGGTTGGTTTGGCCGCGTGTCGATTTTCCGAGATTGGCCTGGAGTGTTTGGGACGATTTACTATCCCCAAGATCGCCTCCCATATCTCCACCGGTGCTCGCGCCTTTAGCCGTTGTTTTTACGGTTGGAGCGGCGGCCATCTTCGATTGTTCCGAGCCTACCTGTGCATCTGCGCTCGGATTGGCGTTGGCTTGTGTCTGTTGTGGGGCCACTTTTACGTTCTTGACGGTGACACCTTCATGAAGTGCGAGCTTTTGCGCGTCTTTGGCCTGGGCCATCTTGTCGGCGATCAGAACTCGCTCGGCGATAGCGTCGGCTGTTGTGATCTTTGGCCCGGTCACAACTCGCTCCACCTTAGCCTGTTCATTACGGGGATCATGTCTCTTAATCTCACGATCTGTATCCTGTTCGACAACCGCCTGTGCTTGTAGCTGCGTGGTGGTTTTATCCACCTGGACTTCCACCGATTTTTGCCCGCTAGTCTTCGATTGCTCCATTACATATTCGACGACGCGCGCCTCCGCCGATTGGGGATCCAATCGAATCGTATGGTCCGGCACGGTTGAGCGAGTTGTCTCCTGGGATTGTGTGTCTACCTTTACCTCTGCCGCGATCTTCTGGGTGGCTTGCGTGGTTTCGGTCGTGGCCATGGAGATTGTCGATTTGATTGTCTCCACTTGCTCCGGTTGCTCCACAAGAGACATGACGTCCCTGGTGATCGATTCTTCGACCTGGTCGGTTTTACCCAGCTCTGTTTTTGCCTTCTCTTCGACCGGTTCTGCAGACTCCTGTTCCTCGGTTTTTGCCGTGGATTCAGAAGATGTCTTCTCCGGTTCTGCCTCGCGTGTTGATTCCGCTTTGGACGGTTCACTACGCTCGGATTCGTTTGCCTTGCTATCGTTTTGCGTCGGCTTGTTGCTCACCTCTTTTTTCTGATTTGGTTCTACGGACTCAACATGTAGATCCGATGAGGTGGTAGACTCGGCTTTGGCGGGTTTTGGTGCTGGGCTTAACCGCTTCTGTTCGTTGGAGAGGACATCGGGGAAGGCTCCCTCCAGCGCTACGAACTCTTCTGGGTTGGTAATGTCGACTTTTATCTGTTGATTATCGGCAACATTATCGGCGGGATTTGCGTTTCGGTTCTGGTGCAGGGGCCATATCATGATTCATGTACCTTTTGCTTAAAGAGACGGCGGTCTTTTTATCCATTACGGCCAAGATGGCCGCGGCTTTGCGCACCGACATTCTGGCTAGAATGGCGGATGCGACATCCAGGTCGAGGGCCTCGAGATATCTCGCTGCGCTCTCGGGCGGCATTTTTTCGCAGATACGCTTCAGGTGATCGAGCTTCTTGCCTCGAGCCATGCCTCTGCCGAGTTCTAGTTCTTTCCGGATCTTTTTCTCGGCCTTTTCCTTTTCCTTCATGGCCTTGATCTCATCGCGGATCGAGGTCAACTCTTCCTTCAACTTCTTGAATTCTGAGATCTTTTTGCTGAGGCGCTCTTCTGCGAACTGCAAATCACGCTGTGCCTGATCCATCTCGGAACGTTGTAATTGAAGTAGTTTTTGCTGTTTCGAGAGGTTTCGACTTCCGCTGGTTGATGTACCGCGAAGTTGCATTCGTTTTTCACCCGTTTTCCCATCCAGAACCTGGGCGGCTTTGTCCGGGGTCGTGGTAGCTGTACTTTTCGTTTTATCCGCGGCTTCCTGTGCGTAGACGGGCCGCAGATTTACGTCTGAGAGCTGAAAGGAAACCAGCGTACAGAAACAAAATACTCTAAATGCGAATGCTCTCATTCGTTGACCAATAACTCCTCTAGGCCCTGTATCGTAGTCGCTAGACTGCGACTGTCGGTACGGCCCTGGAGGAAGTAATCGGTCAATTTTGGCGTAAGTGTAATTGCTCGGTCTACAATTCGGTTTGTTCCGGGGCGATAAGCCCCTACCTGAATCAGGTCCTGGTACTCAGCGTGGATAGAAAAAATTTCTCGGACACGGCGTGTTAGCTGCAGATGTTCCGGGCTGATGAGCTCTTCTGCCATACGAGACAGGGATGCGAGGACATCGATGGCGGGGAATCTACCCGCTTCTGCTTGTCGTCGACTCAATATGATGTGGCCATCCAGAAGGGCTCGAACCGAGTCGGCCACCGGCTCCGTCATGTCGTCACCCTCTACGAGCACGGAATAGAAGGCTGTAATACTCCCAGAACCCAGATGATTCCCGGCTCTCTCTACCAGCTTTGGTAGCATGGCGAACACATAGGGTGGATAACCTCGCGTCGCTGGTGGTTCGCCGGCGGCGAGCCCAAGCTCTCGCCCTGCGTGGGCTAGTCGGGTCAAGGAGTCCATCACGAGTAGAACCTTGCGCCCCTGGTCACGGAAATATTCAGCAAGGCTGGTGGCGAGGAAGGCTACCCGCATTCGAAGGATGGCTGCATTATCTCCTGTCGCTACAAGAACGACGGTATTCTCCATACCTTCCTTTCCAAGAGTATGCTCAATAAAGCTACGCACTTCTCGACCACGTTCACCGACCAGACAAAGCACGGTAACGTCGGCGTCAGAGTTTCTCGCCAACATGGCAAGCAAAGTACTTTTCCCTGCACCAGCCCCAGCAAAGACTCCCAATCGCTGTCCTTCACCAGATGTCATCATGGCGTCAATCACAGCAACGCCGGTCTCCAAAGGCCGAGTAATCGGATGGCGCTCCATCGGGTTCGGAGCCGGTGCGTATATGGGGATGATGGTTGAACCGCGCAGGGGCGGGCCACCGTCTAAAGGTCGTCCAAGGGCGTCCACCACGCGACCGAGCCATTCATCTCCCACTTTCTGCTCGTCGGTGCCCCCTTCCGGTACGACGGATTGTCCCGGACCGATACCTCGGGGGGTTCCAAATGGCGCAAGGATTGTCGAATGGTCTTTGAAGCCAATGACCTCTGCTAGCAGGTCATCGCGTTGGTCATTGCGTATCCGATAGACAGCACCGGTTCGCGCATGGGGGAGAATAGCCTCGACCGTATCACCGGATACTCGCGTTACCCGTCCTCCCGGAACCAGATCTGGAGCTTGGAGGATTTCTGCACAATGTTCCAGGTCAAGCGCCATGGGGATCCTGTTCGTTTGGATCATCAAGACGAAGTTCACGGAGAAGGTCGCGTTCGATTCTTCCAAGTCGCGTATTTATGCGTGCATCAATGGTCATGGGACCCTGACGAATCAGAATGTCTCCGGGGGCTAATTCCATGTTTTCTTCGACCGTCCAATGCTCAATGGAGCGCTCTTGAGCGATCTGTTGCAAGGCGCGACGCATGGCCTGTGCGGAGGTGGGCGCACATACAAGGGCCACGGGGTCTGGGCCTTCTATAGCCCCCAAGGCGTTGTTGACCAGGCTTGTGATTCGTTCTGGGTCTTTATGAATACTCTTGCCGAGTATTTTTTTCGCGATCATCAACGCGAGATGTACGGAGTCTGATGTTACATCGCGTTCGATCTGGGCGAGACCTTTCTCGAGTTGGGCCGCTGCGTCTGTAAATACCTTTTTGGCTTCGCCCAGCTCCGCTTGCAGAGACTGTCGAATTTCTGACTGCCCCCGTTCATAACCCGCTTGTTCGGCTTCTCGAACCCGTTCTTCCATTCGCTCTTCCGCGTTTGGAGTGGGGGGTAGGGTTTCTGACGGAATGGAGACGTCCTCCGAAAAACGAGCCGGAATCTCTGACGGTTCGGGGGCCGGATCGGGGGTGTATTTGATGATATTCTTTTTCTCTTTTTTGCTCGAAGGAGAGCTGAAAAGAACGGGACGAATGCCCATGTCCACTTCATCGAGGGCGCGATACACGGCCATGGTCGGTTCGCTGGTGACCTCCAGGTTGGCAGAGACATCCCGGAAAACGGCTTTCTTCTCGGTCTTTGGTGGTTGGTTAGACGAATTCATCATCACCACTCGTGGATAGGTCGATTACTCCAGCCTGCGAAAGTCGAAGTGCCACACGAACAATTTCTGCTTGTGCGGACTCAACTTCACGTACTCGAACCGGCCCTTTCGCCTCCATATCGTCGAGAATCATCTCCACCGCGCGAGCAGAAAGGTTCTTGAAGATATGCTGACGAATATTTTCGTCTGCGGCCTTGAGGGCAAGCATCAGGGTCTCCCTGTCTACTTCCTTCAACAGCGCTTGTACTCCGCGATCCTCGAGGTTGATGAGATCGTCGAATACGAACATCAAAGCGCGGATTTCATCAGCAAGCTCTTCGTCACTTTCCTCGAGCTGCGTCATCAGGCTCTCTTCTTGTGACTTCTCCATGTTGTTCATGATGTCGGCAACCAACTTGATCCCACCCAATTGGCGACTGGCTCCACCACTCTCCGTAAATCGGATTTGGCTGATGAGTGCTTCTTCCAGAAGGTTGGTTACTTCTGGAGTCACGGTATCAATCGTGGCGAGACGCTGGATTACATTGCCTCGTACTTCGTCGGGCAACGCCTGCACAACGGAAGCAGCTTTGGCTGTCGCCATATGTGCAACGACAACTGTGATGGTCTGGGGGTGCTCCTTCGATAGGAGGCCCGCGATCATACGTGGTTCCGCTCGTTCCAGGACGTCTCGAAGTGCGCTCGCATCCTCTTCCAGGATTGCCTTCGCGGCTTCAGCTCCCAAAGCCTTTTCGGCGAGTCTGGTTATGTAGCCACCACCATCCTGTAACTGTGCCGTACCGGCTCCAAGTTCTTTGGCGTATTGTGCCAGAACTTCGTCACATTGTTCGATGGTGGCGTGTCGCATTTCCCGCGCCGCTTTGGCGATAGTCTTGATCTCCTTTCTGGAGAGACTTCGAAACACGTCAACGGCCGTATCTTCATCGAGGTGAACCAGGAGGATCGCCGCCATGTGGGAAGGTACGAGTTGAAAATTTGCTGCTTCTGCTGCGGTTGCCATCTAACTTTCTCCCGAACTCAGCTTTTTTGGGGGGGGGAGCTTGTTTGTGTGCGTCCTCCCTGTGGCATGTTGAGCCATGCCCGAACGATCTCAACAGTACCCTTTACGTTTTCGCGAGAGATCGCTTCGATCTCCTTTCGTAGAGAGCTATCAACTGGAGTAATCTCCCGTCGAATGGCCTGTACAGCCTCCTGGATAGCTTCATCGCGGAGCTCACCCATCAGGTCGCTGTCTGCATCCTGTATGAAGCCAGGCGGAAGAAGAGGCTCCTCCTCCAGAGTTGCTTCGGCTGCGGCTGCGGCTGCGGCCTCCTCTTCCATTCTCTTTCGGCGTCGCGCCATAAGGAATGCAACGAACCCTCCGAGTAATACCAGACCAAGAAGAATAACGAGCCACGGAGTTTTGGCTGGTTTTACCTCTGGTTTGGGTTCCTCGATGGGGATCTCTGGAGCAAATGGTACGACCATGAGCTCTACGGTGTCACCGCGGTCAGGATCGTAGCCGACGGTTCGTTTCACAATCTCGACCATCTGCGCGGTATCGATCGCTTTGTCAGGAATAGGCTTTTTCTCCTTAGCACCGGGGGTTTTTACGGTGCCAGCGCCAATTGCATTGGCATCGACAATAACGGCTACGGAAACCCGTTCGACGCCACCGATATTCTGCTCTGTATGGCGAATGGTACGGGTCAGAGCATAATCTACATGCGATGTTCGGCGTGAGGAATCACTTGCGCTGCCGGCCTCATTGGGAACCGCCGCTCCCGGAGCTTGCGGTAGATTGCCGGGGGCTCCTGCTACCTGAAGTTCCTCTTTATTTCGTTTCGACGCCGCCTCATCTGTTTTACGTTCCGTCTTTACGACTGACCCCTCTGGATCAAGGATCTCTTCCGTTGCGTTCATCCGCGCCATATCCATTTCGACATGCACACGTGCGGTAGCGTGGCCAGGTCCGACGATACGTTCCAGTAGAGCCGTCAACCGTCGTTCGAGCCGCAATTCGTATTCGTGCTGTATCGCCAGTTGCTTCGTTCCGTCTCCCTTACCGCCAGCGGTGGTTTCTTCACTCAATAGACGCCCACGATCGTCGACAAGAGCAACCCGCTCTGGGCTAAGACCTTCAACGGCGGTACTGACGAGGTGGGTGATTCCTGTGACTTGTCGGCGGGTTAAAGTCGTACCGCGTCGTAGCTTAATATAAATGGAGGCGGAGGGTTCGCGTTGATTGCGTTGGAAGACGGAGCGTTCCGGGACAACGAGGTGAACTCTTGTAGCGGCTACCGCAGGGAGGCGGGAGATTGTTCGAGCCAGTTCTCCCTGTAGGGCGCGAGTATAATTCACTCGTTGGGTGAAACTGGTCATGGTCAGGGTACTCTTATCGAAGAGTTCAAATCCGACGCCTCCACCTTGCGGTAGACCTTCGGCGGCGAGATCAAGCCGGATCTGATGTACCTTGGAGCGGGGAACCTGGATGGCCGAGCCATTCTCGATCAGTCGATACCGTATGCCCTGTTGACGCAACTTGGAGACGACGTGACCGGCGTCCTCTGCATCCAACTGGCTAAACAATGTCGCGTAGGTCGGGTCTGGTTGCGCTACTCGCATGATCAAAAGCACGAAGATAACGGTCGCCGCGATGCCGGCGAGCGCGATAGAGCGTGATAATGCCGGGGAGTTGCTCCACCAGTTTTTAAGTTTTTCGAAAAGGTCCATCATTGGTTCACCAGCTGCTTGGCATGTTCGGTTCGGTTACTCTGCACGTTAGATCTGCATGCGCATGATTTCTCGGTAGGCTTCCAGGAGTCGATTCCGGACTTGTGTAATCATACGGAATGACAGTTCGGCTTGTGTAAGGGAGAGCATAACGTCGTGCGGGCTACCGTTACCTACGACTGCGTTTGCGGCAGCCTGGTCGGAACTTTGTAGATTATCCCGGACGCCGTCGATAGCCGATTGGAGATCCGCTGAAAAATCATCTGTAGTTGTACCAGATTTTGCGTTTTCTGGATCCCGAAGGAGCTCATTTATGCTGGCTTCGAGGCTTGGCTCAATGCGATTCATTTTGAATTCCTATTGGTTATAGGGCTTATACAGATGAAGACGAGATCCGCATGGCGGCACGCGCCATATCTCGAATGGAAGAGAAGGCGGCCAGGTTTGCCTGATAGGACCGCATGATGGTGATCATATTCACCATTTCTTCGACGGAGTTGATGTTTGGAAAGGCCACGTAGCCGTCCGGGTTGGCGTCGGGATGACCTGGATCGTAGACCATTCGTGGAGGGGCTTCGTCTGAGACGATCTCTTTGACCTCTACTCCATGGGGACTGTGCTCCAATTCGTCTGCGAGCATGGCTCCAAACTCATCGGGTGGCGGGACAGGGCGAATCAC
>MDTE01012156.1_pt1 | contig 39725 bp, 33 predicted proteins | sample 811231 | NCBI WGS metagenome assembly MDTE01 (sample SAMN05326651, study PRJNA326480) | marine metagenome | isolation source: seawater | place: Indian Ocean: Red Sea | collected 2010
GAATCTATGTGCAGCCGATCAACTACCCAACCGTGCCACGCGGCACCGAGCGCCTACGCTTCACGCCAGGTCCCCGACACACGGAAGCGATGATTTCAGACCTGGTGGCAACGCTGAATGAGGTTTGGACGGTACACGCACTCGAACGCGCCGCGTAACGCGCTCAGCCCGGGACGGGCCACACGGTCACGAAGCTCTCGCAAACCACATTGACCCGATCACTCCAGGGTATGCCCCACGCATCGAGCATTTTCCTGAAATAGCGCTCGTGCGCCGTAGCCCAGAACTCGTAGCTCAGATCGCCCTCGCCCTCGCTGGCGGCGAATACATCAGTCACCTGGTTGTAGGGAATAATCTCGATCCGCGTGCAACGCACCACACACACCGGTGACAAGCTCCCGTTCAACACGATCATGTAGTCACCCGGGTAACGCAGGGGCACCTGATTCCTTTGAAAATCGAGCAGCAGATGACACGTCCCACGCTTATTACCAGTCCGCGCAAGCTCCGCAATCACATCGGTAACCGTGGAAAACACCGGATCGGAAAACGTGCGGGCATGATAGTCGCTAGACTCATCCACCCCACTCCCCTCACAGAACTCACGCCAAAACGCCTGCACCACATCAGAATCTGAACTGATCATCCGTCCTCCCCAAAGGTTTTCTCTTCGGAATTCATTCTCAGCCTTCCGAAAGCTGAGAGTCCGTTATGCTGTGCAGCTACCGAAGGCAGCAGGGTTGCTGCCTTCGAGCCCCCATGGATGGGTTCACGGCGTGTCGCAGCAAAGAATAACGGACTCTCGGCTCGCTGCACGGCCCGGCGGCCAAGCAATCCGAGGACGACAAACCCAAGGATTCACCATCCCCCGCAATCGGATATTATCACCCGATCTTCGAGCCGTCGGCGCAACGACACGCCCGAGGCAGACAATCGATTGCAGCAACATGGAGTAACAAATGAGCAGAGAAGAAAAAGGCAAAGCCGTAATGACCACCGTGTTCGGTGGTGTCCCCAACGAGCAACGCCCCTCGTTCAAGGTCATGAGCAAGCTCACGAGCGACTATTTGTTCGGTGAGATCTGGAGCCGCGAAACCCTCTCGACCCGCGATCGCTCACTGATAACCGTGGCCGTGCTGTGTGCCACCGGCAAAGAGCCGCAGCTCAAAGCTCACCTCCGAGGCGCATTGAACCAGGATATCACCCCCGACCAACTGGTCGAGGTCATGATCCATGTAGCGCACTACAGCGGTTGGCCCTCGGGCATGAACGGCCTCAGCGTATTGACCGAGTTGGTCGAGGAAATGGGACTCAGCTTCAGCGAAGACGCGTAACAGCCACGTCATTCTTACCAAGCGGAAAACAACAACGTGGAAACCAACACCATTATCGAAGTCACCGAAGACGATTGCGACGACCTCGGCCATCTCAATCACGTTACCGCCGTTCGCTATCTGGAGACGGCCCGCGAGGATTGGTACCGCGCCTGCGGACTTTACGAGGGATTGCCAGAAGGTGTGTACACCAAGTCGGGCGTGGTCGTGAACATCAACTACAACTATGCTGACGAGTGCTTTCTGGGAGAAAAAGTCAGTTGCCTAACCCGACCCGTATCAATGGGGACCAAGAGCTTCACTCTCTATCACGAGATTGTGAAGCCAAACGGGAACGTCGCCATCCATGGCGAGAACACCAGCGTCATCATGGATATCGAGGCGCGCGCGATTGTCCCGGTGCCGGATTGTATGGCCCGCCATCTTCCGAAACGGAGTTGACCTGCTCAGGCGTCGACAACAATTAGATCGTAGGGCACTTCGGGTGTCGAGAAGCTCGCCTTGTCAGCCTCGAACAACAGCGACTCAATGACGAAGAACTGACCGACGAAGCGAGGCAGAAAAATCTGAATCTCGTGGTTCACGGCCGTACCCGGCTCGAACACTCGATCGGCATTCTTCTCCGATAGCGGGTCATAGACAAAGTTGCCTACCCAATCCGACAAGAACGAGATCCCCATCTCATATCCCCCGATCCAGCCACGGTCGTCCCAAAGCTGATGCTCGTCGTAGTAGCGCTTCACCTCATCGTTCAACTCCCGGACCGGAAGATTGGGCCGTAGACAACCAGCAACCACATCCATCACCCCGGCTGACAAACGCGCCTTGTCGGCAACATCTTTTGCTGGCTCGCCGACACTGAAGGTTCTGGCCGCATTCATGTGGTAACGCTTGTGCACACCGGACACATCAATCGCAACGGTCTCGCCCGCTTTGATCTTCTTCCGAGTCGCAACAGCATGAGCCGCATTCGACTTCCCACCCGACAGTACCGGCATCATCATGCCCTGCAGCTCACCGCCAGCCGCACACAGCGCACGAATCACCTCGCCCTGAACCTCGAGCTCGGTGACACCCGGACGAATGATCTCGGCCGCCGCCTGCAAGCCCACAGTGGCAATGCGGGAAGCTTCCTCCAAACAGGCCACTTCAGCAGGAGATTTCAGCCAGCGAACATCGCGGACCACCGCGCTCGCATCGACCACCTGCATGCCGGCTGATTCGAATTGAGCCTGCAACTTTTCGCTCACCACCCGGTTCGGGCGCATGGCCCAGAACTCCATCCCCATGGTGCCTTTTAGCCAGCCCTCGGCGCGCAACTCATCGACGATGAACTGACTGCCGTCGCGGTAGGAGTCTTTCGGAAAGTAGCGAGTGTCGGTGGAGACCGAGAAAGTTCTGGTGACGACAGCTTCGCGTTCCGTCTCGAAATGTATGAAGCGATCGTGATCGATATGCACAGCAATGGCGTTCGATGGCGGCCACTCGAATGGGCTCTCAGTTTGATACCACATGCAGATGTAGCCACTGATGTAGTACATACTTTCCGGAGAGGTGATGAGCAAACAGTCGATCCCATCCACTGCCATTCGTTCGCGAACCCGTGTTAAGCGCTGGGCGTACTCCTCGGCGGAGAACGGCATCTCGGACTCCGGCTGAAAATCAAAATAGACCTCATCCCTATATGCCATTTGTGGACTCCCGGTTAACCTGAGGGGCACTTTACTGCGTGATTCTGTGCTGCGGCAACGGCCTCCATGAATCGCACTTCGAACATCCCATTGACGCAAGTCAGAGAACACAGACGCAACAGCTCTTCGAGCAGCGTCGTCGACGCATCCGCCGGTAGTTGATCCCACAGACAACGCATAGGCGTATGCACATAGCTCACATGGTGCTGCTCAAACCGGGCAGTGCACCACCGACAAGCGCCAAACAGGTATCACGTTTTCGCCGTCGTCCGAAGACAAACAAAAAGCGGCTTAGATACTTGTGTGGTTTGGAGTTTCCGACGAACAGACCAAACTATCGGGTGTGCGAGCCCGGCAGGTCCAGAGCCGGCTGCACGGCCACACCATTGCGAGTGACCAGGAGTAGTTCACCTAGCGAGTAACCGGCTACGTCAAACCCGTAGAGCCGCCAGCCCGGATAGGTGGTCTTCAGGATCGGGAGCTGATCGCTCGCGATCAACACCATCGGCTCCGCTACGGTGGCCGGCAGCGCCGCCGGCAAACCGGTCAGCAATGCGCAGACTTAGCGATCGATGCAAAACTCAGAATGCTTTCTGGCATCTAAGACCAGGCGCATGAGTCAATGTCCCGGATGAAGATCTCAGCTCACGCAGCCTGCTCGACTATCTCGAGCACGTCGGTCACATCCCGGCAGACGCGCACGCCGAGTTCCTCGAGCTCGGCAGTCACGTCAACGGGCGCTGGCTCGTGCTCGACATCCTGATTCAAGGTGCCGCCCATGGCGATCGGAATCTCGAGCGCACGGGCAGCGACCTCTTGCTGGAGCTGTTGTGCATAACTCAAGGCCATACCGTTGTGCGTGGACACCAGAATGGCCTGCGCACCGGCCTCCAGCGCCAAATCTGCGAACTCTTCCGGATCAACACTGGTACCGGCGACGATGGGTTCGATGCCCAGGGCCTTGAGCGCCTCGACCAGTAGAAACATCGCGTACTCGTGGATGTCCGTTGATCCCACCACCAACTTGAGATTGTCGTTGCCGACGGACGGTCGACCGGCAAAGGTTTCCTGCACACGTTCGCGACGGGAAACAAAGTCGAGAAAGGTATCGGTAGGGATCTCCGGCTCATACAAGTCGACATCACTTTTCGGCAGCTCGCCGACACCGAAGCGATTCTCAATGGCCGGTGCACCCAGCCGGCGCACCGCAACCAGCACCTGAAGCGGGTCACCCAGATCCACACCCATCTCGTCCAGGCCCTGCATCAAGTTCTCGTAGAAACGGCGGCCACCGTCGACCATGCGGTCGGCTAGCGCTTCGATGAACGGCCAGTTGACGGTCTCCATGAGTCGTACGCAATCGTCGGCGACACGTCTTGCGACAGTCTGCACTTGAACGATCTCTTCCCAGGTGGGGATTCTCAACGCCTCAGTCACTGGAATAGAAAGTGTTGCGGCGCCGCTTCGAGTCTTGAGCTGCGCCAGCATCAAATAGAAATCATCGATAGACACAACCGCGAAGTTCTCATCGATTTCCGGTGAGTATGCCGTGGTGTTGCAGTGATAAAACGAGTTGAAGGTGCCCTCGGGTTTGACTTTCTCGAGCGCCAGGATGACGGCAGTCTTCGATACCGGATTGTGGGTCAGACCGCCGTAAGCGACGGACAAACGACCACCAACTACCTCGTTGATCAAATGCCGCTCGAACAATGCCCAGCCGATGTATGAGCAATAGTCCTTGAACTGTCCCGGATAGCCGTCTTCGAGGTAGGACTGCATCATGGCGTCGTCATCAACCTTCGATGCCATCAACCCCAGCGCCTTCACCATCTCGGACATTTGCTCGATGTCGTCACCGGGCCAACCCGGATACTTCCAGTTGAACTGAGACATATTACCGATGTAGTAGACACCAGCCTCCAGCGCCTGGCGGGCATTCTCGACCGAGGCCGGCGAGCCAATCATCATGTCGCCGAGCTGTGGCTGAATCGGCACCGTGCGTGCGGTGGCCTGCCAATCCGCTGTGGACTCGAGCATCGGGCCAGTCTCTTTCGCGGCTCGACTCCAGTATTGACGAGGCAAACCCATTCGCCGGTCGAGTTGCATCTGATAACGATCGATCCTAAAGCCGCGCTGCTCGGCATGCTCGTGTATGAGCTCGAGCGCACGAGCCGTCTCCGCCCAGGTCTTCATGCCGATATTGAGCGAGGTCATCAGACGACCTTCCTCGACCATCTTCTTCTTGTATTCGACTTCCGAGCGCACACCGTGTTGCTCACAGAGCAAGCTCAAGCCGACAGTCACATCATCACCAATGCGACGCCCCTCGGCTAGCAACTCGCGGCCATCAGGCAGCTCGCGTGGCAACAGTGATGTTCGAGTTTGCACAACAGTCATGAGACCTCCTCCGCTTGGCGCTCAACGCCGTAGTCGGGCGGCGAGCCGGCTTGCAAGCTCTGGTGAGTACGCCGCCAGTAATCCGACTGCATACAGAGTATAAGTCAAGTCTATCGCGATTCTGGGCTCCGTTGGCCCCTGCACGCCTTCGATGTCTTCCAATGCCCGTCGAACAGTGGCGTTCGCATCAGCAACAAAGCGGAATGCACCGCCGGTTGCCACCAGCACATCGGTCGGACGCAAGTCTTTGCCGACCACCTGGTAGCGATCACCCCACGGGCGGTGCTTGACCACCACGCGCCCCGCGTGCCTCTCAATGGCAATGGTGGCGGCGGCGCTACACAACAAATCGTCCACCCGGCGGTCGATCTCGGTCTCCGGCAAATAGTCAGGTGTTGCCTTCCGGCGAGCCGCCTCGTCTTCGAGATCACAGTCCAGCTGTTGCTCACAACGTGCGCGCAACGCGCCGCTCATGGCCTCCACAATGCCCGGAGCGCCATGACGCATACCCAGGTCACCTTCGACCGTGCGCATAACCTCGGGAGTAGGCACCTCTGTGTTGCGCCGCTCCGTCGGCAGCCCGCCCTGTGAGTGCACATCGGTAGTCGCTCCCCCGACATCGACAAACACCACCGGCCGGCCCGAGTCCGACAGATAGCCCACGGCGCGGCTGACAGCCAGCGGTGTCGGCTCACAGTCGGTCTGCAGCTGCGTCAACATCTCACCGAGACCTTTGGCCCGGGTGATGTGGCGCATGAACAGCTCGCGTACCGCCTCACGGGTTGGCGGAATTCGAATCTCCCCGGGCCTCGGGTAAACGTTGCCGACCACCAGCACATCGTGGCCACGCTCGGTCAGAATTGACGCAGCCTGCTGTGACGCATCGGCGTTGCCGGCAACAATGAAACCCAATGCGCCGGTAATACGCGACAACGCACTGGCGTTGTGCAGAAGCGCGTCCGCGTTGCCGCCATCGATACCACCGGCGAGCAACACCAGATGAACATTCGCCTGTTCTATGCGCGCCAGCGCCTCATCACCGAGCAGACCGTGCTCACTGCAAACCACCTTCGCACCGGCGCCCAATGCAGAGAGCTCACCCGCACGTCCTGACAGCGCGGCAGTGAGCCCTATCGAGGCCATTCGCAATCCACCGGCGGCGCTGCTCGAAACCAGCACCCAATCTGGGGCGACATCAGCGGCCATGCCAAGACCGTTGATTGCACGACTCACACCCGCCATCACGTCTTGGTCGATGGTGGTGGGCGACTGCGACTGTGCAAGTCGGGTAGCCTGCGAGTCAATGGCGATAACTTTGGTGAAGGTCGAGCCGACATCGACCAGCAAGCCGCATTGCCAGGGACGATTGTCCAGCAAGAACTCGGCCGCCGTACCCTTCGGTGTCGGTGCAAGATTCATAACTAGCAAGAGTAGCGTTGCGGCCGCAGCATGTCGAAACCCGCGAACAGGCATCTGGACAATCGGGCGTGCGCGACTGGGGTCACAGCTCGTTGTTTGATGGTCGGCTCAGAATCAGTGGAATGTGCGGCCGGACCATGAGAGGTCATTGCATTGCCGATGCGCAATCCGCTCGGTAGCAAAACATTGATGAGCAAATTGCCCAGAACCTCGTGCAGCAGGGTCGACCGAACGCCGCTGGCGCCCACATCAACCCTGCTGCAAGTCCTGATAGTTGCTCCACACCTGGGCTCGAGCCTGGTCGACACTCCAGTTACGCAACTCGGCGAGATAATCCACGGTACCCACGACATTGGCCGGTTCGTTGCGCACTTCCCGATCTGGTGACAAATACGGGGCATCAGTTTCCGTCAGCACCCGCTCGGCCGGCAGCTCACGCAGCAGCTTGGTGAAAGCCTCGTTGCGTCTGGCATTCGCCGGTATGGAGAACCACCAGCCGTCTTCACGCGCCCAACGAAGTGCATTCTTGACCTTGCCGCCATAGCAGTGGAAATCGACCCGGGTTGCGCCGAGGTGACGCAGGATCTCAGCCGCCCGCAGCTCGCGTTTACGAGTATGAATAATGGCCGGCAAGTCGTGCCGCATGGCGATGTCGACCAGCGCCTCGAACACTCGTTCCTGCTCAGCAAAAGTGTCCTCGCCCACCCAATGCCCGTCGAGACCACATTCACCGATAGCCAGCAATTGGCCGGTAGCCGCCTGGCTGTCGATGAAAGCAATCTCCGCATCGACATCGAAGCTCTCCACCTCGAGCGGGAAATCGGCGGACAGCTGATTGCAGACTGCATCAATGGGATAAATGCCGAGCGCTGGCTTGACCACTGGCCAGCGCTCGGCCATATCCAGGATGGCGCGGTTCGACTCGGGCTCGAGGCCGTTGACCACAATGGCTTCCAGCCCCGCACTACTGGCTCGCTCGATGGTTTCCGCCAGGTCATGCTGGAACTTCTGGTGAGTCAGGTGGGTGTGGATATCGACGTACATGCGCCAACTGTAGTCAGCCCGGAAGAGCTTGGCCACCGGAAAGAGCCGAACAGGCTGCGAGTACGCAACCCTCGACGTCCGCCTGCCGCCGTTTCTCGGATTTCGGCACGCCCAGTGCACGACGGTTGCTGGGACCCCAGCCCCTATGTCACACGAGACCGAATCCGGAAATTGCGATGGTTTCTTGGAATCAACGGGATAGTCCTGTCAGGCGTGCTCAACGCAACCCGCAGTTTTGATCTGTCCGAGTTGAGGCCGCTCCAGCCGGCCCATTTCGGACTTTCGTGCAACATTGGGGCTAGAATGTGTCCAACCGAAGGCGGAGAACCTCTTATGAGCTCCAGCATGCCTGAATCAAAAACGTCGGCTTCGAATATCGAAGTACGCCCACTGTCGGTGCACACTGGCGCGGAAATCCATGGTGTTGATCTCACCGCGCCGTTACCGACCGCTCAAGTTGCCGCAATTCGCGCCGCGTTGCTCAAGTGGAAAGTGGTGTTCTTTCGTGGTCAGCACATCGACCATGCGCAACACAGTCGGTTTGCAAGTTACTTCGGTGAGCTGACACCGGCGCATGTAGTGTTTGGAGGTCACGATCAACAATTCCCGGAGATCTATTCGGTCGCCAAGTTTCGCACCGCGAATGTGCATGAGGGCCGTGCCCTGCAACGGCCGTGGAGTGAGTGGCACACGGATTTGACCGCAGCGGTCAATCCGCCATTTGCCTCGATTCTGCGTGGCGTGGTGGTGCCCCCTTACGGTGGTGACACCCAGTTCGTGAACATGGCGCAGGTGTGCCGAAGCTTGTCTGCAACGCTGCGAGACATGCTTCGCGGTGTACGGTGCGTGCATCACTTCGTGCCACCGGAAGGCGCGCAAATGACCTCGGCGTACAAAGAAAAACTCAACAGCAATGAGCTCATTGCGGAGCATCCGGCCATCACCGTGCATCCGGAAACCGGGGAGGAGGTGCTCTATGTCAATCCGGGGTTCGTACAGTCCATATCCGGGCTCAACCCCAATGAGAGTAGAGCCTTGCTCGAGCTGCTTTACGAGCAATCAATCCGACCGGAGTACATGGTGCGTTTCAAATGGGAGCCGGGCAGCATCGCGTTCTGGGACAATCGCTCCACCATGCATCTGGCACCGGCAGACATATTCGACACGGACTTTGAGCGACAGTTCTACCGTGTCACGTTGATGGGTGATAGACCGACTGGCAATGATGGCTCTCGATCCGAACTGCTCTCCGGCCGCGAGATTGAAGCTTTAGCCGCGCGCTCCGCTCGGGCGCATTAGTGAAGCGGCTATGGCGAGCAGCTGCACATCGTGATTCTTGCGCCCGATGAGCTGTACACCGAGTGGCAGGCCATTCGGTCCGGTCAGCAGAGGCAGTGTTATCGCAGGATTGCCACTGAGCGTCCAAACCGAGCAAAAAATAGGATCGCCAGTTGAGTCCAGACTGACCGCCTCCCCTGCCGCCGGCAATGTGACGAGCACATCCGTGTGGTCGAACAATGCGTCGACCGCTTTGGTCAAGGTCGTTTGACCCTGTCGGGCGTGCTCGTAATCGGCCGCTGTCAGCAAAGCCCCCGCCTCGATATCGGTTTGGTTGATGGCACTCAACTGCTCACCATGACGCGTTGCCAGCCCTGAAAAACGGTGCGCAAACTCATAACCGAACAAGGTGTTCGACCAGGCCTCGCCTTGTGCAAACGATTCAGGCGCCTGCAACTCATCACTACAGCCCAGTGTTTCGCACCAACACTCGAGCGCGTCGCAGACAGCAGCATCGGCGCGCTCCCAGAAGGGGGTCCGCGTCAAGGCGAATCTCGGCGACAAGTCCGTGCTGGCGGCATCGAATGCGGCCCAGCTGATGTCAGCAATGGGATGGGGCACGGGGTCACGCTCGTCAGCGCCATAAAGCACACTCGCAAGTACGACGATATCCTCCACCGTTCTAGCGTAGAGACCGACATGACCCAACGGTTTGCTCAACATCATGCAGCCATGACGTGATATCGCTCCAAAGCTCGGCTTGAAACCGATGACGCCGCAGAAGGACGCTGGCCGGATGGTAGAACCACCGGTTTGCGAACCCAGCGCTAATGGCGCCATGTGCGCCGCAACGGCAGCCGCGGAGCCACTCGATGAGCCACCCGGGGTCAGGCTTCGGTCGTGCGGATTGCGGGTCTTACTCGGTGTCACACTGGCGAACTCGGTGGTCACAGTTTTACCCAGAATGACGGCGCCCGCCTCGCGCAGTCGAGTGACCACCGCAGCATCTTCGTTGGGGGCTCGCTCCTTCAGTGGTGCAAACCCCCAACCGGTTGGGAAGTCGGTGGTGTCGAATATGTCCTTGATACCGACCGGTACGCCATGCAGCGGGCCGAGGTGCGCGTCGTCCCGAACGGCTACATCAGCCGCACGCGCCTGCGCCAGCGCATGACCATAGTCGAGACTCGCCCAGGCCCGGAGCTCGGTTTCACGAGCATCGATGGCCGCCAGGCAGGAGTGAATCAAGCGCTCCGAGGTCAGCCGTTGCTCGCGTATGGCGCTCGCACTCTCGAGCGCACTCGAACGACATGGCTCCGTGGACGCGCTCATGCTTCCATCGCGGTGCAACGATAGAGCAGACGCCGATGACCGGTGAAGTCATTGATCGGGTAGTGAAGCGTGAACCGATTGTCCCACATCACCACCTGTCGAGGCGCCCAGGTGATCCGAACGGTGTATTCCGGCTTGGTCATATGGGTGTTGAGAAACTCTATCAATGATTGACTCTCCGCCGCGCTCATGGCGTCGAATCGTGTGCAGAACATGCGATTGAAGTACAAGCCCTCGTCGCCACTGTCGGGATGTGTGCGAACCACCGGATGCACAGCGGTCTCCGTCGGGTGATCCGGCACACCGGCTCCACTGTAGCTGTGTACCGCCGAGAGTCCACGCAGCAGCTGCCTGAAGCGCGCGCTCAAGGCGTTGAACGAGGCGATGGTTGAGGCAAAGCCAGTGTCGCCGCCAAGCGGCGGGATTATCTTTGAATAGAGCACCGACAAGTATCCCGCCGGGCGTCTAAAGGTAACATCGGCGTGCCAGTCGCTGCCGCCGAACAATCGAGCGCCGTCCGGCTCCTTGCGCATCTCGAGCACCTCCGGAACACCTTCGGCGAACAATACGCCGTCATCGACATGATGCTCGAACAGCGGACCGAAATGAGACACGAAGTCACGCAGTTCGGTAACCGTCAGATCCTGGTCGGGAAAGACCAGCACCAAGTGTCGGGCAAGCGCATCCTGAATGGCTCTCAGAAGCGACGCTTGTGGTGCGCCACTGAGCTCGGCACTGTGTACGATTGCGCCAACATTTGGCGTAATAGGTGTCACCCCAATGTCGGCAGTGCTTGGAACCGCGCTCATGATTGACTCTTTCCCGGTAACGAACATCGGGGCTAGGCTACCTCGCCACTACGGCCCGTCAACCATCGCGGATTGAGACATGAGCAGCACGGTTCAAGGTCTGCAACGAGTTCTCGCGCTCGCGGCCACCGCCGACATCCGGCAACTGTGGCTGACTGGAGTCTTCACCGGCGTCATTCGTTGGACCGAGATTCTGGTGATTGGCATCTTCACCTTCGAGCAGACCGGATCACCACTGCTGGTCGCATTGCTGGCATTTCTCAATGCCGTGCCGGGCACACTGTTCGGTGCGCTGGTGGGCGCGGTGGGGGAACGTGTAGATCGACGCAAGCTTTTACTGCTCGGCTACACGCTGGCACTCGTGCTGGCTGTGGTCTTGAGTGTGCTGGCGCTACGTGGCGTATTGGTGCTGTGGCATGTCGCGGCAGGCACATTTTTGAGCGGCTTCATCTGGACACTGGAATATCCGGTCCGCCGAACCCTGCTGGGTGAAATCGCAGGCCCCCAGAGTGCGCCCAGTGCTCTGACCTTCGACATCGCCAATGGCACCGCGATGATGTTCCTGGGTCCGCTGCTAGGTGGCTTTCTGATGCATGAGTTCGGACTGGTCGCCTTCTATGTGCTGAGTGTGGGCTCACTGCTGGTAGCCATCGCCCTGGTATCGCGGATCGGCTTTCGTGCCGAGCCGAAAGTCAGTCGCAGCGTCGGGTTCTTTACCAGTATGCGTGAAGGTATCGGGCATCTGCGCCACAACAAACCGGTGCTCGGTATCCTGGTGGTCACCATTATTCTCAACTTCTTCGGCTTTTCTTTTGTGTCCATGCTGCCGGTTATCGGTGCCGAAAAGCTCGAGCTTGGGGCCGTGTCAGTAGGCATTCTAGGCTCCATGGAGGGCGCCGGAGCACTGCTCGGATTACTGCTGTTGTCGGTGTATGCAAGCCCGGCCTACTTCATGAGATTGTTCGTCGGCGGCACTTTCGTGCTGCTGGCCATGATCATGGTGTTTGCCGCCACACCGTGGTTTGCACTGGCGCTGGTGGTGCTGTTCATCGGTGGCCTGGGAGAGTCAGGCTTTGGCTCCATGCAGGCCGCCATCACCTTCATTGCAACACCGCCGCAGATGCGAAGCCGCATCATGGGTTTGCTGGTGGTGTGTATTGGATTCGGACCGCTCGGGATATTGCATACTGGTTTGATGGCGGAGTGGCTCGGCGCCGATGTGGCAATCGGTATCATCGCCGTGGAGGGATTCGTCGCCATGCTGGTGTGTCTGAAGCTCTTGCCGACGTTGCGGGAGGCGGCGGTGAACACCGAGACCGTCTAGCCAGAAGACAGTTCGAGTCTTCCACCGTACGCGCGTTTACCGATGCTGCGCGCCGGCAAAAGGTGGCAGCGCGCGACCACATTGGCCAGAATTCGCGCATGAGCGCCATGGCTGTCCCCCAGTCGACCCGACGTGACGTCCAGACCATCAGCCTGGTTGGCGCCGGTCATTTCTTCAGCCACTTCTACTACCTGGTTCTGCCACCGCTGTTTCCGCTGCTTCACGAAGAGCTTGGCGTCGATTACACCGCACTTGGATTGTTGCTCACGGTGAACGGATTGGTGGCTGCCGCGGCGCAAGTGCCGCTGGGGTTCATGGTCGATCGCATGGGAGCGAGCAAAATCCTGTTGGCGGGTTTCGCGCTCATGAGTCTCGGCGTGTTGCTGATGGGCATGTTGCCCTACTACTGGGCATTGCTGGCGCTCATGGCACTGGTCGGACTCGGAGATGCCGTTTTCCATCCCGCCGACTACTCGATTCTAAGCCAAGTCGTCAGCGAGCAACGCATGGGGCGTGCGTTTTCGATTCACTATTTCACCGGTCAGCTCGGCTTCGCCGCCGCGCCCGCTACCAGTATCGCAATCGCTGGCTGGTTGGGGTGGCAGACGGCGTTGATGGTCATGGGTCTCGCCGGTCTCGCCGTTTGCACGCTGATGCTCTATCACCGCAACCTGCTGGAGACGGACACGGACGCGGCACCGGAAGCGTCATCCAAACCAGACCAGAGTGTGCGCGCTGGCATCGGTCTGTTGTTCAGCGTGCCGATGATTCTCGGACTGGTGATGTTCGCTTTCTTGAGCCTCACGGGAAGCGGCATCAACAGCTTTGGCGTGTCGACACTGAATCTGATGCACGAGATCAATCTGGCGCAGGCTGGCTCGGTCGTGAGTGCATACTTGTTCGCCGCGCCGGTGGGCGCACTGGCGGGTGGCGTACTGGCTGATCGGCTGAGGCGCGTCGAGTTGATTCCGGTGTTCGCCTTCGCGGTCGTGGCCGTGGTGATCGCATACGTGGCATGGGCACAACCAAGCATCGTGCAAACAGCGATACTGTTCTGTGTCGCCGGGTTCTGTGCAGGTGCGGCAGGGCCGTGCCGGGATTTGCTCATTCGTGCCATCACGCCGCCCGGCCAGTCAGGTAAAGCATTCGGATTCGTATCCATGGGGTTGAATGCAGGGGGCATCATTGGGCCGGTGGTGTTTGGCTATGTGCTCGATAATATGGCGCCGGTTTCAGTGTTCTGGGCAACCGCAGGCTTTGCGGTGTTGACGTTGCTGAGCGCAGCATGTCTGGGCCGGTTGCGTGTCCCCACGGTAGCTGACACCCATGACAACGCCTCAGAGAAAACGGATTAATCATGGTCAATCTCACGGACACTGTGGGTGAGCAACGCCGCCCAATCACTGATCTGCCACAATGCTTTCACGTGGAGATCATCAAGATCCCGTTACGCGACGGAGTCGAGCTATCGGCACGATTGTGGCTGCCCGATGACGCGCTCAGCCATCCGGTCCCAGCCGTCATCGAATACATTCCCTATCGCCACCGCGACTATCTGGCTGGTCGCGACAGTTTGATTCATCCCTGGTTCGCGGGGCACGGATATGCGGCGTTGCGGGTCGACATGCGGGGCAGCGGTGACAGTGACGGCGTTCCCATGGACGAATATGTGGCGCAGGAGCAAGACGACGCACTGCAGATGCTCGACTACCTGAGTCGGCGACCATGGTGCAGTGGCGCGACTGGCCTGATGGGGATCTCTTGGGGTGGTTTCAACGCGCTTCAGATTGCGGCGTACCGCCCCGCCAGCCTGAAGGCCATTGTCACGCTGTGCTCAACGGACAATCGCTACACCGGTGACGTGCATTACCCGGGCGGCTGTCTGGTCAGCGACAATCTCACCTGGGGTACCCTCGGCTTCGCTAACATGTGCCGCGCCCCGGACCCGCTGACTACCGGTGAAAGATGGCGCGAGCTCTGGTTCGATCGTCTCGAGCACGCCCCGTTCCCGCTGGCCAACTGGCTTTCACACCAAACACGCGACGACTACTGGAAGCACGGCTCAGTATGCGAAGACTACGATGCCATCGACTGTGCCGTGTTCGCCATCGGTGGCTGGGCGGACAGCTATACCAATGCTATTCCGAGATTGATGCGTGGTCTGTCCAGTCCACGCCGGGCTCTTATCGGGCCCTGGGGGCATGCTTATCCACACCTGGCAACACCCGCGCCACGAGTCGACTTCCTCGGTGAAGCGACGCGCTGGTGGGACCGCTGGCTTAAGGGTATCGACAACGGTGCCGATGCCGGCCCGACATTTACGACCTTCCTGCAAGCACCAGCCGAACCGTGCACGAGCTATTCTCGAGTCGAGGGTCAGTGGATAGATCATGACCATTGGCCTCCCGAGGGTGTACACGACCTCGAGGTATCCGTTGCGGAAAGCGGACCGATGACCGTCAAAACACCACCCAGTCTGGGCGCTTTTGCCGGTGAGTGGATGCCGCTGGGCGCAGGACCGGAGTATCCCGCTGATCAGAATGCGGAAGATGCCGGGGCAGCATGCTTCGAATCCGAACCCTTGTCACAGGATCTGCACATCATCGGCGCGCCCATCGCACGCCTGCGTGTGAGTGTCGATGCACCCGTGGCTCAAGTCAGCGTGAGGTTGAGCGACGTGGCGCCCGACGGCCGTGCCACTCGCATCACATATGGTGTGCTCAATCTCACTCATCGTCATAGTCATGAGCACCCAAAACCCATGGTCACCGGAGAGCCCTTCGACGTTCAGATACCGCTCAATGATGTGGCCAGAACTGTGCCGGCGGGGCACCGGCTTCGTTACAGCATCGCCACCACGCAATGGCCCATGTTCTGGCCCAGCCCGACACTCGTGTGCATGACACTGCATCCGGAGGCGTGCAAGCTGGTGGTGACGGCGTGCCCGGAACCGAACAGGTCCAGCTCGCCGCCCGCGTCAGCGGTCGCACCCGTGGGACCAGACATCGACTGGCACCGCCCGGTGGAACATCGACGCATCATCGAAACGGATCTCAGCGACCAGACGACCACGGTTCGCTACCACCGTGACGAAGGCGCGTTCTCGGTGCGTGAGCACGGCATGCGGGTCGATTCAGTCGGGCTCGAAGAACACAGCATCGTTGATGCCGATCCTTGCTCGGCACGAGGACGAGTGCGTTGGCGGCTGGCCTTGAGCCGCGACGGCTGGCAGACCGCCATCGAGTGTAACGTCGAGCAAAGCGCTACCGCGGAGGCATTCCTGCTCAGCATGCGCCTGGAAGCCTTCGAGTCCGGACGCCGGGTGTTCTCGCGCAGTGAAAGTAAGCGGCTGCCACGACACTGCTTGTAGCAGCGTCTAGAGCACGACAACTGTCATTCTTTGATTTTGAACTGGTAACGGCTGCCGCCCAACTGCAACACCCCTTGATGGGGTATCAAATCGTCACGACTGACATTGCCGTCGGCATCGGTGTCCACGTACACACCATCATCACGAAAGTCCGCTTCATTGAAGCCGGTATCGGCGACATAAACGTCGTAGGCAACACCATCCAGGATGACGGTGCCTTTCATGACCGTGAGGCAGTAGTGACTCGCGTATCGCTTCTGCCACAAGGCGTCATTGCTGAAAAACCAGATTCGAAACGGCTCCTCTGCCACGAAATTCGGCAGCACATGACCCATATCGAGACGAATATCGGTCGCAAAAACGCCTTCACCGCGGTTCTCCAGCGGCGGACCGTCGTCAGTCAGATCGAAGTTCGCGTTTTTGTCAAACCATAGGAGCGGCTCGCCGGTTTCCACGGCGTCAAAAGCAAAACTGAAGAGTTGATCGCGAATCACTCCGAGCCGCACGGCGCCGTAGAGTTGCTGGTCACCTCGCCATCGGGGCTCTATGAGCTCAAACGGGGGCAACTCTTCCAGCCGGTGGTTGCGGGGATACCAGCTGGCGGTTGCACCCACGGCCATACCACCGTCGAAAGGAGAAAAATCGCTGGCCAGCGAGAGTTCGACAACAATCACACCGTTAGTGTTCTCAGTGGCAGGCGCCATGGATTCGCCCTGCACCGGTGCGTGCTCGACCAGTCCTTCAGCCAAGACCCGCTGGAAACTCGGCAATGACAGCTCCGCACTCAGCAAGGCCTGCGCGGCCAATCGAACATACACCTCGGCTTCATCACGGCGGCCGAGCGCCAAAAGCGTCACAGCAGTGAACCATTGCAAACGGCCGCGCTCCAACACGGCGCCTGGTTCGACGACATCGAGCTGCTCTTCGAGCAAAGACATTCTGACTTGCGCTTGTTCAGGGTCTCTCAGGGCATTCGCTGCTCGACGCAAACGCAGCTCTGTCTCATCAGCTCGACCCATTGTCTCCAATGCAAGTGCCGACAGCCACTGAACATGGGCGGTTTCGAGACCAGACAGGGTCTGCCGCGCCTCCAATGCCCGATCGGCTATCTCGAGGGCGGGCGCTGGCTGGCCGATCTCGATGGTTGACTCCACGGCAGCAATAATTTCTGTGAAGTCATCGAACACCAGCTCGAGGGCTAACTCCGCAGGCTCCGCAAGTTGTGGCCACTGCGTCTCGTCGATCGGCAGTGTTTGTGTGACCGGTGCGTCCACGACCGGCGGTCGCATCCCCGACCACAATGCCCAACCCGCAAAGCCGACAAGCACAACTGTGCAAAGACCCGTGAGGCCAATGGTAATTTTAGAACCAGTCCGTTTCGGCTTGGGCTGAGACAACTATCGGTGTTTTTGCAGTTTGGCTCAGTTTAGCGGCGGCGCTCGAGGACGACTAGGGAGTCCATGCGGTGTAAGCCGCAGCCAATCGATACAATGAGTCACCGGTCCATTGGAGCATGGCGACCTTGACTGAGAAACGACTCGCGGTACTGTTCCCACCCTGTGGTGCAGAATACGAGTATTACTTGTACGGCGAACGCTTGAGCCCGGAGCTTCGAGTGAGCTTGATGGGCGCACGCTATCACGGTGGCGATGAAGAGCACTTCCCGGAGAACATGCGGATAACGGCCTCGCTTGCTAATGTATTGCAGGCCGCCCGGGTCATGAAACCATTGCAACCCGATGGTTTGATGTGGGCCTGCACCAGCGGCAGCTTCATCTCCGGTCTTGCGCACGCCCAAGCACAGGCGAGAGCCATCGAAGCAGAGCTGGGCTGTCCGGCATCCAGTACGTCACTGGCATTCGTCGACGCCTTGCGCGACAGAGGAATACGCAAGGCAGTCGTACTCGGCAGCTATCCGGAGCAGACGACACACGCCTTTATGAACTTCATGCATGACGCGGGCATCGAGGTGTGCGACTTTTGCGCATTAGACACGCCTTCGGGGCCGCATGCTGCCGACCTCGGTGATGACGTGTTGCTCGCTGCGGCCGAATCACTGCACGCACCAAAAGATGCCGCCATCCTGGTGCCGGACACCGCCATCCCAACGCTGCATCTGATCGCACAGCTGCAAGCCCGGACCGATCGTCTCGTACTGACCGCCAACCAAGTGTCACTGTGGCAATCGGCCAAGTTGCTCGGACTTGTGGTCAGTCTGGATGAGATCGCCGTCTCGGTGCATGAATCTGCTTCGCGCAAAGCCACGACGGTAGCCGTCAGCCCATGATGCCAACCGACACTGGACTCAGGGGGCCAGCCGCGGTCACACGAGTCGGGGGATGCGAATGTGGCGACACACGCTATCAATTCATCGGCGAGCCGCTGTTCATTCATGCCTGTCATTGCACGCTGTGCCAGCGTATCACCGGCAGCGCATTTCAAATCAGCATGCTGATGACCAAGAGCCAGTTTTCGTTGAGCAAGGGACAGCCTGCTGTGTGGCACCTGAAAGCCGACAGCGGCAATGTGCGGCCGGTGTTTTTTTGTGAGCGCTGTGGCTGCCAGCTGTACGGTGACGCACCCGGACGTGGACCGGAGATCATGTGGATTCAGTCGGGTACTTTGGATGACACCACATGGTTCAGCCCCAGGGCGCACATCTGGACACGCAGCATGCAATCCTGGCTGACGCTGCCAGTAGATGTGCCTGCATTCGACACCAACTACGATGCGGTGAAAGTGTGGCCCGCAAGCAGCCTGGCTCGGATGCAAGCCAGTCCAGGGTAGCCTTGCACTCCCGCATGCGAAACAGAATCTGACAGTGTCCGTGCCAAACCGGACCGCCACACTCAGCGACAGTGAGCGTTATCGCAGCATCGCCGCCGCCATTGCCTGTATTGCGGTGTTCTCAATTACAACCGGTTATGCGGCGCCGCTGATCTCACTCATTCTCGAATCCCGCGACGTGAGTCGCACCGTAATAGGCGTCATGGCCTCAGTGCCCTCAATTGCCATTCTGCTCACCGCGCCACTGGTGCCACGCCTGGTCGCCTGGCTGGGGCTGCGCCGCTTCCTCAGCGGTTGCATCGCCATCGAGTTTGTGCTGTTCCTGCTGTTGCCCGTGTTTGACAATCTGTATGCCTGGTTCGTGATACGTGCGCTCATGGGCGCATCGAGCTCTGGTCTGTTCATCGCCAGCGAAACCTGGATAAACGAAGTCGCCCTGGAGCGGACCCGGGGCCGGGTCATCGCTGTCTACGGCATGATTATTTCCGGGAGCTTTGGTCTGGGACCACTGCTGATTCCGCTGATCGGTATCGACGGCTTGTTGCCCTTCGTGGTTGGCTCGGCGTTCATCGCGCTGGCCGCGCTGCCATTGTTGTGGACGGGCGGACTATCACCCTCCTTCGAGGGGCGCTCCAAATTCAGCACCCTGGCATTCCTGCTCATTGCCCCGACAGTGTGTGTCGCGATATGGGTCAGCTCATTCAAGGAGATGGCCGTCGGCTCATTGTTGCCGGTGTATGGGGTACGCAGCGGTCTCGGTGAAGGTGAAGCCGCCATGATGCTGAGCGCGGCCGCGTTGGGCGCCATAGTGCTGCAGCTGCCCATCGGCTGGTTGTTGGACCGCATCAATCGCCATGCGGTTGTGATTGCCTGCTCCATCGGCGGAGCTGTCGGCGTGGCGCTGCTACCGATCATGGTGGAGACCGGCGGTCCAGTGATGTGGCTGGGGCTGTTGTGCTGGGGGGGCGTGTTTTCCGGGGTCTATACCGGCGCCATGGCGATCATCGGTCAACGCTTCAGCGGCGCCGAGCTGGTCACCGCGAACGCGGCAGTGGGATTCCTGTGGGGCCTGGGTGCACTCATGGGACCGACGACCAGCGGCATCGCCATGGACATCTGGGATCCGAACGGACTGCCTGGTGTGGTATTCGTGTTGACCGTGTTGTTGGTGGTTGTGGCGGTGTGTAGGAGACTGCAGCAACGCGTCAGCCCTCGCGAGTGAGCAACAGCCCGGATAACCACACTCCGGTTTGCACTCTCCGAAGCAATCGGTAAACCTTGCCAGCCTCGTCACCCGCTCGAGGTTTGCCCAGTGATCGATGAGACCCACTCAAGGGTCGGCTCGCCCCAGGCACCGTGGCGTCTCGGTATCGACGTCGGCGGTACGTTCACCGATCTGGTGTTGTTCGACACCAGCGGTCATCTGTGGGTCGTGAAAACCGCGACCACACCTGCGGAACCCACCGAGGGGATCTTGAAGGCGGTGCAACGGGCCGCCGAATATCACGGCCTGACCATGGAAGCCTTACTCGCCGGTTGTGCGTTGATCGTCCACGGCTCGACCATTGCCACCAATTGCTTGCTCGAGGCCAAGGGCGCGAAAGTCGGATTGCTTTGCACACGCGGCTTTCGTGACTCTTTGGCCATTCGCCGAGGCATTCGTGAAAACGCCTGGGATCATCGAACACCCTACGCAAAGACATTGGTCGCACGTCGCTGGCGCCGTGGCATCGACGAGCGCATCGACAAGCACGGCAACATCAAGACCGCTCTAGACACCGAGCAGCTGGAAACCGAGATTGCCGCGTTGCAATCCGAAGGTGTCGAGTCCGTTGCCGTTTGTCTGTTCAACAGCTTCCTGAATGACGAGCATGAGCGCGCTGCCGGGCAAGCACTCGAACGTAGCGCGGTCTCCTGGCACACCTTGTCGAGCGAAATCGCGCCAATCATGGGCGAGTACGAGCGTACATCGACCGCAGTCGTAAACGCCTACGTTGCCCCACGTGTGGTTTCCTACCTGGAGCACCTGGAGCAGAGACTACGTGAGCACGGCTATCAGAAAGCCATTCTGGTGGTACAGAACAATGCTGGTGTGCAGAGCATTGATCAGGTACGCAACAAGCCTGCATCACTGCTGTTATCTGGCCCGGCGGCCGCCACTGGTGCACTCGGCGCCATCGCCGGCGCAATCGGGGAACCGAATCTGATCTCAATGGAAGTCGGCGGTACCAGCTGCGACGTTCTGATTCTGGACGGTGGCGAAACTCATGTTTCCGACTCATTTGATATTGCGGGCTATCACGTCGGTTTGTCGGCGGCGAATGTGCACACCATCGGCGCCGGAGGCGGCACACTCGCCGGCTGTGACTCGGCCGGGATGTTATGGGCCGGACCGAGTGGCGCCGGAGCAATTCCTGGTCCTGCCTGCTACGGACGTGGCGGCGACACACCAACGGTCACGGACGCGCAACTGGTGTTGGGGCGTCTGCAAGCAGGCGTCATGGGTGATGTCAGCGTGTCACTCGATGTGACGCCGGCCCGAACGGCCATCGATGGCAAGCTGGCCCAAGCCCTGGGGGTGAGCGTCGAACGGGCCGCCGCCGGCGTTATAGAGCTGGTCATACAAGCCATCGCGCATGCGGTCGAGCATATGACCACTGCGTTGGGCAAAGATCCCCGGCGTTTCACTCTGGTCGCTGGTGGCGGTGCCGGCCCCATGCTGGGCGCGGAAGTTGCCCGGCGGTTGGGTTGCAAGCGAGTCTACGTACCACGTCTGGCAGGTGCGCTTTGCGCGTTCGGCATGACGGTGTCCGACGTCAAACAGGAACACTACCGAGTACAGATAGATCACCTCACAGAGGTATCGATCAGTCAATTCACAACGGTGGTCGAGCAACTCCATGCGAAAGCCACGGCGGAGCTCACCGAGCAGGGATTCGGACCTCAGAACAGCACCCTGGTCACCGAGTTCGATATTCGTTATCCGGGTCAGATCGCAGAAATAAGAACACCCGTAGCTGCATATCCGACTGTCGACGTCGATGCTATCCGCGAGCAATTCGAGCAACGCCATGAGCAACTGTATGGCTATCGCAATCAGAGCTCACCCGTCGAGCTTACGGGTGTTCGAGTCATCGCCTGCGGCATACTCGAGGGCAAGTCGTTACCCAAGCATGACAATGCAAACGTCTCCGTCGCCCAAACAGGTCATCGTGGTGTCTACTTCGACGGTGAGTGGCACGACACGCCGGTGTTCACCGGGCAAACCCTGCGTCCAGGGACACGCCATCAGGGCCCGGTAATCGTGGAGGAAGAAACGACCACCGTGGTCGTCAGCCCCGGGGATGTGCTGAGCGTAGATGACCATGGCAACTACGTCATCGATATCGTCGACGGAGATCAGGCATGAAACTCGATCCCATCACCTTGTCCGTGGTGCAAAACCAGCTCGACCACATTTCAGTGAGCATGGGTCAGGCAATGACTCGCACCGCACACAGTCCGATCTTCAATCAAAGCCACGACTTCTCCTGTTTTCTGACCAGTGCCGATGGAGAACTCATCTCACAAGCGGACGGCATCCCCATACACACCGGTGGTGGCGATCTGATCGTCAAAGCCATTCTCGAGCAGGCTTCTGGAAGCATTGAGCCGGGTGATGTGTTCTTATCGAGCGATCCGTACGTCGCGGGTGGAAATCATCTACCAGACTGGGTGGTGTCGCGCCCGGTATTCGTTGCAGAACGCATGGTCGCTTTCGTATGCAACCGCGCCCACCAGTCCGACATCGGCGGTGGGGCCGCGGGTACCTACAACCCGGCCGCGACTGAAATTTTTCATGAAGGTTTGAGACTGCCGGTCATGAAGCTTCAGCGTCGCCACCAGCTGAGCCGTGATCTGTGGAATCTACTGCTGCTGAACTCGAGGTGCCCGGAGCTGCTGGAAGGCGATCTGCTGGCAATGCTGGGCTCGACCGAGGTTGGTGCGCGGGCAATCTCCAGACTGGTCGACGAGCTCGGAGTCGGCACTTACTTTGCCTACGTTGCCGGTGTTCTGGATCACGCTGAAACACGCATGCGCCAGGCCATCAGCGCCCTGCCCGATGGTGTCTACCAGGCCACTGAAACCAGCGACAACGACTGTTTTTCCGAAACCATCATCAAATACCAGGTGACCATCACCGTCTCGGGTGACCACATGGTGGTCGACTTTTCGGGAACTGACGCACAGATTCGAGGCTTCAAAAACAGCTCGTTCAGTAACACCCGGTCCTCGGTCTATGTTGCGGTCGCATCATTTCTGGACACGAGTATTCCGAGAAACGCGGGCACATATCGACCCATCGAGGTGCGCGCGCCGCTAGGCTCGGTCCTGCATCCGAGACCGCCGGCGCCGATGACCATGTGTACCGTGTTGCCGGCACACGAGATCATTCAGGCTTGTTGGATGGCACTTACGCAAGCCGATCCGAGCCGCGCCTGCGCTGGCTGGGGCAAAGTCTGTCACTGGAACATGTCTGGCGAGAACCCAGACGGCAGCACTTATGTGATGTATCACTGGGGTGCGCTGCCCGCGGGCGGCGCGGTCGACGGTCGCGACGGGTTCGAGCAAATCGGTCCTTTGAACAGTCTCGGCAATCTCGTGGTGCCCAACTGCGAGACCTACGAGCAACTCTATCCAGTCAACTTCATTCGCCACGAGCAGCGCAAGAATGCCGCCGGCGCCGGCAAATTTCGTGGCGGCACCGGTGTCGATTACGAGGTCGAGGTCGAAGCAAACGCCGAGTATGCGTACCGCGGTGAAGGACAACGAACACCATCGGGCTTTGGAGCCGATGGCGGTGACTATGGTCGAGCTGGCGCCGTCGAGGTCGTGTTCGCAAACGGTGAACAATTTCATCCACCTCAATTCGGTGTCGGCAGTCATGGACCATTGCGGCTACGAATCTCATCACCTGCAGGCGGTGGATTGGGCGATCCGCTGGAGCGGCCTGTCGAACAGGTACTGGCCGACGTGCTCGACGAAGTGCTGAGCCCAGCGGCGGCCGAGCGCAGCTACGCCGTCGCGCTGTGTGCCAACGGCACCAGCGTCGACCAAACTCGAACCGCCGTGCTTCGGCAGCAACGCAAAAGATCTCGAGGTGATGGCGAGTCAAATTCCTGAGCATGCGCGGGACGACACAGCAACGGCTGCCGGCTTGCCAAGCGTCGCCTACTACTCTGATGCATTCATGCAGTTGGAGCGGGACCAGTTGTTCAGCACGACCTGGCACGCAATCGGGTTTGCACACGACATCCCCACACCCGGTAGTGTCTATCCGGTGATGTCGGCAGCCGGTTTCGCCCTGCTGCTGTGCCGTGACCAGGCCGGCGACATTCATGTGTTTCACAACTACTGCCGGCATCGGGGCATGCGACTGGTCGACGAGGCCAAAACCAACTGCCGCAAGCTGGTCTGCCCTTATCACGCGTGGTGCTATGAGCTGGATGGAACCTTGTCACGGGTGCCGCACAAGCATGGGTATGGGAAGCACGATGACGCCGGAGACAACCTCCCGGGTCTGGCTCGAGTCCGCAGTGAAGTCTGGGCCGGGATCGTGTTCGTGGATTTGAGTGGTGCTGCTGTCGACTTCGACGTTCACATGGCGCCGTTGTCGCGGCGCTGGGCGCGGTACGACTTTGACGAGTTGCGTCACGGTCGAAGCTTCGAGTTCGATGTGCCGGGTAACTGGAAGCTCGCCATCGAGAACTTCATCGACATCTATCATGTCCCCTACGTGCATCCGGCGCTCAACAAGTACAACGACATGACGGACCACTATTTCGTTCACGACGGCATTGTGCTCGGTCAGGGCAACCGTGAGGTAAAACCCACCGACAACGGCGCGCACAAGCTGCCTGAGTTTCGCGACCTCGCGGCCGAGGCACGGTACACGATGGAAGCAATCTGCTTGTTTCCGAATCTGCTGCTGACCGTATTCGCAGACAATCTGCGTGCGATTCTAGTCGAGCCCACGAGCGCCACCACCTGTCATGAACGAGTGAGCGTCTGGTTCGTCGGTGATGAGGCCATGACTCGCGCACTTGAGCACTATCGAAACGTGGTCGCGGATCGATTCCCGGTGTTCAACATCGAGGACGTGGAGGTGGTCAGGCGGTTGCAACGGTCGTTCGAATCATCCGGGTTCGAATCCGCGCACTTCAACCCCTTCTTCGACGTCAATGTTTTCGAGTTTCAACGGCTGATAGCAGGGTACTGCACACCGGCGTCGTAGACACGACTCCTCCACCGTCAGCGCCCCAACGCGGATCTGGTGCTCGACCCCACTGATCAACGATGATGTAGGTTGTCTACTGCCAACCGAGGAACGCCCTCATATGCCCAAGGTCATGCTCATCACCGGCGCCAGCCGCGGCATAGGCGCAGCAACAGCACGGCTGGCTGCGCGTGCGGGCTACGACGTTTGTGTCAACTATCTGAAAGAGTCTCAACGTGCTGATGAAGTCGTTGCCGATGTGCAGGCGGCAGGTCAACGCGGCATCGCGGTCGCCGGCGACATGGCCCAGGAAGCCGACATCATGAGCTTGTTCGAGACCTGTGATCGAGAGCTTGGCACGCTTTCGGTATTGGTCAATAACGCCGGCATCACCGGGCTGCAGTCGCGCTTCGTGGATTACACGGCAGAACGATTGCAGGCCTTGTTCGCACTGAATATCACCGGCTCGTTCTTGTGTGTTCGCGAGGCGGTGCGCCGCATGTCGAGCGCACACGGCGGTGACGGGGGCGTCATCGTCAATGTGTCATCGGCGGCCTCACGTCTCGGTTCCCCTGGCGAATACGTCGACTACGCCGCCAGCAAGGGAGCTATGGACAGCATGACCATTGGCCTGGCCGCCGAAGTTGCTACTGAAGGCATTCGTGTCAATGCAGTCCGCCCCGGCCTCATCCACACCGACATTCATGCCAGTGGTGGCGAGCCTGGGAGAGTCGAGAGACTCGTGAGTCGGGTACCCATGCAGCGTGGTGGGGAGGCCGAGGAAGTCGCCAATGTCATACTCTGGCTGGCCTCGGAGGAGTCTTCATACACCACCGGCGCCTTCGTCGAATGTAGTGGCGGGCGCTGAGGCCGGCCAACACGCCGACCGTCAGTAGTTGTCGAACCGCGCGAGCTCGTAGACCTCGCGCTTGTCATTCCGGTACAGACGCGGCAAGTCGACTCGCTATTGCGCCTGAACAGATAGCGAGCGCCGTACTTTTTCGCGAGACGCTCGTACACCTCCACATCGAAGCGATTGAAACGCCGAACAATCTGTGCGCCTGCCGCGTAGTCGGGCTTCTCCCCGTCATTCATGTAGGCGAGTCGTTGATACCACGCGACAACGTCAGCCTTGCGGTAGAACGGATTCAAGAAAGGCACTGCGACCGAGTGTTGGCACTGATATCTGAAGTGATGAAGATGCGGGGCACGAGAAGCAGGTCGTCAGGCTCGGTGTTGTCACGCACCCAGTCACAAGCCTCGTACATCTCATCGGTGCAGTTCCGGGTAAATACACCGCCGTGTGGAAAACTTTAGAAGTCGTCCCATCGCTTCGGTAGATCAGAGATGAACGCTGGCATCGACGCACCTGCGGTGTGAAGATATATCGTCATGTCTGCTCACGCCCCGATGTTTCCGATTCGCTCGCCCTCCGCATACAGCTACGCCGACGGTGGCCCCGATTACGATCCCGATCTGCACCTCGCCTTGGAATTCCCAGAAAAGATTTGGACCCTCGATGAGCTGGGCTACAGCCCGACGTTCATCGAATCTTGTGCGTCGCCGGTGGCCATAACTTCACCCTTTCGGATTCTGTCACGGTCCGGCGTGGCCACGGTGCGCAATGAGGCACTCGCCGTGCGAGAAAGCCACATGCATCGCTCCAAGAGCCGAACGGCTAACTTTGCCGCTGGCGGCGTCTACCGCTCTCGGTTGTTGCGCGACCTTTGCGCATGTCCACGCATTGCCGCCCATTTGTCAAACATCGCACAGGCACCACTGGCACCACATTCGATGCCCTCCCAACAACTCTACATCAACTATGCACCGGACGATCTGTCACAAGCCGTGGACACCTGGCATTTCGATGGCATCGGTTTCGACTATGTGCTGATGGTGAGCGACCCGAACCGGTTCGAAGGTGGTGACTTCGAGTTCTATGCCGGCACTCGAGAGCGATTTGCCGCCCTCCATGGACTCAAAGTACCGGCGGTGCGAAACGGCGTCGAGACCATCAGGGATACTCAGCAGGTGGTACGCATGCGGCCGCCCGCGGCGGGTTTCGGATTGTTCCAACAAGGCAATCTGGTGGTTCACCGGGCCGCACCACTGCTCGAGCCCGGTGAACGCATTACCCTGGTGCCAGGCTATGTCGCTCTCGACGTCGACCTGCCGGACCCGACGTCGGTGGAAGATATGCCGTTCTATAACGAGCCCGGCATGGCCACTGAGATAGCAAGACACAGCGCCTGGCTGGCAAACAGCAAGCTTCAATCCTTGCTTCACGAGCTGCCAGCCGATGCACCCAGCGACGAGGTCCACGCGAAGCTCGAGGCAGCCATCGAAGATGTGCGGCGCGCACTGCGGGCATTCCGGCGCGACAAGCCAGTGCGCGAAGAGTAGCTGCCCGCACCCGTTCAGACAGTCAACTTCACCGCGCGGGTGACCTCACCAGGACGCTGTCGATGTTGCCAGTCCGGAGCGACGAAGAATTCCACGTCGCTGCGTTGTAGTGGTGGTTTACCAAGAATCATGTCCGCGGCTTTTTCTGCAATCATGATGGTCGGCGCGTTGGTGTTCCCGGACGTGATCTGAGGCATCACTGAGGCATCCACCACCCGGAGCCCCTCGACCCCATGGACACGGCACTCACTGTCGACGACGGCATCTCGGTCCCCACCCATGCGGCAGGTACCCACAGGGTGATACACGGTCTTGGTCGCACGCCGAATGAAATCGTCAATCCCCGGGTCATCTCGAACACTGTCCCCCGGCGACAGCTCACGACCGCGAAACGGATCGAATGCCGGCTGCCGGTGCAACTCGCGTGTCAGCAAGACACCGGAGCGCAACACGGCCCAGTCATCTTCGTGGTCCAGATAATTGAAACGTATCGCCGGTGCCACATGAGGATCACTCGAACGCAAGCTGACGCGGCCTCGACTCTTTGGCCTCATGGGCCCCACGTGGGTTTGAAAACCATGCGCGACCTTTGCGAGCTCACCCTGCTCGTCGAGGGCCGCCGGAGAGAAGTCCAGCTGCAGGTCCGGCCACTCGACGCCGACGCGGCTACGAATGAAACCCGAGGTTTCGAACTGGTTGCTGTTAGCCACGCCGGTCTTGAACAAGAACCACTTCAAACCCAGTACCGCCTGTCCGGTGAGCGTCAGACTGGGATGCAAGCTCACCGGTTGCAGGCACTCATGGCCAATCTGTAATCCCGTGTGGTCTTGAAGATTTGCCCCGACTCCGGGCAAATCACAGCGTATGGCAATACCCAGTCGTTGCAGTTCTTCAGCCGGACCGATGCCCGACAACTTGAGCAGCTGCGGGCTGTTGATGGCACCGCCGCACAGGATGACTTCACGCTCGGCATGCGCATCAATCAAATCGCTTCCAAGCGCATAGCGCACACCTCCGATGCGGTTGCCTTCATGCAGCACGGCGTGAGCGTGCGCACGAAGCTGCACTTTCAAATTGTCACGACGTCCAAAAGCATGCAGATAGGCCCTTGCAGTGCTGCAGCGACGGTGCTCACCGATAGACATGCTGGAGGGACCAAATCCGTCTTGCTGATACCCGTTGTTGTCGGATGTACGCAAGTAGCCGGCTTGCACACCGGCCTCGATGAAGGCTCTGTACAACGGGTTAGTGAGTGAGCCTTGCCGGGTCGAGATCGGACCGCTGCCGCCGCGAAAATCATCCGCCCCCTGCTCGAAGCTCTCGGAACGCTTGAAATACGGCAGTACCTCGCGGTAGGACCAGCCCTCCGCACCCAAGGTCACCCAGTTGTCATAGTCACAAGGGTTGCCACGGACCCACATCATGCCGTTGATGGAAGACGACCCACCAAGCACCTTTCCACGTGGTGTGCCCAAGCGCCGATTCAGCAACCGATGCTCGGGCTCGCTGCTGTAGTTCCAATTGAGGTGTGGCAACTTCATGGCTCGCCAGAAGCCGCTCGGAATATTGATCCAAACGCTACGGTCATCGCCGCCGGCTTCCAACAGCAATACCCGGATTTTCGGATCGGCAGACAATCGGTTTGCGAGCACGCAACCGGCGGATCCAGCACCAACGATAATGTAATCAAAGCGCTCGGACATCACTTTCGCTCCAAGGGCCTGTTTATCTTTCATACGCGCCGCTGCTAGAACCTAGGTAGCGCGACCACGATTCCCAACCAGCAACCAACCGACTAAGGATGACATGACCAGTGCGCCTCCGACCATGGTGGTCCACACGGGCACCTCATCGACCAACCACCAGACCCAAACCGGCGCAAGCACGAACTCGAGCAGCATCAAGAAGGTCACTTCGGCCGCCGCCAGATTGCGAGCCGCAATCACGAACAAGGAATGTCCGGCCGCGGCGATAACAGCGCCCCAGAAGAAACACAGCGCGAAATCATATCCGGACACTGCCAGATCACCACCCGCCAGGAACGGCACCGTGACACAAATCCAAACCCCGGCGATGGCTACCATAGGGGTCATGTCCACGTTTTGCATACGTCGGATGACAATGACAAAAGAGGCATAGGTGAAGGTGCTGAACAATGCCATGAAGTTGCCAAACGCTGCGCCGGCGGAAATGCCGCCACCGACCATCAACGAGACCCCGGAAAACGCCACCAGCATGAATGCAACCATCCGCAGCGGCACTCGCTCACCCAGCATCATCCAGGCCAGCGCAGCGGAGAAAAAGGGTATCGCGCAGGACACGTAGACGACGTTGGCGACCGTGGTGTTGTACATGGCAAATACCATCGCCATGGCAGATACCGCGAGTAATGCCGCCCCAAGCACGCCGGTGCGGCCAATATCGCGCACATGACGCACGGCCGTGCCGCGATAGACAATCAGGTAGAAGCAGAACAACCCCAGACTCATCCCCAAGGAACGATAGAACGTCGCCTGCAGAGGTGTGGCGGCATCGATGTATCGCACAATCAGGCCATTGAAGCTAAAGCCGACGGCGCTCAGCATCACCATCAATATGCTGAAGCGCCGCAGCCGCGCCGCTGATGTCGATGCTAGTGTCAATGTGGTGTCTACTCAGATGAATGGCCGCAACGCATCGGCGATCCGCGGAAGCTTCAACACGTCGACACCGTCGTCGGTCTGGGTATCGTCATAGGCGAAACGAAATGTCGTCATGCCATTGGGTAGAATCTGAATGCCCTGCCCGCCATACCCATGCATGGTGGGCAACCAGAACGACTCGCCGCTGAGCGCTTTGTAAGGGCGGTGCCAGGTGGCGAAGTGATAGTAGGTCTCCCCGTCGCTGGTCTGGGTGCCGGTAGGCAACCCCTTACACACACGCGGGTCGAGCAACTCTTCAGTCAATGACGGGGACAACAGCTGTTCGTCACCCAAGCGTCCGCGCTGATGTAGCAATCGACCCAGCTTGGCGATGTCCTGGATGCTCAGCAACAGTCCGGCGTTGGTCAGTGGGACCGAATCTGTCTCTTGCACCTCGCGAGTGTGAAAATTTACCGCATGGCGAATACCGAGAGGTGCGTAGACCTCGTCGCGAAGCATGTCCCACAGCCTGGCCTCCCGCCCACGTGCGGTCTTCAGGACGGCATCCATGGCGACACCAGCCATGTACAAGTCTTGATCCCGGTAACGAGCGACTTCTCCGGGCCCCCATGGATACGACGGACAATCGAAGGCGTGATTGTTCTTGAGGTGTTTGGGGTGGGCGATGAACCAGTCAAAGTAGTGACGATAGCTTTGCGCATGCGTGTCGGATGCGGACGCGGCCGATGCTTCCAGAATGTAGTCGGCAAACACCTGCGGGGGCTCTGCGGTCGACTCCACCGTGCCGATGCCGCTCGCCATATTCAGACAATCGCCAATGGTCACGTCCTGCCAGCCTGCCGCCGCCGGGGCATCGTCGACGACATGGGCAATCTTTGAAGTACGGCAATCTTCACCCAGGATGTGCGAAAGACGTAGACAGGCGAGCGCACCGAAGGCCGTCTTGGTCGCAGACCAGAGTCCGAATGGAATGGCATCGACAAAAGGATAATCTCCGGCCCTGGTGTGCGGGCCGTCTACGTAGATGACATCATCATCGACGATGCCCTGGACAACCACGGTGTCGGCGCCGAAACCCTGATGCAAATTGTCGAGCAATTCTGGCGCAACGCGTTCGGCCAGCGTCGAGAATGATTGTGTGAGGAGATGGTCACGGCACTCGTTGGCATAGGCATCGACCACATCAGCGTGCACATTGTCCTCAACGTTGGACGACTCCAATGCCACTACACCGACGACGTCGAACTCCGCGCCGACCATGAATGGCTTTGTCTGTACCGCAATTTGAATACGCCAGTCGGTGGCACCGCCGTCATCAAATAAGAAACAGGCGAGGCCGTGATGGGTGTCATTCTCGAGCTCGTTGCACAACAAGAACGGTAACACCACCCGGTGCTTGCCGTGGTCCTCTGGCTCAGTCCAGACCTTGCCTGGCGAAAACACCACATCCCAATAGCTCTGCCCCGCAGTGGATCTCACGAGACCTCGACAAACCGGGATCAGGTGCCCACCGGCGGTCACCAGTGTGAGCTCGACGCACGGAAACAGATCGGTGCGCCGGTCGACCCAATCGACCCGCCCGAGCGTCCCTTGCAGACACGTCATTTCCGATTCACGAGTCCTCAGGGTGAGGGTTCTTGAGCCCTCAAACTCCTGGCTGGTCGAAACTGGCATGAACCCGGAGTTGTCAATCAGACTATGAACTGAATTCTGGCTCGTGAGCTCATCAAAGGTCAGCACTGTTCGGCGCATCGCGCAGTTCCTCGACTCGGTGGCGTTGCCGATGATAGGTGAGATACCTCTGGGTGTCAGGAGAGCTTCCGTCACAAGTGTTGTACAGGTGTCTCCGTCCGCGCGGGTGCATGACGCAGCATAGACGTGCGAGCCCTGTGCAATAATGCCTAGCCAGTCGTGCAGCCTGCAGAAATCGGATCATGAGCAACGAGACAGTCGATGTCTTGATAATCGGTGCCGGCGCTTCTGGCGCAGCGGTCGCAGACAGTCTTGCCGAAACCCGTATGCGCATCTTGTGTCTCGAGCAAGGCGACTGGATGAATCCCGCTGAGTATGCCAGCGTGTTTCGAAATTGGGAGTTGCTGCGACAAAGCCGTTACCATCTGAGCCCGAACGGGCGCAACGGCGCCGCCGACTATCCGGTCAACGACGACGACTCACCCATCTCGGTGGTCAATTTCAACGGCGTAGGTGGTGGCACGGTGCTCTACGCTGCCCATTTTCCACGCTTTCACCCGTCGGATTTCAGAGTCAAAAGCCTCGATGGCGTAGCTGATGACTGGCCGATCGGCTATCAGACCCTGGAACCGTTCTTCGCTGAGAATGATCGGAACATCGGTGTCGCGGGACTGGCAGGCGATCCCGCCTATCCGCCGCACTCACCGCCGCTGCCACCACTTCCACTGGGGCGAGCCGGTGAGCAGATTGCCCGAGGCCTGAACAAGCTTGGTTGGCACTGGTGGCCCTCGGACAGCGCCATCATCACCGAAGACTATGATGGCCGCGAGAAGTGCGCCAATCTCGGACCTTGTATGGGCGGTTGCGCACGCGGCGCGAAAAGCAGCGCCGACATAACCTACTGGCCACGAGCGATACGCAACCGCGTGGAGCTCCGGACGAACTGTCGAGTTCGAGAAATCACTGTCGACCAGCAGGGTATGGCGAGCGGCGTCATCTACTACGATCCTGACGGCATCGAGCAATATCAGCGGGCCGAGGTCGTGATACTTGCCTGCAATGGTGTCGGCACACCGCGTTTACTGTTGAATTCGACCTCGCCTGAGTTTCCAGACGGGCTCGCCAATAACTCCGGACTGGTCGGTAAGAACTTCATGATGCATCCCTGGGCCACCGTGACGGGGGTGTTCGATGCACCGTTGAAATCCAACCTCGGTCCGTCCGGCTGTTGCTTATGGAGTCAGGAGTTCTACGAGACCGATTCGAACCGTGATTTCGTGCGTGGCTACAATCTGCAGTTCGCACGTGGCTCGGGACCGATATCGACTGCGCTAGATGGCATGGATCGTGGTGACATTCCCTGGGGAGCCGGTCATCACGACGCCTTCGATAAACTGTTTGGACATGACGTCGAGGCCAACATCTGTTGCGAGGATCTGCCCGAGCACTGCAACACCGTTACGCTGGATCCCCATCTGACCGACAGTGACGGCGTTCCGGCGGCCAAGGTCACGTATAGACTCAGTGACAACACCAAACGCATGATGGCTCACGGCATGGACAAGGCGACCGAAGTCTTGATGGCCGCAGGCGCACATCGTGTGTTCTCGGACGCCCCGGTACGACTGGCCGGCTGGCACTTGCTCGGCACCGCGCGTATGGGCGCTGACCCGGCATCATCCGTGGTCAACGAGTGGGGGCGATGTCATGACGTACGGAATTTGTTCATTGTTGACGGCAGCGTGTTCGTAACCTCCGGCGGGGTCAATCCGACAACCACGATCCAAGCCGTTGCGCTCTACATTGCTGACCAGATCAAGCAACGTCTTGCCAACTTGTTCGACTGAGCTTGCGAGTCAATCGTGACTGACTCCATTGAGATCATGCTGAGCCCTGAACAACGCCAAGCGCTGAATACGGTGATCGACATGATCATTCCATCCAGTCCGGATGGCGCCAAACCGGCCGCGTCCCACTATGACATCTGGCGTTATGTCTGTGAGGCGGCTGGCAACGATGCAGCGCAGATCCAAACCGACTTGGACTTGCTTCTGGAACACGCCACCGAGCACCTCGACACGGCATTTGCCAGACTCACCGAAACACAACAGATCGAGCTGGTGGAGAGCTTGCGTAGCTCGAATGACGATTTCCTGTCGACGCTGGCGAGACAGACCGTATGTTGTTATTACCAGCAGAACGAAGTGCTGGAAGCCATTGGCATGGAGGCGCGTGCGCCGTTTCCCAAAGGTTACGTGGTCGAACAAGGAGACCTGTCTCTGCTCGAGCCGGTACGCGCACGTGGCAAAATCTATCGAGACGCAGATTGAGTGATTGGAGGGTGAACGGGGCGCCTTGGGCGCCCCGTTCAGTCAAGGGAATCGGGGGGGGGATTAACCCTCGACTTGCGCAACAGTGTCCGCCAATGGCGAATCTAAATCCGTGAGATTCATCACATTTCGACTCATGAAATCGAGGTATTCAACGGTGTGACTTTTGACTTTCAAGTCGAGACAGCACCGAAGTGAACTTGAATAGCCTAACAATTTCAAAAAGTTATCAGAGAGGGTACATCATGCACGAAACCATGACGCTGGATACGCCGAACGGAGCGATGCCAACCCTGGTGTTTAAGCCCGAATCCGACGGTCCACATCCGGCCTTGATTATTGCGCAGCATTTGCCGGTCGCGCACGCTGGCCTCGAGCTCGACCCATTTCAGATCGACGTCGGCGTGCGCTACGCGAAGCATGGTTATCTGTGTGTGATGCCCTACTTGTTTCACCATTGGCCGGCAGATGCGCCCATGGAGCAAAAACGCGACGAGTTTCGAGATGACTGGACGATTGCCGATTTGAAAGCATGCTGGCAACTGCTCGAGGACGGTGCACTACCTGAGGTGTCTGCGGTAGGCATCCTCGGACATTGTTGGGGTGGCCGGATTGCCTGGCTGGGCGCTTGTCATCTGCCCGACCTGGCCGGCTGCGCGGTGTTTTATGGCGGCCGGATAAAGATGCCGTTCGCTGGTGGGGAACCGGCTCCCATTTCACTCGCAGATCAGATCCGGTGCCCGCTACTCGGCATTTTTGGCAACGACGACACCGCACCCTCGCCGGACGACGTCGACGACTATGCAAGAGCGCTCAGCGACGCCGGTGTGTTACATGAGTTTCACCGCTATGACTGCGCCGGACACGGTTTTCAGGATTTCACCAATGGGCAGCGTTATGCAGAGCAGGCCTCGGAAGACGCATGGTGCAAGGCCTTGGACTTTTTCCAACGCACAGTGGGTTCGCACTAATCGGCGCCACTCAATGATGCCGTCGAACAGGTGTGGGGCATGTCCGTGACACGATCCGTTACCACTGGGCTGCTGCTCTTGATCACCCTGCTGGTGACGTTAGCTGTACCGAAGACGCAAAGTCACAGCGCCCGCCCATCCACGTGAGTCGATCACCCGGCTCACCTGCCCCCAGCTAGGACGCCGCATCCGCCACCACATCGTAACGGCAGCGGCCCACGGCTTCAGTCTCACTGACCTTCATACGCTGAATGGCATGGTCCTTGGCAAGCAGATCTTCAGGACCCAGGGATTGGCCTTGGTCAACAGGGATCTCATTCAACAGGTCGTTGGGGTGCCGATGGTCGACAAAACCCAGATTCACGGTGGCAAGATCGTAGCCCATCAACTCTTGCACTCGCTGCGGCAGTTTTCTGGCCTCCTCCGGGGGCATGACCAGATACTGATTCTCCTCCTGACGCAACCACGCGAGCGCGTAATGCAGGGCGAGTCCACAACGGGGATCCTGTGAGCGATTTGCGCCGCCACCGTGCAGGACGCTCGCGAGATACAACAACACCGAGCCGGCGGGCATCTCGGCCGCGATAATGTCCTTGGGGTCCGGACGCACGGTATCTTCCCAGCGATGGCTGCCCGGGACCAGACAGGTCGCGCCGTTCTCTTTGCTGAACTCAGTTACCGCCCACATGGTCGACAGCAGCAGCGGCGGGCGTGGATTCTGAAAAGGATAGAACCCGTCGTCTCGATGCAGCACCTGAGCCACTTCCCCAGGCTCCAGATACATCACACCGGTGTAGTTAATCTGCAGGCGCGCGCAGTAAGGGCCGAGCACCTGCTCGGCGACGCCAATCACCGTCGGATGGGTGACCATTTCTCGCGCCATCGGGCAACGAGCCATGAGAGCGCCGAAACGCTTTGTCTTGTAGCCCATGAAGGCTTCAGAACCAGTCTCGGTAGCATCCAGGTGAGGCTTCAGCTCGCTGTGCAGTCGTGTGAGAGACTCATCATCCAACACCCGCTCGATGATGGCATAGCCTTCCATCTCCAAGGCGGCGCTGATGTCATCAATAGACGCGTCGCGGTCAAAGCGCTGAGTTTCGGTCATGGTTTCCACTCCTGGTGTCATGAACGACCTGATCGCTCTGGGTACGGCTAAACCCGTGTGTAACCACCGTCGATGACCAGTGTCTGTCCGCTGATATAGCTGTTCTCGTCGCTGCACAACCAGGTCACGAAAGCAGCGATCTCCTCTGGTTGAGCCAACCGGCCGAGCGGCACCTGACTCGCCAACTGCTCACGGCCAGCCTCGTCGACAACAGCTCGTAGCAGGTCGGTCTCCACGAATCCCGGGGCTACACAATTCGCCAGAATGCCGTCTTTTGCAACTTCGGCAGCCAGCGCCATGGTCATGGCGTCCAGGCCACCTTTGGATGCTGAATACGTGGCCCTGCCCGTCTTGCTGACCACACCCCACATGGAGCCGATATTGACAATGCGGCCCCAGCCAGCGGCGCGCATGCCGGGCAACACCGCGCGGCACAACAGCTGTGGGGCAAACAAGTTGACACGCTGAACACGTTCGAATTCGTGCGCATCGATGTCGGCAAAGTTCTGTGCCTTGGTGACACCGGCATTGTTGACCAGGATGTGGGGCCGGCGTTGCTCGATGAGCTTTGCGAACTCATGTAAAGCCTGCTGGTCGAGAAAGTCCACCCCGTGATAGTCGCAGCCTGACGGCCGGTCGGCCGTGGCCGTAGTGCCTGTTACCAGCACCTGGTGGCCTGCATCACGCAGCCGCTCCGCGATAGCACGGCCGATACCACGGGTACCGCCGGTAACCAGGGCCATTCGTGTTGTCGCGCTAGTGTGCCGTCCCACTATTGTTCTCAGCAAAACTCGTGGAGAGGTTCTGTCTTACCGCGAACAGCGGAGTACTACAAGCACTTGAAGGCTTGTGGGACGCATGTTGTAGTCATCTGACTAATCCCGCTGGCAACAAGAGCGTTCACGACAGTGCATGAATCCGAGGACCGGCCACCCGAAGGCTTCGAGATCCAGTTTCCGGATGAGCCTTTCGAGATGTACGTAGGACCACACTACTTCATCCACCAGAATGGTGAGCTGGTGGCTGGCTTCCGCGCCAAGTCACAGCACGGCAACAGCGCCGGGAATGTTCATGGTGGCTCGCTGAGCGCCTTTGCCGATTCGGCGCTGACTGGATTTGCACTCGACCTCGTGGATCAAACCCATTATGCCGTCGCCACCATCAGTCTCAACTGTGATTTCACGGCCCCGGTTCGAGTAGGCGACTGGGTGGAATGTCGCGGCAGTATCAGTCATCAGACCCGGTCTCTGGTTTTTATTCAGGGCCGGATGACTGTCGACGACCGATTGGTGTTGTCGAGCTCCGCAGTGCTGCGCCTCATCCAGCTGCGCCGTGACTGACGCTACACGCATACGACGCCGACGCCGCGGGAAGCCGAGCCCGGCTCCATCCGTGATGCTGCCAACGCTGGTGCGTCGCACCCCAGTCTACGAAGTACTGACTGAGGAAGGTGTTGAGCTCATCCACGACGAGTCCATGAAAATCCTCGAGCAAGTCGGCATCGAGTTCCGCGACCGCGAAGCCCTCGAGTACTGGCACGACGCCGGCGCTGATGTGAAGGGCGAGCGTGTCTACATCGATCGCGCCTTGCTGATGAAACTGATTGAGGGCATTCCGTCGCAGTTTACGCTGCACGCACGAAACTCTGAGCACTCGGTCGAGATTGGCGGCCCACACAGCATCATGGGTCCGGTGTCGGGCAGCCCATTTATCCGCGGACTGGACAATGTGCGCCGTTACAGCACCCGGGAGGACAACCTGGATTGCATCAAGCTGTCGCAATCCTTGCCTGCCCTTCACATCGCCGGCAACTTCCACTGCGAGGCAACCGACATCGCGGTGCCCAGGCGTCATCTCCACTACGTCAGCGACAGCTTACGTTACTCCGACAAAGTGTTGATTGGTCCATGCACCAGCGGGGAGCGGGCACTCGACACCATCAACATGATGAAAATCATCATGGGCAATGAATTTGTCGACAACAACGCCATGATCACCGGCTATCTGAACGGTAACTCACCGCTGGTGTGGGATCACTCCATGCTGGATGCCGCCAAGGTGTATGCCCGGCACCACCAGCCCGTGTTCATGTCACCCTTTGCGCTGGCCGGCGCGAACACACCCGCAAGCACCGTCGGCGCGATCGCCCAGCTCAACGCCGAAGCACTGGCTGGCTGTGCGTTCATGCAGCTGGTGAGACTCGGCACACCCGTGATCTACGGCATGTTCTTGTTGATCGTGGATATGCGTTCAGGCGCGCCTATGACCGGCACGCCAGATGTTTGTCATCTGCTCTACATGGCCGGGCAAATGGCGCGCTTTTACGGATTGCCGCTCAGAAGTGTGGGCATGCACACGAGTTCCAAACTGCTGGACGCCCAAGCGGGCTATGAGAGCAACATGGTCATGCATGCGGCATTACTCGCCGGAGTCAATTTGATCACCCATTGCGCTGGATGGCTGGAGGCGGGGCTCACCTGCAGTCTCGCAAAGTATGTGACCGATGCCGAGATGGGCGAGATGTTCTACGCCTATGCCAAGGGTGTCGACTTCGATGACTTCGAAGATGCCATGGCAGCAGTGCGCGAAGTCGGGCCTGGAGGGCATTACCTGGGCGCCCAGCACACCATCGAGCATTACAAGCACGCATTCTTCATGCCACAGATCATGGATCACAAGAGCTTCGAGCAGTGGACCGATGAGGGAGCGCAAGACACCTGGCAACGGGCCAATGATAAAGCCAGGGTGTTGCTGGAAAGCTACCAAAAACCGGTGTTGGACGAGGCGGTTGAGGAAGCCTTGCTGGACTACGTGCAACGACGTGATCAGGAGTTGCCCGATACCGACTATTGAATCAGTTCTTACGCATTGGCGTCGATGCGGCCACAAGCAAGCCGATCATCGTAAGACCCACGACCAGAAACGAGTCATGTAACAGCATCGCTCACCCGAGCGCCGCGCATCGTGGCGCCATCGAAGTCAATCGCAGTCCGGCAGCACGCAACATGACAATGAGTATCGGTACCGCGACCACGCTGCAGGTAACAAAGATTTGCCACACCGTGATATCGACACTCGCCAGCTTCACGACCGCATCGGCGAACACCATGGTTGCCACTGAGGCAAGAATAGCCATGATGCCGACCGGAGTGCGATACGGTCGCCGCGCCGTCAATCACACTATTCGCGCTACCGGCTTCGTTTGAACGTGACAGCTAGACACCCAAGGCCTTGCGCAGCGCAATAATCTTGTCATCACGCTCGGCGACCAAGTCCGCATAGTCACGATCGCCTGCTGCCTCCACTACACCCGCTATGACCTTCTCTCGGACACCGGGTTTGATGTGTGGTTCTTTGATGGCAACGAAGTCATCCATCTCGCCGACGATCAAATCAAGAAAGTTACCGAACTGCTCGGGCGTCTGGCTGGCGAGCTTGAAGATCTGACAGGGCCCAAACACGGCCCAGCGCAAGCCAGGGCCGTATGCGATAGCGTCATCGATGTCCGCGATGCTAGCGATGTCCTCGGCGACAAGATGAAGAA
>MDTE01130177.1_pt1 | contig 39714 bp, 33 predicted proteins | sample 811231 | NCBI WGS metagenome assembly MDTE01 (sample SAMN05326651, study PRJNA326480) | marine metagenome | isolation source: seawater | place: Indian Ocean: Red Sea | collected 2010
AGTGATCATTTTCATAAAATAAATCATCTAAATCAAAAACACCAACAACAGCAAACCTATCAGGGAAATTTTTTTTACATTCGAGCAAATAATTGTTGTTCTCATAAGCACCCATGTGTCCAATCAACACAGCTTTGTTGATTTGATTTTCTTCTAAATGAAACACCAATGATTTAATCGGCTCATACCAACTTTCGCCAGCATGACAATGTGAATCTATTGCAATAAACTTTTTACTCCCCATGATAAACCTCACATGCTCATTTTTGCATGACCATCAATTACGTTTGTTAAAAGCCCCGCCAGTTTCCAAAATCAAATCCAAAAATTTTGTGCTTTTCATATCTTTCCCAATCACATGTTTTATATATTGGTTAAGTATATAGCCCAACTCATTAACATTAATTTTAGGAGCGGTTAATGATAAAGAGTCTTCTTCAGAATTTTTTTGAAAATATCTGAATAACTTTATAGTATTTTTTTTGATAGGTAATTTAGAGTTTTCAAACGAACGTCCACAACTGAAACATATAAGACCTCCCCTATCGATACTAAAATAATGATCTGAAGGAGGTAAAATTTCAAAACATTCTAAGCAATTATTGAGGTCTGGTGCAAATCCACTATATTCCAACAATTTAATTTCAAAATATCTCAAAACTTCGTCATATGTATCCAAATCCGGTAGTTTACTTAAAGTAGATACAAAGATATTAAACAATTCTTCGTTAGATGAGTCTTCAATTGAAACGCTCTCAACTAATTCTGACAAATACGTTGCCAGAGATATATTTTTTAAATCCCCTTTAATTTTCGAATAATCATCCAATGTTTCAACATCTGTTATTACATCGATACCTTTGCCTTTACCAACACTTATTGTTACTAAATTCAATGTGTCCAAATGGCCAGACATTTTACTTTTATACCGTCTAACGCCACGCGCTATAGCCCGAACTTTACCGAGTTTTTCTGAAAAAAACGTAACTAACCTATCTGCCTCACCTAGAGGCATATGTCTGATAACTACCGCTTTAGTTTCAAAAATTGTAGATCTATGTGAAACCATCAAAATTAACCGTAAATCAAAAGTTTATACAAATACAACCACATCTAAATTTGAGACATTATAAATTTTGCCTTCCTTCAAAGGCTTTACTCAGAGTAGTTTGATCTGCATATTCCAAATCTCCTCCAAATGGCAACCCACGTGCAGGCCTTGTTATTTTCACACCAAAGTTAGAAAGCATTTGATGTACATACATCGCTGTCGCTTCGCCATCTAAATTAACATTTGTAGCTAATATAATTTCGTCGAAACTACCTACTTCTACTCGTTTTATCAATTCATTTAGCTTTATATCTTGAGGACCTACTCCATTAATCGGTGATATCGCTCCATGCAATACATGGTACATCCCTTTAAAAACTGCAGTTTTTTCAAAAGCAAGTACATCCAGTGGTTGTTCTACAACACATAAAGATTGGCGATCTCTATCTGGAGCAGTACAAATAATACATGGGTCTATTGCAGTAATATTGAAACAAAGAGAACAAAATTTAATATTATCCTTTACTTCAATTATTGCTTGCGCTATAGATTTCGCATCTTCTTTAGGCATCCTAATCAAATGATAGGCTAAACGTTGAGCTGTTTTTGCTCCAATACCCTGAAATCGACTAAGCTCATTTATTAAGTTATCTATATAGTTCATATAATCAACCTAGTATGGTTCAACTAATCCTAGTTAACAAATACTATTGCTACATTAAACCCGGAATCTTGAGCCCTCCGGTTAATCCTCCCATTTTTTCAGAGGCAATACCTTTTGCTTTATTCAAACCCTCGTTAACAGCTGCCACTATCAGATCTTGAACCATATCCATATCTTCTAAGTCAATTACTTCGGGTGAAATTATTATTGACTCTAGCTCCATCTTGCCACTAACAGAAGCTTTTACAACTCCACCACCAACTGAAGATTCAACAGTTAATTCTTCAATTTCTTGTTGGATTTTCTCCATGTTTTTTTGAAATTCCTGGGCTTGCTTCATCATTTTTCGATTCATCATTGATATTCTCCTTTTCCTCCAATATTAATGCTCCAATAGATTGGGCTGAGCGAACCAAATGGCTATTTGTAGCAACTTTATTTGATTCTGACCCAAAAGAAACGTCTAATAATTTGATGACAATCTCGTAATCTCCTTCAAATATTTCATTTATGTCTTGAGACAGCATCTTTTTTACTCGCACATCTTCAATTTCACTTTCTACTCTCTCCATATTAGCCTTGTGCGTAAATTCTAATATGGCCTTTCCGTCTATAATTTGGTGTTTTTTACAATCTCTTAATAATGCCCCTATATTAAATCTTTTTCCTTTAATTTTACTCAATCTTTTTATTAACTCATCCCATTTCTCGCTGCTAGAAACAACAACATCTGGTGGTGGTACATTTTTTTTATCCTCTTTTATTGATGTTTTAGTAACATCTTGCAACTCAGTATGATTATCATTATTAATTTTGGATTCGTTAGGAATATTATTACTCTTACCTAAACTTGGTTTTTGCACTTTGGATATATTTTGATCTTTTTTATCCTGTGGTGTAAATACCACATCTGCATGATCATTTTTAACAGCAATGACCGCTTCAATACAAACCAACTCTAAACCCAAGTTAGCAGGAATTTTATTGTCAGTTTTGTACTCAGCTAAAACTCTGATTATTTTGACTATTTGCTCCAAGGTCACTTTTTCACTTATTAAACGCAATTGATTCTTAATATTCTCTGTGAAATTTAACTGGTTAATATTTTCTGACTTAATTAACAAAATTGCTCTGCTAATCTCAAGGAGGCTACGCTGCAATTGATTGGGGTTAGAACCATCTTCTAAAGATTTATTTAAAATCAATACCGTTTTCTTAATATCCAAATCGATCATATATTCAACAACTTGAATAGCTATTTCATCAGAATCCAAATTTAAAAGAGTTCTTATTTGGTCTTCTTTTAAATCTGTCTGAAATGAAACGATCGCTTGTTCAAGTAAATTTTCTGCATCTCTTAAACTTCCACCAGCATATCGCGTTATAAGGAACAGAGCTTCCTCGGAAACAACAGCATTTTCGCTATCACATATATCTCTTAATCTTTTTACCACAACATCGAAAGGTATAGTTTTGAAATCATACCTCTGGCATCGAGAAACAATTGTTTCAGGTAATTTTTGACTCTCAGTGGTTGCCAAAATAAAAATAGCATGTTTAGGCGGTTCTTCTAATATTTTTAAAAGTGCATTAAACGCAGCCTCAGTAAGCATATGTACTTCATCTATAATATATATCTTGTACTTGAACAAGTTAGGTGTAAATTGGATTTTTTCTCTAAGATCCCTGATATCATCTATGCCTCTATTGCTAGCAGCATCTATTTCAATCATATCAATTGGATTATTTGAAAATTCATTGCAGATATTGCAATTACCATCAGGCTCTCCATCAATTGGGTTAATGCAATTTACCAAATTAGCAAGTATTCTAGCAGTACTAGTTTTACCAGTACCTTTTGGTCCACAAAAAAGGTAAGCATGTGCAATTCGGTCAAGTTTGACTGCATTACTAAGAGTCCTAGTTATATGCTCTTGCCCAACTACATCAACCAATCTTTTTGGACGCCATTTTCTGTATAGCATTTGAGCCATAAATGTATCCTATCAAGAAATATTGATAACCGCACTGTATGCTTTATCAGCAAACTTTTGCATTTTTTGATAATCTTGATCATCTTCATGATCAAATCCCAATATATGTAAGATACCATGAATAACTAGTATTGCTAATTCTTGGTCAAAAGAAATCCCTTTTTCCTTAGACTGAGAAGCTACTTTCTCTAGTGAAATTATGACTTCACCAAGAGTACCGGGAGCGCCATCTGGAACAACAAAATCACTTTTATTCAAAGACTGCCTTGATTCATCTTCAATTAAAACAAAATCATGAATGGGTTCAATATTGAATGACAACACATCTGTACTATCATTAATTCCTTTATGATTTAAATTCAATGAATGTAGTAATTTATCGTCAGCAATTATTATATTTAAATCACAGTTTCTTATAAATATATGCGGCTTCAATGCCACTGTAGCTACTAGAATTATCCAATCTGCTGAAACACAATAGTCACCATCGTAAACTTTATGTACTTTAGGTGAGCAGGTATATTTATTCATTAATGAGACGACACCTGTATATATACTTTAAGATATAAATACACCCATCCTATTTAAGACACTCAACCACCATTGTTGCATCTTCGTTTGTGTGGATTTCAAAAGTATTGCCATTGTATTCAAAAAATGCAACAAATCCCTTAATTTCCATCTGCACTGTTTCTTCAGATGAATCAATTTCACAACCCATGCTACTATCTTTCCATTCCTTTGAATTTATACTAACTAATTTCACATCAATATCATTATTTATATCTAATTTTTCTGAAATCAACTTCTGGCCTGCTCGCCTAACATCAACCTCATTACAAGAACTTATACCACTACTAGATGGTACAACAGTTTCTACACTATAAACCCCTGTATCACTTCCATCTATTCGCGAAGCATCATTAACGCCTATCCGAATTTTAGCAAATAATTCTCCTAAGTCTGCTGATGAACCAATTATAGTAGTATTGCTCGCCAAGTATTCTTTATATGCTTCTAATGACCTTTGAAATGAATAAAATTCAGGATCTGCTTCCAATGCTTGTGCATATATTTTGATTGACTCTGCCTCAGCACATCCTCTGATTATATCTGCATCCCTTTTGGCCGCGGTCCTGATTTCTATAGCTGTTCTATCCGCATTAGCTCTGCGCTCTAAATCGTATTCAGCACCTTCTGCTCTCTCCCTATTAGCTATTCTTTGTCTTTCTGCAATCATCCTATTATGTACGCTATCAGCTACTGCATCAGGAAAATCTGCTCTCTTGATTCTTACATCTACTAAATCAATTCCAAACTCCTTCAACTTTGGAGCTACAGCATCCCTCACTCGATTCATTATCATTTCACGACTAATACTAATGATTTCAGATTGTTCATCATTTGCAATTTCTCGCCTTAACTCTGAAGATACTATATCTACGACACGATTATATCCCGAAACTTCAGTTCTTAGAGTTGCATAAAATATTTTAGGATCTGCAATTTTGCCTCTCGCATATACATCTATTTCAAGATTTTTTTTGTCTTTAGTTAACAACGAATCTGGTGGAGCATCAAAAACTAACAATCTTTTATCGAAATAGGTAACCGAATCAATAAATGGTGTTTTCATATAAAGACCCGGATTTTTCTTTGCAGAACCGATTATTTCTCCGAATCTTGTGACAATTGCAGTTTGAGTTTCATCCACTTTAAAGAACGTTTGCGGACCTAATATAAATGCAGCAATAATTATAATAATTAATAATGGACCTACTAATCTCATATTATTCTGCACCTTCTTTTGTTTGAGGAACCAAAGATATGTTGTTTTCCTGTCCTAATGGTAATATTGGCAAAATACCAGTTTCAGAATCTACAATAAACTTTGTTATACCAGGCAAAACTTCTTCCATTGCCTCATATAAAAGTCTTTGCCTTGTTATGTCTGGCGCTTTTTGATATTCAACTAGCATAGATGTGAATTTACTAGCTTGACCTTCAGCTTGATTTATTCTCTCAGCCTTAAAAGCTCTAGCATCTTCAATTAATTTTCTAGATTCACCTCTTGCCTGTGGCAAAACTGCTTCTTCGTAAGCTTGAGCTTGATTTATTATTGTTTCTTTGTCTTCTTTAGCAATAACTACATCTGCAAAAGCAGGCTTAACTTCATCAGGTGGATTAACACCTTGTAGCTTAACTTCTTTAACTCTTATTCCTGATTTATATTCATCCAATAGTTCCTGTAGCTTAAGCTTGGTCCTACTTTGAATATTTTCTCTTTCAATAATTACAGTGTCAATCGGACTACTCCCTACTACTTGCCGTAATGCAGTTTCGGTAGCATCCTTAAGTAATGCACCAGACGGATCTACAGCCTCAAACAAATAATCAGTAGCATCCTTTATGTCATATTGCACAAGCAATTGAACATCTACTATGTTTTCATCTCCAGTTATCATTACAGATTCGACAGGTACAGGTTGAGTGCCTCTAAAACCAAGTTCTAATCTTTTAACTTCCTCAACAAATACTATTTGCTTACTACCAATAGGTGAATTGGGGAACCAATGCAAACCTGGTCCTTCTTCTGAATTTAATTCGCCAAACAGTTTTACTACAGCAACTTCTCCAGGCTGTACCGAATAAAACCCCGTCGCTAACCAAATAATCAAGGCAACTGAGAAAATAGAAAGTACTACGTAGCTAAACGTGTTGCCACCTGACATTCCTCCAAATTTAAATGGGAGTTTATCTAAAATTGCACGTAAATTTATTTCTGGTTCTTCATTTCTATATGACATATCAGTTTATATTTTATCATAATCAACTGTATTTGACGTATTGAAAAAAATTAAATAAAGTCAATCATAATATTTGTAGCAAATTAAAAGTGTGAGCCAACATAATGAAACCTTCTATATGTATATTGGGCTGTGGAGAGCATGCGAAAAGAGTCTTATCTGAAAAAGATTATTCCCAAGAATTCAATCTTTATTTCGCTAGTCATGACAAAAACAAAGCGAAAACATATTCAGATAAATATAAGGGTTTAGATTACTTTGAAAGTTATTCGAAAGCTTTAAGTGATAAAAGAATTGACGCAGCATATTTCCTAACCCCGCATAACGTACATCTATCCAATGTCCAATTAGCTGCAAAAAACGGCATACATGTATTAATGGAAAAACCAATTGCAAGAAATTTAGAAGAAGCTCATGCAATGATTAGTGAAGCTCATGCAAATAACGTAAAACTAATGATTGCAGAAAATTACAGATATCTGCCCACTATCAAAAGCGTCAAGGAAATATTGGATGCTGGGATAATAGGGAATATGATATCGATTGAGATCGAATCTAAAGACTATAACCCTGTATATGGGTGGCGACTTGACAAAGATTTAACTGGAGGTGGAAGGTTTATTGATGGAGGAATACATTATATTGACATTTTGTTAAATTTAGGAGGATTACCTACTCGTCTATATGCTCAAGCTGCACAAACCAGATTGCCAAATATCCAGGCTGAAGACACAGTTATAATGATTGCTAATCTACCAAACGGAGTCATTGGATTAATCAACCACTGTACTGCAGCACCTCAAAACACAAGACAAGATAACGTATTGATATCTGGTACAATCAAGCAATTAAGTTTCAATCCATTTGGCAACGAGATCTTAGTAACTTCAAAAGAAACCCAGGAAAAAATCAAGCTGGATAAAGGTGGGGCTGGATTTAAAGAAATGTTAGATGATTTTCGTCAATATATTATGAATTCGTCTCATAAACCAATTATGACTAACGAAGCAGCGCTAAACGATTTAGTAGTGGTTCTAGCCAGTTACGAATCTATGTCAACATCAATTTCTGTAACACCCAAATTTGTGACAACCCAATGACTTTAAATAAGCAAAAAATGAAAATCGCTGTAGTTGGTGCCGGGATATTCGGCCTATCTACAGCCTATGAACTTCAAAATCGGGGGCACTCTGTAAGTGTGTTTGAAAAAGGGATTATACCTAATCCTATGGCCAGTTCAACCGACGTCTCAAAAGCGATTAGAAGAACTAGTTACGCCTCTAATAATAACGTTTACGTCAATTTAGTCGAACAATCCGCTTTGAAGTGGAAAGAATGGGAAAGTAAATTCACTAACAAAATTTACCATCAACCTGGAACTCTAATAATAAGCAACCAATTTGAACCAAAAACCCCGCTTTATGAAAGTTGGAGGTTTTTGAAAGAAAACGACCAAAATGAAGATATATTGATATTAGACAATGCTGAATTACATACAACTTTTCCACAAATCAAAATTAATAATGACGAAATAGCAATTTATGATAAGTGGGGTGGATATATTGAAAGCGGTCTTGCAGTAAAAGAATTATCTATATTAATTAAATCTAAAGGTGTGCAAATATATGAAAATTCGGAGGTTAAGGGAATCGAAGAAAGTAATGAGTCTGCGTATCTATATATTGAATCCGATCAAAGACACTCTTCCTCTCTCACTAAAATGGAATTTGATCTGATAGTAGTCGCCTCAGGTGCATGGACAAATGCTCTATTACCTAATATAGGTTCTAAATTAACTGTAACTTTGCAGCAAATGATATTTGTGGATTCAAGCAACCTAAGTTCATTTGTTCATGAAAAGTTACCTGTTTGGTCTATGAATCCAATCGATTCCAAAAATGAACTTATATCTGAATGGTATGGATTCCCTTTATTAAGAGAAGGTTACATTAAAATTGCCAATGATTCTCGAGGACAAATTATTGACCCAAATGCTGATCGGTCTCCAAACAAAGAATTTTTAAAAAATGCAACTGATTTTATGCATGAAAGATTCCCATTGCTTGTGGAAAGTCAAATAGTATCCGCAAAAGGATGTGTATACACAAACACTCCTGATGACCATTTCATCTTGGACTGGGCTCCTACCTGTTCTAGAACTTTTGTCGCTTCTGGAGGAAGTGGGCATGGATTCAAATTCGGTCCATCCATAGGAAAACTAGTAACAGATGTATTAGAGCATAAAGAAGACGAAACAAATGGGTTTTTCAAAATAAAAAACAGATTAAACCAAACTCATAATAATGACTCAGAACGCGGATTCGCAATTCCAAGCCATTAATTCAAAACGCTCTTTTGAACAAATTAAAAAACCTATCTTGATATTGCTCAAACACCCCCCATCTATCCAATTCAAGTTTTAACATGTCTGTAGAACCACCTTTTTCTGCTTCTGAAAAAAGTTTCTCTATTTTTTGCACAGCATCTCTCGGAATTCCTCCTAAAGATGCATCTGGGTCTAACAATCCTCTTGAACTAAATTCATTTATATTGTTTGCAATTGAATTTGCTGTAAATTCATAAACGAATTTTAGCAATGCTACATCCCAATATTCATCGACACCAATCATTACAACCGACATGTCGGATTTGGTTTTGTCTAACCCTGAATCAATATTGGCTGCAATCTCTTTTGGATTACCACTTACAATCTCCATTTCAGATGGTTCATTTTTGTATTGATATAGTATCCCAGGGCTATTTTGACCGGAACTTGAACTTATTTCTTTGAAATACTCATAAGCATCCTCACTAAATCCCTGTAAGTGCATTGCATAATATGGAGTTATAATAGCAGGCTTTTCTGCTACTACTACTCCTGTTCTTATGACTCCTTCCTCTGATTTTGAATCTATAACTGTATATAAAGGTTCAGTAACAACATAATAATTAATAGACGTGATTCCAAATGTAGCCAATTTTTGTTTAGGAAACCGTATAATTGAAGTGTTTTCTAAAACCTTTTTCCAATCAACATTATCTGCAGACATAATATTCCATTAAAAGAATCTCTTTGTTGTTATACTATCGTTTGGAAAACATGTGTCAAGCATAATGCCTCAAAATAATAATTAATCAATGGATAAATATGCACGTAGGTGTCTGTAAAATCAAACTATTTTTACCAATGAATCATGATCTAAAGGGTAAAAGGAGAATAGTGAATTCACTAACTAGGCAAATACGCAACAAATTTAATGTCTCAATTATAGAAATCGAAAGTAATGAACTTTGGCAAATCGCCACAATAGGAATAGGAGTAATAAGTAACAAAATTACTAATTTAAACCAAACTATTGAGAATATAATTTCTTTTATTGAATCTTCAAATCATGAAGTAAATATAATTTCAAACGATACTGATATCATCACTTAAAAACTTTCGATAAAAATCTAATACAGTTTTCCCAATTTAAGTTGATGCACTATATACCTTTTGCTATTCTTATCGAAGTCGGGGTGTGGCGCAGTCTGGTAGCGCACCTGCATGGGGTGCAGGGGGTCGCTGGTTCGAGTCCAGTCACCCCGACCAATAATTTTCTGTTTAGGAGAAAATGTCATGGGCAAATTAAGTGTATTAAATGTTGGAGGCCATCCCAAAGATGCAATATTATATGCAGGTGGAACCATGGCAAATCATATCGCCAACGGAGATACAGTATGTACACTAACTCCTACACACGGCTTGTCTCATCATGAAACCGCAATAGCAAACTTTAAACAAAATAAAAAAATCAATTTTGATTCTTTGATTGAAGAAAGGAAAAATGAATTGGAAGCTGCTTCTGCAGAATTAGGTATTAAGGACGTACGATTTCTTGGTCACGATGACACAATAATACTTCCAAAACCTGAAATAATAAAAGAAATTACTGATGTTATATTAGAAGTAAAACCAGATATAATCATAACCCACTGGCCAAATGATACAGTACCTGCACATGCTAACGCTACTCAGATGACTCTCTTAGCTATTGAAGCTGCATCATGCGTACAAAAAGATGATTCTAAACAACCTCACTCAATAAAACAAATTTTCTTTCATGTTTCTCAAGGTAGAACAAATATAAGAGAAAATTCAAGACCTCCAAACCCTACTACAATCATAGATATAACTGATGTTATACATCTCAAATCAAATGCAATGAACAAATTCAAGTCTCAATATTATGGAGAAAACGGAAATTTGCAACGAAAACTTGGAGAAGCTTTAGACGGCAATATCCATGCAATCCACTCAAGAGTACCATATGCAGAATCTTTCATAGCTGACCAACCTTCACTCTATTCTTTATTACCTTTAAGCGAATATCAATTATCAATTCAAAATAAGACTAAAGAAGACAACTTAAAACATCTTAGCCAATTCTTGATTAATTAATCACCCTACCTTCAATCTATTACTCTTAAATGAAGCTAAATACAATCATCGATAAAAAAATAGAAGATATTTATAATGCCAAAATGATTTATTGGGTGGCATTATTTTTTTCAGTTTCTTTTTTAATCCGCTTAATACTGTTTTTGGCACCTATCGAAAGCTTAACTACTTTGCAAGGAGATGAATATGCGTATAGTAGCATGGCTGAGTCTATATTAAACGGCACAGGCTGGCATGACTATGCTGGAAGAGCATCATATTTACCACCGCTACTACCAATAATTTTGTTTTTGAATTATAGCGTATTTGATGTCGATTACAACTCAGCTAAAATACTCATGATTATATTAGCTTCTTTCGTGGCGCCAACAATATTTGCAGTGAGCAAAACTTTATTTCCAAATAAATTTTGGATAAGCTTCACAGCAGCTATAATCGTTACTTTGTACCCACCTTCAATTTATTATTCCAACATGCTTTTGACTGAAAACGCAGCAAGCCTATTTGTACCGCTGATTTTACTTTCATATCTTTCTACTTCAAAAACCAACTCATTATTGTTAACAGTTATTTCAGGATTATTGTGGGGGTTAGCATCTCTAAACAGACCAGTATTTTTGATGCTACCAATATTTATGCTTGTATCTCAAATGTTGTTACAACTAACTTTCAAAAACATCCATTGGAAGTGGAAACCTACAAACTGGATTATTGGTATTATAGTAATGCTAATCACTATATCGCCATGGACAATCCACAACTTCATAGTACACGAGAACTTCGTCCCGATTCACACTGCTTCTGGATATATGATGTTAATTTGCAACGGCAAATTAAATCACCCTGATATTCAAAAGGGATTATTTTACTATAAAGATGAACACTACCAAAAAACATTAAATGACAACCTTAGTGAAATTGAAAAAGATGGGTTAGCGATGGAAATGGCTTTATCTGAAATTAGTGAAAATTGGCGTTTACTTCCTAAACCGATATTGAACAGAGCAAAAAATTTCTGGTCTTGGCGCCCCGACCCTTATGATACTAATTTTACTCTCAATGATTTGGTAATGGCGTTAATATACATACCAATTTTGATATTTTTCATCTTTGGTTTGTTCAAATGCAACTTCCAAAATTCTTGGCCAGCAATCGTTATAATATTATATGTATTTATAACGATTTTACCGTTTTGGGGGTCGCCGAGATTCAGATTCCCAGTTGACTCGCTAATAATAATGATGGCCAGCTTTGGTATTATTTCAGCTATTTCAATAATCAAAAACAAAAGCGCAGAATTGGTAAAAATAAATCCAAAATAAGCATTTACTCTACTGTCTAACCAAATTTACACTTCAGTAGGATGTATATAGTTTTTACTCCATCTTTCCAAGACAATTTTTTTCCTTCAATTTTACTTCTTGGATTGTAAGTTATAGGGACTTCATATATCTTATTGCCTGCCAACAATATTTTTGCGGTTATTTCAGCATCAAATTCAAACCCGACTGAACGTAAACTTATTTGGTTTGCAACACTCCTCCTAAAAACTTTGTATGCTGTTTCCATATCTGTGAGTCCACCAGAAAATATAATATTCCCTAAAAGTGTCAAGAATCTATTCGCAATTCTAGTAATTATTGGTATGTTTGGGTTTCGTTGCATAAATCTAGATCCATAGACCACATCAGATTGTCCATTCAAAATTGGCTCCAAAAGCTTTACATATTCCTCTGGATTTAATTCCAAATCTGCATCCTGAATTATGATTACATCACCAGTGGCATATTCTAATCCAAATCTTACAGCAGCGCCTTTACCTAAATTTATTAACGAGGTGTGCACTTTTATTATTGATTCATCACGTTGGGTGTTTGCTATAATGCTACTTGTTTGGTCTGTAGAACCATCATCAGCAACAATAATCTCTTTCTCTACACCTTCAATTGTAACGTTTTCCACTCGCCTTATAACTTCCGCAATAGTGGATTCTTCATTATAAACCGGTATTATTACAGACAATTTCATAGTTGATATTTAATTAATACACAAATATTCATCACATAAAATATATGCAATATTTTCTTCTAGTGGTTGTATAATACAGACTGTTATTTTAAAGTAAAGAATCCAATCCACAGCAAACACTTTTAAATACCTTATGGATATCAATTATCTATATAAACCATTTTATTTTTAAAAAGGTTCGGTACTAAAAGTTTATAAAAAACTACATTAAGGAAAGTGAATCAGTAATTAACTAAAGTTATTTTCAGTTTTTGAAAATATTACGCTGTCTTACTATCAATATCTGGCTGTTCAGTAACTTGATCCACTTGGATCGAAGTCGTTGCAGTTACAGAATCATCAACATTTTTCTTAACAATCTTCACGCCTTCTTTTTTCATGATTGTTTTATCTGTAACTACACATTCTTCTACGTCTTTCATTGAAGATATATCATAAGTGACATCTAATAAGGTTTCCTCGAGTATTGAGCGCAATCCCCTTGCACCGGTACCCATTTCAATCGCCTTTTTAGAAGCAATTTCCAATGCTGAATCTGTAAATGACAAATCAACTCCATCAAGTTCAAAAGAGAACTGATATTGTTTTGTTAATGCATTTTTAGGTTCAGTAAGAACCCTAACTAAATCATTTTCTGTCAAACCTTTTAACCCAACAAAAACAGGTAATCTACCAATTAATTCAGGTATAAAACCATAATTCAACAAATCATCTGAAGTCGCCATTCCAAATAAATTATCTTCATCTAATTATTCAGATTTTTCGATAGATTTCGCAAAACCAATTGTTGAATTACCAACCGCTATTCTCTTCGAAAGGATATCCTTAAGTCCTTCGAAGGCTCCACCACACATAAATAAAATATTGTCAGTTTTAATCTGCAGAAATTCTTGATGAGGATGCTTTCTTCCACCTTGTGGTGGCACATTAGCAACACATCCTTCTATTATTTTCAACAAAGCCTGTTGTACACCTTCTCCCGAAACGTCTCTTGTAATAGAAGGATTAGGATTTTTCCTAGCGATTTTATCTATCTCATCTATGTATATAATTCCTTGCTCTGCTTTGGATATATCAAAATCAGCTGCTTGAATTAGTCGTAGTAGAATGTTTTCAACATCTTCACCCACGTAACCAGCTTCAGTTAAAGATGTAGCATCAGCAATAGCAAAAGGAACTTCCAAGATACGGGCTAGTGTCTGAGCCAATAAGGTTTTACCAGATCCAGCTGGACCTAACATTAAAATATTCGCTTTTTCCAACTCAACTTCATCTCTGTTTGTGTTCGCCCATACCCTTTTGTAATGATTATATACAGCGACACTCAAAACTTTTTTTGCCTGTTCTTGTCCAATAACGTATTCATCCAACTTGCCGTGTATCCATCTTGGATTGACTTCAGGCCTAGACAATCCTGAATTTTGTCCTTTTGATCCGGAAGAATTAGCATCCTGAGAAATAATTTGCCCACACAGCTCTACACATTCATCACATATAAAAACACGGTCGGGTCCCGCGATTAATCGTTTTACTTGATTTTGAACTTTAGAACAAAACGAGCAATTATAATTATTCTCAGTTACGCTACCTGGCATTTGTTCCTACCTCACTTCCTGTTTTTTTTCCCACTACTTGTACTTGGCAAACCTGTATCTCCTAAAACGTCATCAATCAGACCATATTCCTTTGCTTCTTCGGAATTAAGATAGTAGTCCCTATCTGTGTCTTTAGCCACTTTCTCATAGGTTTGACCAGTATGCAATGATATTATCTGTCTCATTTTATCTTGTTGCCTAATGATCTCTCTCGCTGCAATTTCAATATCAGAAGCCTGACCTTGAGAACCTCCTAGAGGTTGATGCATATGAATGGTCGAATTCGGCAAGGCATATCTCTTTCCTGCTTCCCCAGAACACAATAGTACAGTTGCCATACTAGCAGCCATTCCAACACAAATAGTAGATACATTAGGCCTAATCAATCTCATTGTGTCATATATAGCCATACCGGCCGTAATTACTCCGCCAGGAGAATTTATGTATAAATTAATATCTCTTTCAGGATCTTCTCTATCCAAAAACAATAGTTGAGCAATAATAGCATTTGAAACATGGTCATCTATTGGGGTTCCAAGAAATACAATTCGCTCTTTTAATAATAATGAGTATATATCATATGCACGCTCACCCCTTGCACCCGATTCGACAACCATTGGTATTACATTTTCAAATCTTTCCATCTGAAATTATTCCTCCTAGATACACAAACTAATTCAACTTTTTGTAGACTTCACATTTTTCGGCTTTTTCTTTGCCACAACTTTTTTTGTTTCAGCCTTTGGTTTTTTCTTTGAACCAACACTTTTCGTTGTAGCAATTTCTAAAATTTTATCAACTGATTTACTTAATAAAACACTTTCTTTAATAGAAATTTTGATTCGATCGATATCTCTATTTTTAATTTTCTGTTTGGAATTTTTGCTTTGCTCTTTATATAAATTTAATTGAGCTTCTATCTCATCATCAGTTACTTGCACATCCTCTAATTCACCTAATTTGGTTAAAGCCCAAGAACGTTTTAATCTTTCTTCTGCATCCACCTTAGCTTCTTCATCCATTTGTTGTTCTGTTTTTGCCGTAAATTTGTAATAATCTTCTTTAGTAATTTTCATTCTTTCAATCATCTCATTTCTTCGTGAAATAATGTTCTCAATTTCTCGCTCAACAAGTAACTCTGGTAATTCAACCTTGGCACCTTCAGTCAATTTATTAATCACACTTTCTCTATGCTCATTCTCATTAGCAAGATCCATTTCATTCTTAATCTGATCTTTAGTTTTCGCCACCAAATCTTCTAAACTTTCATATTCACCATTAGGTAAGCTAGTAGCAAATTCATCATTCAGTTCAGGCAAAGCTTGCTGTTTAATCTCAGATAAACTGACAGTAAAATCTGCCTCCTTACCTGCTATCTCTGAATTTGGGTGATCTTTAGAAACCTTCGTAGAAAACTTGTTCGTTTGTCCGGATTTCAAACCTACTAATTTTTCGGTAAATCCCTCAAATGGCAGACTAGTATTATGATCAACTATAAATACAGCCCCTTTTTCATCCATTATTTTCGAGTCATCTACAGAAGCTTCTATATCAGCCGTAATTAAATCTCCTGCCTTCACTTTCCGATTTACCGGTTCCCATGAAGCAATCTGTTTCCTCATCTGATCAATTTTCTCATCTACATCCTTTTTCAATACCCTTACAGTCTTTTTGTTTATTTTAATGTTCTTGTAAGAACCTAGATCAACAATTGGTTGTAATGGAATCTTAGCTGTAAAAACAAATGGGTATATTGACTCAAGTTCTATACGGGGTGTACCAGAAACGTCTAAACCTTCTTTTTCAATCGCTCTATCAGACATTTCAAAAGCCAATTCATCCATGACTTCATTTATCATGCCCTCTTTACCAACAACTTGTTCAACAACATTTATTGGCGCCTTACCAGGTCTAAACCCAGGTATTTTGACACGATTTTTTACTTTATTGTAACCTTTGATGATATAGGGATTGATATCCTCTTCATCTAGTTCAATCTTAAGTACTTTTTCTAAATTCGAAGCTTCATTATTAGAAATTTTCACTGCTGTTATCCTAAACTCAATTATATCATGTTACCTTTCATCTAATTAAGAATTGATTTACCAAGAACTACTAAATATTTCAAAATTCAATTAATTTTTAAAAGGACGAGTATTATCCCCATACTCCTCTTGAAACCACTTCGAATAGGACAACAATAACCAATCATCAAATTGATTCGAAATTATTTGAGTTCCTATTGGCAAGCGATCTTTACTAATAGAAGTTGGTATTGTAACTGAAGGAAACCCACCTGTTGTCCAAGGTATTTGAAAAGCTGGGTCACCCGTACTATTTAAATCTCTAGGAGCAGGCCTGGGAGTTGTGGGAGTAAGTATAACATCTACTCCAGAAAATTGATTTTTAATAGAAAATACAAATTTACTTCTAAGTCTTTGTGATTTTATATAATGAACGGATGGAGTAACCATTCCAGTCTCAATTAAATTCCTAATATTTTCTCCATAGTTATTACATTGAGACTTATATATAGCTTGGTGTAAAGAAGCTACCTCGCTCGACATTACAGTCTTGTGTGCTTGCAGGATGTCTTCAATACTTACTCCAGAATTTATTTCATTGATTAATATACCGTCCTGTTCAAATCTATCGATTAGTTTTAGAAAATTATTTTTCGTTTCATTATCAGCCATTCCAATTAATTCAGGCATTATACCTATCTTTTTTGGCTTTATCTTGAGTACTTCACCTGGACTTGTAATACCAACCGAACTTGGATCTTTTTTATCATATTTGGCCAATTTATCAAAAACAATAACTATATCGTCTAACCATCTCCCAAAAATCCCCACAGTATCCAACGACCAAGCAAATGGCATGATCCCATATCTGCTTATAAGACCAAAAGTAGGCTTAAATCCAACAACACCATTATATGAAGCAGGCCTTACAACAGACCCAGCAGTTTGGGTTCCCAACGCTACTGGAAACATTCCAGATGCAACGCCAACTGCAGAACCACTGCTAGAACCACCAGGAGTACATTCAGAATCCCAGGGGTTAACAGTTGGAGGAGGATCCATATAAGCAAATTCTGTGGTTACGGTTTTACCCATAATCGCGCTTCCTGCGTCCTTTAACAGAGCAACTACTGTGGCATCATAATTGGGTTTAAATTTTGAATAAATTTTAGAGCCAAAAGTAGTCAATTGATCTTTGGTGTAAATTATATCTTTAATACCAATCGGAACACCCAGTAAAGAGTAATTATCTGAATTTTGACCAATCAGATTCTCGACCGACTTCGAATTTGATTTAGCCAATTCGGGGTCGAATGTTTCCCAAACCCGTAATTTATCATCAAGTTTATTGGATAATCCAATAAACGATTCCATTACCTCAATAGGTTTCAATTTCTTTTTCTTAATTAATTCAGCTATTGTTTTAGCACTTAATTCATACAATTCACTCATATCATAATCCTTACCGACACATATCTAATCAAATCTTATCGCAGCCTTTATAACTCCATCTTGTTTATTTTCAACCAAGTCAAATGCTTTTTGAATATCTTCTAATTCAAACACGTGGGTCACAAAGTTAGAAACATCTATTTCTTTGCTTTCTATCAGTTCACAAGCTAATTTAAAATCCGGCAACCCTTTTTCATGCTGAGATCCATGAATCGCCTTAATACTTAAGCTTTTTTTGAACATTGTGCTCCAATCGAATGAAACTCTTGTTTCGGTAGTAGGCAAACCAAATAGCAAAATATTCCCATCTGGCTTGGCTATTTGTATAGATTGATTTAATGTATCAACGCTTCCCACGGCATCAATCACAATATCACTTCCTAACCCCTGAGTAATTTCCATTATTTCTTTGTTCGCATATTCTTCTTTTGAATTAATAACTATATCTGCTCCTAATTCTTTGCTGATTTTGCACCTCAAAGCTATAGGATCTATAGATATTATTTTATCGGCATTTAACCGTTTGCACATAAAAGTATGGAAAAGACCCGCAGATCCTTGTCCAATTATAACCACAGATTGCCCAGATAGATCTGGCAATTTTCGTAATGCGAAAATTACGGTCCCAAGTTGTTGTGCCATCAACATTTCATTCATTGAAATACTATCACCTATCTTGATTAGCTGACTTTCAGGGATAACTTGATATTCTGAAAAAGACCTCGCATCAGGAATAATCGGCACAGCTAAAACTAATTGGTTTTCAACGTAATTTGTACCTTCGCCATCTACAACTTCACACACAGATTCGTGCCCAGGAAAACCTGGTGGAAGAGGGAAATCATCTACACCCCAGCCACAATATCCTACATGTAAATCACTTCCACAAATAGAAGCTCTTAAAGTGCGGATTAACACTTCAGATTGTTTTTTTTCGGGCATATCTACTTCATAGCAATCTATTACACCCTGTCTAGTAAAAATTCCAGCTTTCATAACAAATATGGCCTTTCATATAAATAAAGTATGTTAAGAATTTTGCTAGAAACCCATAACATAGATGTCATTATATATATCAATTAGAATTAATAATTCCGTTACTAACCTCTAACACTCGGATTGATTCTAAAAACTCTTCAGGAACTTGTGTTATATCAGATGTAGTCACAATAATTTGTTCATACTCTATTATTTTTGACATTACGAAAAGTTTCCTGTCCTTATCAAGCTCCGCAAAAACATCATCCAAAAGAATAATTGGTTTTTCTTTACTCACATTTTGGATATATTCAGCCTGTGCTAATTTGAAAGATAAAGCTATAGATCTTGCTTGTCCTCTAGATGCAAATAAAGCAGCCTTGTTTTGATTCATTATTATATCTATATCATCCCTATGAGGACCTACTGTGGTAAATCCTTGGGAAACATCCTGCAAATAATTCTCTTTTAGCCTACTAAGAAATGTAGATTTTATTTCCTCCAATGATCCATAACTTAACATTTTATTATTTGGGCTATAATCAATCCCAATCTGTTCTTGATTGCTCAATATAGCTTTGAAGATCCGATTTATCAAAGGATTCATAAAATTAATTACTTCGTGTCTTTTATGTATCAAATATGAACCATGCTCTACAAGTTGATTGTCCCAAAATATAATCTCATCTTGTTTAGAATCACCATGGCGCAAAGATTTAAGCAGTTTATTTCTATTAGCCAAAATATTGTTGTAGGCTTGAAGTAACTTGAAATAATTGGAGTCAGCCTGAGAAACACAAATGTCAATAAATTTTCGTCTAATAGAAGGTGCTCCATAAACCAGTTTCATATCTTCCGCATCGAACAACACAACATTGACTTGCCCAATAAATTGTGACAGTTGATAATTCACTCCATTAACCGTAAGAGTTTTTTTATAATTCTGAAGAGGTTTATACTGGTTTGTTGATTTATTTTGAGTAATTGAAGCAATCTCAGAATAAATTGAAACCTTAACGCCTAAATTCCTACCTGATTTCTTTATATCGCCCGTGATTTCTGCAAATTTAGGGCCTTCATTGTCATCCCAACTTATACACTCTCTATCCAATCGTGACCTATGAGGTTTAGCTATAGCTAGCATATAAAGAGATTCTAGCAAATTACTCTTACCTGCTCCATTATGACCTACAATCAACATTGGACCCTTATATAAATCCAAATTCAAGTTTGTATAATTTCGGAAATTTTTCAGTTTTAAATTTGAAATATAAATATTCCCCCCTGTTTAAACATATAAACACACAATCAGTAATCACGTATTGTCATGATCAGTTTGAATCATTTCCTTAAATTCCATCTCACCAATAATTTTTACTTCTTTTGATTGTGCATCTTTTAATTTACTCCCAGGGTCTTCTCCACATAATAAATAATCCGTTTTTTCAATAACGCGATTTGAAACGGAACCTCCTCGTTCTTTTATATACTCAACAGCTTCTGTTCTCGTAAAATTTGTAAATTTACCTGTTATTACAAAATTAACACCTGTAAAGGGTCCTTCCTCAACTTTCGAAAATTCATTTACTCTACCTACCCCAAAACCATTCAAAGACTTCACCATATTCAAATTAGAAGGATTATCAAAATAATCAATAATGCTTTGAGCAATTTTGTCTCCTATCGAAGGTAAATTTAATAACCTGTCGTAAGTCGCATTCAATAAATTTTCCATGTCTACAAAATGTTCAGCCAAAATAATAGCCGATTCTGCTCCTAAATATGGGATTCCTAGTGCAACCAAAAATTTGCTAAACGGTCTGGTTTTACTTTCATCTATTGCATTAATCAAATTTTCAGCTCTCTTTTGCCCCATACCATTTAAAGAACTCAATTCATCAATTTTTAATTGAAAAATATCAGGTAATTTACTAATTAATTCATTCTCAATCAATGTTCTAACTATTTTCGGACCCATACCTTGTATGTCCATAGCTACTTTGCTAACAAAATGTTCTATTGATCTTTCTAAACGAGCTGGACATGAAACATTTAGGCAAGTCACAGTTGATTCACCTTCAATCCTTATCACTTCATATGAACAACTTGGACAAATAGTTGGAAATTTGAATTGGATTTCACTACCATCTCTTTCTTCAAAAACTGAATTTAGAACCTTAGGTATTACATCTCCAGCTCTTTCAATAATAACTTGATCACCAATTCTTAAATCTTTATCATTTATGTAATCTTGGTTGTGTAAAGTTGCACGTTTTACAATTACACCATTTACATCAACAGGATTCAGTACTGCATAAGGATTTAAAGAACCTGTTCTTCCTACATTAATACCAATATCAATTAACTTTGTTTTTGATTTTCTTGATGGAAACTTGAACGCAGTAGCCCATTTTGGTTCTCTAGAAATATTACCTAACAAATTTTGCATTCCCAGTTCATTTACTTTCAACACTACCCCATCGCAATCATAATCCAATTTGTTTTTTTCTTCACTCCAATACTCACAATACTCAATTATTGAATCCAAATCACCCACCAATTTATTATGAGGATTTATCTTAAAACCCAACTGTTTTAAATATTGAAATTGCTCCCACTGGGTTCCTATTGGGTCTATACCTTCAACATACCCGATTCCATAAACAAATATATCTAATTCCCTCTCTGATGCAATCTTTGAATCGAGTTGGCGTAAGGAACCAGCAGCAGTATTTCTTGGATTAGAAAATGGTTCTATTCCTCCTGCAACACGTTCAAAATTAAGCTTTTCGAATTTAGAAATCGGCATATATATTTCGCCTCTTACTTCCAAAACTGAAGGCTTTTCAAACAAATTTAAAGGGACGCTTTTAACAGTTCGAACATTGTGAGTAACATCCTCGCCAATTACACCATTACCCCGTGTAGCACCGGTATCTAAAAGACCTTCCAAATAGGTTAATGCTACAGCAAGCCCATCATATTTCAATTCACAAATAACATCAAATTCTTTGGTATTTAGTGCTTCTGCAGTCTTTTTGTACCAATTGGTTAATTGGTCTCTATCAAAAACATTTCCTAAACTTAACAGAATATTTTTATGTTCAACTTGTTTGAAATCATCTAATGGCGATTCCCCTACTCGCTGCGTAGGCGAATCGTCAGTTATTAATTCAGGATTACTTTCTTCTAAAGACTTCAATTCAGCAAATAATTTATCGTATTCATAATCACTTATTACGGACTTGTTTAAGGCGTAATAATGATAATTATGATAATTTATTTTTTCTTTAAGAGTTTCGATATATTCTTTAAATTTATTATCGGTCATTGGAATTTAACACCAGTATATCTTGCGTATTTCCATTATATCCAACTTGTACATTATAAGAAAAACGGCCTCTCTTTATATGTGGACTCTGTATGATACTATCGATATACTTAAAGTACTAATAATAATCAGCAAATGTAAATCAATATTTTGATATGCCCTTCTCCGAAACTTACAAAGAATTCATTTCAAACTATCCCGCCTTGCAATCAATAGGAGATACACCTCTTATAAAACTTAATCTTCCTATAGGCAATTCTAATTCTTGCTTATATGCAAAACAAGAACAGCTAAACCCAGGTGGTTCAATCAAAGATAGACCTATCTCTAGGTTGATTGTGGAAGCTATCTTAGCCGGAGAATTAACTAAAGATAAAATAATTTTGGACGCAACATCTGGAAACGCAGGTATAGCTTATGCAATGGTTGGGTATATACTAGGATACAAAGTAAAATTGGTTATGCCATCAAATGCAAGTGAAGAAAGGAAAAAACGTATATTAGCTCATGGGGCAGATATCGTTCTAACAGATGCGATGTTAGGCTATGACGAATCTTTACGTGAAGTGAAAAGAATTTATGAATCAGATCCCAAATCATATTACTATGCTGACCAATATTCAAATCATTCAAATCCTATGGCACATTATGAAACAACCGGGTTCGAAATAATAAAACAACTACCCGAAATAACCCACTTCGTCGCAGGGGTAGGAACAGGTGGGACAATCACAGGAATTGGTAGACGCTTAAAAGAACATAATCCCAACATCAGGATAATAGGCATTAGCTTTGACGAATGGCCAGGCATTGAAGGGCTTAAACCTCTAGGACCCAATCACATAACGCCCCAGATACTCGATGAATCCATAATCGACGAAACAATCAATGTAGATATCGATGATAGTTTAAAAATGTCAAAATTAATGGCAAAATCAGGATATTTTGCAGGTCAATCTTCAGGAGCTTATGTTCTAGGAGCAAAAATCGCTGCAAGCAAAAGTTCCAACGGTCATATATTAACCATATTTAATGATATTGGCGAACGATATTTCAGTACTGCGATTTGGGGATAGGAGTGCTTTATTTAAACGTCTAGATTCTCTACATCTAGCGCGTGAGTTTGTATAAAGTTTCTTCTTGGTTCCACCACATCTCCCATCAACAACGAAAATGTTTGGTCTGCATCAGCCGCATCACTCTCGGATACTTGTAATAAAGTTCTTTTATCAGGGTCCATTGTTGTAGTCCAAAGTTGTTCAGCACTCATTTCACCGAGACCTTTATATCGCTGAATATTAACTTTTCCTTTACCACTCAATTCTTTAACCAACTCTTCTTTTTCTTCTTCTGTATAAGCCCAATTATTTTTTTACCCCTCGATACTCCATATAAAGGAGGAAGAGCAATATAAAGATGTCCGTGAGCTATTAACTGGTACATGTTTCTGAAGAAAAAAGTTAGCAACAAAGTTCTTATATGTGCTCCATCAACATCAGCATCAGTCATTATTATAACCCTGTGGTATCTTAATTTCTCTAAATCAAAATCTTCACCTAGACCTGCTCCTATAGCAATAGTCAAAGCTCTAATCTCTTCATGTGCCAACATTTTATCCTCGCGAGCCTTTTCAACATTGAGAATTTTCCCTCGCAAAGGTAAAATCGCTTGATTTATCCGATCTCTTCCCATCTTTGCGGTCCCTCCAGCTGAGTCCCCTTCTACCAAATAAAGCTCACAATTCTCTGGGTTTTTGTCTGAACAGTCAGCAAGTTTACCAGGCAATGAACCTCCATCCATAGCATTTTTTCTTATTATTAAATCTCTAGCTTTTCTTGCAGCGTCTCTAGCTCTTTGTGAGGTTACACATTTTTCAATTATTCTTTTAGCTTCAATTGGATTATCTTCTAAATATATGCTTAAAGATTCTGCAACTACTCCCTCAACCTGATGTCTTACTTCTGGGTTTCCTAACTTTCTTTTAGTTTGACCTTCAAATTGCGGTTCTGGGACCTTAATGCTCAATACACCAACCAAACCTTCTCTACAATCTTCTCCTGCTAAATTAGGCTCATTGTCTCTCAATATCTTCTGCTTTCTTCCATAATCATTCATCACCCTAGTTAGAGCACTCCTAAACCCAGTTATATGAGTTCCACCATCATCGTTTCTCACACAATTCGTGAAAGCAGTGACAAATTCGTTATAACTGTCGTTGTATTGAAAAGCTGCTTCAACAATAGTCTCTTCGACTTTCTTTTCGCAATATATCGGCTCCTTGTGAAGTGGCATTTTATTACCAGTAAGCGCTTCCACAAAACTCGCTATTCCACCTTCAAACTTAAATGAAACGCTATTATTAGGAGATATATCTTGATGCAATTCACTCCTAAAATTGACTTCCAAACCTTTATTCAAATAAGCAATCTCTTTGAACCTCTGTGCTAGGGTATTAAATTCTATTTCTACCCCTTGAACGAAAATCTCTGTGTCATATTTGAACTTCACTCGCGTACCAGTCTCTTTGACATTTTCAATCAACTTCGTTGACTCTAAAGTAGTTGTAGCCTTACCTTTTGAAAATTCCTGCGTGTACATATTCCCATCTCTAAAAACTTCTACCCTTAAGAAAGAAGACAAAGCATTTACGACAGAAGCACCTACACCATGTAACCCTCCAGAAACCTGATAAGCTTTACTGCCAAATTTACCGCCTGCGTGCAAAGTCGTCATAACTGTCTCTACTGCAGACATTCCCGTTTTTTTATGTTGATCGACTGGAATTCCTCGACCATTATCACGAACATCTACTACCCCATCTTCATGAATTACAACATCAACAGTCGTACAGTATCCGGCCATAAATTCGTCAACCGAGTTATCAAGTATTTCATAAATGAGTTGATGTACTCCACGCTGATCGGTACTACCAATGTACATTCCTGGTCGTTTCCTAACCGCCTCCATTCCTTCAAGAACTTGAATATCTTCCGAAGTATACCCCGAAGTGTTTTCCAAACGTTCTGTTGCCATTATCAACTCCTGTCAAACTCTTTTAATCTTTGGCTTAATTAAGGATTAACAGCCATATCTTATACAATATAAAAAGTTTGGTAAATGATTAAACAGATTTATGACTAATACAATGCAAAATTTTAACATTTTATAAGAAAAGTATCAATTTGTTGATTTCAATACGACTTAAGTTTGAAATAAATATTGAGCTACCTGTACGTTAAATATCTATAATATAACAGTATATTTAATGATATCTTTCGTATATTATATTGTGGCTATTGACCTATTTATGTCAGACTTTGAAAATCACTATAAGCAGGGAGTTATTTATGAACCGCAGCGAATTACAATCTTTGATTCAGGGTACTATTGTCACGACACCAACGCCATTTGATGCAAACTTGAAACTTGACGTAGGGAGAACACATGAAATCACTCAATGGTGGATTGAACAAGGATTAGGTACGAATGTAGCCCCACTGAAAGTAACAGCTGCAGGAGGAGAATGTCCTGATTTAACAGAGGATGAATGGTTACAAGTTTTAAAAACAACAGTAGAAGCGGCTGGACCAGAATCGGTAATTATGTGTGGATTAAAAAGCAAATCAACAATGCACACCATTGAGGATGCAAAAAAAGCACAAGATGTTGGAATAACTGGATTACAAATCGACCTGCCTTTTTACCATCATCCAAACCAAGATGACTACATACGATTTTTCACTGATATATCTGATGCTATTGATATAGGAATAATGATCTATAACACTCATTGGTTCGGCGCTCCCCCAATTACACCCGAAACATTACTTAAATTAGCCGATGCCGAGCAGGTGGTAGCAGTAAAATGGAGTACTCCTCTTAATGAAAATTTTGATTCAATGAAGCAATTTTCTCACATATTCAATGTGATAAATAATTCAGGAGGGAATACGGTCAGGTGCATCCAAAATGGAGGTAGAGGATATATTACCTCAACAGCTACAGCTTACGCTAAATTTGATCTTGATTTATGGCAACTACTAGACAATCAAGAATACGAAAAAGCGCAAAAACTTATTGACACAGAGAAACCTTTAAATGCATGGCGAGAGAAATCAACGAAAAAATCTGGCGGATATAGACACTTAAAAGGTTACATGAAGGCAGTTGGTCAAGATGTCGGACAGCCAAGACCTCCAACTTTGCCCCTTGATGATGAAGAGATATCCGAACTTAAAAACGCAATGCGCACAATTGGATGGATTAAAAACTAAAAAACAAATTAGTTAATCAATGGAGAAAAAAATCAATTATGATCACTGTTAAAGAAGCTAAGGAAAAAATGGATGGTGTTGTAATACCACTAGCAACCATTTTTAAAGATGACCTATCAGTAGACATAGATGCTACCCAAAAAAATGTTCAGTGGATTGTTGACCAAGGAGCAAAACCTGGAAATACAGTATTCATAGCTGTAGGATCTGGTGGTGATTTTACAGTAATGACTACTGAAGAGCGTAAATCTACAATAAAAGCTATCGCTGAAGTTGCAGTATCGAACAACATCCCCACTTTTGCAAGTGTACAAAGTACAGACATAAGGACCACGATAGAATTAAGTCAACTTTGCGAGAAAGTTGGGATTGACATTGTACAAATGAGTAGTGCCTTTTATTACGACGTGAAAAAGGGCGATATCATTGAATGGGTAAACGAAGTTTCTAAACATACAAGTGTTGGATTCGCAGCATACAGCCATTGGTATAGTGGGTCCAAATACGACATGACCATGGATGTAGCTGAAGAACTACTCAAAGTACCTAATACTGTAGCAGTTAAATGGGGTTCACCAAATATAGCGAATTATTTGGCAGGCATAAACTACTTCGTGCCAAGATCTGCTGTAGTTAATAACGGACCATTGGGAATATACGGCCATCAGCTTGGAGTCAAAGCTTGGGTTAGTCATGTACCAAATTTCTTACCTCAACACTCATGGAAAATCCACGAGCTAATGAATGCCGGTGATTATTCTAGCGCCCAAAAATTATTCAACGACTTTAACGGAGAATACTCTAAAATCAGAGCAGCAATAAGCTCTAAAACAGCAGGAGAAGGTATATTTGTAAAACCGTTTATGGAATATCTTGGTAGACCTTCGGGGCCATCAAGATTACCTTCAAGAGATACAGTTGTAACTGAAGAAATCAAACAGAAGATAAAAGTATTAATAGACAATACACTTAAGATTATCTGATTATAAAGTGTATTCTCGGTACTTGAAAAAATCAAACGAGTTTCTTACACTATCAAGAGGAAAATTAAATACGTTTAAATGACTTGGTTGGGTGTCTAATCCTGTGGATTAGCGTAATGGAGGAAACCGGTCAAAATCCGGTACTGTCCCGCAGCGGTAGGTTATAAATATAACAAGTCCGATCAACCCCCCAACTAATACTTTAACCTTCGAGGAAAGGTGCGATGGTATAAGCTCTGCGCCTGCAGAGCTTTTTTTTACAAAAGCTCCTTACACTTGAAAGATTTGTTTATATAAGGAGTTATAAGTATCAATGTTCAAAAATTTATTTATTCTGGTTGTTTTTTTATTCCAAGCAATTTTGCTAACAACATCTTTATCGTGCACGACAACTGAGAACCTCGATAATCCTACAAATACCACTTTAGAACAATCAAATGAGGCCAGAGAATCTGAGTTAAATAAACTTAAACAAGAATTAACCGACCAGCAAGCTGAGTTAACATCTAAATCGATAATGGTTTCAGAGCTTGAGGAAACAAGAAAAGATCTTTCTAAACAACTCTCAGAAAAAACAGATAGATTAGACGGCTTGGAAACTAAACTTACTAAATCTCAAGCGAAATTAATTGAAACTGAAAACAAACTCAATCAAGTAGAATATCCAATAGCTATAATGTCATCTGATGGCGAAATAGTCACTTTTGCATCTGCTCCTCAACGAATCATAGCTTTCGACTCAAGTGCAGTTGAAATCCTTTTTGACATTGGAGAATCGAATAAAGTAATCGCCACTCATTCATTTGCCACTCATCCATCAACTGTATCTAACTTGCCAAAAGTAGGAGATGCTTTCAACTTGGATTTAGAAGCCATAGTAGCTTTAGAACCCGATTTAGTGTTTGTATTTTATGAAAGTAATGTCCAACCTCTCCGTAAATTAGGGCTTAAGGTACTATACATTAAAACACTTGATCATAACTTTGAAAAAACAACTGAATTAATGCGGATGTGGGGGCGTATAACCAACAATATGGAAGGAGCATCAACCTCAATTAATGACTTTAACACTAAGATTGATATTATATCTAAAAAAGTTGATTCATCAACAAAAGGACCTCGAATATTTCAAGATATTGGAGGTCTGTGGACTCCTGGTGCAAACACATTAGTTCACGAGGTATTTGAATTACTCAAAGCTGACAACATTGCTAAAGAAATAGATGGTTATGCACAAATTAGCCCAGAGATTATTGTTGAAAAAAACCCTCAGATAATTATCACTCCAAATCCTGAGGTGTTTTTAGAAAATAAAGCATACGAAAATATATCTGCTGTGAAGAACAACAAAATCTATTCTCTTCAATCCGATAGTCTATCTGTACCGGGACCGAGATTTCCGGATGGAATAATAGAAATAGCAAAGTATATGTACCCAAATAAATTTGAGGACATCAAAAATCCATGACGGATATATCAAATATTGAACCTGATAATAAATATGGTTTTAAGTTCCCTGTAAAACTATTTATTACAACAATATTCATAACTTTAGTGTTTTACATTCTTGCATGCTGCATCGGATCAGTTTATATATCACCAATAGCATTATTGAAAATATCTTTAAATCAAATACCGATATTCGATTTTGATCCCAATTGGCCAAAATCATATGAAACAATCCTGCTTAATCTAAGACTCCCGAGAGTAACTCTTGCAGCAATCGTTGGTGCCGGATTAGCTTTTTCCGGAACGATTTATCAAGGGCTATTCAAAAACCCTCTAGCAGACCCCTATCTTGTAGGAGCAGCTGCAGGAGCTGCCCTCGGGGCGACAATTGTAATATCGATTCCATCGATAACTCAGGTGAATCCTAATATTTTGCCAATTGCTGCATTCATTGGTGCAATGTCAGCAGTATTGATTTCTTATTTTATTGCCCGCAATTCGATAGGTTTAAATTTAGGAACATTAATATTATCTGGAGTCGCAATTTCGACCCTCTTTGGAGCAATTACTACTCTATTGATGATAAAAAGCAACCCAGATGTACGTCCCGTTTTATCATGGTTAATGGGAAGTTTAATATCATCACAATGGATACATTGCATTATTACTTTATGCTATTTGGCTCCATGTATGGTTATTGCAGTTATATACTCGAGAATGTTGAACGTAATTCAACTTCACGATAATCATGCTAAAACCCTTGGAGTTGATTTAGAAAAAGTTAAATTAACCATGATAATAACTGCAACACTAACAACTGCCGCTTGTGTATCTTTTGTGGGATTAATCGGGTTTGTTGGATTAATTTGTCCTCATGCAGTGAGACTGATCTGGTCAAAGGACTATAGAATATTGGTCCCAGCCGCTGCACTTATTGGCGCAGCATTTCTAATTGTCAGTGATACAACCGCCAGGACTATTCTTGGAACCACCGAATTGCCAATCGGGATAATAACTGCTTTTTGCGGAGTGCCGTTTTTTATTTTCCTACTTATAAAGCAACGATGGGGAACATATGGTTAATCCGATTATAAAAATGTCTGAAATAGAATATTCTTTCGAAAACAAAACAATTCTAAACAAAATTAATATTCAGATTAAGCAAAAAGAAATACTAGGAATTGTCGGACCTAATGGGTCAGGTAAAACGACTGTTTTTAATATTTTATGTGGCTTAATAAAACATACTAAAGGGAATATTTTTATTGATGGCATAAACATTAATAATCTTTCGATAACCCAAAAATCAAAACTAATTGCTTTAGCACCACAAAACACCATCTTCCCTGAAGATATATCAGTATTTGAATTAACAGTAATGGGCAGGAATCCATATATGAACTTACTTTCTTGGGAATCCTTAGATGATAACGAATTAGCAGTCCAGTACATTAATAGGGTTGGTATATTGCAATTAGCATCAAAAAAATTAAAACATATATCTGGAGGTGAAAGACAACTAGCATTAATAGCTATGGTGCTTTGTCAAGAAACTCCAATAATTCTACTTGATGAACCAACATCAAATCTCGACATCAAAAATCAATTGCACATAATGGACAATATCAACGCAATTAGAGAATCTTCAAATAAAACAATACTGATCAACTTACATGATCTTAATTTAGCTGCCAAATATTGTGACAAAATAATTTTTTTAAAAAATGGTACAGTGTTCAGTCAAGGCACACCATATGAAGTTATTACTTCCGAAAATATTCGAAATGTATACGGTATTTCTGCCAATGTACTAAACTCATCCACACACCCTATCGTCCAACCATTATCAAAAATTCCCTAATCTTTGTACGTAGTCAAAACAAGAATCAAATTTCAAATAAAACAGGTTTTATAAGATGTTATTGGCATGTATGGCATGTATAATGTTACTTCTCCTGAATTCATTTAATTAAAGGCAAAGATATTTGTTTGATTTAAATTTCATCAATTTACTAGTTAAATTACTAGCGGTAACTATAATTGGATATTGTATTGGTTCGATACCAATATGCCACCTCATTAGTAAGAGAAGAGGATTAAACATAGTAGAAGTTGGTTCCCGTTTGGCAGGATCATCAAATGTAACCCGTAATTTAGGGGTACTGCTAGGTTGTGCAGCGTTCGTTGGTGATTTTTTTAAAGGAATTTTAACTATCAGCATATGCTTTTTCATAGGATTAGATGGGAACTTAATACTTTTACCATTAATCGCCTCAATTGCCGGTCACTGCAAACCGATTTTTGCTAGGTTCAAAGGCGGTGATGGAATGGCATTATTAGCAGGCTCCACACTAGCAATATTTGAAATATATTCAGTAATGGCAATAATAGTTGCCTTATTAATTGCTTTTGGAACTCAGAAACTAAAACATGTATCATCACTAGTGGGTTTTATAACTGGATACCTAATATTAGCTATCACTAGTCTCACCTTGAATCAACATAGTTTAGTTTTTATTATTGGCTACGGAGGAGTGGCTGGATTAATACTCGCATACGCTATTAACGGTCATAGAAGTAGAAACTCATCTGCAGTTACCGAGTGGGACAACGTTGAAAATCAAATGGAACCTTCTCGGGAATCTAGGAATCTTTGAAATCAATTTTATAATTTATTTTGGAAATCTCTAGAAACATTGACGGCCTCTTCGACGAGCGATTTATCAAACTTTATCTCGGTTGTTCCAATTTCAATTTTGCTTACAAGCGCTATTTTAACTGACATAATCAACTCCAATAACCCCTCCAATAATTCATTTTCTCTCATAGTCAAAGAATCTGTCCTACCATAAATTTCTGCAACCCTATTCAATTCAATTGCACCCATACGGGTAGCAGTACTAAATTCAATTAAATCTTCACTATATAAAGGTGAAATATCAGCTACAGCCAAAAAGCTCAAATGTCTAGAAGCTTCAGCTATTTGTTTGATTGTTGTATCAAAAAGTCTAGCGGTTGTTTCTTTATCTTCTTGAGCAGATAAAGCTTGTATCATATTACCCTCAGCAGCGATTAACTCAGAACCGATACTTTCCACAACAAAAATCAATGTTTGGTCTACCTTATTATCCAAATCATCGTTTCTAATCCAAAGATAGGTGGTTGTAGCTATGAATACTATTGCTAAGAATACTAAAATTGAAGAAACCCCATACAACAATTTGTCTGGGCTCAATTTATTTTCAGTTGATTTGGCGGCCATTAAAAAATCTCCCTTCTATTGATTCAAATTGATAGTTACTTCACAGAATTTAATTTGACTTAAGATGAATTACGATACTTATATTAAAATATCTTTTTCAAAATCTGGATAACCTACCATAAATTCTTTCGCCGAAACAGGCTGCTTCCCTTCAATTTGTAAGTTTTTGATCTCTAAAACACCTTTACCTGTACCTACATATAACCCATCAAGAACCGACCCCCAAAGTTTACCAAGATGTTTTTTTGCAACTAAGTCATTGATTGTAACAGATAGTAATTTAAAGTTTTTCCCCCTCCAAGTTGAAAATGTTCCGGGCCAAGGGGAATATGCTCTTACCTTCCTAAAAATTGATTGTGCATCTTCATTCCATTGAATTCTTCCATCTTGTTTTACAATTTTTTGTGTGTAACTAACTTGTATTTCATCTTGTTGAGTTAAATTTATTGAACCATCTGTCCACAAAGGAATCAAGTCAACCAACATTCCAGCACCAATATTGAACAATTTACTCGTCAAATTATCTGCTGTATCTGTCGTTCCTATCTCAACTCTTTTCTGCTGCAATATTGGACCGGTATCAAACCCTTCATCCATAAGCATAATAGATACACCAGTAAAACGATCTCCATTTAAAATAGCTGAACTGACAGGCGATGGGCCTCTGTATTTAGGGAGTAGCGAGGGGTGTATATTTAAACACCCATACACAGGTAGTTTAATAATTTGGTTTGGGACTAATAAACCATATCCTACTAATACAATTAAATCGGGTTTTAATTTACTAAAATCCTCCAACACATCGCCATTTGTTAAATCAACCGGAGTCAATACTGGCAAACCGTTTGTTAAAGCAAACTCTTTTAAAGGGTGGGGGGTTAATACTTTACTTCTACCAACCCTACCATCGGGTTTTGTACATACACCTACAATATTCAAGCCTGAAGTAATGATTAATTTACATACTTCAACAGAATAAGATGAAGTACCCATGAAGATAATTCTCAATTAACTACACATCCCAATAAAATTTAAAAAACTTCATGGAAGCACGACCCAAAGGTGTAAGTCGACCATTCCTATATCCATAATAAGCAGATTTATCTATTTCAACAGCTACTATTACATAGCAGCTATTTTATTCTTGATAACCGCTCTCATTTTCTTAACTCGGTCAAGATCAGGATGTTTACCATCTTCTTCACTTTTATCGTATATTTTCTCTCCATCAACATATACTTTCAAAACACCCTTATCACCAGGAGTGATAGTTATCGAAAGGAGATTTCCTCCTTCAGCAAAAAATTCCGCAGTCATCCAGACTGCCTCACCATGATAACTTCAAGGGACGCAGTATATAATCTCTACGGGTATAGTTCCGTCTACAGTTATAGCCATAATTACATCCTATTTGATTAATTTTATCGTCGATTATACACCAATTTAAAATAATGGTTTAACTCTATTGGCATTTTTCTTTATTGGAAAGAAATTTATTAATACCTGTAGCGGCTTTTCTACCCTCGGCTATAGCCCAAACCACTAAAGATTGTCCTCTTACCATGTCTCCAGCTGCAAACACGCCATTAACATTAGTCATTTTATTTTGATCTGTTATAACATTACCTTTTTCACTAACATTGACTCCTAACTGCCCTATTGGACCCTTTTTTTCAGGATGTAAAAACCCCATCGCTAACAAAACCAAATCTACATTCAATTCAAATTTACTATTAGGTACGATTTGCATACTTGGAGAAGTAGAATTATTAGATTCATTATCCCATTTTACTTTAACGCATTCCATTTTCTCCAATTTACCATTTTTCCCTGTAAAGGACGTTGTCATAATCTCATAATCTCTAATCCCACCTTCTTCATGTGAAGATGAAGTCCTCATTATCATTGGCCATTCAGGCCATGGGTTTGAATCGATTCTTACTTGAGGTGGCTTTGGCATGATTTCAAATTGATGAATCTGATCCGCTCCTTGCCTAATTGTAGTTCCAAGGCAATCAGACCCTGTATCTCCACCTCCTAAAATCACAACCTTTTTCCCCGCTGCAGTAATTGATGGGTTCAAAGTCCTATTGCTAGCTATTGCTGAGTTTTGCGAAGTCAAATAGTCCATTGCGAAATAAATCCCATCTAAATCTCTACCTGGCACATTAAGATCTCTAGGAACTGTTGAACCACTCGCCAAACATATTGCATCGAATTTTTGAAATAATTCATCCGAATTTATATCTACGCCTACTGAAACACCAGTTTTAAAAACAACACCTTCTTTTTCCATTTGATTAATCCTACGATTAACAATATCTTTATCTAATTTAAAATCTGGAATTCCAAAACGTAATAATCCACCAGGTTCAGGCGATCTCTCAAAAACAGTAGTTGCGTGACCAGCTCGATTAATTAACTGTGCAGCAGCTAAACCTGAAGGCCCTGAACCGATAACTGCAACAGTCTTGCCTGATCTTTCGATTGGTTTAATTGGCTTAATCCAACCTTCTTTCCACCCTCTATCTGCGATAGCTTTTTCAATATGTTCAATTGCTACCGAATCAGAATTTATATTTAAAACACAAGATGCTTCGCAGGGAGCAGGGCAAATTCTACCAGTAAATTCAGGAAAGTTATTAGTCGAATGTAAAATATTTAATGCGTTTTCCCATTCTCCTAAATAAACCATGTGGTTCCAGTCAGGAATAATATTCCCCAAAGGACAACCACTATGACAAAAAGGAACTGAACAATCCATACATCTAGCACCTTGCTCAGATGCTTCCTTATCGCTCCAATGATTTTGAAATTCTTTGAAGTCTTTTATTCGTTCATTTACGGAATTTTTACTCGGCAATTCCCTATTAAACTCTATAAATCCTGTAATTTTGCCCAATTTTCAATATCTCATTTTATTTCAATTTTTTTCTTTTCCATCAATATTTTTTTATACTCTTTGGGGATAACTTTAACAAACTTATTCACTTCCTGTTCCCAATTAGCAAGAATCCTGTGTGCTCTTTTGCTTTTGGTATACAAATTATGTTTTGTGATTAAGTCAAATAATTCTTTCACATCTTCAGACAATTTTACACTTTCAACATCAACCATTTCTTTATTACATAGTTTTTGGAAATCATTAGTTTCATCAAAAACATAGGCTTTGCCTCCACTCATTCCAGCTGCAAAATTTCTTCCGGTATTTCCTAAAACAACTATTGTCCCTTTAGTCATATATTCACAACCATGGTCACCCAATCCCTCAACAACTGCAATAGCTCCACTATTTCTAACGGCAAATCTTTCACCAGCAATACCATAAATATAAACTTCTCCCGCCGTCGCCCCATAAAGTGCAACATTGCCCACTATTATATTTTTTTCCGGATCAAATGTAGTGGGGGTATCAGGCATCAAAACAACTTTACCGCCAGATAATCCTTTACAAAAATAATCATTTGCATCCCCATTCAAAATCATTGTAACCCCACGCGACAAAAATGCTCCAAAACTCTGACCAGCTGAACCATGAAAGTTTATGGATATGGTGTCTTCTTTCATTCCTTCATCACCATATTTCTTGGCTATTTGATTACTTAACATTGCGCCAACCGACCGGTTGTGGTTTTTAATAGGTTGCTCTAAAGATACTTTTGTTTCATTTGAACGCGATTGTTGAGTCATAGAAATAATTTGATGATCCATTACATCATCAAGCTGATGATTTTGCTCTTCAACATTGTGTTTCGCAACTCTATCAGATACATCCGGAACATGTAACAATGCTGAAAGGTCCAAACCTTTAGCTTTCCAATGTCCCACAGCTGCGTTAACATCCAACATATCGGTTCTGCCAACCATTTCCCTAACAGTTCTAAATCCAAGTTGTGACATTATTTCTCTTAATTGTTCAGCTATCAAAAAGAAATAATTTATTACATCTTCTGGCTTACCAGCAAATTTTTTCCTTAACTCTGGATCTTGTGTGGCAACCCCTACTGAACAAGTATTTAAATGGCATTTTCTAAGCATAATGCATCCCATAACTACTAATGGTGCAGTGGCCAAACCAAACTCTTCAGCTCCCAACAAACATGCTATCGCTACATCTCTACCTGTTTTAAGTTGTCCGTCAGTTTGGACTACAATTCTGCCTCGTAAATCATTCAAAACCAAAACTTGTTGGGTTTCAGCTAAACCTAATTCCCATGGAACACCAGCATTTTTTATTGAAGACTCAGGAGAAGCTCCAGTACCCCCAGAATCTCCACTTATTAAAACGACATCTGCTCTAGCTTTTGAAACTCCTGCTGCTATAGTACCTACTCCAATCTCCGAAACCAATTTCACATGAATTCTCGCCTCAGGATTAGAATTTTTTAGATCGTATATAAGTTGTGCTAGATCCTCTATTGAATAAATATCGTGATGTGGTGGTGGTGATATCAATTCAACCCCAGGGGTTGAATTTCTTACCATGCCTATATATTCGTCTACTTTATGACCAGGTAATTGTCCACCCTCTCCAGGCTTAGATCCTTGAGCCATCTTAATTTGTAAATCAGTGGCTTTTGACAAATAATTTATAGACACACCAAATCTTCCAGATGCGACTTGTTTAATTGCGCTATTTCTGGAATTACCGTTATTGTCAGTTTGATATCTAGCAGGATCTTCACCGCCTTCCCCAGTATTACTTCTAGCACCAATTCTATTCATAGCAATAGCTAACGTTTCATGAGCTTCTTTACTGATTGAACCAAGAGAAATGGCGCCAGTCGCAAACCTCTTAACAATAGTATCGGCTGTTTCAACCTCGTCAATTGGTATGGAATTTTGGTTTGATTTGAATTCTAATAAACCTCTAATTGTGCACATACGTTTACTATAAGAATCCGCTGTTTCTGTAAAATCTTTAAACAATTTACTATCATTGTCTCTAGCTGATTTCTGCAATTTAGCTATAGTTTCAGGATTCCACATATGATATTCACCATTTATTCTCCACTGATACTGTCCTCCTTCAGCTATGTCCGTTTTTGAAAAACCATTTCGGTTAGAGTATGCTACTTTATGCCAGTATGAATACTCTTTCTCAACCTCTTCAATACCTATACCGTTGATCCTAGATGGCGTAGATGTAAAATATTTATTAATAAATTCCTCAGATAACCCAACGGCTTCAAAAACTTGCGCACCCATATATCCTTGCAAAGTAGATATCCCCATTTTAGACATAACCTTTACAACACCTTTATGGACAGATTTAATATAGTTGTCTTCGCCTTGTTCATAACTAGAAAGTTTTGAGTTTTTGCTAGTCGCCATATCATTAATCATGTCAAATATTAACCATGGGTTTATAGCACTGACTCCATAACCTAACAACAAAGAAAATTGGGATACATCTCTTGGTTCACCAGTTTCAACAATCAATCCTACTCTAGTTCTTAACCCTTTTTTAATAAGATGATGATGTACGGAGGAAACAGCTAATAAGCTAGGAATCGCCGCATTATCTTTGTCTACATTTCTATCCGACAGAATTATAATATTATGACCTTCAGTTACAGCCTCCTCTGCTTCATCCAACATTTTGTCCAAAGAACCCTGAAGCGAACCATCCGTGTAAGCGTTAAATAGCATGTTTATAGTTTTAGTTGAAAATCCGTTACTTTTAAATCTACGTATTGAATCAATCTGTTTATTAGTCAAAATCGGTTCATATAGTTTGATTTGCTTACAGTGTTCAGGAGTTTCTTCCATTAAATTAAGCTGCGGTCCAACCATAATTTCGGTTGAAGTAACCAGCTCTTCTCTTATTGCATCCAAAGGAGGATTGCTGACTTGAGCAAATAATTGTTTAAAATAATTGAATAGGCGAGGGTTTTGATCGGATAAAACTGCCAACGAAGCATCGTTACCCATGGATCCAATAGCTTCAGCACCATTAATTATCATAGGCTCAATAATTAATCTCAATTCTTCTTTAGTAAAACCAAACGCCGCTTGATTTTGATGGATATTTTTTACGACTTTATTCGCATATTGATGTTCTTTAGATATTTTTTCAATGTCTACAACATTTTCTTTTATCCAAGAACCATAATTGTTCCTATCAATTAATTTTTCTTTGATTTCATGATCATTGACAATACGTCCTAATTCCGTATCGAGCATAAATAATTTACCTGGTTGTATTCTCCATTTATACAAAATGTCTTTTTCAGGTATGTCTAGTACTCCTGATTCAGAACCCATAACTAATAGATCATGTTTTGTAACCAAGTATCTGCAAGGGCGCAAGCCGTTCCTATCTAGGATAGCACATATTTTTTTACCATCAGTACCTACCATCAAAGCTGGTCCATCCCAAGGCTCCATCAAAGATGAATGATATTCATAAAAATCTTTTTTCTTTTTCTCCATCATTACTTTTTCAGACCATGCTTCGGGCATCATCATTAGCATTGAATGAGGTAAACTTCTTCCAGATTGCAAAAGCAATTCAAGAACATTATCAAAACTAGCAGTATCACTTTGATTAGCTGGTATTATTGGTTTTAAATATTTTAGTTCATCCCCAAAATATTCAGATTCAAGAGCAGATTCTCGAGCATTCATCCAATTTATATTCCCTCTTAGAGTATTGATTTCACCATTATGTACAATATACCTATAAGGATGAGCCAATTCCCAAGAACCTAAAGTGTTAGTACTGAACCTAGAATGTACCATGGCAAATGACGATTCAAACGATAAATCTGATATATCCAGATAAAAATTCTGCAATTGATTCGTTCGCAACAAACCTTTGTAAACAATAGTGCTTGAAGACAAACTTGCAATATAAAAATCAGACCTATCTGCAGTAATATTTGCAGCTACGTTATATTCAATTTGTTTGCGAATTATATACAATCGTCTTTCAAATGTTATGTTGTCTTTTTTAGTTTTGTTTAAACCTATAAAAAATTGCCGTATCTCAGGCATAACGTTATTTGCCAAAACTCCTATTGCAGATTTATTTAGCGGAACATCTCTCCAACCCAAAAATTCTTGATGATTTGCTTTAACAACATCTTCTATAATTTTTTCACAACCAACTCTGGAATCATTATTTGAAGGTAGGAATGTCATTCCAACGGCATAATTCCCAATACCTGGTAAATCAATATCAATACCCTGAGTTTGTTTTTGAAAAAATTCGTTTGGCATTTGTACCAAAATACCAGCGCCATCGCCTGTGTCTGGATCCGCACCAACTGCACCTCTATGACCTAAATTAACTAATACCTCTAGACCTTGTTGAACAATCTCGTGAGACTTTACCCCCTTAATATTGGCAACTAACCCTACACCACATGAATCATGC
>MDTE01003554.1_pt1 | contig 39698 bp, 36 predicted proteins | sample 811231 | NCBI WGS metagenome assembly MDTE01 (sample SAMN05326651, study PRJNA326480) | marine metagenome | isolation source: seawater | place: Indian Ocean: Red Sea | collected 2010
TACGACTACGGCGCCTTCGCCAAAACCTTCGAGTACCAATCCTAATTCAACAAGCTCTGTGGAGCGGTCGATTAACTGCGTAACCGCGGTTTCTTCCAACTCCACGACCTCGGGGATCAATAACCCTTGACGTTGAATGCCGCTATTTGCCAACGCATTTTTCATTTGCTCATAGATTAACCTTTCATGGGCTGCATGTTGATCAACAATCACCAAACCATCCTCGGTTTCCGCAATGACATAGGTGCCATGGAGTTGTGCTCGGGCGGCGCCAAGTGGAAATCCTTGATCGGTTCCGTTGGAGGGTAGCACGGTATTCTCTATCCGTGCGGCCGGTTCCAACTGGTTATCGTGGTCTAGCGGCGTTTGGAAGGCTAGTACATTTTCTTGGAGGTCGTTTGATGGCGTTTGTGGACGGTAGCCAAAGGGAGTTGCAGTCCTCATACCCGGCCGCGCTGCGCCAAGCGCCGCCTGGCTGACGGTCGTTGATGCGCGATGTCCGGCCTCGGCGAGGGCGTGTTTCAATGCGCCGACAATGAGCCCTCGTACGAGACCTGGATCACGGAAACGAATCTCTGATTTGGCCGGGTGGACGTTAATATCAATTAGCCGCGGGTCGATTTCGAGAAAAAGAGCAACCAGAGGATGGCGATTGCGTGCGAGAAAATCCGCATATGCACCGCGCACTGCACCGATTAGTAATCTGTCTGTGACTGGCCGGTTGTTGACGAATAAAAACTGTAATGCTGCGTTTGCTCGGTTGAGTGTAGGGACGGCAGCGTATCCGGTCAGTGTTGTACCGCTTCGTTCTGCATGGATGATTAGTGCATTCTCAGCAAACTCGCGGCCCATCACAGCACTTAGGCGTACTAGCCTTGCGTCCAATAGATCGCTTTGCTCCGCGGCATATTTCAACTTGATTTTATCTTCAGCGGTCAGTTGGAATGCAATTTCAGGATGAGCCATAGCAAGCCGGTTAAGAGTTTCGGCAATGCGTTGAGTCTCTGTTCTGTCTGTTCGTAAAAATTTAAGTCGTGCCGGTGTTGCGTAAAATAAATCACGCATCTCGATGCGGGTTCCTTTCGGGTGCGCGGCAGGTATAGCCTCACCGAGCTCACCACCGTCGATAGAAAGTGTCCAAGCTGTGTCTGCATCTGCTGTTCTAGAGGTGAGTGTGAAGCGACTCACGGATGCAATGGACGGCAAAGCTTCTCCACGGAAACCGAGAGTTGCGACTAATTGGAGATTGTCATCAACAAGTTTTGAGGTGGCGTGGCGTTTGATTGCGAGCGTCAATTCTTCTCCCGTCATGCCACAGCCATCGTCCACCACTGCAACCAACGATTTTCCTCCATCGCGTATGGTAACATCAATGCGGGTGGCACCCGCATCAATACTATTTTCTACTAACTCCTTTGCGACGGATGCCGGGCGTTCGATTACTTCGCCAGCTGCAATGCGGTTGATTACCTGCTCTGATAGGCGACGGATAGTCATCGATTTCTCGTTCCCGACAAGTTGTCTCGCGTTAAAATTTTACTGGATTCCACAGCGGGTTGGTCAAATGCGTTCACTCCCATCAAATCGGCGGCGATTATCGTTTCCAACATAAAATGCATCATAAGTGCTCCCAAAGTCGTTTCATTCACTTCCTTGGTGCGAATGAGGCGAACCGGATGGCCATTTTTAATTAAGCTCTCCACGGTCCCTTTCTGGCTCGCTTTTAATAATTCACCCATTGTTTGGTTGTTAAGCGGACCAATATCGACATCACCAAATATGGAAGCGTCAATGCTTTTTCCCGTTACGGAGACATCGGTCATTAGGGACGTAAAGAACTTATCTTTTGGTCCATCTAGGCATAATTGAAGCTGGCTATGTTGATCTACAGTGCCGAGAAATGGGATGGGTGTTGTGCCCAGACCATTTTTGCCGAGGCTTTCCGCCCATAATTGCCGGTACCAATGGCCAAAATAAATTAATCGGTCGCTGTATATCATTAGAACTGAGTTATTTATGGCACTCTTCTGTTGAAGAGCTACGTTGAGTGCTGCGCCGATGGCAGGCGCGCAGGTCTCTGGAGTAGTGCGCTGCAGTAACATTTGGAGAACGTCTGCAGCTCCTTGTCGTATGGATCTTACGTTAAGGCCCACGATTAAGGCCGGGAGAAGGCCGACGGCGGAGAATGCGGAATATCGCCCTCCTAAATTAGGGTCATGGTCCAAAGTGGTAAATTGGCACTTTGATGCGATTTGCCTCAGCATGCTGTCGCCTGGTTCAACAAGCGAGACGGTTCGTGAGGCTATTTCAGCCGCATTAAGGGCGGTCTTAAACCAAGCCATGGTGATATTAAGTTGTGCCAGCGTTTCAACGGTATCGCCGGATTTTGAGATTACTATTAATCCGGTTGTTATTGGGCAGAGGCTCGCAAACAAAAGAGCAAAGCTATGTGGGTCCACATTGTCCATAAAATGTAATTTTGGAGCCTCTACACATTGCAGACTGATCTCGTTGACGATGGCATAAAGGCAACGACCACCGAGGCTGGAGCCGCCGGTGCCAAGAATAATCACGTCTTTAAAGGATTCCCTATAGCGCTGCGCTATTTCCTCAAGAACAGCTAAATCATCACGAGCTTCTGGTAACCTGAAAAGCGGTAATGTAGCGTTTTCATAGCTGTCTTTGATAAAAGCGAGTGAGCGGCTCGTATTACTTAGGGTGTCGCCAAAATCCGTTTCCAGAAGATTGGTACGGGGACCTAAAGGGCTGACGCACCCTGAAATGTCTTGAGTATAATGCATTGCTATGGCCCATTCTGCCCCGACTATTTGCGTCCAGGCAACCAATGGCGCCTATCCCTTTCTGCTAGGAGAGATAAGAGTTTAAATTTAAGAGGGTTGTAGTCAAAAGTGACGACTCGCGGCGATTTTAGTTAAGGTTTGTCGCATCGAGTATCGATTTGTGCGACGTAAATCGTGGTGCCTTGCTGGCAAAAAGATGTCTCTGCTAGTGGGCCGCAGACGCAAACTGCATCGCCAGGTCCAAAGCCTCGCAACGGCCCACCCAACGTTAAAAGGCGTCCTTTGAGAGTGCGCATGGCCTGACATGATACGCCCTCCGTCGTTAATTTGCCGATATAGCAATTCGATGGAGGATTGGCTTGCGGTGTAGGGGCATCACTTCCGAAAATCAAACCAAACCAAGATCGCTCTTTCGGTGGTGACCTAGGCGACGCGGAGTTCGGTTTCGTATTACCTTGATGTAGCTTGAGTTGTTGTTCGTAGTAGGTATCAACCTTGCTGGGTGTCATCAGCGCCGTTGGGAGTGACAATGGCGATTTGCCGTTAAGGCTGCTGTTGCCAACTGGTTGACCCAGAGATGGGATATAGGGATCTACCTTGCGCGCGGGTGCTAGTTTGGGGGTCCCGGTTTTTTTTGCTGTTTTTTCTGCCCGTGCGCGAGCAGTGGCGGATGGGGGAATGTAATTCTTAGAACTTTGAAGATCGGACGACTGTATACCGAAGTCGGGACGGAATACTGAATCCACAGTTTCGGAGCAAGCACTTATGATAAAAATTAGAATTAAGGCTGCAGCCGCCTTTTTCATGCTAGCCCCTCTTGCCCCAATTTTAAGAACTTTTCACGCCGTTTTGCTCTGAGGCTACCACCGTCCAGTATCATGAGTTCTTGCAAGACACCTTCAATCGCATTGCCGACAGAATTAATAGTGTCTTCTTTGTTTCTATGCGCACCTCCTAATGGTTCCTTGATCACCTTATCGATGAGACCGTGTAATTTTAAATCTTGAGCTGTTAAGCGTAATGCTTCTGCTGCAGATTCTGAAGCCTCAGCGCTCCGCCAGAGGATTGATGCACACCCTTCTGGTGAAATAACCGAATAAATGCTGTGTTCGAGCATCATAACCCTATCGCCTGTGGCGATTGCAATAGCGCCGCCGGACCCGCCTTCACCGATCACCGTACTTATGATTGGTACTTTGATATTGAGGCTCTTATTAATGCAGCTAGCGATAGCTTCCGCTTGTCCCCGTTCTTCCGCCCCAACCCCCGGATAGGCGCCGGGTGTATCGACGAATGTAATGATGGGCAGAGTAAACCTGTCAGCTAAGGCCATTAGGCGAGCCGCCTTACGATAACCTTCGGGGCGCGCCATGCCAAAATTATGAGCAACGCGTTCATCAGTATTGGCACCTTTCTCTTGACCAATAACTACACAGGCTTGGCCACGAAAACGGCCTAGCCCGCCCATGATGGCTTTGTCTTCTCCATAATTGCGGTCACCAGCGAGTGGCGTAAAATCTTCGATTAATCCGAATACATAATCGTTGCAGTGGGGTCGTCCCGGATGACGCGCAACCTTGACCTTTTGCCATGGCGTGAGTTTCTCATAGGTTTGTGCCAGGAGCTTTTGGGCCTTCTCCTGCAGCTTGCCTACCTCATCGACAATATTAATCTCATCGCCTCTGGAAAGATGGCGTAATTCCTCAACTTTGCCTTCCAACTCGGCAATCGGTTGTTCGAAATCCAGAAATGTGTTCATGGCGTTTGGCGTTACTGCTTAGTGTTAAATGTTTAGGTAACACAGCTTTTGAATCAAGAAAATGAATAGCCGCGTTGTTATTTAGCTCCTTTAGTCTGCGCTAGGGGGTGGTTCTCTGCTACCAGTTTTCTCAAACGCTCGTCTAGTACGTGTGTATAAATTTGTGTAGTCGAAATATCTGCATGTCCCAGCATTTGCTGAACGACGCGTAAGTCTGCACCATGGTTCAGCAAGTGGCTAGCGAAGGCGTGGCGCAGCACGTGAGGACTTACTTTTGCCGGATTGATTCCTGCTGCACGTGCCAGCTCCTTTAAAAGCTGACCGAAGCGTTGTCGAGTTAAATGGCCCTGTTTTGCCGCGGACGGGAACAGCCATGGCGAAGTCTGGTTTTTCTTCAGATAATGTTGGCGGACGGTTTTATATTTAGCCAGAGCGGTTTTTGCTGGTTCTCCAATGGGCACAAGTCGCTCTTTGTCGCCTTTGCCTCGGACCAAAATAATTTTTCTGTTATCGGGCAGCGCGTTGTTAGGCAGAGAAACGAGTTCGGATACCCGCATTCCTGTTGCATAAAGCAGTTCCAACAAAGCTTTGAGCCGCACTCCTTCGTGAGAAAAATCTTTTGCTGCGGCTTCCAGTAGGAGTGACACTTCCTCTTCGCTAAGTATCTTTGGCAGTGCACGGCCTTGTTTGGGAGCATCAATGATCGCGGTTGGGTCTTTGGAGCGAAAATTTTCGGCATAGAGGAACCTAAAAAACTGTTTCAGGGACGACAGACGCCTAGCGCTTGTCGCTGAAGAGAGGCCGCGCTCTGAAAGTATCGCCATATAGGTGCGAATGTCCTCAGTATTGGCATTAAGCTCGTCTATAGAGTGGCTGTTGCAGTATTTCAAAAATTCTTCGAGGTCCCTACGATAGGCATGGATAGTGTTATCAGCTGCACCGCGTTCGGCTAGCAATAATTCGAGGAAAGTTTCAAGGTGGCGGGATATTTTAGAAACCCTCGCTATTGTCGTTAGCTCTGTTCACCAACACTTATTTCGGGAACCGTTTATCGTCTATTACTTTTTCGACTTCCTTCGCCGGGGATGGAAAATCCCATGTTGTCAAAAAAAAGCCGCCCGCTAAGATTACCAAAAAAAGTAGGATAAAAATGAATTTCGTCAATCGTGCCATTCTTCAACGCTTATCGTCTATGATGTGTATGACCATTTGGGCCAAGGATGCCCGGTATCTTGGCATATCTTATATAGTGAGTGTTGCAAATTGTAGTTAAAGGCAAGGGTATTTTTATTCATCGGAAAGATGAGGCGCAACAGGATCGCGATGACTGATGCAGAATTGAAACTGGCTAAACCCCTGGTACTGGTCGGTATGATGGGAGCGGGTAAAACCGTCATCGGCAAACGTTTGGCGGCCAAACTGATGGTTCCTTTCACCGACGTTGATTTAGAAATCGAGAAAGCAGCGGGGTGCTCAATAGCGGATTTTTTTCAAAATTATGGCGAGGATGCGTTTCGTGATGGTGAGCGCCGGGTAATTAAACGTTTGTTAGGCGGATCGGTCGGTATCTTGGCCACTGGGGGTGGTGCGTTTATGGATGCGGGAACGCGCAAGGAAATTTCTCAAAGCGGTATCTCTGTCTGGCTCAAAGCGGATTTGGAAACTCTTTGGCGTCGTGTTAGCCGGCGTGATACACGCCCTCTTTTAAAAACATCAAACCCAAAAGTTACCTTGGAGGGACTTGTGAATCAGCGATATCCCGTATATGCGGAAGCGGATATAACCGTGATTAGTACTGATGGTCCGCCAGAGGAGATGGTTGGTCAAGTTCTGGGTGCGGTGCGGAATTATTTAAAAAAAGAGAAGTAGGATGATTGACGACGTCACAGTTCCTGTTGCGCTCGGTAAACGCAGTTATGACATCATAGTGGGAGAAAATTTAATAGCGCGTAGCAGTTCTTTTTTCGCGCCTTTTTTGCGTCATCCGAGGGTTATAATTGTGACCGACACGAATGTTGCCTCGCTTTACGTTCATATGTTGGAAGCATCCTTTGATGCGGGTGGTATTGCGCACAAAACGATTATTCTACCAGCTGGAGAGAGCACTAAGGATTTTGCCAATTTTCAGATGTTGGCCGAATCTATCCTGGCAGCTGGGATTGAGCGGGGCACCACTTTAGTGGCGCTTGGCGGCGGCGTCATTGGTGATATTGTTGGGTTTGCCGCAGCAGTTCTCTTAAGGGGGCTCGACTTCATCCAAATCCCAACGACGCTGTTATCGCAAGTTGATAGCTCGGTTGGGGGCAAAACTGGAATCAACACTGCTCACGGGAAAAACTTAATAGGTGCTTTTCATCAGCCGCGATTGGTTCTCTGCGATATTCAGGCACTCAAAACATTGCCCGAACGAGAATTACAAGCTGGATATGCTGAGGTGTTGAAATACGGTCTGATCGACGATACAGCGTTTTTTGAGTGGCTGCAGGAAAACGGTTTATCGCTGTGCAGAGGTGATATGTTGGCACAGCAATACGCTGTGGTAACAAGCTGTAAAGCCAAAGCCGCTATAGTCGCAGAGGATGAGAAAGAAATCGGGCGCCGAGCATTATTGAATTTCGGCCATACATTTGCCCATGCGTTGGAAGCAGAGGCCGGCTACAGTGATATTTTGCTTCATGGGGAAGCGGTTGCAATCGGTACAGTTATGGCATTCGATTTATCTGCACGTTTGGGGCACTGTCCATCAGATGCTGTATCGGTCGTTCGCGAGCATTTGCGCCAGGTCGGATTGCCTGTTTCCACTGTGGATCGGCCAGGTGTGAAGTGGAGCGTAGAAGCTTTGTTGGGTCATATGGGTAAAGACAAGAAAGTGACCGACGGAACCATCACATTTGTGTTAGCTCGTTCAATTGGTGAGGCATTTTTAAGCAGTGATGTGGCACACGAAATACTTGTCGGAGTTTTGGAGGACGGGGGCGCATTATGAGCGGCGAACATATTCTAATTATAGGCGGTATTGGCATATTATTGGTGGTATCGGCGGTTTTCTCAGGCTCGGAGACCGCGTTAACTGCTGCATCTAATCCTAGAATGCATGAGCTTGTTAGGCAAAATAGCCGCCGTGCTGAGATCGTTTTGGCACTGCACCAACGCAAATCAAAACTAATTGGTGCAATTTTGCTAGGTAATAATCTGGTTAATATTCTCGCGTCCGCTCTGGCGACAAGCATTCTGCTTGAAATATACGGCGAGCCGGGGGTTTTATATGCGACTCTTGGAATGACTTTGCTTGTAGTTATATTTGCGGAGGTTATGCCGAAAAGTTATGCGTTGACCCATGCGGATCGAATGGCGTTGGCTGTTGCCCCGCTTATGCGCTGGATTGTCGTTTTGTTGGCACCTTTGACTTCCAGTATTCACTTCACGGTTGAGTTCTTTTTAAAATTATTCGGCGTTCATCTTCTATCAGAACAGCCTAATAAAGAGCGCGAAGAGGAGCTGCGCGGCGCGATTGCTTTGCATACAGGACCGGAACCGGAATTGCGTCAAGAGCAGCAAATGCTCCGAGGCATTCTTGATTTGGACGAAGTTGAGGTGGATGAAGTGATGACTCACCGCCGCAATGTAGAAATGCTAGATGCCGATACGCCGATGGAAAACCTCGTAGAGGCAATTTTAGAAAGCCGCTTCACCAGGTTGCCCCTGTTCCGTGAAGAACCTGATAATATAGTCGGCATTGTCCATGAAAAGGCAATGCTGCGCGCAGTTAGGGCAGGTAACGTTGATTTCGACTCAATTGATATAGCAGAGTTCGCCAGTGATCCGTGGTTTATTCCTAACACTACTACATTGTTGGAGCAGCTGCAGGCTTTTCGTGAGCGGCGCGAGCATTTCGCTTTAGTGGTGGATGAGTATGGCGCCATGTTGGGCATCGTAACGCTCGAAGATATACTTGAGGAAATCGTCGGCGAAATCGAAGATGAGCATGATAGAGCTTTTCGGGGCGTGCGGCCGCAGTCAGATGGCAGTTATATTGTTGCGGGATCGGTCACAATCCGTGATTTGGCGCGTGACTTTGATTGGAACTTGCCTGATGAGCAAGCTGCCACTATCGCAGGCCTTGTTTTGTATGAGGCGCGCAGCATACCTAAGGCAGGTCAAGTATTTCAATTCCATGGATTCCGTTTCGAGGTTTTGCGACGCCAACGTCACCAAATTAGCCTATTACGCGTCACGCCGCCAAAACGTATGCCGGTTGCGGTGCCCTAACGCTTGACGGTAATCAGTATGTGCTTCCATACTATGCAGCTTGAACCTTGCCCAGATTTTCTAGAATATCAATGGAGTGTCCGATGCCCCTGTCATCGCCAAGGCCAAGGAAATTAATGCATACGCGCAGAATCGAATGTGTTGGGTATCTTCGGAAAGATGGATTGTGGGATATCGAAGGCCATCTCACTGATACTAAGCCTTATAGTTTCCCAAATCAAAACCGCGGACATATTGCCGCTGGCGAACCTGTCCATCATATGTGGTTACGGCTTTCGATGACCGAAGGCCTTGAGATTAAGGAAGTTGAGGCTGTAACCGATGCTGCACCCTTTGCAATTTGTCCCGAAATTACCGCCAACTATGAAAAATTAGTAGGCCTAAAAATTGGGGCTGGTTGGACCCGTGAGGTGCATAAGCGGGTTGGTGGCATACATGGCTGCACCCATTTGCGGGAATTATTGAAGCCAATGGCGACAACAGCATATCAAACCATCTACGGTGCAAAACTCAGGGAAAGTCGTATTTCTGGCAAACCGCGACCTGCTCCGAAAACCGGCAAGCCGCCGCAGCTCAATACTTGCTATGCCTTTAGTGAGACAGGCGAGGTAGTAAAACAGGAATACCCAGACCATTATACGGGGGCCTAAGCGGACACAAGTCCAACTATATTTGAAGAAGCGGGTTAAGAACAAACGAGCCTTGCATTATTCTTCGGCGGGCGTTTTTGTGCTTAACGCCAATGCGTGTATGGGACCTTCTAATTCCTCCGATAGAATTTCGTAAATCATTCTTTGCCTTGCGACGCGATTTAAATCATTAAAAACTTCGGAGACGATATTGACGCGAAAATGACTTTCGCCGCCGTCACGCGCACCGGCATGCCCGGCATGCAAGTGAGACTCATCAATGATTTCTAATAAGGCCGGTTCAAGCTTCTCTAGTTTATTTTTTATGATTTCTGCAACTCTCATCTTTGATTCCTATTTAATAATGGCTAGACTTTTAAAATCTCATCGTTTGTCGTGCCATACTAGGGTCACCATAATAAAATAATGAGACGTAAAGATAAATTATTAGAGGTGGATGCAAAATCGCCCCCGCCCCGGCTGTGCGATCATCCGGATTGCTCAAGGACCGGACTTCATCGTGCTCCGAAGGCACGTGATCGGCTAAATGAGTTTTTCTGGTTCTGTCTCGATCATGTCCGGGAGTATAACCGTGCATGGAATTATTATTCCGGCATGAAGGAACCAGAAATAGAGGCAGAAATCCGTAATGACACTGTCTGGCGGCGGCCGAGTTGGCCGATGGGAGGGGGTATCAAGAACCCCCGAACACAGTTTATGCATGCCGTGTTTAATGATGCATTTGGAATATTTAAAGATGCAGGACCGGAGGCGGAGGCTAAACCGGATTGCGAAACTTTTGATGTTGCAGTGCGACGGAGTTTTAGCATTATGGGAATCAAGCCGCCGATAACCTTGACCGAATTGAAATCGCGTTATAAGGATCTCGTAAAACAGCTTCATCCTGATGTTAACGGGGGCGACCCCGCCGCTGAGGACCGGCTGAAGGAAATCAACCAAGCCTATGCTGCATTAAAAAAAATCGTGCCTTCCTGATCTTTATCATATCCTCAGGATAGATATTTTTAGCGGCGCAAGAATCGGAAAGTAAATACCCCATGGCCAAAGCAATTGTAGAAGAGCGTGCTCGGGCGCACGAATTGGACGCGCCTGATACTGAAGTGTCTGTAAAGAAAGTTTTCGGTCTCGATTCTAAAATGAAGGTGCCCGCCTTCTCGAAGCGATCCGAATATGTTCCTGATATCGATGACGCTTATGTTTTCGATTTCGAAACTACGATGGCGATCCTCGCGGGGTTTGCCCATAACCGACGTGTCATGATTCAGGGATATCACGGTACTGGAAAATCTACCCATGTGGAACAGGTTGCAGCCCGCCTTAATTGGCCATGTATCCGTGTAAATTTGGACAGTCACATCAGCCGCATCGACTTAATTGGTAAAGATGCTATCGTGGTACGTGAAGGCAAACAGATTACCGAGTTTCGCGAAGGTATTTTACCGTGGTGCTTGCAAAGTCCCTGCGCAATTTGTTTCGATGAATATGATGCAGGACGACCTGACGTTATGTTTGTCATCCAGCGTGTACTAGAAGTTGACGGTAAGCTTACATTGCTCGATCAAAGTAAGGTCATTCGACCTCATCCGTATTTCCGTATGTTTTCTACCGCAAACACGGTTGGCCTGGGCGACACTACCGGCCTTTATCACGGGACACAGCAAATTAACCAAGGCCAAATGGACCGGTGGAGTATCGTCACCACGCTGAACTATTTGCCGCATGAAGAAGAAGTTAAGATCGTGCTGGCAAAATCACCAGCCTACGACAATAAGGTCGGTAAAGAAAAAATCAGCGCTATGGTCGCATGCGCTGACCTTAGTCGGTCTGGTTTTATGAATGGAGATATCTCAACCGTTATGTCACCCAGGACCGTTATCACATGGGCTGAAAATGCGGAGATCTTTGAGGATATCGGTGTTGGGTTTCGGATGACATTTCTTAACAAATGCGATGAGACAGAAAGGCCCATTTTGGCGGAATATTATCAGCGTTGTTTCGGAGCTGAATTGCCTGAAAGCGCTGTTTTGCCCGCCGTTTCATAACTGCTGAGTGTTTGATTAGGCGATGACCGATAATGGATCTCCCGTAGAACAGTTCAAGCAAGCCACAGGGGCAGCTCTGCGGGCGATTGCTGAACGCGATGATATCGAGGTCGCTTATTCCAATGAACCGCCGGGCTTGAGTGGCGAACGTGCGCGATTGCCTTTTCCTAGCCGTGACCTTCCAGCTGATGAAGTTGCCAATGTGCGTGGTGAAGCCGACGCCATGGCGTTAAAACTTCGTCACCACGATGCTGCGGCCCATGCTAAGAATAGGCCGGGCGGTGAAGTGGCCCCCATGCTCTATGAAGCCTTAGAAGAGGCCCGCTGTGAAGCGCTGGGAGCGCGAAAAATGGTTGGTCTCAGTGAAAACTTGACTGCGATGCATGAAGATCGTTATCGCCGCCAGGGTTTGCATAGGGTTACTGATCGCACAGAGGCTACCATGCCCGATGCGGTTCGTATGATGGTAAGGGAGCATTTGACAGGTGCGCCGCCGCCGCCAGCGGCCGAAAAAGTTTGCGAATTGTGGAAGCCTTGGCTCAAGGAGCGCATTGGGCAAATCTTGGGAGACCTGGATGACCGCATTGAGGATCAGGTCAGTTACGGAGAGACTGTTCGCCAACTTATTCAGGACCTGGAAATAGAAATTTCTATGGAAACCCCTGAAGATGGCGATCCAGAATCTGGTGACGAGGACCAGGATGATAGTGATTCCGAAAGCGATTCTGATCAAGATTCTGATGGCGCGTCTGATGAGAATGCCGAAGCCATGGCGGATGCGATGGAGCAAGCAGGTGGTGAAGAAGAATTTTCCGATATGATGCCCGAAGATGGTGATGATGATATGATGCCTTCACCGGGTAGTGACGAGGAAGGTGAGCCGGGCACGCCATGGCGCCCTCAGAATGATCTCTCTAATGTACCACGCGAACCTTTCTATACGGCGTTTACCGAGCAACATGACGAAGTTATACCCGCCGATGAGCTTTGTGATACGGAAGAACTGAACCGGCTCCGCCAAATGCTCGATCAGCAGTTGACTAATTTACAAGGTATGATTGGCAAGCTTGCCAATCGCTTGCAACGGCGGTTGATGGCAAAGCAAATGCGCTCATGGGAATTCGACCTGGAAGAAGGACTGTTAGATACAAGCCGCCTAGATCGGGTGATTACTAATCCGCTGTATCCACTGTCCTTTAAGATCGAGCATGATATGGAGTTTCGCGATACGGTTGTGACACTGCTGATTGATAATTCAGGCTCCATGCGAGGGCGTCCGATTACGATAGCGGCTATGAGCGCTGATATTCTGGCGCGGACACTTGAGCGTTGTGGGGTGAAGGTTGAGATTCTGGGGTTTACTACGCGCGCCTGGAAGGGGGGGCAAAGCCGCGAAAAGTGGATACACGACGGTAAGGTTGCCAACCCGGGTCGCCTTAATGACCTTCGGCATATCATTTACAAAGCTGCCGATGCACCTTGGCGTCGTGCTCGAAAGAATCTTGGTCTAATGCTGCGTGAGGGATTGCTTAAGGAGAATATCGATGGCGAGGCCCTTATGTGGGCACACGACCGCCTAGTGGGACGTCCCGAACAACGGCGAATTCTCATGGTGATTTCTGATGGTGCCCCGGTTGATGATTCTACCCTATCGGTTAATCCCGGTAATTACCTGGAGCGTCATTTAAGAGACGTTATCGAATATATTGAACAGCGTTCGCCTGTTGAACTTGCTGCTATTGGCATAGGCCATGACGTGACGCGTTATTATCGCCGTGCGGTAACCATCGTCGATGTAGATCAACTGGGTGGCACCATGATGGATCAGTTGGCTGACCTTTTTGATGAAGATAATGGTGATGCTGAAATAGGTCGGTCTAAGCGGGTCGTCGCTGGGCGTAGACGCTAAGTACTCCTACAATCCGCGCGCTTCAACCTTAAGGATCATTTTTGCGGTCAACCTTCGGTTTGGGCTACCTAAGCTACAGATTCGTCCAGATCAGGCCTGATAGGCTGCAAGTGCTCCGTAGGGACTAAATTATTTTATCCTAGTCGGCGGCAGTTTCTTTAGATTTCAGCGCGGCGCGCGTATGAGGTAGGAAAAGTACCGTACAAAAGATGATGGCTGCGCCCGCCGCCATTAGCAGGAATAGTCTTGTAAAACCCCATGAACTGTGAATGTAAGAGAGCGCGGGGATTGTTGTAGCCATTACTGCGAAGGTGATGATGTAGCGTGCAGAGAATGCTCGAGCGCGCCACTCGCTCTTGGCAACTCGACCTACCAATACGTCATTAATAGGGATTTGGCCGAAAACCACCAGCATGAAGCCGACTGCTACGATCAAGGCATTTATGCCGGTCAAATTCAGCATCAGAGCAAAAAATACGGTTTGTGTGAACGCTACGAACGCAAAGACGTAACGTACCGAGTAGCGATCGACCATGTAGCCTACGGCCAATTGAGCGATGGAGGCAATCGCAAAGACGATGAAGGCCCACATTCCTACTTCGGAGCCGCTGGTAGCAAATCCGGCAAGCCGTTCATCAAAAATCTTCGGCAATGCGAAGGTAGTACTTTGAAAAATGAAGCTACCAATAGCGGCGGTAAAAAAAATAATGCCAAAGACGCGAATTAGAGTTTTGCGATCTAGGTCCAAAACAGCCGCATCAATCGCTGCTTTTTTCTCAGCTGAGACTTCTTCAACATCCGGTCCTGCCCTCAAAAAAAGCGCATAAGCAATGCCAGTGACGAAACATATAGCACCGGGAATGAAAAAGGCTGCTCGCCAGCCATAAAATTCGATTAGGAGTAAGGTAACCAAGGGGGCAGCGGCGACACCAAGATTACCGAAAATACCGTTTACCGCGACAGGAACACCGGTATTTACCTTGCCTTGTACTACCATGGCTAAACCCACAGGATGATAAATCGCGCCCATCATGCCAACTAAAAATACAGCGGCGCCGAGTTGCAAGGGTGATTGTGCGAGGGCTGCGAGCATGGTTGCCGCGCCTATACCGAGGAAAAATACGGCAATCATACCTGGACGGCTCCATTTATCGGCAAGCCAGGCGGCCGGGATAGAAAACACGCCGAATGCTACGAACCCGGCGGTCGCAAAAGGAATAAATTCGGAATACTTCAATCCCCACTCGGTTGCTACACCGGGGATATCAACGCGCCTGTCTACAGCTAAAGCAACTGCGACGGTAGCAAAAATTAGGATTAAAAAATGATCAAAGAAATGTCCCAGATTGAGGAAAAAGAAATTTGATTTGTCACGTTTCATTGGTAATGCCTTTTTAACGCCGCCGGGCTTATTAGAGAGTATAATGTCTTTAGGTTTATCGGTGGCCTTGCGATACACTGTCAAATAGTATCGCACAAAAGACAAGCTTTGGGCTGATAATTGATTTGATAAATACTAAAGAAAATATCGAATCACTTCCGCAGGCGGTATTGGTGCATCGGCGCGATTTGGTTAAGGGGATATGATCTTGCCGCACATCCACCGGCCAGTTATTTTAGCGAAAAGCAGGAACCTAATGTTGCCCCCTAAACCAACCCAAAAGACGAGACCGGAACTGAAATCTGGAAACAGCTCCTGCCCCTCACCCTGCATAGGAGTCTGTCATATTGATGGGACCACAGGTTTTTGTTTGGGTTGTTTTCGTACCTTGCCAGAAATTGCGCAGTGGCACAAAAAAAGCGAAAAAGAGCGTTGGACTATTGTCCGTGAGGCGGAGGCAAGAGAAAAGAATGTTGATTAAAAAAACGGAAAATCAAAAACTTATGTAGATCGCCTGATTGTATTACGCAATTCTTAAGGTTATATTGCACCGCAAAAACTTTATAAGTGTGGAGAGAATTCATGGATGCGATGCAGCCACAATCTGACCTTCATGGTTATTTTATCGAAGACCTGACAATAGGTATGACAGCATCCTACGCGAAGACTATTACGGAAACCGATATCGTGATCTTTGCCGGGATCTCGGGTGATAATAACCCGCTGCATTTGAATGAAGAATTTGCCAGTGAGTCTATTTTTAAAGGGCGTATCGCTCATGGAATGTTGACTGCTGTATTCATTTCTACCGTGCTCGGAACAAAGCTGCCGGGCCCTGGTTGTGTTTATTTGAATCAAGAGGTGAAGTTTAAAGCGCCGGTTCGGCCTGGGCAGACAGTTAATACGAAAGTCACTATCTCAGATATTATCCAGGAAAAAAAACGCGTAATTGCGGAATCAGTTTGTTGGGTGGGTGATAAGGTCGTCGTGGAAGGTACGTCGATGTTATTAGTGCCTTCGCGTGAGGATACTTAGTAAGTCCCTCCTTTTTATATTACACCTCTACAAATAGACCCGTTTGACTGTATATCTGTCTGTAAGGCGCATGCCAGTGTGTGCCGATATGAGGAAACACCATGAAAATCATTCGAGCCCTTGGAGAGGTGCCCAACTCAGCACACAATGGTTCCGTGGTTTTGGGCAATTTTGACGGCGTCCATCGCGGCCATCAAGCTGTCATTGGCGAAGCGGCGGCATTAGCAAAGAAACAAAATAGTCCGCTGGTGGTCGTTACGTTCGATCCGCACCCACGAGTATTTTTTCGACCCCACGATGAACCATTTTATCTTACTACCGTTGAGCAAAAGGCGCGCTTGTTGGCTGCGCTTGGAGTCGATTATTTGGTGTTACTGCCGTTTGATAAGGAATTTTCTATCCAGCCGCCGGAAGGTTTCGTGGAACAGGTTTTGGTCAAAGGGCTTTCGGCTAAGAGCGTAATTGTAGGTTTCAATTTTAGATTTGGTCATAAACGCAGCGGTGACGGCTTGCTACTAAAAGAATTCGGTGCGTCCAGGGGCTTTGATGTAACGCTGATAGATGCAGTGGCTTCTGCCGGTGGCGGAATTTATTCCTCTACCCATATTCGTGAACATTTGATCGCAGGGAAACCCGCCCGGGCTGCTACCTTATTAGGGCGGCCGTTCGAGATTGTAGGCACAGTCAGCAAAGGTGATCAAAGGGGAAGAGAGCTTGGCTTTCCGACTGCTAATCTCGCTTTAGGCTCATATATTCAGCCGGCGTTTGGTGGTTATGTAGCGCGAGGTGGCCTGGAAGTGGATGGTAAAACACGCTGGTTTGATGCTGTGGCAAATATAGGCAACCGACCCACGTTGGATGGTAAAACTGTCCTCCTCGAAACCCATTTATTCGAATTTAATGATGATATTTATGGTCGGGAATTTCGTGTTGCCTTAATCGAGTTTCTGCGTCCTGAACAGAAGTTTGACGGCATCGAAGCATTGAAGGAACGAATTGAAATCGATAGCGCAATAGCTCGGCGTATGCTGAAAATTCGCTCCGTCGGCGCGCCTTGACCCAAACCTACCGCCCTATAGGATGTGGGCGATTTAATTTGGAGGCGCGAAGTTAAAAGCCAATGACAAATTATAAAGATACATTGTTTCTTCCTAGAACCGACTTTCCCATGAAAGCTGGGTTGGCGAAGCGTGAGCCGGAATTGTTAGCGCATTGGCAAGAAATGAATTTATGGGAGCGGCTGCGCGCAGATGCAAAAGGGCGCGAGAAGTTCATCCTTCACGACGGTCCTCCTTACGCAAATGGTAATCTACATATTGGCCATGCGCTTAATAAAATCTTAAAAGATGTCATCAATCGTTCGCAGCAGATGTCCGGCAAGGATGCATATTATGTGCCTGGTTGGGATTGCCATGGCCTGCCTATCGAGTGGAAAATAGAAGAGCAGTACCGTGCTAAAGGAAAAGATAAGGACACGGTGCCGGCGTTAGAGTTCCGCCAAGAATGTCGCGACTTTGCAACCAATTGGATCAACGTTCAACGTGAAGAATTTAAACGCCTCGGCGTGATTGGCGATTGGAATAATCCTTATCTTACCATGAATTTTAAGGCCCAGGCTCGAATTGCTGCCGAAATTGGTAAGTTCTTGGTGAATGGGTTGTTGTATCGCGGGTCCAAGCCGGTGATGTGGTCTGTCGTGGAAAAGACGGCCTTGGCTGAGGCCGAGGTTGAGTATGAGGACTATGAATCAGATCAAATTTGGGTGAAGTTTTCAATTAACGTCAAGAGTGCGCCAGAAGAGCTTCATGGCACATTTTTAGTTATTTGGACGACGACGCCTTGGACAATCCCCGGCAATCGGGCAATTTGTTTTTCACCTCGAATTTCCTACGGGCTTTACGAAGTTACCGATGCGCCGGATGACAATTGGGTCGCTGTAGGAGAAAGATTGGTGATTTCCGATGGGCTTGCTGAAGAAGTGTTTGAACAATCTCGCGTAGTGGGGTTTCGGCGAATTTGCGACGTCCATTCAGATACGCTTGAGGGTCTTGTTTGTGCCCATCCTCTGAAATCGTTAGGCTATGAGTTTCCGGTACCGTTACTTTCCGGAGAGCACGTGACAGATGATACTGGCACTGGTTTTGTGCATACAGCACCGGGCCACGGTGTAGAAGATTTTGAAGTATGGATGGCGAATAAGACCGATTTAGACGAGCGCGGCATTAAAACCACGATTCCATACACCGTCGATGGTGATGGATTCCTCACCGACGAAGCGCCCGGCTTCGATGGTAAGCGGGTTTTGACGGAAAAGGGAAAGAAGGGTGATGCGAACGAGGCGGTAATTTTAGCATTGCAAAGAGTAGCATCTTTGGCAGCTCGTAGTCGGCTAAAGCATCAGTATCCGCATTCCTGGCGATCTAAAAAACCGGTTATTTTTCGGAACACACCGCAATGGTTTATCTCCATGGATAGCGCACCGAACGGCGATGGCGATTCTTTGCGGAAAATTGCTTTGGAACAAATCGAAAAAACAAGTTGGTTTCCCTCTCAAGGGAAAAACCGCATTGGCGGGATGATTGAAGGTAGGCCCGACTGGGTAATCTCACGGCAACGGGCTTGGGGCGTTCCTATACCGGTCTTTGTTCATAAAGAAACTAATGAACCGCTTCGAGACGCGGCGGTTGTAGATCGAATTGTTGCTGCGTTCGAGGAAGAGGGAGCCGATGCTTGGTATGCAAGCGAGCCGTCGCGCTTTCTAGGCGACGCCTATAATGCGAATGATTACGAGCAGGTTCGCGATGTAGTCGATGTTTGGTTTGATTCAGGCTCAACGCACACATTTGTGCTGGAAGATCGTCCAGAGTTGGAATGGCCCGCAGCACTGTATTTGGAGGGTTCCGATCAGCACCGGGGTTGGTTTCATTCTTCACTTCTGGAGGCCTGTGGCACTCGCGGCCGGGCACCTTATGATGCCGTGCTTACCCACGGATTTGTATTGGCGGAAGATGGGCGGAAAATGTCGAAATCCCTCGGCAATGTTGTAGCGCCCCAACAGGTAATTGAACAGAATGGTGCGGAGACGCTGAGGCTATGGGTTGCCGCGTCTGACTATTCCGACGACTTACGGATCGGGGCGGAGATCATAAAGCAGCTGACAGATTCCTATCGCCGTTTGCGGAATACGCTTCGCTATTTACTCGGCAATTTAGATGGTTTTACAGATGCGGAGAAAGTTGATGCCGCTGATATGCCCGAACTTGAGCGATGGATATTGCATCGTTTGTGGGAAATCGACAGGGAAGTGCGCACTGGTTACGGTACTTATGACTTTCACGGTTTGTTTCGAACATTGCATGATTTTTGTGCTAATGATTTATCGGCTTTTTATTTTGATATTCGGAAAGATTGTCTTTATTGCGACCCCGCCAGTTCCCCTGCTCGCCGCGCGGCCCGGACCATTTTGGACGAATTATTCTCCTGCTTGACCGCATGGCTGGCACCTATTTTGTGCTTCACTACGGAAGAAGCTTGGATGTGTCGAAATCCCGATAGCGGCGACAGTGTACATCTCCGGCAATTCCCGGAAATTCATGAGGGTTGGCGCGACGATGTTTTGGCCGAAAAATGGCGGAAGGTCGGCAATATTCGACGGGTTGTGTTGGGCGCTCTAGAGATAGAGCGGATAGAAAAACGCATCGGTTCAAGTCTGCAGGCTGCTCCTGATGTCTATTTAACAGCAGATTATCTTGATGCTTTGGAAGGTTTAGATGTGGCGGATTTAGCAATCGTCTCCTCAATACATTTACACGAGGGCACTGCGCCTGATGGGGCGTTTCACTTGCCTGAATTAGAAGGTATTGCTGTTGTACCCGCGCTGGCTGTTGGCGAGAAGTGTGCCCGGTGTTGGAAATTTCTGCCTGACGTAGGTATTGACCCTTCTGCACCAGACCTTTGCGGACGTTGCGCGGTTGCCGTGAAAGATCATTTAGAGGCTGCGGAATGATGCTTAGGCGTGGACTGTCTTTTGCAGCCCTCATCGCAATATTGGATCAATTGAGCAAGTGGGTTGTCTTATTGTGGGTTATGGCTCCCCCTAAGGTGATCTTTGTCACCGATTTTTTTAATTTGGTATTTGTATGGAATAGAGGTGTTAGCTTTGGGTTTTTTCAAAGTGATTCAATTTGGGGGCCGATTTTGCTCAGCTGTATAACCTTCGGGATCATTGTTTTTTTGTATTTTTGGCTAAAAAATGCTGAAACACTGCTGACCGCGATCGCTCTTGGTTTGATGATGGGCGGCGCAATAGGCAATTTAATTGATCGAGTCGCACACCAAGCGGTGTTAGACTTCCTCGATATTCATGCTTTTGGCTATCATTGGCCTGCGTTTAATATAGCGGATACCGCGATTACCGTTGGTGTAGTGATAATTATTATGGAAAGCTTGTTTGAACGAAAAGAAAAATCCATTTAATTTCATAAAAGTTTGTGAAAATGGAGTTGTGTGGTCTATGAGCAATGTTATTGCAAAGCATTTTTTAGCCCTATTGGCTGGAGCGGTGATGTGCGGATGCGTATTGATCGATGATACGCGTAATTCAGGCCCCGATGAATTTGGTGTGGTGTCGCGGGCTCCTTTGGCACAGCCGCCCGATTTTTCACTTCGTCCCCCGCGCGCCGGCGCAAAACGCCCGAATGAAGTTGAAACCCGCGAAGAGGCCCGAAGGCGCCTATTTGGCCGTTCGGCCAGCCGTAAAGGCGGCGTACCAGAACGCGGTGCAAATGATCCGAGGTCAGACGGAGAGAGAGCTTTGCTTCATAAAGCCGACGCGTTGGATGCGGATCCATCCGTTCGTGAGGCTGTTGCGCGCGAAAGTGGTGTGATTCAGGAAGACAAATCTTTTGTGGACTCATTAGTGTTCTGGAAACCCTCTAATAAGAACGAAGCTATTGTAGATCCTGCAAGCGAAGCAAAGCGGCTGCGGAGAAACGAGGCTTTGGGTAAATTGCCTACAGATGGGTCTACGATCACTAAGAAAAATTGAGTTCCTACCCCTTTAAAATTATTCAGGAACCCACGAAGATGCTGCGTGCTTCGAAAATTGCTTTGTGTCTGGTGTTGACGTGTGTGGCTTGTGCTACGACTAATGCGGCTTTTGCGAAGGTATTTAGCCCAGAAACCTTCAGCCTAAAAAACGGACTACAGGTAGTGGTGGTTTCCAATCACCGGGCGCCTGTGGTCACGCAACTTTTAATTTACAAAGTTGGTGCTATGGACGAGCCGGCTGGTAAATCTGGCGTTGCCCATTTTTTAGAACATTTAATGTTCAAAGGCACCAAGAACCTTAAGGCCGGGGAGTTTTCGGCAATCGTGGCACGGAATGGCGGCCAGGAAAATGCATTCACAAGCCAGGATTATTCCGGTTACCACCAGACCTTTGCTGCAGATCGCCTTGATACGATGATGCGCATTGAAGCTGAACGTATGCGAAATCTATTGCTGACGAAAAAAGACATTGAGCCTGAACGTAAAGTAGTTCTTGAAGAGCGAAATAGCCGGGTGAACAACAATCCGAGCGCCCTGCTGCGCGAAGAGGTTAATGCAGCATTTTATCTCAATCACCCCTACCGCGTCCCTGTAATTGGCTGGGAACACGAAATTAAGGCGTTGACGCTAGAAGACTTGGTAAAGTTTTATCACCAGTGGTATGCGCCCAATAACGCGGTATTAATTTATGCAGGTGATGTTAGCGTAGAGAAAATTCGGCCATTAGTTGAAAAGCACTACGGAAAAATTCCCTCAGTTTCCATGCCGAAGCGTGTCGTCTGGTCGGAGCCGCCACAGCAGACTGATCGACGTATAACACTTCGTCATGCGCAGGTGCGTCAGCCTAGTTGGTCCCGAAAAATTATGGCGCCCGGGATTCAGTCAGGTAATCTATCGATGGTTTATGCCCTCGAAGTTCTTAGCGAGATAATTGGCGGCGGCACAACGAGCCGGCTCTATCGCTCGCTTGTGGTGGAGCAGAAAATCGCTGTTAACGCAGGTGCTTGGTATAACGGATATAATCGTGGGCCTGGCTCTATCGGCTTTTATGGGACTCCTTTGCAGGGTAAATCCGTTTTGGATGTAGAAGCGGCTATGACAAAAGAGCTTATGAGACTTCTCAAAAACGGCGTTTCGGAGCAGGAAGTCAGCGAAGCTATAACCCGGCTACAAAATGCAGCTGTTTATGCACGCGATGGACTATATGCGCCGGCTAGTATTGTTGGCGAAGCTTTAGCGCTCGGTTTGACGCTTGAAGATGTGGAAGAATGGCCGGAACGAATTGGTAAAATTAAGGTTAAAGCTGTAAACGAAGTTATCAAATTAGTATTAGGACGGAAGGGGTCGGTGACCGCAATTTTGCTGCCGGAGGATATGTGATGATAGTTTCATTGCGGATTTTTTTGGCTGTTCTCGTTTTCATCATTGGCATATTCAGTATTTTTACTCCTGCTTCTGCAGCAAAAATAGAATCCATTAAAAGCTCAAGTGGTATTACGGCGTGGCTCGTCCATGATCCGTCTATGCCCCTAATTTCTATGAATTTTAGTTTTAGAGAGACGGGTGCATCCCTAGATCCGGAAGGCAAAGGTGGTCGTGCTAATATGGTCTCGGCACTACTGGATGAAGGGGCGGGTGATTTAGGCAGTCAGGCATTTCAACGTCAGTTGGAAAATCAATCGATTCAACTCAGTTTTAACGCCGGCCAGGATTCTTTCGGTGGCAGTCTTAAGACGCTCAATAAATATAGAGATAGTGCAATAAAACTAACCGCACTGGCGTTGACGAAACCACGGTTTGATAAAGACGCCGTTGAGCGCATTCGTGCCCAAATCCTGACAGGTCTTAAAAGTCGGTCTTCACGTCCGGGATATATTGCGAGTCGAGTTTGGTCTAAGGCGATTTACGGCAAGCATGCTTATGCACGCCCTATTACTGGTACGCAGAAATCTGTTGAAGGACTGTCTGTGGAGGATTTGAAATCGTACGTTCTGGAGAGTTTTTCGCGCGACCGGCTTATCGTCAGCGTGGTTGGCGACATGACGGCGAGCGAGCTAAAACCCATGTTGGAAAAAGTTTTTGGAGGGCTGCCGGCAAAAGCACCGAGACGAAAAATTCAAAATGCTAATCTTCGTTCAAAGGGAGCGCTAATAGTGGTGAAAAAAGATATTCCGCAAAGCGTGGTCATATTCGGACAAAAAGGCGTGACACGTTTCGATCCAGATTTCTATGCAGCTTACGTTATGAACCACATTTTAGGTGGCGGTAGTTTTACATCGCGGCTTTATAACGAGGTGCGCGAGAAACGGGGTCTTGCCTACTCCGTATACACTTATCTTAGTCCACGCCGGGCAGCACCTTTGCTAGCAGGTCGCTTGTCAACTGCAAATGATCGTGTTGCCGAATCGCTCAGGGTTTTGCGGGAGGAATGGCAACGGATAGCGGTTAAAGGTGTCTCTGAAGCCGAACTAAAGAACGCAAAGAAGTTTATTAATGGGTCGTTCCCGCTTCGCTTTTCAAGTTCGGACCGGATTGCCGAGTTGCTAGCTACGCTGCAATATTATCGTCTTGGCCCTGATTATTTGAGAAATCGGCGGCATTTGATCAATGCAGTCAGCTTAAGCCAGATCAAAAAATTGGCAAAAAGGGTGATCGATACGGAAGCACTAACTATTACTGTTGTTGGTGATCCGAAGGGGATAAAAGCGACGGGAAAAGTGCCCTTGGTCGATTACTAGAAAACTCGACTAATAGCGCTGCTTCGTCATTGGAGTTTGCCGTGACAATGCTTGTACTTTTTCCCTGATCCGCATGGGCAGGGTGCATTGCGGGCTACTTTGCCCCATGTACTGGGGTCTTCAGGGTCAATTGTAGCTGCAGATTGCCGGTTCCTAATTGGAGCAATGCTCTCCTCAATGGGTGTGGCCTCTGCATCTGTAACTAGGTAAGGATCTTCCCGTGATTCCATCATTTCAGGGTAGTTTTCTGATTTAACTTCCAGCATCGGCATTTCGGCCTTCATTTCGATGTCGGCCAGCAGTGTAGTGACGGATTCACGTATTCGATTAAGAAGGTCTTCGAAGATTTCAAAGGCTTCTTTTTTATACTCATTCAACGGGTCGCGCTGACCATATGCACGCAGGCCGATACCTTGGCGTAAATGATCGAGTTGTAGGAGATGGTCTTTCCAGTTTTGGTCAAGAATTTGCAGTAATAGGCTTTTTTCCGCGATCCGCATCATATCTGGACCATAATTTGCTGATTTTTCTGCCATTTTAGTGTCGAGCGCGTCGCAAACCCGCTCACAAATTTCTTGTTCTGCAATGCCTTCTTCTGCTGCCCAATCGCTGATTGGAAGATCCATGCCGAACATTCGTTTACAGTCGCCTTGCAACGCATCCAGTGTCCATTGCTCCGGCATTGCACTTTCGGGAATGTGCTGTGCTACCAAATCTTCGATCAAATCGTGGCGCATTTCAATAATAGTCGCATTCACATCATCAGAACGCATTAGCTCTTTGCGTTGTTCAAATATAACTTTGCGTTGGTCGTTCATAACGTCGTCGAAACGGAGTAACTGCTTACGAATTTCGAAATTGCGCTCTTCCACCTTTTCTTGCGCCTTCGCAAGGGCTTTATTAATCCAGGGATGAATGATTGCTTCGCCGTCCTCAAGGCCTAGCTTTCGCAACATGCCGTCCATGCGTTCGGAACCAAAAATTCGCATAAGGTCGTCTTCAAGGCTGACGAAGAACTTTGATGCGCCTGGGTCGCCTTGGCGGCCTGCTCTGCCTCGCAATTGGTTGTCGATGCGTCTTGACTCATGACGCTCTGTGCCCAGTACGAATAATCCGCCAGCTTCGAGGACTATTTGCCGATTGGCTTCAATATCATTCTTTATGGCTTTTAGTTTTTCTGGGTCTACCTCTTCGATCACCATGGTACCCAATTCTTTAGCAAGGCGCATTTCCAGGTTGCCACCAAGTTGAATATCGGTACCACGGCCGGCCATATTGGTTGCGATAGTAACTGCCCCCGGCATACCCGCATCCGCTATTATAAATGCTTCTTGCTCGTGATGTCGGGCGTTTAGAACGCTATGTTTGATTTTTCCTTTTTTGAGAAAATCAGCTAGCTCTTCCGATTTTTCAATGCTGACCGTGCCAACCAAAACCGGTTGTTTGCGCGCTAGGCATTCCTGAATTTGTTCTAAAATGGCCTGATATTTTTCGAGCGTCGTGCGGTAAACTTCGTCATCCATATCAGCGCGAACCATGTCGCGATTTGTTGGGACTTCGATCACTTCAAGCGAATAAATTTCCGCAAATTCTCCGGCTTCCGTCATTGCGGTGCCCGTCATGCCAGCCAATTTTGGATAAAGGCGGAAATAATTTTGGAATGTGATAGACGCTAGTGTTTGGTTTTCTTGCTGTACTTCTACTTTTTCTTTCGCTTCCAACGCTTGATGTAAGCCGTCAGAGTAGCGCCGACCTTCCATCATTCTTCCAGTAAATTCATCGATAATTATGACTTTATTGTCCTTAACAATGTAATCTGTATCACGTTGGAATAGAGTATGAGCGCGTAACGCTTGATTTGCATGATGAACCAATGAAATGTTCTGCAAGTCGTACAAGTTTCCCTCACTTAGCATACCGGATTTGGCAAGCAGTTCTTCAATGAGCTCTTGGCCTTCCTCTGTGAGATTTACCGTGCGTTGTTTTTCGTCCTTTTTGTAATGCTCTTCAGTAAGTTGGGGGATTAACGCGTCTACCTTGCGGTATTCGTCGGCAAAATCATCTGTTGGGCCTGAAATAATGAGCGGCGTTCGTGCTTCGTCGATGAGGATCGAATCTACTTCGTCAACGATGGCAAAATTAAATTCACGCTGAACCATTTCCTCCAAGTGAAATTTCATATTATCGCGTAAATAGTCGAATCCGAATTCGTTGTTGGTGCCGTATGTAATGTCAGCGGAATACTCAATCTGGCGTTTAGCATCGTCTAGCTCGTGGACTATGCAACCGACTGTCATGCCGAGAAAACCGTATATTTGGCCCATCCACTCCGAATCGCGTTTTGCTAGATAATCGTTGACGGTTACGACATGAACGCCCTTACCTTCTAAAGCGTTTAGGTAAACCGGCAGGGTGGATACCAAAGTTTTACCTTCACCTGTCTTCATTTCGGAAATTTTTCCCTGATGGAGCACCATGCCGCCGAGTAACTGAACATCGTAATGCCGTTGTCCGAGGGTACGTTTTGCCGCTTCGCGAACCGTAGCAAAAGCATCAACTAGAATGTCGTCCAGTGTTTCCCTGCCTTCTAGACGCTCACGCAACCAAGCGGTCCGAGCACTCAAAGCGCCGTCGTCCAGCACTTCCATCTCTTTTTCTAGGGCGTTTATCGCATCGACCTGTGGCTGCATTTGGCCTAAAATACGGTCGTTGACGGTGCCGAACATCGATTTAAGCAATCCGCCTAGCATGAAATCCTCAGCGCGTTAAAATTATTGTTATGGTTATTGCGTAGTGCAGTATCAGTGTGTGAGATAGTTATGCTGTGGGCTACTGTCAATCAAACTCTAGAAACCTTGTATGCATTCATAAGGTGTGCATTATGCCAATGGATATAAATGACCACGTTTTATTATGAACATTAAGCCTCATTTTAAGGATTTATCCATGGTTCGTGTAGCACTATTTGGTATGGCCGCAATTGTTTCGTTTACGCTTCTGTCATCCAAGGAAAGCTTGGCAGAAGAAGGTGTTCTGTTGTCTCAGTCGACCTCAGGAACTACGGGTGCTGCAAAAAAAATAGTTGTGGCTCGTGTTGTGGGAGAGCCAATTTACCAACAAGATATAATCAGCGCTTTCCGCGCCTTGCCGCCGCGAGTTCGCCGTGCGGGCCTCAATCGTCATTATTCGAGCCTGCTGGAATCAGTTATTGTCGCAAAAATGCTAACTTTATATGGCAGACGTTTGAAATTGGAGAATGATCCCCGAGTAAAACGCCAGTTAAAACGTGCGGAGGATGCTCTGGTTCGAGATGTCTACCTGGGCGATTTAGTAAGAAAGCAGATTACCGATAAGATATTGAGGGACGAGTATAAAATTCTAGCAAAGAGAAATGAAGGGATTGAAGAGGTACGGGCGCGCCATGTCTTGTTGCAAACGGAGTCTAAAGCCAAAGAAATTATTAATTTTATAAATACGGGTCAAAATTTTGCTGAATTGGCGAAAAAATACTCCATAGGCCGAACTGCGTCTCGGGGCGGCGATCTCAATTATTTTAAGAGAGATGAAATGGTGAAGCCTTTTTCTGACGCAGCTTTCGCTTTGAAGGTGGGGCAGGTAACGCAAAAGCCGGTCAAGTCAGACTTTGGGTGGCATGTTATTAAACTCGAAGATCGTCGTAAGAGAAAGATGCCAACTTTTGAGAAAATGCGTCCTATGCTTAGACAAAAGGTGGGCCAAAAGTTCAGCAACCAGGTTGTATCGGACCTGTTAGCGCAGACAAAAGTTCAGCGCTTTTCTTTTGATGGTAAGACGGCCCGCGCTGCTCCTCAGGAATCGGTTTCACCGCCTGCTGCGCCAAAGCCTTCTCGGTAATTGATTGTGTTGAAGCGCTCACCATTAGCGCCGACTGACTTTCCGTTTTTACCGACGGTTGATGGCGTTCGGGTTGCTGGCCTATCCACGGGATTGAAGAAAGGTAAGAAGCGTGACCTCTTTGTTGCTGATTTGCAAGCGGGAACGACTATAGCGGGAAAATTCACGTCTTCCCAGTGCCCCTCTGCACCGGTTGACTGGTGCCGACAGGTTATAAGGCGCGGCAAAGCGCGCACTATTATTGTCAATTCAGGAAATGCCAACGCGTTTACTGGAAAAGCCGGTGATCAAACCGTTGCGGAGACAATCAAGGCCGCTGTTCGCCATTTTGATTGCCGAAAGGCGGAGGTGTTCCTGGCATCGACCGGCGTCATCGGAGAGCCATTGCCCCCCAAAGCGATCGGTGAAAGACTGCCAGGTGCGGTGAAGGCGCTAACACCGAACGGTTGGTCTGACGCTGCAGATGCCATTCGTACTACCGATACTTTCTCAAAAGGCGCCTGTATTGAAACCGAAATAGCCGGTTCGCCGGTTCGGATCGTTGGTATAGCGAAGGGTTCGGGTATGATAGCGCCGGATATGGCAACGATGCTGAGCTTTATTTTCACTGATGCTAAAATTCCGGCTCCGACGCTTCAAAAACTTCTCGATTATGGTACAGATAGGAGCTTCAACTCCATTACTGTCGATAGCGATACTTCGACCAGTGATACAGTGTTATTGGCAGCAACAGGCGCCGCAAGTCATAAGTCAGTGTCTGGGCCGGCTCAAGCGCATTTGCGGCACTTCCGACAAGCTTTGACAGATTTGATGATCGACCTTGCAACGCAAGTGGTACGCGATGGCGAAGGTGCTACTAAGTTTATTACTATCGATGTAACTGGCGCTGCATCAGCGAGAGCGGCAAAACGCATAGGTCTCGCGATTGCGAATTCTCCTTTGGTGAAAACTGCTATCGCCGGTGAGGATGCAAATTGGGGGCGTATTGTGATGGCGATTGGGAAGGCCGGAGAGAAGGCTGACCGTGATAAGTTGTCAATCGCGATGGGGGGCATTCCAATTACGAAAAACGGTAGGCTTATTGATGCGTATAGAGAAGCGCCGATTGCAAGGCACCTTAAAGAACAAAGTGTTACCATTGAAGTTGATGTCGGCGTCGGCGCTGGCAAAGCGCGCGTGTGGACCTGTGATTTGACTCACGACTATATCAGCATTAATGCTGATTACCGCAGTTAAAATCATGTCACAAACTGGTGACGGCTGTTGGCAATTACCGCGTCAAGGGGTGGCAAAGCCGATATTGCTAGTCGTTGCCGCGGCGTTGGTCGACCCGGATGGGCGTGTGCTAATTGCAAAGCGTCCGGCTGGGAAGCCCATGGGCGGTCTTTGGGAGTTTCCTGGCGGAAAGGTGAAGGATAATGAAACGCCGGAGATAGCGCTGGTGCGTGAACTTGCGGAAGAAATCAACATCGACACTAAAACTAGCTGCCTTGCGCCCTTTACTTTTGCAAGCCATATCTATGATAAATGTCACCTCTTAATGCCGTTATACCTTTGCCGTGTTTGGCAAGGAATTCCCCAGGCCCAGGAAGGTCAAACCCTGAAATGGGTCTATCCAAATAGATTAGGGGATTTTCCAATGCCGCCTGCGGACAAGCCGCTTGTAGCTATGTTGCGAGATTTTCTTTAGTCGTTTTGGAAGAACGGAACGCCGGCATTTTTTTGCTGTAATAATTTTCGGTAGGCAATCGATAGTGCTGTGATCTCTGCAGCTAACGTTACGTAGTTGCAGAATCCCGAAGCCAGAGCTGTAATTAGGCGTCCGGTTAAATGGCCGTTGATGCCAAGGCCTGTAACAAAGGACTGAACAAAAGATCCGATGGCGAAGGCGCCAAGCATCATGGGCAGAGCTGCGCCCAAAGTTATGCCGACGAGTGACCAGCTATTACCCTGGCCAAGTCTCCAGATGGCAGTAGGGCCATACCTTTCATCTACAGCAGTTGCCGGTAGCCACAAGGATAAGCGTGCATACAGTAACAGCGCAATCGTCATAACTATTGTTGAGCCCAACAGGCTAATTCCTTGGGGGGGCACTGCTGACATGCCGATGACACCAGACATTGTGGAAATGATAAAGCCGATGATAGCGATAATGATAGTCGGTGAAAGGCTAATTAGGGCGACGCATAGAAAAATGCTAATTAGTCTTATAAAGAATACTGTCTTACGTCCGTCCCAACGAAGGGCCTCCCAGAATGTACTAGTTTCCGATGAACGCAAAAATCGACGATGCCAGGCAACGCTAAACATCACGTACAAAAATACTGCAGGTACAAGCCTCACCGCCCAGGCTTGGTAGGTAATTCTGCCATCTTGCATGGGAAAGAACGCTATCGCGATCACATCGGCAAAAGCCAAAATTAAAACCGGAAGAGCGCTCATACGCGCAAAGTCGTTTCTATTTGCCCAAAGAAATTCATATGCTTCACTTATTGTCAGAAAGATTTCGAGCCGGTTGGGCGTTTGTTGATCGAACATTCTCTATGCGTCCTCAGTTTTTATGTCTGGGGTTTTGCCTTTTCTCCGGCAGACAATTCAAGTGAATTCAATGCGTCCGCTAATCTGCCTCGAGCACTTCCTGGTTTGAGCGGCTTCGGTTGGGTGTCTGCGGGGGTCCAGCCATGCAAATAAAGCACTTCAAAGGTCGCGGGGATGCGCCCTTCGTCATTGGCAAAGCGTTCATGGTAAATTTCCGCTGCACGCGCAAACAATAGGCGACGGGGAACGGCGCGTGGCATTTCGACTAGGGCATTACTTTCGCCCATCCCTCTAAGGTCCGCCATTAGTTTAAATGCATTGTCGTATGTAACTGTGATTTTATCTTGGTCGGTGACAGGTAACGCAAACCCCGCCCTCTGTAGCAAACCACCCGCATCACGGATATCCGCAAAGGGCGACACCCTTGGCCCAGCACCTCCGGTAATTTCCATTTCTGCTTCCATTAGGCTGGACCGAAGTTCTATTAGCGTATCACCACCTAAGAATGCTGCGAGAAAGAGACCGTCTGGTTTTAATGCCTGGCAGATTTGTAGCAAGGTTCCAGGCAAATCATTTGTCCAATGAAGGCAAAGATTGCTCACAACTAAATCCAAACTGTTTTTGGCAATTGGCAAAAATTCTTCGTCAAGAACCAGATAGGGTAAAGCAACCGTCTTGCGGTAAGCGGTGGTCAAATCTGCGGTGATTGCCGTTCGTTCAGTGATTACTGGGTGCCGCGCACCCAAGTTGAACGTTACCTCAAAGGCACGATCAATATCTAGTAACCGATCTGTTAGACGGTCTTTGATTTCGCGAAACAAAAAATCATGCTCGCAAAAATTCGCTGCGGCGCGGCTTCTTTTTTGGCGCACTCGTTTTCGGTCAAATATATGAATTGGCTGGGACACGGCGTCACTATGCATAGGTTTAAAATATTAATCTATGGCAACAAACTTTCACCTCAAAACCAGTATCGCGTTACCGAAGGTGCATCAAATATTTTTAGCGTAGTCCGCTATTCAACACATCTGCAGGACAGCATGTCTGGGCTTGTCTGGAATCGGAACCCCGCTAGGGCCTTTTGCCTAAGCCTGTTTATAAAATGCAAACGAGTTAATTGTGATATAACTTTTCAAGACTGGCGTAACGCTGGAGGAATGTGCGAAAGTGTCGTTAAATTTGGGTGTGGCTTGCGCCGTTTATATAACTCGTGACCGCAAGCCATGCGCAAAAGCGTTCAATATACAACATCAAATCAATGGATTAAAAATGTGGCTAAAGTAGAAATTTATACCGCACCTCTTTGCGAATTTTGCCATCGCGCTAAAAGATTATTTTCTCAAAAAAATGTCGAATTTACTGAGGTTGACGTGATCATTCAGCCCGAACAGAAAAAGTTGATGGTTACACGCGCTAATGGCGCGACTTCTGTTCCACAAATTTTTATAGGAGACCAGCATGTAGGTGGGTGTGATGATCTATTCGCTCTTGAAGCTGCTGGAAAACTTGACCCAATGCTGGAGCGTTAGTTGGTAACTGACCTAAAGGTCGCCTGTGTTCAGACATCGTCTTCAACGAGTGTCGCGGCAAATATTAGGGCCTCTTCCAAAATGATTAGAGAAGCCGCCGCCAAGGGTGCTTCTTTGATAACTTTGCCAGAGGTTGTCAACATTTGCCAGCGACGTGGTACACTAGCCAAAGCAGCGGCTAGGCTAGAGCAAGAGGATCCCTCTCTCGCGGCTTACCGGGCTCTGTCGAAGGAATTAGGCGTTTGGATACTCATAGGCTCTCTCGCCTTAAGATTGGGAGATGACGAGAGGCTCGGAAATCGCTCATTCTTAATTTCTTCAGACGGGAAAGTTGTGGCGCGGTATGACAAGATTCATATGTTTGATGTTAATCTCGCCGATGGGAGTACATTTCGTGAATCAGAAACCTATCGGCCCGGCGATGGCACATCAGCGGCAGATACGCCTTGGGGTACCCTTGGTCTCACCATTTGTTATGATGTTCGTTTCCCTTACCTTTACCGTGCACTGGCTCAAGCGGGTGCCGGCATCATTACAGTGCCCTCCGCGTTTACGCGGCGCACTGGCGAAGCTCATTGGCATGTACTATTGCGGTCGCGTGCTATCGAGACTGGCACTTTCATTGTGGCACCAGCGCAGTGCGGTGATCATGAAGATGGTCGTAAAAGTTACGGGCATTCCTTAATAGTCGATCCGTGGGGAAAAGTTTTGGCGGACGGAGGGGAAGAAATTGGGATTGTCTATGGAGATATAGACCTTAGTAAAATCGACGAAGCTCGCTCTATGATACCCTCCCTTTTACACGATAAACCGATTTAGTGGCTTGGCATGAAGGCGTTTAAAAGGTGCGGGCGGCAATCCTTTGTACGATAGCCTGTGATGGATAGTGCAAAGTTCGCTGTTCATAAGCAAGTACTTGGCAATGGCCTCGGATACGTTCGAAAAGCTCGCCTTTTTGCAACAAAAAATCCGGATTTCGCGGGTGGCCGTATTGTTCGTTACCCTTGGCGAATGTTTCGTAGATTAATAGGCCGTCTAATTGCGATAGTAATCGCCTAAAGTTGGGTCGCCACAGATGGTTGGCGACAACCATGCACTGAAACTGTTTCGTTCCGAGCGGCCAAGGACCGGCCTCCAAGTCTCCCGCAATTATTTGAGCATTTGGGTGTTCGAGTAAATCGCTCACTTCGGCAATATCTTTATCGACGAATGTCACTTGGTAGCCTTTGTTTAGAAAAAACGCCCCTGGCGCCCCGATCCGCAGGCTACGTCTAAGACTGCGCTATCATGAGTTACACGGTGAGCGAACCGTTTAACCCAATCGGATTCTTGGGACTCATGGTGATTAGGGATATGGATTGGCTTGCTATTTTTTCTTTTCAGTACCATTTACAAAGTGAAAAAGTGTTTCTTTAATTCAGTCGGGCGTAAAAAAGCATGATTTTGTTTAATCTTCGTTGCAGTAAAGAACATCAATTCGAGGCTTGGTTTAAAGACGGTGCTACTTTTGAAAAACAAAGTAAAGCAGGTGAAGTTGCGTGTCCTGTTTGTGGTGATTGTAACATTGTTAAGGCGCCGATGGCGCCGCGCATTGCATCGGCCCGAAATAGCACTTCGGAAGAGGCCAAACAAAAAAAATTCTCTGAATTGCGTCAAATGATGGTCAAAGTGCGCGAAGAAGTCGAAAAAAACTGTGATTATGTGGGCAGCGAGTTTGCTGAAGAAGCGCGCAAAATACATTATGACGAAGCGGAAAGCCGTAATATTTATGGCGAGACAACTGATGATGACGCACGTGCTTTGGAGGAAGAGGGCGTAGCGTTTGCCCGAATTCCCTGGGTTTCACGTACCGATAGTTAACCGAGAATTCTAATATTAGGCACTTGTTGTTAGTATTTAATGGTTATCTTATCGCGTGTAAAAATAGCACAGCTATTGCAGATTAACGTTATGGCGTTAGGCTAATAATCCGTGCAAGTTTGCGCACGAGCAAACCATAGGAGGAAACAATGGCAAAACTCCGCCATATTGCGATTGCGGTCCGGGATTTGGAAGAAGCAGCAAAATTTTATGAAGAAGCATTTGGCCTGGAACGGGTTAGGCAATCCGATGTAGCAGTAATGATGTCTGATGGAGTAGTCAGTCTAGCTATTTTAGATATTAAAAAAAACAACAACGCTGAAGATGAACGCGGCAATGATTTTGTCGGCATCCATCATTTGGGTTTCCTTGTCGACGATATCGAAGAGGGTGCGTTGGCAATCGAGAATGCTGGTGGCGTCTATCACGGCCAAGTAAAAAATGTCGGCAAGGGGCCGAAATATGAACGTAAATACAGGGATCTGAACGGTATTGTTTTCGACGTAGCTGTGGCGGATCATGCGCGCAGTTCTTGGTGTCTTGACGTAAAATAAGCCCCGAATTAATAGGAAATCGTTAAATTATTATTGGTATGTTGCTTTTAAATTGCTTGGTGGTGATGGTCGTTTCGCGGTGGCAAGTTCGTTGTCCCCATCTCCATTAACCGTTTGTGGAATAAAGTTTCAACTCGGTAAGGCGGGCTGGTCGATGTTGGCCAAATAAATTTTTCACGGGAACCTCTCAAGCCTTTCTTGCTGGGATAAGGTTTGTAATTACTATTGAGTATTGTTGTGTGAAGTTGGGATTGAGTATCGAGTGTGAGCCTAGAAAAAATACAGGTCGCTATTTGGTGTCAGAAGAGAATTAGGCTTTTTCCGCATCTATTCACGAAACTCAGAAATGTGTTACTACGAAGAGGACGATTGGGTCTGTGGATTGTATCGACGACGCGGGTCATGACAAAATAATACCGTGGCTATTCCTTGATCAATTTTTCTGTTACTGCCATATAATTGACGTCTAAACTATTTGGCGCTAGCTGCCAGCGGTCCCTCAAAGGGTCGTAACGGAGGCCCATAAGCTCGGTTATCTCTAGGTCTAACGGCCGGCAAGCGGCGGCGAGTTCGGAGGGTTTAACAAATTTTTGCCATTCATGTGTCCCCCGAGGTAGCCATCTCAGCAAATATTCAGCACCCACGATAGCGAGCATAAACGATTTGGCCGTACGATTGAGGGTCGCAAGAACCATAAGCCCGCCGGGCCTAACCAATTGCGCGCACTCGCCCAGGAATTTATGAATGTCCGCCACATGCTCAATCACTTCCATATTAACGACGGCATCAAATTGTTTTCCTTTTGCGGCTAGCTGTCCAGCGGTCGCGTAGTGATAATCGATATCAAGTGCCATTTTTTGTGCATGGATTCGGGCAATTTCGATGTTTCTTTCAGCTGCATCTACCGCTGTCATGGTTGCTCCAAGTCGTCTTAACGGCTCGGTCATCAAGCCGCCGCCACAACCTATATCTAAAACGGTTAGGTCTTTGAGTGGATTAGTGGCCATCGGGTCACGCCCAAAATGGGCAGCGATACGGTCGCGTAGAAACCCAAGTCGGGCGGGGTTTAGCTTATGGAGCGGTTTAAACTTTCCATTCGCATCCCACCATTCTTCAGCCATGGCTGTAAATTTCTCGATCTCAGCGGCGTCGACGGTACCGTCGATAGGAATAAGTGATTCTTTATTCATCAATGGTTTAAGTCTTTCCTCAGATGTCTCATGCTTGCGTGCCTCGGTCCAAATGAGTATGGATACGCCGCTCTTTAAGGGCAACTACCCGATAATATTTAAGTTGATAAGGGTTTGCTGGGTCGATTTGTAAAGGTTTTCTTTTCTATGTCATTGGTTGTGATGAAATTCGGTGGTACCTCAGTTGCGGATCTCAATTGTATGCGCAATGCGGCACGGCGCGTCAAAGCCGAAATTGACGCAGGAAACCGTGCGGTTGTTGCAGTATCCGCAATGGCTGGTGTGACCAACAAATTGATAGGTTACGTCTCGGAATTGAGTGATCTGCACGGTGGTTGCGAAGCGGATTCAATCATTTCGTCAGGCGAGCAAATTTCCAGCGGATTGCTTGCGTTGGCGCTACACGAAATTGATGTGCCGGCTAGGTCCTGGCTCGCTTGGCAAGTTCCGATCGAAACCGATGGTGCTCATGGAAAAGCTCGGATTAAAAATATCGACCCCAGTAATTTGTTAACTTGTCTTGATGGCGGGGAGGTTCCGATTGTCGCCGGTTTCCAAGGTATTGACCCTAGAGGGCGGCTAACTACCCTCGGCAGAGGTGGTTCGGATACAAGTGCGGTTGCATTGGCGGCGGCACTCAAAGCGGACCAGTGTGATATCTACACTGATGTAGATGGCGTCTATACAAGTGATCCTAGAATTGTGACACGAGCGCAGAAGCTCGAAAAAGTTACCTACGAAGAAATGTTGGAGATGGCCTCTTTAGGTGCGCGAGTTCTGCAAACGCGCTCTGTTGAGCTGGCTATGAATCAAGCGGTGCGGTTACAGGTTAGGTCCAGCTTCGAGGATTCGGCCGGAACGTTTGTAGTGGATGAGGATGAAATCGTGGAACAGCAGGTGGTAAGCGGCATCACCTATAGTCGTGACGAAGCAAAGATAACATTAGTTGGCGTGCATGACCGGCCGGGTGCTGCCGCGGCTGTATTTGGGCCGCTAGCTAATGCCAATATTAATGTGGACATGATTGTTCAAAGCACAGCGTCAGATGGAAATAGCACGGATATTACTTTTAAGGTCTTAAAAACTGATTTTGAGGGTGCGTTGGCGGTGATTAAGGCCTTCGGCGACGACCTGACTTTTGACGATATTTTAACCGATCAAGATGTCGTAAAAGTGTCGGTTATTGGCGTAGGTATGAGGAGTTATGCTGGCGTAGCTCAGAAAATGTTCGAAACGCTTGCGGAAAAGGGTATTAACATCCAGGTGATTTCTACCTCTGAGATCAAAATTAGCGTTTTGATCGCTGAGGAATATACTGAACTAGCATTGCGCGCTTTGCATGCGGCCTATCAGCTGGATGCACCGTAGAGCTTTTACACAGTTTATTTGAATTGATTTGATTGACGCAGCCTTGACCAAAGCAGAAATGCTGATAAGTCTGAAGCGAAGGATCCGATGAACGCGAAAAAAAATTGGGTCGGTTCACGCCATCTGCTCCGGCAATTGCGGGATGTCATGGCAAGTGACGGTGCGCCGAGCGAACGGCTTGATCAAATCACTCACTTTATTGCTGAAGGTATGGTGGCGGAGGTTTGTTCCATATATGTACTGCGTCGCGGGGGTAAGTTGGTGCTTTACGGTACGGAGGGCCTGCGCAAAGATGCGATCTTTCGCACTCAATTAAACGTTGGTGAGGGGTTAATCGGTTATATTGCCGAACGGACTCGTTCTTTAGCGCTGGCTGACGCTCAGAACCATCCGCGTTTTGCCTATAAGCCTGAAACTGGGGAGGAAATTTTCCAGTCCCTATTGGGGGTTCCAATATTACGTAACGGACGAGTTTATGGCGTGCTTGCCATACAGAGTCAGTTGGCGCGTAATTTTGCCGAAGAGGAAATCGAAACTTTGGAAACCGTTGCCATGGTATTGGCAGAAATGATTTCCGGCGGTGACCTCCCGGAGATTGAAGATCGGGATGGGCTCGATCAAGTCATTGCGGTGCACCCGGAAATCCTGAGTGGCTCACGGCTAAATGCCGGTATAGCAAAGGGGTATGCGGTCGTGCATGGCCGAGGCGCAGCCATTAGTCAAACGATTGCAGAAGATACGGCTATCGAAGAGGAGCGGCTGAAGGACGCGCTCGTTGAGATGCAGTCCTCGCTCGATACTATGTTTGAAGATACGCGACGACGTTATGGCTCCGGAGAGCATCTGGAAATTCTCGACGCTTATCGCATGATTGCCGATGATAGAGGTTGGTCGCGTCGCATTGGCGAGGCGGTTCGCGGCGGTCTTACTGCTGAAGCTGCGGTCGCTAAGGTACAAAATGAAACACGAGCGCGTATGGCAGCGGCACCAAATCCGTATATTCGCGAACGGCTGATGGATCTCGATGATCTCGCCTATCGTTTGTTACAGTATCTCATGGGTGAGGGGGCTGCTATTGAAGGGGATAGTGATCTTCCCGAAGAGGCAATTTTGGTTGCACGTACAATCGGGCCTGCTGAACTGCTGGATTATGACCGGTCATGTCTGTGCGGATTGGTTGTCGATGAAGGATCGGCTACGTCACACACAGCAATTGTTGCGAAAGCACTCGATATTCCTATGATTTGCAATGTGCGCGGTGCGATTAGTAGGATCGAGAAGAATGATCGATTGCTGCTAGACGGCGATGCGGCACAGGTTCATGTCCGGCCTGGGGACGAGCTTTGGAATAGTTTTGCCGAATCTGTTGATATTCGAAATCGTATCCGGGCGGAATACGTAGCGAGTCGCGATCTCGCGGCCGTAACGGAGGACGGTGAAGCCGTATCGTTGCAAATCAATGTTGGATTGCCGATGGAACTGCAGAGTCTCCATGATAGTGGTGCGGATGGCGTTGGCCTATGTCGCACCGAAATTCCTTTTATGATTAGTGCTAAATTCCCCCGCATGGATGCGCAAACGAAGCTATACACTGAAATTTATGATGTAGCGCGCGGTAAGCCCGTGGTGTTTCGTACGTTGGATATCGGTGGCGATAAACTGCTTCCCTATTTTCGTCCTAGTGAGGACGATAATCCCGCAATGGGCTGGCGCGCGCTGCGTATTGCGCTAGATCGGCCGTCTTTGTTGCGACTACAGCTACGTGCCCTGATTCGTGCAGCATCGGGCCGTGAACTTCATGTGATGTTCCCGATGGTCTCCGAGGTGGCGGAACTAAAGGCGGCTAAATTGCTGTTTGAGCAGGAATTTGATCGTGCGAGGCGCAATCACGAAGAATTACCCTCACATACTCGGATTGGTTGTATGTTGGAAATTCCAGCGTTGGCGTTCCAGTTGCCGCAATTGCTCGCTCAGGTAGACTTTTTAAGCATTGGATCCAACGATCTGGCTCAGTTTCTTTTCGCTAGCGACCGCAACAATCCTCGGGTTGCTGATCGATATGACGTGCTGTCGCCGGCGATGTTGCAATTTTTGAAAACTGTTCGGTATGAGGCAGATAAGGCAAACGTACCTGTCAGCCTCTGCGGAGAGATGGCTGGTACGCCAATTGAGGCTATGGCGCTTATTGGGCTGGGCTTTCGCCGTCTATCCATGCCCGCCGGATCAATTGGTGCCGTGCGCGTAATGCTTAGGGGTTTGAATGCAAAAGAGCTGTCAAAATTTCTTCAAGGCCAATTAGGGTCTTCAAATCATAGTTTGCGGGACCTGCTTGTCGATTTCGCCAGCCAAAACCACATTGTAGTTTGATTTCTTAATAGGTTGGATAACGACGCCATCCGGTTTATTGTTGGCGCATAGAAGTAGTATAGTTTTATGCGTCGTCGTATGTATGCAGAATCTAGTTCCCTCATGGGTCGGTGAGGCGTGTGCGAGAGGAGCATTAATATTATTGGTATCTAGGTCGCAGTGGAGGAAAATCTTAGGTTTGGTAAGAGGAGTAACGCACCATAGCACATGAGGCGATTAGGGTTGGAGAAACCTTGCGGCAAATTCGCGAGGAACAGGGTCTGGATTTGCGCCAGGTCGCTGAAATGCTTCATATTCGGTTTCCGTACTTGCAGGCTATTGAAAACAGTAGCATCGGGGATTTGCCGGGGCCGGTCTATGCATTAGGATTTGTGAAGTCCTATGCGGAGCACCTAGGCCTCGACAGCGAACCCCTTGTTGAGCGCTTCAAGGCCGAACAAAGAGGACTAAGTTCAAAGACGGAACTTGTCTTCCCGTCTCCTCTTAGCGAAGGCAAAGTTCCTAGTGCCGCAATTCTCATTATTTCCGCGGTTATGGTTGTAGTCGCTTATTCCGGTTGGATGTATTTCTCTGATGCGGGTGGATTTGTCGCTGAAGTTGTGCCGCCACTGCCCGAGAACTTAAAAAGGGTTACTGATCAAAGACAGACGGCGGGGTCGGCTGCAAAAGCTAGTGCGGATAATAAAACTGTTGAAGTTGGGCCGGCAATGGCGACGCCCAAAGTGACTGAAACGGTAGATAGTAAGGGTGATGCTGCTCTAGCCTCGCTCACCGCCTCTAGAACTA
>MDTE01193633.1_pt1 | contig 39696 bp, 36 predicted proteins | sample 811231 | NCBI WGS metagenome assembly MDTE01 (sample SAMN05326651, study PRJNA326480) | marine metagenome | isolation source: seawater | place: Indian Ocean: Red Sea | collected 2010
CGGTGTGGGGGTCGGTGTGGGGGTCGGTGTGGGGGTCGGTGTCACTGTAGCAACGGGAACAGCTGTGGCCACCGCTGCACCCCCTGAAGACGTCGCCTGAGCTTGCGTAATTGGCAACTCAGCAGTGTCAGGAATAATTACATTCGTTAGTTTCTTAATGGTGTCTGGAACATTCTGTCGCCCGACAACACCTCTTGCTGTTCCGGGCGCATCCACATTCCACACCTCAAATACCACCCGCTGCGCCCGCAAGAGTTGCAGGCCCTGTGGGTTTCCGCTCACCGTTCGAGCTTCGTAACTGATAGGAAGACCATAAAGATTCAGCCAGTCAGCTTCCCCCAAAAAGGCATCCTTAATCTTGGCGTTGGCGTTGAGAATATCGAGATGGTTTTGCTTAACGACTTCGAAACTTTGGCCCGCATCTCCGGGTAAATCCTGGTGGCTCGGCACATTGCCGATATCAACTAATGGAAAATTCTTATTTAGTTCATCTAGCGTATTGAACCAGTTCATCTTTTTATCGGTCGATGACCATTGAAGGATCACCTTCTGAAAGGCCTGCAACGTAAACGGACCATCGACCCAGCGCTGGCTGATCGGGTAACCAACCGCAGAAACAGGCTGCTGTCGGACAAAATCCCAGATGGGTACCCCACCCTCGTTTGTCACTGCATACCCATCGTTGGGATCCGGCGTGTCCCCACCTGTCACGGTGAATAGACATCCGTTACTAAGCACAACACCGGTGCATTCCACAGCCCGCGCAGGCGACGCCAGAATAAGGACAAGCACAGCGACACTGAAACTAAGAATCAGCTTTCGCATGCAGTCACTCCGGTTGGAATACACAACAAACTTAGGCGGCGCGAGTGCCGTTTATATTTCCACAGCAAAACCCAGCGCCAGCAACTATCTACAAAAACTGTAGGCAACCCAACAGAACACCGTCAACTACCATGATGAATCTCAATCAATGGAATTAGAGACCTAGGCACCATCTGGACATGAAACACCAAGCCATTCCTGTCAGTATCACCTCGTAATCACACTGCTGTAGAATCAACCACTGCAGGGCGTGCACGAAGAGCTGCGAAGAGATCTATAGTTGCTCCTTGACGCTGCACTCGAAATCGAACCACATCACCGACCGACACAGCGTCTACCCCGTCAGCCAGGCTAAAGGTTTTGGTTAGCATCTGATCATTAATCGCCAAGATCACATCCCCGGCCAGAAGACCTGCGTCATGCGCGGTCGAGTCAGCAAACACCCGGCCAATCACCGCAGCATATGGAAACGGCGATCCATCAAAACGCTCCAACTCAGGATCAATAACTTGGTAGCTCACGCCAAGAAATCCCCAGGCTACAGTGCCCGTTGACTCGAGCTCTAAGAGCCGCTGCATCACACCCGAAATGGCCAAAGCAAAACCGAGGTTTGACGCATCCCCACGTGCAGCAGTGGTTATGCCAACGACACGACCGTCCTGAGTCACAAGTGGCCCACCACTATTACCCCGATTAACAGCTGCGTCAGTCTGAATCATGCCGCGCAATGGAATGTTAAGGGAACCATTCGCAGTATCGACCGGATGAGGAAATGTACGATCAACGCCGCTCACAATGCCCATAGACACCGAATTGCGCAGGTTTAGAGGGCTCCCAATTGCCAATACAATCTCACCTAGCCGGAGACTTTGACTATCACCAATTTCAACGACCGGAAATGGCCCCCCGTCAACTTTAAGCACGGCCACATCACCCCAGATATCGCGACCCAAAATCGTCGCATTCAGTCGTCGACCATCAGATAGCGCCACACCTATTTGGCTCTCAGCCCCCCTGGGCAATACATGGGAATTGGTAAGAACATGCCCATCCTGACGGTAAAAGAACCCCGTCCCTATAGAGCCTGATGGCATGCCGAACAGGCTCCGTCGCGACTCTATCGTTACCACCGCCGGCAATACTTCCTCTATCAGGTCAGCGTAAGAATCGAGAGGAGCACGCACCGCAGCATCCGGCAATGCGACGATTTCATCCACTGGGGCACTCGCGCGCCCTGCAAAAAACCCAGTTATCGCCCCCCCGGCTGAGCCCAAAACAACAGCCAGGATCACTGTAAACACTGAAGCCCGGGTCACTCCGTTAATTCGATTTCTCACTACCAGATCTTTCGCACCACTGCCGCACGTCAACCAAAACACATTTTACGTTTGGCTCGTTAGAAGAGCAGCGATGCTTGTAACCATTATTATTATTGCTGTGCAGACAGAGTTCAGGAAATCAGCCAACTCATTAAGCCAAAAGAAGTTAATGATCATCTGACGACTAACCGTGATAGATGACTAGTAATTCCTCGCAGGTCGTCTATCCGCGAAGCTAAACTTGGGTAATCCCCAAGACGGCGAGGCACCGTGAAAAACATCCGCCTGGCCATTGCCCAGATTGGCCCGTCGTTAGGCGACCTGAACCGAAACCTCGATCTTCATCTTGAATACGTACGCCGTGCTTGCGATGAAGACGCAGACGTCGTCATGTTTCCCGAGCAGTCGCTAACGGGCTATTTCCTCAGCGACTTGGTCACCGAAGTGGCTGTCTCCCGAAATGACGACCGCTTAAACCCACTGCGCGAAGCCAGCATGGGCATTGACATTGTCGTCGGCTTCATAGAAGAAACCGCTGATCATAGGTTTGTCCCAGCTGCCGGATACCTGCACAAAGGAAATTGGAAGCACATCCACCACAAGATCTACCTCGTCACCTACGGTCTCTTTGACGAAGCCAGAGACTTAGCTGCCGGAAGCACGGTACGTGCCTTCACCACCCCCATTGGTCGTCAGGCAATGTTGATCTGCGAAGATCTTTGGCATCCAAGTACCGCGAGCATAGCTACATCCGATGGGGCCGATATCATCTACGGCCTATCCAGCAGCCCCGGTCGTGGTATCTCTGGTGGAACACCCGAGCTGGGCTCGGCGGAAACGTGGCACACCTTGAATAGAATGTATGCCCAATTGCACGTCTGTTTCGTGGCACATTGCAACCGGGTTGGCTATGAAGACGGGATAAATTTTTGGGGAGGATCGGAAGTAATTGGACCTGACGGCGAAAGCTTAATCCGCGCACCCGACTTCGAAGAAGCCCTCGTGGTGGCAACTCTCGACGACAGTATGCTCCGGAGGCAACGAACGCGTCTACCACTCCGTCGCGACGAAAATGTGGCGCTAAATGGTCGGGAGTTCACACGAATTTCTGCCGAGCGACACCGACTAGATGTCGAGTAAGCAACAACTGCGGACAAGAGCCATAAGAGGCCTGCAGCTTGATCCAGCCCTGGTAACACGTGTCCTCCAAGGCTTCGTCCGAGATGAAATCGGGAAGTTTGGCATTAATCGAGCAGTGGTGGCGTTATCAGGGGGCATCGACTCGGCACTTAGCTGTGCGTTAGCCGTTCGAGCACTTGGCAGCGACTCTGTGCTAGCGGTGCTAATGCCCTACCGAACCAGTAATCCCGCCAGTCGCAGTGATGCCGAGACCCTTGTTCGTCAGCTAAACATCGCATCGGTCCTCATCGATATTTCACCAGCTGTTGATGGAATCACTGATCAACTGCACGACAAGCCCTCGGACTTGCGACGAGGCAACGTGATGGCCCGGACTCGCATGACCGCCCTTTACGATCAATCAGAATCCTTTGGTGGACTTGTCGTAGGCACAAGCAACAAAACCGAACTGCTACTGGGTTACGGAACCCAGCATGGCGACATGGCGAGTGCCGTCAACCCAATCGGCGATCTCTATAAAACACAAGTACAAACACTCTCAGAAGCTCTCGATATACCCAAAGCAATCCTTGAAAAGACCCCTAGCGCCGACCTTTGGGAAGGCCAGTCAGATGAAGACGAACTCGGTTTTGACTACGAACTCGCGGACCAGGTGCTCTACCTGCTAATTGACGAACAGTTCACAGCTGACGACCTTGTTTCTGATGGGTACGACTCGGCAATCGTGAATAACGTGCTGCACCGTATTGAGGCATCTCAGTTCAAGCGTCGTTTACCAGTAATTGCCAAGCTATCCCACAGAACCATCGACCGTGACTTTCGTTACCCCAGAGACTGGGGAAGATAGCACCGAACCCTGAGAGTCGTGACCACATGCAGCTGACCTACCAAAATCGTGTCCGGTTATCAATCCGCAGAGAATTCGAACCGAAACCGTTCCGGATGCCCGCCGGTCCAGAAGCATCGTTATAATCTGATCTAAGCCACGCCATCGTTCTGGCGCCGTTGCACCACCTTTCACCCTATGATTCGTAGTGACCTCTCGGCATTGTTAGCTGAAGGACTCAGCGCCGCACAAGCCGCTGGCGACATCGCCAAGTCGCCATCGGTGACCTTTGCTGTCGAACGACGTGAGGATGATCTCGCCGACTACTCGAGTTCTGAACCGATGCGACTCGCGCGTGTACTCGGAGCAGCTCCCAAAGATATCGCTGACGCGATCGTGAAGCACATGCCCCATTCCCCTTCCGTACGCACCGCCGAAGTCGCAGGACCTGGGTTCATTAATCTTTGGCTCAAAGACGAGTGGGTCTTCAACCAACTCCCCGAAATTCATCAGGCAGGTCCTGCCTTCGGCCATACAGACATTGGTGACGGGCTTCAGGTTCAAGTCGAATTCGTAAGCGCAAACCCAACTGGCCCGCTTACCGCAGGGGCAGGGCGCGGAGGTGTCGTCGGCGACGCACTAACCAGAATATTGCGTGCGATCGGCTATGAGGTGACCGGCGAGTACTACGTGAATGATGCCGGCTACCAAGTGGAATTGCTCGGTTTGAGCGTATACCACCACTACGCAGCAGCTCTCGGTCACGAGGCGCCGTTCCCAACTGACGGCTACCTTGGGGACTACATTTCCCGATGGGCAGCTCAAATCGCGGACGAAGATAATGACCGATGGCTGAATGACGAAAAACCGACTAAACCGTCCGCATTTGAGGCACGAGCCGTCGGAATAGCTTTGAATGAAATCAAACGTGATCTCGAAGATCTAAACATCGAGATCAATAGTTGGTTTTCAGAAAAATCCATGCGAGACCGAGGCGATATTGAAAGCGTCCTTGACTCGCTCGAAAAAGGCGGCCATGTGACACGTCGTGACGGCGCTGTCTGGTTCGTTGGAGGCGACGGCGTCAACGACAGAGAAAATGTGCTCGTCAGATCCCGCGGAGATCCCACCTACTTTGCAGCTGATATCGCCTACCACCAAGACAAACTTGAACGACGAAATTTTGACCATGTGATAGATATCTGGGGCGCTGATCATCATGGACACGTACCTCGCGTCAAAGCAGCAATGGCTGCGCTTGGAGTAGACCGTGAGGCTTCCAAGCTCGAAATCCTCCTGACACAAATGGTAGGAATTCGAATAGATGGAGAACTTGGCCGACAAGGAAAACGAAGCGGAAAATTCGTCACATTACGACAGCTTTTGGATGAAGTTGGCCCTGCCGCAACTCGTTACTTCTTCCTGTCAAAAGCCATGGACAGCCAAATGGTATTTGACTTGGAATTAGCGAAGCGCGAAGACCCTGAAAACCCCATTTATTACATTCAAATGGCGCATGCACGTTGCGCCGGCATTGAAAGAACCGCAAAAAACATTCCGGCTCCTGAGAAATCGAGCAACAAAAACAGGCTCACAAAAGACGATGGGGAATTGTTACGGCTTCTTCTCGCATTTCCGGAAATCCTGGTTGACGCTGGAATGCATCGTGAACCCCATCGACTCACCCACTACCTGTTGAGCCTTGCCCGAACGTTTCATTCGTACTACAACAAACATCGAGTTGTCACCGAAGACGAATCGCTCACCCTTCAGCGTTTATCACTAATTGGAGCCGTTCGACAAACCTTTGCCAATGGTCTTGAACTTCTCGGAATTGACGCTCCAGAACGTATGTAACACGACATCGGACACTCAAAAACCTAGCGTCAACATCAATCATTCCAGGACTTCAAGGTTGGCTATTGGACTCAAAAGAGATCCACCCTCAACTTTCCGGAGTCGCGCAAGAGGCGTAAGAACACCAGATTGCGAACGACCTAATTGCGGCTGATCGCCAACAATATTCCCCTCCGTCCCAGCATCCGGACCCACGGAAACACGGACAGTAATACCGTCGCGTGCCGATTGTGAGATCCGGCCTGCAACTGCCTCCGAAAGCATTACCTCCGAATCGCCAGGCCGCCGGCTACCAGAAACTGCAGCAATCTCACCATCGGAAGAACGAAACATATCCTGTAAAACTCTCGGCATTCGAGCAATGCCCAGCCCCTCGGTCAACACTATAGGAACCGGTATCGTCTCAGGACTAAGAACCATCCCAGAAATCGCAGGCACCATACCTAAGCTAGACGCCAGATCTAATGAAACGGACGGCGCCACAATACCCGCACAATCAACTTCTAGAGCCCTCTTTACCCACTCGGTACGCAACGGTTCGGGTGTAACGAGAATCGATCCAGTATGAGAGTTGTCTCCGCTAGTATGCTGCTCACCTGCCTCTAAGAATCTAATGGGTCCATACGCCCGGCCTCCACCGCCAAGCGAAGCGGCAATCGCCACCCCCCGCCCTTCCACAACTATGCCTGCGCTTGAATCGACACTTACCACCGTACCTGCCAATCGGCAGTAGAGAGCCACTTCTCGAATTTCACGTGCAAACACGGCAACCGCACTATTGCTGACTTCACTGATAGCCCCTCGAAAAGGAGCTATCCACTGTCGAGTTGATCGGATTCTCTTTGGTTCTTCTGCTAAAACAGTTCCTTCGTCAACTGTCACACCCACCCCAACAACAACCATTCGCCTCGCTTCCTCGGGAGACACACTTAGCATCCGACAAAGATCAACAACCGATACACCGCTTCGCATACGACTTCGACACCACATCTGTCCGACTTCAACGGTATCGCCAACATCAATAAGGATTTTTCCCGGGAAGGGAAGGCTGTGCCTACGACGGAGGCTTCCACAAGCAACTATTCGAGATATTGCATCTTTCATCACGAAACCCGATCAATCGTATTCGGATTCATGCCGAGGCATACGCGTTTAAACTTCGATACCACTGCTCAATCCGAGCCTTGCGTTCATCAGAGTCTTCTGGCCATTCAAGTGGTCGCCCTCGCGCATCTATCACAAGCCCCACACTTCCAGACACAAGTTTGGAACGAACTCGTATTGGCCGTCCATAACCGAGCCCAACGTCAAACTTGCCACTCGGCCAGATACGAATTTCCGCGTCAACTCCTGCCTCCCACTGGATCACATCCATGGATCCAGCACCAACTTCTCGCTCAATCGCGGGAAACCCATCAGGCTGGACTTCCACGGCTACCGCCGTCTCGCCGACCGATGCTTGACCACGTACTGCCACGCACGAGCCAAGGTGGATCAACGAAGACTCGATAGAAACAGGGATTCCTGTTTCAAGCAAACAGCCACTCATCGCAAGAGCACTCGCAGAATCAAAAGCAAGCTGCGTAATCCCCCAAGTTTCAAGACTGTTGATCATTAACAGGGCCGCCTGTATTGGACGACCAATATATTTTGTGACTTCACCAGTAAGCACTGCGAGATCTACCGAACCATCCTTAATCAACCGACTCCCATCATCAGAGTTTGTCAGCGCACCACGAGCACCCACCGTCCAAACGGCGTGGCTGAGCATTAGCTCAGAAGTTGTAGAAGGAATCGCCGTTGGATGAGAGGTTTGGTTAATCACATAAGAGTGCATGGCCTGCGGCAACAAGCCATCAGGAATCCATCGCGCGACTCGATCAACAGGCGTGTGGAAGCCCAAATGAAATGGCCGATGGTCAGAATTCCCGGCAGCGAATTGCGCCAATTTAGTAATGCCTCCACGCGCAACAACGACGGTAACATCACTGTAGTCACAAGCGAGCACGGTCACATCAAGCCCCTGACTCTTAGCCAATTGATCAGTAGCCGCACCTAAACCAACAGCACGAGACCGATGAGGTGATGTCGCAAGTGACGTCGGAATCACATTACCTTTAAATATGTTTTGACAGAGGTGTTTTGCCTCTTCTTCAAGCGCCGTCGTAGGCGCGTGCAAATCCATAGGTTGATTAGGGGTTCCCCCAGAAATCCGGATAACGCGGGTTGGAAACACCAACTTGAGTCGGTTCAGGACTGCCGTCGGAACATCCCCACCATAGAGAAGCAAAATGCGTGGCACGTAATGAGACTCTCGACCCGCCAAACCCATAACCATTAAATCCGCCAAATACTCGATCCCATCACCTTCCGAGTCAGAAGTAAGCGAAGCAACGACTAAATCGGGTTTGTGAGAAGCAATAACGTCAATAGCCGCCGGCCCATCAACCCGTTCACGCAAATCTCGAACGGAAGTCGTGGCACGCCCAACCTCCTCAAATCCCGCCAACGCAACGTTGCTAGCTAATGCTTCCAAGTCTCGAGCAACAAGATTGCCCATAAGAAATGCCGTTGGACCACGAGCCAATGCTTCACCAGTCACAACTGAAATCGGCAGGCCATCACTAACCAACCCCTTATCAACTGTGGTTGTGTTAAAGGCATAGGAACCCGCATTGGTCACTGCATCGGAGACCGCAGCCTTGTAACCAATGGTCAGATCGAAGTCCGGTGCTTCCAGAGATGATGGAGCTGATCCCAGCGCGAAAAAACGATAGTCGTCGGAGGTGGGCACATAGATGCCAACACGAGTGTGCACCCCTACCTCAACCGCCACTGCCCGCTCTGAAACTTCCAATTTCATCAAAACCCTAGATACCGCCGCAGACCTATAGTATGAACGAGCATAAGCCCGTTAGTCATACAACTTGGTTCGAGCCATAATCACATACGATTCCCCGGTGAACATTTTCAATTAATGAAGTCGATCTCTTTCCAGTGGACACCAGACATCCAGTCGTGGGAAGCCGAAACAGTTGTTTCGACTATCGCCCAAATACAAGATGTATCCACTGTGCTCGGTCAAAGAGCTGGCTTCAGCGTAAGCCGATCGCAACTTCGACCATTCGGAACCTGGGTGATGCCTGGTGTGCCGCGGGGATCACCGTACTGGAGCACTCTCTGGTATGTAGAAAAAAGTCTTGACCCTGAAACAGGACAAATAGTCGCCCCCACACTCCTTAAAACCATTGAGCGTGAGCCTTGGCAGCAGGCATCACCGCACTATGACGTGGCAATTGTGGAGCAGGACCTCCGCGATGAACACGAGTACAACATCACCCCAAACACAGATCCACATGTACTCTCCAGCTACAAAAGCAACCTTGCCACAGCGATCTCCGTACACCGTATCCGTTCAATTAGTGACCCTGAAGACCGCCGAATAGCTCTGCGTCGGCTTGCGATAAACGGCTTCGGTCATGTTCTGGAATTGCCCTCTCGCAGTCGCCACGACCACATCGAAACGTCTTATGGACGTATTGCCTGTCAAAACTTGTGCAGCATGAGATTCGCCAGTGACAACGCCCAGTTACTCGAGCTAGGCCGGGAAGAACATGATTCCCGAATCATATTCTGCGACGCATGTACTCAAGACCTTTTAGATCACGTCGTCCGAACACACTTCAGTACAAATTAGCTCTTATTGGCTAGAAACTGGACTCGTTCTTATGTTGTTTGTTGAGGACAGCACGACCTACACCACCCCCCTTCACGAAAATCTCAAATTCCGATAAATCAGCAAAAACCTCTGTCGAAAGAAACCGTACAGCCCAATTCCGCGCCATAGGAGAAATCGTGTAGACCAACGCACCGGCGGTATAAGCTCGATACATCTCTACTGCAGTACCCATCGTGGCAACAGGAGCATACGCAACCGTCACGTCAGATGAAGCAGCGAGCTCAATCTCTTCAAAAAACGCTGCCCGCGACACCGCTTCGTCATATTCAGAAGAATCGGGATTCAACTCAACAGGGCAAATCACCTCAGCCTCAGGATGCACAGCCGCAATGACCTCACGTAAGGCATCACGATAGTCCTGAGCGTGCAACCCATCGTCCGTATACGAACCTTGGATAATCCCAGAAAGAAAAACGGTAAAAGAACGCAAGTTGCTTTCGTCACGAGTCATAGAAAACATCGGTGTTGAGATAGACCATCGTTGCTGCACGCATCGTAACGAAATATTTACTGTGCAAGTGGGCTCGCGCTTAGCCAAAACGGATCGTCACGAGACAATCGTCTCAATAGACCTTTGGAATCCACGAAAGCATGGGTCGTCGTTGCAGTGGCGAGCAATGAACCACTTCGTGTAATCCAGTAATCAAACCCAGCTGTAGCACGAGACAGCTGGGTTAACTCCAACCGAACATCGATCCGGTCACCTGCATAAACAGAACGTTTGAACACGCACGAGCACGATGTGAGCGGGATGAACACACCCCTCACAGTCAGCCCTTCATAGTTGTGACCAATGGCGGCAAGCCAACCTATACGAGCCTCTTCCAGCCACCGGAAGAAACTTGAGTGATGAGCGATCCCCTGTGCATCAGTGTCGGAATACCTCACACGTAACGACTCGACATGAGCACTGATGTCAGCCTCCGATCGGGGCAATAAACTTGTCGATCGCCTTTGATCCCTCCAAGACAGAAAGCTCAACCTCGAATTCCACGGTCTCACCTGGTTGAAGCGTGTGCATGGTGTTATCAGCCCGATTTTGCTCGCGTCCAAGCACGGTGCAATTGGCAGGCTCTATCCCAGTTACATATTCCCCGACCCCAGTCATCTTCCATTGGTTTAAATAGGGCAGTTGATCCTTTCGATACCCAATACCAAGACCTATGCCTTCACCGAACCCACGATTAATGAGCGCTACCCTCACGCGACCATCAGGCCCAGGCTCCACATCGTGAATCCACACCGCCTGCCGCCAACCTGGCGTCGGTGGCCCATAGGTTTGCCAATCAGCCTCAAGCGAGGCCGCATGGTCGTCGTACGGGCGACGCGATTGACTGCGGACATGTAGTTGAGAGCCCTCATCAAGAATTGGATATCCAGGATTCAAGTGATAGAGAACCATTGCGGGCTCCGGCCGAGCCCCAAGGTTGGTTACTTCATCGTGAATCAGCAGAGACGTAGCCCCAAGCGAAGTCGAAATACGTCGCTTTAGCTCGAAGTTCTCGCCAAATAAAGCTGCCTGTCGAACGCGACCTTGAACCCACATCTCATATTCATCACCATTCCACTCGCCATCCGCGTATACGTTTGATGCAGCCAGATTAGACAGGCGTCCATGAAGACCAAAGCTTTGATCGTCTTCGACCGCAGGATTTCCTACATTGTCAAGACCACCAGTTACCAAGAGTCCAAGAACTGCCGTCCTGATCCACCCCTGATCTTCCGGTTCATATCGAGCCCCATCTACTTCGCCAGTGGGAGTTCGATATCCAAGCGGAACATCGTTATACCACGCCCCTGTTATATCGAGCGCACGGCCCGGCACTACATTGAAACGAAGCCCAGCCCCAGTATCAACCTGCACGACAGGAAGCCCATCGCCAGAACCACCGTCAAGGCGATATGAGCGAACCCCGCCGATTTGTGATACGTCGCCAATGCGCCTCATCAAGTCAGCGCGTGTGTAATTCCTACCCCATAGAGTTGGCATATGGCCTCAGCAGCATCGACAGGTCCGTCCCATTGTAAATGGAGACGAATCACGGCTCGACTGTCGAACGAACCAAGCCTCTCTTCCATCCTACGGCGACAACCAGTATCGCAGCTACTCCTACGCCAGAAACTCCGACCCACCCCATACCGGCGCCCCCTACAAACAGTGGACCAGAAACAGCACTGCTAAGCGCCCCAACCACGGCAGTTACCGACTCGATCCGCCCTTGCAATCGTGCTCGAATACCAATCGGCATCCCCGTAGCCAATAAAGAAGATCCACCTACGTAGCACGCATTCCACCCATAACCTAAAACGAACATTCCCAAAAGAACAGCGCCCAAACCCGAATCCAAAGAAGCCAATATGCTCGCAAGAATCAGCATGATGGCCCCCATGAGTACAACAGGATACGCACCAAAACCGTCGACCATACGACCCGTGAGAGGAGACAGAGCAAACATGCCGGCCACATGACATGTCATTGCAATCGATATTGCCCCGGTGGAATGAAGCCCCTCGTGCATGTGCAGTGGAATCACCACCATTGTGAGCGTCATCGCCGCTTGACCTACCAACAACGCGAGCACACCGATTTGGATCGACCGCTGGGCAAGTAGTTTCGAAATTCGATGGGTCATCAAACCACCCTGCTCATCAGAAACCCCATCAGAAACCGAAATCTCCCGCGGATCCGGCCGGACAAATATCCACGTAATCACGGATGCCAGCACCAGCATGCCTGACGTTGCGAACCATGGCCCGGAAAATTCTGGAAGCCCCAAAGCAACTGCAGGACCTGCCGTAGCAAGAACCAGTATCGGTCCGCCAATCGCGCCGACCGTGGCCGCAAAAACCATCAAGCCAATCACTCGACCACGTTGTTCAACCGGAAATATCTCAGCAGCCGCGTACCGCGCCATATCACCGCTAGCCCTCGCCACACCCAACAAAAAGGCCCCTAACAGCAACAGCGCATACGATTCCGTCGCAACGGCCACACCGGCAATTAAGCCACCTAACGCTCCCACTGTATATCCAGCAACAAATGCAGAACGCCGACCTCGAGAATCCATTAAACGCGCCGTAGGTACCGGACCTATCGCCCGTCCCACCATTACAAGCGCAGCTGGAATTCCAGCCAATGCGGCATTTCCACTTAATGACGCACCAACGATCGTAAGGACCGTGAAACTTGCGAGATAGCCGGCAGCAATAACACCACGCGCAATGAATAAGGCACCCAAAATACGGTTACGCACTGTTGAGCTAGCCACGCTCTTTGCTTCACTGTTGGTCATTGACGTTCGATCGGGTTCCGCCACATCGGTAATATTTCGAAAACCACTGTCCAACAGCTACGCTACACCGTCCAGCCGGTAAGCGCGGAGGCTATATGAACATGCATGATGGCCGAGTAGTCCTTGTTACTGGAGGAGCCATTGGAATTGGAGCCGGAATTTGCCAAGCCTTTGCTGAATCAGGAGCCTCCGTAAGCGTGGCCGACATTGATGGCGAGGCCGCTCGCCAGCTCGCGGACAAACTGAAAAGCGATAGCCACCGGGCAGTTGCGGTGACTGGCGACGTAAGCGTCCTAAAGGACGCGAAACGGATGGTCAATGAATCCATCGAATCTCTTGGGGCGCTCGACGTTCTCGTCAATAACGCGGGCATTCAACCAACAGCCTCCTATATGAACGCCGAACAAATGGATGAAGAAACCTGGGATCGAATTATTGGCGTCAACCTCAAAGGCCAATTCCTGATGGCCAAGTTCTCAATCCCACATATCCGAGCTCGCGGCGGCGGAACCATCATCAACATCGCCAGCGTTCAGGGCCTACAGTCCCAGCCTCTAGTTCCGGCCTACGCGGCTAGCAAGGGCGGCAGCTTGTCCCTCACTCGCAACATGGCGCTTGATTTTTCAGACGACAACATCCGCGTCGTTGCCATAAATCCGGGCACTATTGATACACCCCTAGCCCGTGGAGCGGCCCGCGCCTTTGGCGATGAGGAAGAACTCCTCCAGTTGTGGGGCAGCGCCCACCCGCTAGGACGCATTGGCACACCCAAGGATATTGGGGCCACTGCCGTGTTCTTAGCCAGTGAGGGGGCATCGTTTATCACCGGGGAATCGGTGAACGTAGATGGCGGTTATATGGCTCTTGGCGCGTGGGCAGCGGGAACCGACTGAGACGAACCGCCAGCAAATCAACTAGCGCTATTCGTCTTCTGAAGCCGCATGGGCCGCAAGCTCGTTCCACGAACCAGCCATGTCTCGGACAGCACTGAAGGCTGGATAAAGCGCCTCCCACATCTGGTCAACCGCTCGCTTCGTTGCTTCGGCATCGTCACCGCCCACCGCCAGCAATAGCGCTTTGGCACCATCCTGCTGCGCACTCACAGCACGACTAAGAGATTCCTCCACCGCTGCGACTGCTGCCAGATGCAGTTCTGCTAGATCGGTTATGGATGGTGAATCATCCGTCCGTGCCGATCGTTCTGCACGTGTAGAACCACCATAGCGAGGCGAAAGCTTGGCCCCATCATCACGCCACCACGTGTGGGTCGGTTCAATGTGAGGAGTTACCGACAGATACATGGTCATTGGCTGGTCACCGACACAACGCACCAAATGCAGTTCGTCCCGCGCAGCAAAACACAATTGCCCCGGGCCCAGAATCTCGCGATGACCTTCAATCTCAAACTCGGCCTGACCTTCCAACACAAGAAAGATTTCCTCACCAAGATCATGACTATGAACAACGTTGGCCTCGCCAGGTTCCATCCTTAGAAATCGAGCACGAATGTCCGGCCGAATGATTAGGTTCTGAATGTCAGTACGCGAGTCAAAAACACGAAACATCAAAGTTCACTCCTCTTCGCAAAAAATACCCGGGCAATTTCCCGTACAAGCCTCAAATGATCTTTGAGTTCCTCCCAGGCGTATGCAGGGGACCTCCCGTCGTTACGGCAGCATGAAAGTGTTCAAGCTCTCGCTTAAATGGATTCTCGTGCCAGCAAAGTTCTCGACGCATAGGAGTGCCGTCAGCATCCGGATCTTGGACTATAACCGTAGTTGGAAGCCCTCGGCTGAATCCGGTCGGGAAGGAAATGGTCACGCGTTCCTCGCGTGCATATAGGGCAAAGGTCTCTTCAATCGCCCACAGGTCTGGGAGATCAACCCAGGTCATGAGCACACGCACGTCATCCGAATACTGCAGCGGCGTGGCGATCCCACCACCGTCGTTCCAAATCTCCGTCGCTATTGACACTCACACAGCACCACACTCACGATGAGAGGGGAATCCGTTCGGAGGTAAAGACAGTGACTCGAGTCGGATTGCTCGTGCCGTCGGTCAATACAGTCGTCGAACCAGAGTTCTGGAGCCTCGTGCCGACCACGGCAACAGTGCACGCCGCTCGAATGCGAAATTCGACATGCGGGGTTGAAGACTCACTTCGAATGCTCGCCCATGCCGAGCGGGCCGCCGACGAACTTGGGAGCGCGAATATTGACATTCTGGTGTTCGCGTGCACCGCGAGCAGCTTTGTTCAAGGGATCGACGGGGAACAACAACTACGCCGACAAATTGAGACCGCAGCCAATGCGCCCGCCGTAACAACCTCTGGTGCAGTAATAGAAAGCTTGCATGCGATCGGAGCCGAACATGTCTCGCTCTATACCCCATATCCAGACGAGCTCAACCACCACGAAACACAATTTCTGGAAGAGCATGGGGTTGAAACGGTCAGCGCTCACGGTCTTGGCATCGAGGAAGCCGTACAAATAGCTGCAGTGACCTCGCACACGTTGCTTGAGCTAATCGCAGCACATCCTCCCCCCCCGCAAGCCACGGCGATTTTCCTGTCATGCACAAACCTTGCGACCCTTAAGGTCATTCGAACTATTGAACACACGTATAACTTGCCTGTCGTCAGTAGCAACAGCGCCACATTTTTCGCTGTTGCCCGCCGCTTGAAATGGCCGTTACCTCCCCCGCTCGGTCACATTAGCCGGACCTATAGCTCCAAGGCTTTCGAATAGCACGCATGCCCCGTATAGACACAGCCACTCATGACCTCCGTCTGGCTGCCGACGTAGGCGGCACATTTACTGATGTAGTCGCGGTTGACAGCACCGGGCACGTGACTCGGCATAAAACACTTTCGACCCCGTCAGCCTTTGAGACAGGCGTCGTAGTCGGGCTCGAAGCCTGTATCAACGGACACTTCGACAGGATCTGCACCCTGCTGCATGCCAGTACCGTGGCCACAAACGCGATCCTCGAACGTCGTGGGCCCCGCACAGGCCTACTGACAACCGAAGGGTTCCGAGATGTTCTTGAAATTGGTCGCCTGCGTTATCCACGCCTGTACGATCTCCAATGGTCTCGCTCCGAGCCTCTCGTCGATCGGCAGCATCGATTAGGTGTGTCGGAACGAATCTCCAGCAACGGCGCCGTCGTCCAGCCCCTTGATCAGCGTCAACTTGAACACTCGATCGATGTATTAATCGCAAGCAAGATTGAAGCCGTAGCGATCTGCTTGATCAACGCGTACGTCAATGATCAACACGAAAAATCCATTGCTGCGATCGTTAGAAAAAAAATGCCTGACGTCGCCATTTCTGAGAGCGCAGATATCCTGCCGCTGATTGGCGAATACGACCGGACAAGCACGACCGTCATTAACGCGTTTCTGCAACCAGTCGTCGGTGCCTACCTCCGACGCCTTGATACTGCGCTTCGATCTCGCAACACAGACGCCGCGCTCTTAATGTTGCAATCGAGTGGCGGAGTCATTCCGGCCACCACCGCCGCCCAACGTCCCGCATTTGTCCTTGAGTCAGGACCAACGGCAGGCGTGATGAGCGCTGCCCAACTGGCCCGTGACCTTGACCTGCCCCACGTCCTTGCCTTCGATATGGGCGGGACCACCGCAAAAGCCGCGGTGATCAAGCACGGTGAACCTGCATTCACACCGGAACTGGAAGTCGGGGCTGGGATGAGTTCGAGTTCTCGGCTCACACGAGGAGCCGGCTATCTTCTACGAACACCTTCTATCGATCTGGTTGAAATCGGCGCCGGTGGTGGCAGCATCGCAACCGTAGATGAAGCTGGGGGCATCTCTGTAGGCCCTGCGAGCGCTGGCGCCGATCCTGGCCCAGCCTGTTACGGTCTCGGTGGCCGTAATGCGACGCTTACCGACGCGACTGTCGTCCTCGGCCATATCAACCCAGCCTCTCTACTCGGATCATCGATGACCCTCGATGCACGCGCAGCCGAGCGAGTCGTTGAGAAAAAAATTGCCAGACCGCTCGGGACGAGCCTCATCGAGGCCGCAGATGCGGTCCATCGCATAGCCGCTGCTGAGCTTGCCCGCGCTATGCGCGCTGTCACGAGTGAGCGAGGTATCGACCCTAAAATGTTTACGCTTATCGCGTTTGGCGGCGGCGGGCCAGGCATGGCCGCTGCTTTAGCCAATACGCTGAACGTCCAACGCGTAGTGATTCCCCCAGGCCCTGGCGTCTTTAGTGCCACCGGCCTTCTCGGTGCCGACCTACGGTGGATGTCCACTCAATCAACCCAGATCAACCTCACCTCGCCAGACGCCGTACGGTGTCTGGCTACAGAACTCAAAAAGCTACAGGCCCGATGTGCCTCCCTCGCCAAGACAGGCGGCTTCCACCAGCGTGACCTTAGCTTCGAGATGGTGGCTGACTGTCGTTATTTCGGGCAATCCTTCGAACTCGGGGTACCAATCCCTCCGGGTCGCATCACGAGACGGTCGGTGTCCGAAATCTGCACTTGTTTCGAGTCCCTTCACCTGGACATGTACGGACATCGAGATCCTGACGGACGAATTTTCGCCGCCGCACTCAGGGTGACAGCCGTACACCCGTCCAGTCCGGTTCGGATGACTGAAGCCCTGGCGACTTCACGGCACATTAAGCATCGAAAAGCGTGGTTCAACGGTACCTGGCAGCGCACACCTATTCTTCGTCGAGGCGACGTCCGTGTTGTCGACGGTCCAGCTATTGTTGAGGACTACGATGCCACGACAGTCGTCCCGCCAGGGTGGAAATGCTCACGACAAGACCTCGGCGGCCTAGTACTTGAGCACACGTCATGACAGGTCATGCCGAAGCCCCACGTTCCGTTGATCGGGAAATATTTCGCCACGCCGTGTCATCGTTAGTCGATGAAATGGCTGTAGCTCTTATTCGAACCGCACGTTCCACCAACTTAAAGAATTCCATGGATCTCTCTGCAGCCCTCTGTGATCCGCAAGGACGGTTAATCGCACAGGGCCTAACGCTCCCCCTGCACCTCGGATCCGTTCCTCACGCGATGCGAGCCTTTCTCGATCGCTTTGGTGAGGAACTCCAGCCTGGGGATGTGTATGTGCTTAACGATCCTTATGCAGGAGGAACCCACCTCCCAGACATGTATGTCACACAACCTGTTTTCCACGACCAACACCTCCTCGGGCATGTCCTTACCATCGCCCACCACGCGGACATTGGAGGTAAAACCGCTGGTGGAAACGGATGTGATGCCACAGAAATCTTCCAAGAAGGCTTGTGCCTTCCTCCTGTCCGTCTCATGGCTGGAGGGGATCACGTCACGCATGTGTGGCAACTAATCGAACGTAACGTACGAGTACCGGTTCAAGTTCTGGGCGATCTGCGCGCACAACTTGCCGCCGGTCATGTCGGTGCACAGAGTCTCCTCACGCTTACTGAGGACTTTGGCCCACACCAGTTCGCGTCCCTCAGTCAGGCTGTATTGGACTATGCCGAAGCACGAGCCCGAGCGGCTATTCGTGAGATTCCAGATGGCGTTTATGAATTCACCGATCACCTGGACGACGATGGGATCGATCCAGACCCAATCCCCCTTCAGGTAGCCCTAAGAATCCGAGGTGACCGACTGACGGTGGACTTCACCGGTTCCGGACGGCAGGTTCGTGGTGCAATCAACAACCCTCTCCCGTTCACCCAATCTGCCGCTTACGCATGCATACGCTGCGTCATGCCTCCCGACATTCCCAACAATGAGGGCTACTTCCGTCCAATCCATATCGTCGCTCCTCCAGGCTCCATCGTTAACCCAACCCGACCTGCAGCGGTCGCCGCACGGGGACTTACCGGATTTCGGATCGCGAACACCGTGATGGGCGCCTTGGCCCAAGCATTGCCCGACAAGGTGCCCGCGGCCGAAAGCGGCGGTGACACCGGAGTCAGCATCGCTGGATACGACGGGAACTCCCCCTTCGTACTTCTTGAATTTCTTTTTGCCTCGTGGGGAGGCCGTCCTTTCGCAGACGGCGTTGACGGTGCCTCAAGCATCGTCGTCAATTTCTCGAACAATCCCGCAGAAGTCATCGAGTCTGAGTTGCCCATCGCAATTGATCGCTACGAATTCGTCCCCGACAGTGGTGGGTCCGGACAGTTCCGAGGAGGCTTAGCAATTGAGCGACACTATCGACTGCTCGCCGATCAAGCCACGCTTCAATTGCGCTCTGACCGTCAAAAGACAGGACCCTATGGCCTCAACGGCGGCCTGCCAGGAGTGCCCTCTCGAAACACGTTAGTACGCAACGGGCGTCGAATAGATCTTGCTAGCAAGACCACAACCGTGATGCTTCGGGGAGACCGCTTTGAACACCAAACTGCAGGGGCCGGTGGTTGGGGTCCGCCCCACCGTCGATCGACGTCCGCCCGTCAACGTGATCTCGAAACCGGCAAAGTCACCAGCTAGAAGGTCAAGATGATGACCCCAGAACACCGAGGTATCAGGAAAGCACGAATCTTTCGAGTCATGGCTATCGCCTCCCTCACAGCAATAACCTTCGGCATATGTACAGGTGTCCTCACCGATGCAATCGACACCCCCTTCTTCCGAAGACTTTCGCCAACCCACGGAATCGACTACCCGATCTGGATTATTAACTCCTCCCTTGTCGGGATATTGACAGGGGCCAGCTACTACGCCCGACAGAACCATCACATACATAGCAACGTAATTGTCTCGGGCGGTTTTCTGGCGACGTTTGCTCTTTCATGCCCCCTGTGTAACGGCCTAATCGTTGGTATGTTCGGGTCCGCTATTGCAGCAACTATCGTCGACCCTGCCCGACCATTTGTCGGTGCTTTCGTCGCCATACTTATGTTCGTGCAGCTATGTCGACACCTCCATGGAATACATGTCAACTGTAAGAAGTGCGCTGGTCACCAAGCCGTGGAAAATCCAGACGGATCAATACCTATCAGGCCAACAACAGTATGAATCCATCTGCGGGAACAAGACATCAAGCATCTCAGCATCCCGCCTGGACAAACGAACGCCGTGAACAGCTCGCAGTTCGGTAGCACTTCGATATCCAAAAATGATTTCCGCCAGTCTGGACGTCTGGAGACGGACAACCTGAGGAAGGCCATGCCCACCAAGCATTAGGTAGCCCACACCATGTTCGGTCCGAACTGCAACCCGCTCAGGTCTAGACGGGTCAAGTAGGGCCGCCTGCTGGCCAACATACGAGTCCAGAGCCTTCAGTACTGCGTGTGGATCAGAGATACGAACCATCTGTGCTTGCCCTACCGGGCGTACAACGTTGACCGTGGTCTCATGATTCGCCAAGTAACGACCCACCGTTCCTTCAGGATGCAAGTGGAAGGTGATCCCAGCGACACGGCGCTTGACCGCTACATCGGCTATCGCCGAGACAAGCGAGGCCGCGGCCCTATAAGAATCCGCATGGGCATCAGCAACCGAAATCTCGCACACCCCCATCTCTTGCGTGGCTGAGTGAGCCACGGACTCACCGTCGCAGGTGCAATATCCGACCACACGACCCCGAGAGTCAGCGACAACCAATGACCACGTCTTAAGCCGCCCAAAGTAGGTGCCTTGCCGAGGCCCAGGCCATCGATCAGGGACGCGTACTCGTGAACCGTTCACCGAGGACGTCGCCCGGTTATACACCCGAGCCATAGCCGGCCAATCGCCCTCGTCAGCCAGTCGCACAGAGTGACTAGAGATGGCCAACTTAGCCACACCAGTAGCGATTGTGATGGTTATCTCAGGCATGACCGTCGCATAGCCCCACCGGTGATAAAGGTCAGGGACCCCCCCGTATAACGTTGACATCATCAGCCTCCGGGCCTCAGACCGACGCAATGCCGCCTCCAACATGAAACGCATATGACCTTGCTTTTGATGGGCATCAGCCGTGTGAACACCAACGACACCAAGGCTGGTGAGTTCCGCCCCATGAAGCCGATGAGCTACATCAACCGTCTGCATCCAACTCACAAGCTCATCGCCGACATGTACTTGCACCTCTTCCCAGGGTCGACCAAGCTCATGAGGCTCGAATCGAATAGTCCGGGCATGCACTGAACTAAATCGAGCCACCCGTCAAGGCAGCAAGATTCTTCACGGCACGTTGGATTCGCACCTGGCAACGATCGCGTCCGAGAACCTCCATCGTGGCAAAGAGCGGTGGGGTCGCCCGTCGTCCGGTCACAGCAACGCGAACAGGCATAAACAAGTCGCCCGCCTTCCAACCTAACTGGCCAGCAAGTTCACGCATCTGCTGCTCAAGTGTCGCGTCATCATAGGATTCCGCCTGAGCAATGAGTTCGCTGACACGTACCAAGGCCTGCGCAGTCTCCGACGGGTCGTGCTTCGTAAATTTGGCTTGCCGCATATCAGGATTGAGATCCTGGTCGAAGAAAAAGTCCATCAACTCTGCCGTCTTGTTGAGATGAGATAGGCGCTCCTGTTCGAGCGCAAGTGCCGCAGCAAAGTAGTCATGATCAGCCGGGCCGATCGTTAAACCATCTGCAGCCGCATATGGCAGCGCCCGCGCGGCAAGATCATCTATGTCCAAGCCACGTATCCACACGCCATTGAAGTGATCAAGGCGTTGCGTATCAAATACAGCATCGGCTCGATTCACCCGTTGGAGCGAGAATTCTTGAACCAGTTCGTCCAAGCTAAAAATCTCGCGCTCATCGCCGGGTGCCCACCCGAGAAAGATCAGGAAATTGCAGAGGACTTCTGGCAGATAACCCTGTGCCCGGTAATCACCCAGCCATTGAGCCCCATCACGTTTGGAAAATTTCTGACGCCGCTCGTTCACGACTAACGGAAGATGGCCAAAGCGGGGTGGCGCCCAATCCAACGCCTCGTACAGCAATACCTGCCGAAACGTATTCGACACGTGGTCTTTCCCTCGGATGACATGACTGATCTGCATATGGTGATCATCAACAACCACCGCCATGTTGTAGAGCGCTGATCCATCGCCACGGGCAATCACAAAATCATCAATGTCGTCTGGCCCAACGGTGATCGAACCAAGCACCAAATCATCAAAGGTGACCGCGTCGGGCTCGGACCGATACCGAACAGCCGGAACGACGCCCGCCGCCTTTCGCTCATCGATCTGAGCGTTAGTAAGCCTTCGACCGAGACCGGAGTAGCGCTGCGGTTCCCCTCGCTCACGTTGGCCCTCGCGCTCTGCAGCCCGTTCTTCAGCAGTGGTGTAATCGCGGTAAGCATGGCCATCGGCCATCAAGGCCGCGACAGCCTCGTGATGAATCTCGTGACGTTCACTCTGTCGATACGGTCCATACGGACCGCCCACGTCTGGCCCCTCATCCCACTGCAGGCCAAGCCAACGGAGGCCATCATAAATCCCCGCCTCTTTTTCCATGTCACTGCGTTCCGCATCCGTGTCCTCAATACGCAGGACGAAGCTCCCGCCGGAGCGACGAGCAATCAAAAAGTTAAACAGTGCAGTACGAGCGCTTCCAACATGCAAATCGCCGGTTGGGCTCGGCGCCATACGGACTCGGAACGGTTGGCTCATAGCACGCAGTATGTCATTGAGTCACAAGCTGGCACATCACTGGAGGGACCCTTCTCGACAAAAACTCACGAACGATCCGACGTCACTGCTCCTCGTCTGATACGCCTTAGATGTTTGTTCGTTATGCGTCATACAGCGCAAGGATCGTGTCCATAGCAGCAGAAAGTTCAGTAATCCACGCATCAGAACTCACTCGCGATGGCGACACCTCAGGCGTTACCCAGCCCGTATAACCAACATTTTTCAGCGATTGCATTGTCTGTGCCCAGTCCACGTCCCCATGCAGCAATTGGGTGAAGCCAAGCCACCCCCCCGGTCGAACGTTGAAATCTTTCACGTGAACGCGAGCAATGCGCTCAGATCCAAGGGCCTGGATCCAATGGTGGGGAAAGCCGAATTGCATCACATTACCGACATCGAAATACACACGTACGAACGGACTACGGAAGCCGTCAACGAATTCAATCATGTCCCGGGGACTCAGAATCAACGCGTTCCAGACGTTCTCAACTGCAAGTGTGACACCCGCCGCCTCCGCCTGCGGAAGAAGCGTTTCAGTTGCCGAACGAGCAGCGTCCCAGACGCTCGAAAATGATGCGTCAGCAGTCACCGACCCAGGGATATAGAGCAAGGTATCCACATCAAGATCTGCCGCGAGATCAATTGATTTCCGAACCAACTCCTGTCCCACACGCCGCGCTTCAGAATCCAAAGCTGACGGCGAATGCTGCCAGGGCACCCCGGCATTCATACAAAGAATCGGCATGCCGTCATCCGCAAGTTGTTTTAGTTCTGCCCGCTCAGCCGGTGCCGCCTGCAATGAGTATCGACCTTCGGCCGGAAGGGTTAATTCAATGCCTTCGAAGCCTCCAGCATGAGCAAGGCGAAACCGCTCGTGCATCGACACATCGGTGCCGAGGCACCCATCCCGCAGTCCTTTATATAGCCGCGCCTCTTCCGGCATATCTGACCTCATCTTGGTTGCATGGGTTCACGAGCCAATAGGATGACTAGTGATCAGAATGACAGCAACTTCGAACACCATCCTACGCATCTGGGTACGAAGGCACGTCCACAAACATCTGCGTCTTAGCCGATAGGTACGCTGCTTCGGTACTGGCCACACCTGCCCATCCATCTTTGCCGGTAGCACATGGCTCACGACCCTCAAAAACAGCTACAGCAAAATCACGGAGCAAGGCCTCGTTCATACTTGCAGCAAACGAGACCTCCGTGTGAGGCCTCGTTACATCTGAAGAAGTAATCTGGATCGCATGATCAGTAATATCAAATTCCAGAACCCCATGGTCACACATGATCCGACCTGTCACATCACCCCATTTCCGCCAGGTTGTCGGACGATTCCAACTTGGATCACACGTCCCTATAGCACCTGACGCAAACACCTCAATTAGGAGACCCGTATCTTCCACCGGAATGTCTCGCATCAAGGTGTCGGCCTCACAATAGACCTGTTGCACTTCCGATCCGCTGAACCAACGCATTAAATCCGTGGCATGCACGATGTGATCACGAATTGCCCCACCGCCAGATTTCGCTGGGTCGATAAACCACCCGCGAGGTCTAGCCCCAAGCACATTTGTCATCGACATCGAGTGAACTTTTCCCAACTCGCCTCGAGCCAGACGCGCCCGTACATCCCAGACTTGAGGCGCATGGCGCACGGGATAGGCGGTCGCAAGTGTCACACCAGATTCGGCACATTTTTGAACCATAGCGGTCGCATCGCTCAGACTCGTCGCCAGCGGCTTTTCACACAGCACATGCTTCCCAGCATCAGCCGCCAGCATGACTAAATCGTGATGCATGACGTTAGCCGAGCAAATAGAAACCGCGTCGACGTCATCACACGAAATTAACTCCTCATGATTAGAAAACACACGGACGGAATCCCTAACACCAAACTCGTCCAACATGGCCTCAGCACGAACGCGTTGCTCGTGGTTGGGCTCGGAGATAGCAACAAGTTCAAGGTCAGGAATCGAAAGCATCGCCCGGAGATAGCTATATTGATGGCCGTGATCGAAGCTGATCGCTGCAATACGCACGGGTTTAATCACACCGATGCAGCTCGCTCAGCATGCAGCGCGGCCGTGAGCGCCCTATAGCCGGACTCCGCATGACCAATCGTATCGACGTGTTGTCCTGAACGACCAAATGGCTCGGCCTGCCACAGATCCTTCACGAAGACAGCATACGGATCGCTCAATGTGGCGGGGATCGGTCTGATCCCATCGTCATCGATAACCCGATTAGTCGATCGGCGAGAATCGTATTCTCGAATTTGATCACGTCCCATGACTTCGTAGATTCGAACATCCGCACCTCGGAAACAACTCGTCACCGCCTCCATGTAGGCAATCGCGCCATCCTTGAACCGCCCAACCGCATATATCCCGTCAAAGCTCGCCTCATCAGGCTGTCGTCGGGCCGACAAACGGTCAAGCGGACCCCCAAGCATCACCAGCGCAAGCACCGACCTAAACATCGTCACTGCAAAGCTTGGAGCCGAATCAATCACTACGACCTTCGCCATCGTGCGCCGACCTATTTGCCCCACATCCTCAGCCATCAGAGCAACAGGCCCGGTCGTCAAGCTAGGACACGCTAAAACAATTGAGGGATGTGTCCCTTCCGGGAAGGGGGCTCCGGAAACAATCGAGGCTCCAGAGGCAATCATTTGGTCACGAGCAGCAGCCGGAACCTCATGGGGATCATAAAGATCCACAAGTACCCGAGCATCGAGAAAAACGTTGCCGTCCCATGTGTCCACAGCCCGGCGCCCCACCACATCCTCGTAGGCAGCCCGCCGGCGCTCGTATTGTCCACCCTCTGCGATGAGAACACGGTCGATCACTACGGCAACAACCCACGTTGATCAGCCAGCAACACAGCCGACATTAGACCAACGTTTTCGTGCTGCCCTTCAATAACCTGTTTTCGTAATTCTTCAATTGGGACACGTACCACCTCAAGAATTTCCATATCGTCCAGCCCCATTGAACCGACCGAGATCTCTGTCCCGAAAAACATGTGCATACGAAAACCGCTGAGCGACGGAACTGGAACGAACGAGCCAAGGGACAAAACATTTTGAACCTTAAGGCCGGTTTCCTCCTCAAACTCGCGCCTAGCACAGGCCTCGGGATTCTCATCCATTTCCAAATGCCCGGCTGGCAATTCCACCATGACATCGCCGACCGGATGTCGATACTGCCGAACGCATATCGCCCGGTGCTCTTCGTCAAGCGCTAAGAGCAACACAGCGCCGCGACTCACATCCAGATACGTATAGTCAAACTCACGCCCATCGGCCCGAGCACGAAGTCGATCGACCACGACCGGGAACCGTCCTCTCCACACTACGCGCGACGCGACTGCATCCCAGATCAGATCCATCTCACCTTCCTAACACGTAATCGACGGTAACGCCCACGACACAGGCGCAATATAGGGTTTGAGAATTCCGGGAAGTTCGGTGATCGATGAAATTACAGGGACCGGTACATCCTCGGACCTAGATGAAGCCAGCCAGACCGCATCAATGCCTGCACTCAAGGCACCCTGCACATCTGCCTCCAATGAGTCGCCAACATGGACCGTCCGACTTCGATCAGCTCCAGATATTTCCACTGCAGCATCAAAAAACCGACCGTCTGGCTTTTCGAATCCAACATCTGCACTCACGGCTTGACCGGCGAAGAAACGGTCGAGAGCAAGTTCATCAAGAAGTCGTCCTAGCCAACCCTCCCAATTCGAAGCCGCAATCACTCGTAAACCCATTCGGTTCAGACATCGTAAGGCCTCAATAGCCCCGGGCATTGGCGCATACGCCGCATATGAAGTAAACCGCTCGTAAAGTGCGTGACTGAACCCTTCCACATCATCCACGCCCATGAATGTCCCCACTCGAACATACGTCTGGTGCCAATACCGACTCGAGGCCTGGGTCGTCAAACTATGCCCCACAGATCTCGTCGTACGAACATGTGACGCCCAAATCGATCGCAGTCCATTGTCAAAGTCGTTCGGCGCACGTTCCACACCAAATTCCAAACTGATTGCCCGCACAGTGGTGGCAAACGATGGCTCAAGATGCACCAATGTTTCTCCAACATCGAGAAAGACGGTTTCGTACGGTCCCTGAAGAATTCCTTTGGACTCGATCACTTCAAGTCCTTCTAGACACGTGTAATCCGTCCATACGACACAATTTGATCACCGATTAACCGTAACCACTGGTGTCGAATGTTAGGGTACCCGCGTCCTCCAGCGACCAGACTCTGGGGTATCGTCTAGTGGTAGGACGCACGGCTCTGGACCGTGAAGCGGTGGTTCGAACCCATCTACCCCAGCCTACAGAGGCATCTACGTTTTCGTAGAAGCGCCGGCTGAAGTCGTTGCTTAATGTCTTTAGCATTCAAGCAATCCCACAAGACTACTCATATCTTTCGCTAATTAGAGGTCGGCCAGTGGCCATTTTCAAGGAACGTGACTTCCTCCGGGGTTAGTTCGATATCTGAAGCCTGTAGGACAGATTCAACTTCATTCACGCTTGCACATCCGACAAGGGCTATTGACGCAAATGGCTGACAAATTGCATAGGCTCCTGCTATCTGCACGGCCGTGAGCCACTTGGATTTTCCCAGTTCTAGAGCCCTGCAGCGTCGCTCATAGTTGGTGTCATTGACATATACACGCACCACATCCTCATCTGCATCTTTCCCTTCACCTCTGCCCGCAAAATACCCTCTTCCGAGCGAAGACCAGGCAAAATTCACAGTCCCAGTTTCTTGATACCACTGTTTGTCCTTATCGCTGATCAATTCAACCCCTGACCACATATGTTCGTTTGCCGTCGCTAACCCAAAATAATTACTGGTCGCGGCAAACCCGTCGATTCCCATGAGACGCGAGTATTCGTAGGCCTCCTGCACTCGACCTACGGACCAATTGGACCCGCCGAATGCGCCGATGCGACCAGCTTTCCTGTGTTCATCAAGCCATTCCACGATGTCGCCTACCGGCACACTTGGATCGTCTCGATGCAACAAGTACAGCTCAATGTGATCGGTCTGCAACGCTTTGAGGCTTCCTTCCAAGTCCGTCCGAAGAGCCTCAGCCGTAACCCTGGATCCAACAGCGTCATGATGACAGCCCTTGGTAAGGAGCATTGTTCGTTGGCGATTCCCATTTCTAGCCAACCATTCGCCCAGCATCTCTTCAGATCGACCACGACCGTAACCCCGTGCCGTATCAACCATCGTGCCTCCACCATCAACCCAACTATCCATAAGAGAATCAACAGCGGGTTGGGAGAGTGAGGGTAGAACCATCGATCCCAGAGTCAGCTTTGAGACAGGTCTAGGCACACCTGGGACCCGTTGGTATTTCATGGGATGACCCACATCCATGAGCTATACGAACAGTCAATCACGAACTAAACCCTAAATCTACGAAGGCGTAACGAATTCGCGACCACCAAGAACGAACTTATTGCCATCGCGGCAGCCGCCATCATGGGATGAACACGTAAACCCCACACTGGAAAAAGCACTCCGGCCGCCACCGGGATTAACAATATGTTGTATACGATCGCCCAAAACAGGTTTTGCCGAATCGTACGCATAGTGGCCCGGCCTAGCTGGATCCCCGCAACGGCGCTACCGAGATCATTTCGAACAATCGTGATATCACCGGCCTCAATTGCAATATCCGTACCTTCGCCCATGGCCAACCCAAGATCAGCCTGAGCGAGGGCCGGGGCATCATTAATACCATCACCAACCATTGCGACCCGATGGCCCCGCTCCTGCAAACGTTCAACAATTGCCGACTTATCCTCAGGCTGGCTCTCAAAATAGACCTCGCCGAGGCCAATCGCAGCTGCAACATTCTGCGCCGTCGCACGTCTATCCCCGGTCAGCATTACAGAACGTATTCCAAGGTCATGGGCCCGGGCAATGGCGTCCGTCGCTTCGGGCCGGACAGTGTCCGCCAACAACAGGATGCCTGCCATGACCTTGTCTACGCTCAAATACACGACCACATGTCCTTCATCCGCCAGTTGCTCATCAAAGTGGCGAGCGGTTTCGAACCGAGCGCCCTCACGAACCACGAAGGCTTTGGACCCCAATACCGCCCGGCGACCACCCACTTCAGCGCGCACGCCAGCACCCGCGACCGTTTCAAACGAGGACGGATCGACCACATTAATCCCTCGTTTCCGAGCTCCTGCTGTAATGGCCCGACCCACCGGATGTTCGGAATTTTTCTCCACCGAGGCTGCGATTCGCAATATTTCCTCGTTGGAAAATGAACCTGTTGGCACAATCTCAATCAAGTCCATCACGCCGTAAGTCAACGTACCTGTCTTATCAAACACAAGAGTGTCAATCGATCCAGCCGTCTCGAAAACATCCGATCCTCGAATTAGGACACCGAGTTCAGCGCCTCGACCGGTACCAACCGCAACCGCCGTAGGCGTTGCCAAGCCCAATGCACATGGACAGGCAATAACGAGGACGGATAGCGCGCTGAAAATGGCGTGAGTAGCCGAAGGTTCCGGCCCCACCATCCACCAGACGCCAAGCGTAATAAGCGCAATCGCTAGCACCGCTGGGACAAACCACGATGCCATGCGATCCACCTGGCGTTGAATCGGCGCCTTTGAGCTCTGGACTCGCTCAACCGTTGCAATGATTTGAGCCAGCACTGATGCAGCGCCAATACTCGTCACGCGAACCCGTAAACTTCCTGTCATATTGATCGTCGCACCAATCACTGAGGCACCAATTGTTTTGCGCACTGGGAGGCTCTCCCCCGTCACCATCGACTCGTCAACCTCAGACACGCCGGCAACCACGTCACCATCAACCGGAACTTTATCTCCCGGGCCGATAACGACTATGTCATCCTGTCGAACATCATCGATAGGTATCGCCAGAATCTCTCCGTCCCGTTCGATTCTGGCCACACTCGGTTGCAGTCCGATCAACTGTCGGAGCGCCATTGATGTTTGAGTCTTGGCCCTAGTCTCGAGGTATCGGCCGACAAGGGTCAGGCCAATAATCATCGCTGCAGTATCGTAGTAATACGAAATCTCGCCAGTCGCGTTAACAAGTAGGCTTGGCCACACCGTAAGTAGCACGCTGTAACCAAACGCTGCGCTGGATCCAAGGGCGATTAGCGTGTTCATATCAGCCGTGAGCCGCCGACCTCTTTCCCACGCTCCACGATAGAAACGCCGACCAGGCCCAAATTGGATCGGACTGACCAAAACAACCAAAAACCACGGGTTCTTGACGACTTCAGACACCATTGGTAGCCATCCCATCGATCCCAACATGACCGTGATGCCAACCGCGAGCGATACGCCCGCTTCCAGGCCCAGGCGATGCTGTTCACGCTGACGGGCACGTTCAAGGTTATCGGTGTCAACACGTGCATCGTGCGCCGAAGTTCGCTCCCGAACGTCATATCCGACTCCTCGAACCGCAGCCTGAAGCAACGCCCAATCGGCGAGTGTCGCAATATGTCGAACGTGAGCTTGCTCTGTAACGAGGTTGGCGGAGACACCCAAGACACCAGGTACATGGCCAAGTGCTTGCTCAATCTGATGAACACAACCAGCACAGTGCATGCCGACAACCTCGATAGTCGTCTCAGAGACGGGCACCTCATACCCAGCCTTCTCTATGCGCGTCACAATTGCCTCAGCCCCAACATGGCCTTCGGCCCTCAGCGTCACCTTTTCCTGGACTAGGTTCACCGATGACTCAACCACCCCGTCGACATCGGCCAGCAAGCGCTCAACCGTAGAAACACAGGAGGCACAATGCATGCCATGCACCGGGATGCTCAGTTCGTGCACCACAAGCATTTCTGGTTTAGGCAAGGGGCTTAACTCCGCGCTGTCGGGGTTTATTCACCCTCATTTGGCTGGACACCTGTCACTGTCACTGTCACAAGTTACACCCATTATTAGTCTTTCTCGGCCACATAAAGCTATCCTGCCGCCACCTCGGCCAACGCAGGATTTCGACCATGGAATATCGGCAACTAGGCCGCACTGGGTTGCAGGTTTCACTTACCAGTCTTGGATCCGGTGGGCCCAGCTTACTGGGCCAAACCCACGGCACCACACCAGCTGCCGCCCGCAACCTCATCACCCGTGCGTTTGATCACGGAATTAACTTCTTTGACACGGCCGCAGGCTACGATGAAAGCGAGACATTGCTTGGACATGCGTTAGCCAACATCCCTCGCCACAACTTTATCCTCGCCACTAAGTATTCACCAGTTGATGAGTCGGGAGAGGTGGTCAAAGCAGAGGAAGTCCAACGATCGATCAACCGAAGTCTTGATCGCCTCGGCCTGGATCACGTGGACGTAATGCAAGTCCATGGCCTCGAGGCACAACACTACCAGCAGGTCCTCGATATCCACCTGCCAGTGCTTCAGGACGCAAAAGCGGCTGGGAAGATTCGCTATCTCGGCGTTACCGAACGGTTTGAGAACGATCCACTTCACGAAATGTTCTCGTTGATGGTCGCTGACGGACATTTCGACACGTTCATGGTTGGATACAACTTTCTGCACCAAACCGCCGAACGCCTGCTGCTTCAGTCCGCCGCCTCGGCAAACATCGGAATAATAGTGATGGTGGCGGTTCGAAGAACCATGGCCAATCCGCGTCGGCTCAACGAGACCATCGCTGACCTCAAAACAAAAGGATTGCTCGCGCACGACGCGGTGCCCTCAGAGAAACCACTGGATTGGCTGATCCATGAGGACGTGGATTCAATCCCAGAGGCTGCCTATCGATACGTACTAGAACCACCCGCGGTGTCAACTGTCCTGACCGGAACCTCGAATCCCGACCATCTGGACGCCAACGTTGCGGGGATGGCAAAAGGCCCTTTGCCCATATCCGACCGACAGCGCCTCCAAGCTTTGTTCGGCAACCTTGACCTAGGACTGGGGGACTAGCGACCTACGCGATAGCCCCAGTTGCCCGCATAATCGTTTCCTGCACAATCCGCTCATGCTCAAGCGAACGATCTGGTTCTTGTTCACCACGCAAGGTGCGAACGAACGCTTCTAAGCTCGCAACATATCTTGGCCGCGCCTCGATCGGGATTACTTGCTCTCCGGCGATAAAGCCGTCACGCTCTTCATCGAGACAAAGTCGCACCGTCTGAGCTGGTTCCATCGGCTCCATCACGGCCCATCCCCGAGTTCCATACACTTCATATCGTCTCGGACGTGGGGGAACCACAAGTCCAGAAATGGTCACGACCGCCATCGCCGATGGGTAGTCCAAAACTGCAACGCCACTGTCAACAAACCCACTGGCAGGAACAACCCGCTGCATAAATGGAGTGACATTAGACGGTCGGCCTAGCACCCAAACAATCTGGTCAAGCACGTGACCACACAGGTCGTAAAACACGCCTCCCGTGAATTCCGCCATTTGCTTGTGCGGTGCCGGATCAGCATATGTCGGCATGTGCGCGTGGATCGCAAAGATATCCCCAAGAATGCCATCGTGAGCCCAGCCAGCGATGCGCTCGTAACCATCATGATGGCGAAACATATACCCGAGTTGCACGTACCGTTGCTGCTGGGCCGCGGCTTCTATCACCTGTTCCCATCGGGGATAGTCGTGACCGGCAGGTTTATCCAGCAATAAGTGATGTCCAGCCGCGATAACGGCCTCGGCCTGGGCAAGGTTTTCGGTGTTGTCACCTTCAACCACCACCGCATCGATCTGGTCATCGCCAAGAACCGCGTCCGCAGATCCGAGCCAGCTGGCATTAGCCCAGGGCGAATCTCCTTGAGCCTCAAGTTCTTGACGACGCTCCGAGTCCTCTTCGACGATCCCCACAAGCTCAACGTCGGAATTGGCCAAGATAACCTCCAGCCAACCTCGAGCATGTGCATGCTTTGTTCCCCACTGCACAACACGAATCTTTCGAGAACTCATCTACAACCCCTCCCCTCAACAACTTTTTCAACAGACGACAATCGTGCCTGTTTCATCCCTGCCAACATCAAGCATCGATAAGCCTCTAGCCCGATCACACCAGGCTGGAGTAGTTAAAACGTCATATTGCTTGCTAACCGCGTTAATCGTCAGACGGAAGAACTGGAAGCGCTTCGTTCATCGCACCCGAACGAAAACCCTGAAGATCCAGCGTGACGTAGGTGAACCCCAAAGATTTAATGCCGTCAATAATCCGCTGCCGACGATCATCATCTTCCGTAAATCGATTCAACTCATCACCAGGAACCTCAACCCGGGCAATTTGCTCGTGATGCCGTACCCGAAAATCACGAAACCCTTCGGCACGCAGCAGCGATTCAGCAGCTTCGACTTGGCCAAGCTTTTCCACCGTTACCTCCGTGCCGTACGCAATACGTGACGAGAGACAGGCAACAGCTGGCTTATCCCAACTCTCCAAGCCCAGTTTTCGTGACAATGCACGTACATCAGCCTTTCGTAGACCCGCCTCAACAAGAGGTGCCCGGGCTCCCCGCTTCTGGCTCGCAGCCATCCCGGGTCGAAAATCCCCAAGATCGTCGACCACTGGACCGTAAAGCATGTGCCGAACGCCTCGATCGAATGCGAACTGACGTAATCGATCGAAGAGTTCCGCCTTACAGTGAAAGCATCTCGATTGATCGTTCGCCCGATATTCGGGATTATCGAGCTCGAAGGTCTCGATAAGTTCGTGCTGAATGCCAATTTGCTGCGCAAATCGGCTAGCGTCCTCTCGCTCTGACTTCGACAGACTGGCTGAAACAGCAGTTACAGCTGTCGCCTTCGGACCCAGCACATCAAATGCCATTTTTGCCAGAAACGTACTATCAACGCCTCCAGAAAACGCCACAACAGCATTACCGCACTCATGCAACCGGCTGTGTAAGTGTTCAAGCTTGGCCTCGAGGGAAGCATCGAGATCAATTTCAGGCTTGTAGTCACCAGGGGCCACGTTACGCACCTAACCTCTCATTGCCTGCAACAACCAGAGCTTCTTCGCTTACGATTCCTCCCCGCAGCCAGAAACATCGCATAACTGGCTTCTCAGGATTTAATAACGACACAATGATGAAGCGGCTGCATTCAGAGTATCCAGACTGCACCGCTTCTCGCACATCGGTCGGCGAGGGGTATGCATCACTTGCCGGATGGGAGTGGAAAAACGCTGAGATTTCCCACTCATTGACGTCCTCAATATCTCGCGTGGCATCAAGCATGTCCTTAGGCTCGATCGTGTAGTGGACCCGACTCTTGTCCGCGTTCCTGGCAGCGTACACTTTCTGCGCCTGGTCACCACGACCACCGACAATGCCACAGCATTCGAGCGGTGCTTCATCCCGAGCCTGGGCAACAATTTGGTCGTACTGAATACGTGTCAGGTGAAATGGCATAGCTAAACGAAAAGTTACTTCAGCTTCGTAATGGAACGAACACACACTATGAAAAGGGCATCCCTTCAGAAGACATTAAATTAAATAACTAAAAGTAAATTTTAAATACTGTACGCAGAACGGTCCTCGGCCTGATGCATGTCAGCAGCAAGCTCCGACAAAAGAATACCCTCCAAACCCTCTAACATCACAGAACGAATACGAAGCCAGACTCCACGCTGCGAACAACTTTCCACCAGTTCACAAGCCGTTAGGTCATCTAAACAATCAAGCAAACCCACCTGGCTTTCTAAAGGCATAACCACATCGGCCATCGTAATTTTCTCTGGAGCACGTCCCAACTCATGCCCCCCTTGAGGCCCCCGTGTACTTCGAACTAGACCTGCCTGGCGTAGAGCGCTGAGAACCTGATCGAGATACACAGCAGGGACAAACATCCGTCGCGCGACATCAGCAGCAGGAATAGGACCCTCGCCATAGTGCATAGCTAAGTCTGTCATCGCACGGACACCGTAGTCCGCCCGCATTGAAATTCGCATTCGAAGCTCTTCCGCTCCACTTATTGGGCCCTCAAGTCTGACATGAGAGCGCCAAACTCGACAGGCGATAGGCTCTAAGCGATGCCACCAAACCCCAATTTGTCTTGACGCTCGATTCAGACGATCCATACAATTTCTCCCTGAGAAGAATTATCTGATCCACGGCGTGCACGGCGGAGCACCACAATTAGTCGTAACTGGGTCGCTATGCTTGCCTAGCCAACGGATCGGACCTGACCCCGCGTAGTCGCCGTAGAGCCTTGCTCGCGGCGGTCGGTTGAAAAAGGACTTAATCCAAATGCCGAAAGACATCCTTCTGGACGTCGAGGCCCGATCAAAGTTGGTCAAGGGCATCGACATCGTGGCCAATGCTGTTAAGACGACTTTGGGCCCTAAGGGACGTAACGTCGCTCTAGGGAAGAAATACTCTGGCCCAACGGTGACCCATGATGGAGTAACTGTAGCCAAGGACATCGATCTCGAAGACCCCTTCGAAGATATGGGTGCTCAGCTAATCAAAGAAGCCGCGAGTAAAACCAACGATATCGCGGGTGACGGAACAACCACTGCCACCGTCTTGGCCCAAGCAATCCTAAAAGAAGGATTGAAAAACGTTGCCGCCGGTGCCAACCCGATGATCATCAAACGCGGGCTTGCCAAGGGTGTAGACGCGGTCGTGGAAGAAGTTCGCTCCAATGCAAAGCAAATTCGAAGTCAGGAAGAAATAGCTCAGATTGCCTCTATCTCTGCGAACGATACCCATATTGGCGAATTGATCGGCGAGGTGATGGATAAAGTTGGTAAGGATGGCGCGATCACTGTTGAGGAATCCAAAGGCCTTGAATTCGAGATTGAATACGTCGAGGGAATGAAGTTCGACCGTGGTTATATTTCGCCCTACTTCGTGACGAACCAAGATCGGATGGAAGCAGTCGTCGAAGATGCCTTGGTCCTCGTAACAGATAAGAAGCTATCGGCCGTAAGCGACATCCTCCCAACGCTGGAGAAGGTGACCCAGGCCGGCAAGAAGGACCTGGTTATTATTGCTGAAGACGTTGAAGGTGAAGGCCTTGCGACCCTGGTGGTTAACAAGCTCCGTGGCGTATTGAATGTCTTAGCAGTCAAAGCACCCGGCTATGGTGACCGACGAAAGGAAATGCTTCAGGACGTTGCCGTGGTAACTGGTGGAACTGTCATTTCTGAGGACATGGGTCGACGACTTGATGGCGTGATCCTTGAAGATCTTGGACGCGCTCGCCGGCTAGTAGCTGACAAGGACAACACCACTATCGTTGAAGGTGGTGGTAAAGAAGCTGCGGTGCAGGCACGGATCAACCAGCTTAAAGGCCAGGTTGACGAAGTAACCTCTGACTACGATCGTGAGAAGCTTCAGGAACGACTGGCCAAGCTGGCTGGTGGAGTTGCGGTTATCCGGGTCGGGGCCGCCACCGAGACTGAACTGAAAGAAAAGAAACATCGCGTAGAAGACGCGCTCTCAGCAACACGTGCCGCTATTGAAGAAGGCATTGTTCCTGGAGGCGGGGTCGCCCTGCTTAACGCCTCAAGTGTTCTTGACGGCGTTGAGTCTGAATGTACCGGCGATGAACTTGTAGGTGTCCGCGCCCTTCGGCGTGCGCTCGAAGCTCCGCTTCGATGGATCTCGGACAACTCTGGCGCCGACGGTTCCGTCGTAATCGAGGAAGTACGTCGCCAATCTAAAAGCAAGAAAAACACCAACTGGGGCTACAACGTTGTCAGTGAAGACTACTCTGACATGGTTAAGACCGGTGTTATTGATCCGGCTAAGGTGACACGTTCTGCACTAGAGAATGCAGCCTCCATCGCCGGAATGATTCTCACAACGGAAGCCCTTATTGCGGATGTTCCCGAGAAAGAAGAAGCGCCCGCGCCGGCAATGGACTACTAGTCCGTTACCAAAGCTCGGTAACAAACACCCCGCCGATAGAATCGGCGGGGTGTTTGCTTTTGACGATGCAAGGTTCATGTCAACTCGCACGTCAGTTACTCAAAGTAGGATCACGATGGATCTTCCAGTAAAACTTCTCCTATTAATTTCGGCCGGCGGCGGTGGAACTGTGACCCGTTACCTATTGACCACCGTCGTGCAGAAGTTCATGGCCGGCGGATTTCCATGGGGAACACTTGCTGTAAACGTGCTTGGAAGCTTCGCGTTTGGATTTATCTGGGCTACCGTCGGGGTTCATAACGGCCCTAGTAGTCAATTACGCCTTCTACTGCTCGTCGGCTTCATGGGTGGGTTTACCACCTTCTCCAGCTTTGCTTTCGAAACCATCAAGCTTTTCGATGAGTCAGGGTGGTGGCTCGCCGCAGGAAACATCCTTATGCAGAACTTATTTGGAATAGCTGCAGTGATCAGCGGAATAGCTTTAGGTCGGTTGTTGAACTCCCTAATCGAGGGCGTGGCCTAAGTTCGTCTGAGATTTCTGGAAACCGTGGCGATGAACCATCCTCAGCCAAGAACCGACGGGGTTAGCTTGTCAACAAAATGCCTGTGCCGTACATGATAAGCACACCCAAAACCAAACCCATCGCGTTCAAACCCGTAGTGAGCGACCCGTCCGGCTCGTCACCCATCATGCGTGCTATCTGCCACGTCACCTGAAAAATCGCACCGGCACCTAGGGCAAGAAAAAACGTTGCCCAAATCGGAGAGAAGGCAAATCCACCTAGCCAAGCACCCACAATCGCGGGGGCTCCTGCAATCAATCCCGCCAACAACAGGTGTGGCAACAACCGACGCACCGAAGCAGTGCCACGCGCGAGTGGTGCTGCAATAGCCAATCCTTCCGTCGTGTTGTGTACCGCAAATCCAACTACTAGAAACGTGCCCAAGGCTATCGCGCCGGTCGCATACGCAGCCCCAATCGCAAGGCCTTCACCAAAATTGTGTAGCCCGATGCCAACCGCGATGGCATAGGCCAGTAACAAGGAGGAAATATCACTCCTCGCCCCCTGATTCTCCCGCCACCGATCGACCACCGAGACGGCCAAGAAAGCCAAGAGAAATCCAGTGAACGCCAGACCAATCCCTTGAAACGCTCCGGCTACCGCCGTTGATAATTCGATAGCCTCGACAACCGTATCCACCCCAAGGAAAAGAAGTAGTCCCACAGTAACTGCAAGAAAAAAGTACAACCACCGACTCGAGAGCCGGCGCAGAAAAGGAAACCAAATCAACCCAATGAAAACCGGGATCACACCTACATAAAAACCAAGAATGGCAAAAGTCAGTAGAAAGGTAGAACCCGGTGTAGGAGAAAGCGAAGCAACAGGAGCCTCTGCCTCAAATATGACGCCGGAGGTGCTGATGAGCGTAATGGCGTGTGGCTCTCCGTCAACCCAGGGGTATGGGATTGACACAGTCGCCGTCCCGAGTCGATCGATTAGATTCGTGGGCTTAACCTCGAATTGCCACAAAGCTTCGTCAACCGTTACCTGCGCAATCTCCACAGGCTCTGGGCCACCATTTACAACATGGACATCAATGAATCCTTGCCTAAATGAGAGCCGTTCAATCGTAAGTTCCTCGACTGGAGGAAACGCGGCCTCAAAAACACCAACGGTTCCAAATCTAGAGAAAAAAAAGAGCGCAAGCGCCAGCAGTAAAAGCGGTAACACGCCCAATAATCCAAACCGTACATTAAGCTTGCTGCGGTCACTCTCCACGACCTCAGACGACCTATCAAAGCCCACCGTTAGGCCTCCACGGCCTTGAAAAAACCCATCCACCCGAGTTCCGCGAATTCACTCTGATGGGCATGGAACATGTACATACCCGGAGCCGGTAATGTGAACTCCAGAATATGGCGTTCGCCCTGACACAGCATGATGGTGTCCGTAAGTTCGTAGTGATCCATGGTGGTTCCGGTCCGATAGACACGAAACATATCGGCGTGGAGATGGAAAGAATTAATTAGGTCAAACTCGGTTAAGTTCGTTAAATAGATCCGCTGCAACTCCCCAACCCGAACCGGAATAGGATATTTCACGTGATGAAAGGCCACGGTGTTGACAGCATAGAACGTATTTTCGCCGTTGAACTCGGTTGAAAATCCGTTCATGACCATCACCATTTCACGAGCCGGTGGCCTGCCCTCTGGGGGATCGATAATGAACGTGCCGTACAGTCCTTTATGAATATGTCGCTTTAGCGGCACAGCGTGACAGTGATAAAGATGCAACCCCCATGGATGGACCTCAAACTCGTACGTGAATTCATTCCCCGGCTTCACAATTTCAAAGACACCATCCATGTTCGTTGGATGAATACCGTGAAAATGGATCGAGTGCGGGTGACTTCCAGCGTTGTTAAATCGAATTCGAACCACATCACCTGCGGTTGCGCGAATGGTGGGCCCAGGAACCTGCCCGTTATAGGTCCATGCTGGAAAAAATACGCCGGGCGCTATCTCTATGTCCTTGTCGACTGCAATAACCTCGTATTCCCGTAGCGTTCGGCCGTCAGCAAGCTTCGATTGACGACCATAGTCAAAGGACTCAAGAAAAACCATTGGGTCAAACGCCGTCGTATCAACCTCGCCAACTGTTCCGGCCGTCTCGTGCGAATGATCAAAATCATCAATATCTGTGTAACCAGGAACATCCAGCTTGAGGTCATTGGCCGAAGCCTTCGCTGAAGCCCCATCACGACCGCCCACAGCAACGACCGAGGCCGCGCCGGCTAACCCAGCAGCTCCCAAGGCAGAGCCTCGCAGCATCCCACGTCGGGATATACCCGAAGGTCGATTGGAACGCATGAGCCGTTGCCCAACACTTTTAACCAGCGGGCGAACAAGTGTTTGATACACAGCGTTAACAGAGGGTCGCTTAAAGGACGACTGCGGCTTCCCGTCGGCAATCACCTTTGACGCGGGTTCGGACTCTGATAGAGAAGACTTCCGGTTAGCTGGCATCTAACAAGGCCCCGAAAGTCAACATTGAGAGGATCTGCCTATCCAGAACATGTTTTAAGGAATCCAACTTGTGTTTTTACCCAGGTAAAAACATATGTTTACCAGTACAAACTATACCGCGTCCCCGGAGGTGGTCGACCAAACCCTAGAGTGCGAGCAGAAG
>MDTE01120455.1_pt1 | contig 39693 bp, 21 predicted proteins | sample 811231 | NCBI WGS metagenome assembly MDTE01 (sample SAMN05326651, study PRJNA326480) | marine metagenome | isolation source: seawater | place: Indian Ocean: Red Sea | collected 2010
CCCGAACCGATCGAACCCGAACCGATCGAACCCGAGCGGACCGATGCCGTCGGGTTCGGTGTCGGCCTGAGACCCATCTCAGCCGACGCGGCCGAATCCTCGCAATCCCCAGGCGAGACCGGGGACGAAGCCGATGTGGCTCACACGGGATTCGGCGCCGGGCTGGAACCCCTCGAACACTCGGCCACATCAGATGCCGATGCAACCACCGGCGGCGACAGCGATCAAGCGGCAGTGAAGGGAGAGTCCGACGGGGTCACGCGGACCGGACGGAAACGACGTCGCCGGCGGCGCGGCCGACGCAAAAAGAATCGTGACCAGGCAGCCGACAGCAACGGCGAGATCGCCGCAGCGGCGGCCGAGAAAACCGGTGAGTCGACCGATACCGGCACGAAGGACGCAGCGGGTTCCGACTCGAAGACTTCAGACTCCGGTCGCGGCAAGGGAGGCGCCAAGAAGACGGTCAAGAAGGAGATGCTGATCAACGCGCTGCAACCCGAGGAGAGCCGCATCGCGATCACCGAAAATGGTGTCCTTGAGGAACTCTACGTCGAACGCAACAGCCTCGAGAGCTGCGTGGCCAACATCTACAAGGGTCGAGTCGTCAACATCGAACCCTCGATCCAGGCCGCCTTTGTGGACTTCGGAATCGGCCGTAACGGCTTCCTCCACGTCAGTGATGTCGAGTACCAGTATTACAAGCACCTGTTGACCGAGAAGGAACAGGCGCAACGGAACGAGGGCAAACGACGCGGCGGAGCCGGCAATGACCGGGGACAACGCAACAAACCGCCGATCCAGGACATCTTCAAGAAGGGCAGCGAGGTGGTGGTCCAGGTCATCAAGGAGGGCATCGGGACCAAGGGCCCCACGCTCTCGACCTACGTCTCCATCCCCGGACGCTACCTCGTGCTCATGCCCGCCCTCGGACGGGTCGGCGTCAGCCGCAAGATCGAAGGGGACGACCTGAGACGAAAACTGCGGAAACTGATGAACGAACTCGAACCGCCGCCAGGAGTCGGCTTCATCGTCCGCACCGCCGGCAGCGATCGCACCAAGCGAGATCTCCAACGAGACATGAACTACCTGATCCGACTCTGGAAAGTCCTCGTCGGACGGATCACGTCCTCGCCCACGCCCTCGGCGATTTACGAGGACAGCGACATGGTCATCCGGACCATCCGCGACATTTACAACAGCGATATCGAGACGGTGTGGATCGACGACAAGGACGCCTACGAGCGCGCCCAGGAATTCATGAAGATCTGCATGCCGCGACAGACCAAGAGAGTCAAGCTGTACGAGGACAGCGAGCCCATCTTTGACAAGTGGCGGATCGAGTCCGAAATCGATGCGATACAGGACCGGACCGTGATGCTCAAAGGCGGTGGTTCGATCGTGATCGACCAGACCGAGGCCCTCGTCGCCATCGATGTCAACAGCGGGACCTTCCGCACCAAGGACGACGCCGAGACATCCGCCTACAAGCTCAACCTCAAGGCCGCCGAAGAGATCTGTCGGCAGATCCGACTCAGGGACCTTGGCGGCGTGATCGTCAATGACTTCATCGACATGCGTGAAGAAAAACACCGGCGCGGTGTCGAGAAGGCCCTCAAAGACGCCTTCAAAAGAGACCGTGCCAGGACCAAGGTCCTCCGCATCAGCCCGTTCGGGCTGGTCGAGATGACCCGCCAGAGGATCCGGCCGTCACTCAAAAGGAGCGTCTACGAAGACTGCGACTGCTGCGATGGAACCGGGCTGGTCAAGACGGCCGAAAGCGTGGCGATCGAGGTGATGAGACTGGTTGCCAGCAACGCCAGTCGCAACAACGTCAAGACGATCAAGCTCGAGGTGCACCAGCGGGTCGGGGAATACCTGAACAACTGCAAGCGCAAGAGTCTCAATGAAATTGAAACCAATTGCGGTGCCAGCGTCTCCATCTCCACTCTCAAGGACTGCTCACCCAATCACCTCAGGGCTACCTGCCGGGATGAACACGGCAAGGAGGTCCGGATTTCACAGCCCGGTGGCTCGAAATCAAAAAAATAACCCTCTACAATCGTCGATTCTCCACGTTTCTTCCCCCGCGACGCGACTCGGAATTCCGCCATGTTCGCAGTCATCACTGACGGAAGTCACCAGTACCGCGTTTCGGCCGGTGACGAACTGACCATCGACTATCGCAAGGGCTCTGAGCCCGGGCAGACGATCGAATTCGATCGCGTCCTGCTCGCCAACGGAGGCGGGGCCAGTGCCATCGGCCAACCCGTCATCGACGGCGCCACCGTGACGGCCGAGGTGGTCGAGACCGAGGTCAAGGGGCCGAAGCTCGAGATCCAGAAGATCCGCCGCCGGAAAAACTCCAGGCGGCACACCGGCCATCGACAAAAGTACACCCAGATCCGTGTCACAGAAATCTCCGTCCCCGGACTCGAGATTGTTGAGACGCCCGAGGATGAACCGGTGGCCGAACCGGAAGCAGCACCCGAGCCCGAGGCCGTCGAAGAAGAGCCCGCTGTGGATGACGTGGCCGACGAGACGCCCTCCGACGAGGCTGCTGAAGACGACGGCGACGACGGTGGAGCCGAGGAGGCGTCGGACGACGAAGAAGTCGCTGGCGATGCCGATGATTCGGACGACTCCGAAGAGCAGTCCGAGGAAACGACGGCAGAAGCGGATGAGGATGGAGACGACGAGTAGTCGGGCCGTGCGAGTCCACGCATGACCATCCCGCTTGATCTCGACAACATTCGCCGGCAATTCCCTGCCCTGGATCGCAGCCTCAACGGCCAGCCGGTCGTGTTTCTAGATGGTGCTGCCGGGAGCCAGGTCCCCAGCCGGGTGGCCGCCGAGGTCTCCCGCTACCTGCTGTCCACCAACGCCAACCACGGCGGTCCCTTTGCCAGCAGCGTCGAGAGCGACGCGGTGCTCGAGGCGGCCCACGGAGCTGCCGCCGACTTTCTCGGCGCCGCGGACCCGCACGAGGTCGCCTTCGGCGCCAACATGACCACGATCACCCTGGCGGTCTCACGGGCTCTGGCCCGGGACTGGAGGACCGGCGATCGGTTGCTGGTCTCGAAACTCGATCACGACGCCAACGTGACACCCTGGCTGCTCGCGGCCGAAGACGCCCGGGTGGAGGTGGACTTCATCGAGATCGACCCGCTGACCGGCACGCTCGACCTCGACAGCTTCCACCAGAAACTCGGGCCCCACACGCGACTCGTCGCCGTCGGCGCCGCCTCGAACCTGACCGGCTCGGTCAACCCGATCACCGAGATCACCTCGGCAGCACATGCTCACGACGCGCTCGTCTTTGTCGACGCCGTCCACTTCGCACCGCACCGGTTGATTGATGTCGAGGCCTGGGGATGCGACTTCCTGAGCTGCTCGGCCTACAAGTTCTTCGGACCCCATGTCGGACTGCTCTGGGGACGACGAGACCTGCTCGAATCGACCACTCCCTACAAGCTCAGGCCATGCACCGATGAACTCCCTGGCCGATGGATGACCGGAACGGCCAACCATGAAGGGATCGCCGGGGTGGCCGAGGCGATCGAGTACCTGGCTGATCTCGGCCGATCCATCGATCCCGACACGGGGTCACGCCGAGACGCTCTCGTCGCAGCCTACACCGCCATCGGCCACCACGAGCAACAGCTCTCAGTCGCCATGCTCGAGGGCCTCACCCAGCTGCCTGACTACACGCTGCACGGACTCGCCGCCCCTGATCGGCTCGAAGAACGGGTCGCCACCTTCTCGATCACTCACCAACACCTGTCCCCGGACCAGCTCGCACGCTCGTTGGCCGACGACGGCATTTTCGCCTGGCCGGGAAATCACTACGCCTTGCCGGCCACCGAGGCTCTCGGCCTCGAACCACACGGAACCCTGCGTCTGAGCCCCCTGCACTACAACACTCTCGAAGAGATCCACCGCACCCTCGGTCGCCTGCATCACTTGAGCGACTCGAGATAGGCCAGCAGGTCCCTGAGCCCCTCGAGAGTGACCTGGTGAACCAGCTTGTCGGGCATCAGGGACTTCTTTTGAGGTGTCCTGAATTCCACGTCGGTGTTGGCCAGGTTGGTCTGCTTGCCATCCGCACCCTCGATCGTCAGGCGATCCCGGTTCTCGTAGACAATCACCCCGTTGAGCACGCGACCGTCGGTCGTGACCAGGGTCCAGCTGGTGAACTGGGGTGCCACCTCGCGGCTCGGGTCAAGAATCGACTCGAGCAATTGCCTCCGATTGCGACTGCGGGCGATCAGCGACAGGTCTGGTCCGACCCGTCGGCCTCGGCCGTTGACCACGTGACACCGACCACACTGCGGGCCTGACGCATGGAAAAACAACCGGCGTCCTGCCGGCACACTCCCGCCCTGCTTCACCGCGTTTGCCAGAGCATCAATCCCCTTGGGACGGTTGCCGGCAAGAGCTTGGAGAGCATCGGGCACGGGTCGTCCTGCGAGCGTCAGCGACGTGGCCAGCTGATCAGCCCAGAGACGGTCGGCTCGGGTGGGATTCTCGGTCTTCGTGACTGATGCCACCAACTCCGTGAATGTGGCCTGGCTGCTCGTATCGGCCTTCAGGGTCGGCCTCAACGACCGGACCGCCTCAACGCGAATCGCCAACTCCCCTCCCCCGGCGAATCGGCGGAGTGCCCCGGCCACCGCCGGCACCTGAGTGTTGCGACCGAGCCCCGCGATCGCATCGGCTCTGACCGCAATCGGTTTCATCACATCGGCCGCGGTCTTCAAGAGTAACTCGGCGGCGAACGGGCGTTTCGACAACCCGAGCGTCCTGACCGTCTCGGCAACCAGCCGTGGCGTGTTCGAGGCCAGCAGAGCCTCAAACAGCGGCTGGTCGAGTGCCTTGTCCGACGGATCGACCATTTGCAACGCCAATGACCTCACCGAGGCCGGTCGATCACTGTCCTTGAGCAGCGGCACAGCGAGAGCCGCCGGAGGCGTGTTGTCGATCTTCTTGGGATCACCGCCGTCGAGCATATCGAGGGCGGCGAGAGTCGTGTGGAAGAGCTCGGCCGTGATATCCGAGTCAGAGAGCACAGCAGCCACGTGATCGCGCAAGCCTTTCTGCCCGGTCTCGGCAACCCACTGCACCACGAGCCGACGCGCCACCGGGTCGACCTGGCCACCCGCGAGCATCTGACGAGTGAGCACCGGATTGGGGAACTTCTTGAGAATCGCCAGAACCAGAAGCGTGCGAATCGTCTGCTGACGCCTGGCGTCGTTGGTGGCGACTGTCAGGCCATGACGCACTGCCTGCAGCAGTTGCGGCCCGGTCACATCATCTGCGGTGACTCGCCTGAGAGCGGCGCCCATCAAAAATGGATCACCAGGAGCCAGGAATGCTATCGCCTGCTCCACGTCGAGCAACCTCATCGCCGCGGCAGCCCAACGGGCACGATGCCCCGGTGTGGCGACCGGGAGGTCCACCGGATCGGGTGCCCACAACAATGCAGCCACGTCGTCGTCCTTGAGGAAGTTGCGTTTGGACGCGTCAAATGGGAATTGAGGCGTGCCGATCAACTCGATCGCAGCGATCTCCACTTCCGACGAGCCACCCGCCAGGCGCGCCCGTTCCTTGCCGGGCCTCAGGAACCCAAAGTCCTCGTCGGCCGGATCCACTCGTGCCATCGCCCACAACACCTCGACCCGTGACCGCAGTCCCAGGGCATGATCAGCCACCATCTGCCTCAGGCGGCCGCGGCCCATCGGGGTCCCCGCCAGGGCCCGTGCCGCAGAACGGCGCAGAGCCAACCGTGGCGACTCGACCAGCCGCGCCAGTTCACCCACGCCACGCTGCGCGGTGACACTCGCCACATCAACCACCTGCCGGTGGGGTTGGTCCTTTCGCGCCGGTCGACGGCTGATCCGCCACACCCGGCCACGACCGTGCACCTTGTAATCCCTCAGCACCCAGTCGGTGCAAAACAGGCTGCCATCAGGGCCCACAGCCAGGCCCACCGGCCGAAAATGGACTCCACCCTGGATCATCGGCTCGGCCACCGATTCGAACGACGCCCCCTTCTCAACGAGCCGGAAACGGTCGATCCGGTGATCCCCCCAGCTGGTCACCAGCAGGTTCCCGATGTACTCGGACGGCAATCCGTCCGATTCGTAGGCCACGATGCCTGACGGGGCTTCGCCGGTGCCCGCCATCATCGGCAGCGTCCCAGGAATCTCGCCGTTCCAGCTCGTGAACGGATGAAATCCCTTGCGACCGTTGCGGAACCGGTAGCCGTAGTCGCCCCCCTGGACAATGTGTATCAGGCGACAGGGAGGCAGGCTGTCGGGGTCGTTGTCGACGCTGAAGATTCGTCCAAATGTGTCGACGCAATTGGCGTGCGGATTCCAGAAGCCGGTGGCGAATCGGACCAGTTTCGTCCCGTCAAGCCGACAACGGAAGATGCTCCCCCCCTCGCCTCCCCCCGCCCACGTCACCTTGTCGCTGCCGATCAGCTTGTAGTCAGCCCCGAGATTTTCTCCGAGACCGATGTACATGAACCCCTGCGCGTCGAACGCGAAGCCAGCCAGGCCGTTGTGCGGGTAGTTGCCCGGTGTGTCGAGATGCAGGATCCTCCGACGGCGATCGGCCACCAGGTCGCCGTCGTCGTCCCAGAGAGCGACCACCTCCTTGCGCGTCGCCACCAGCACGGTGTCCGGCACTTGGGACTCAAACGACGTTCTCACCGCGATACTCATCGCGTGCACGAATCCGTCGGCAAAAACCTTGGGTCTCTCGGCCGCGCCGTCGCCATCGATGTCCTGCAGGACCAGCACACGATCGGAACCGTGCCGTGAATACCCCTCGGGAGGAAAATGCGTGTTGCTTTCAATCGCAAACACCCGCCCGGCGTGATCCACGTCCAGGCCGGTCGGAGTGACGATATCAGGGTCAGCCGCAAACAACTCGACCTGCAACCGTGAGTCGCGACTGACCGGCGGCGGGTCGTCGGCCGCCCGCGACGCCGGGACTCCAGCAGCCAGCAAAATGAGCCATACCAGCACCGTGATCCCGACTGCCGAAGACTCTTGCCGGCCACGCCGCCTGGATCGCATGTAGATTTCACCACGTCTCGCCACGATGCCACTCTCCGAAGACCGTGCTGGGCCGCGAATTGACTTTTCTCAACAGAGCACTACCGTAACCCGTTCGGGCCGGGCGGAGCAAACCGGCCGCCCGGTGCCGTGCGAGGAGCCCAGGAAGCCGGATGTCGACAGGCCGGGATACCGAAGAAGGTCGCCAACCGATCGGGCTCACGTCCGCCTCCCTGGCCGTGCTCACCAGCGTGCTCTGGGCCGGCACGCCGGTCGCCATCAAGTACTCCCAGGACGTGCTGCCGCCAATCGCTGTGGCCGCCGCCCGGTTTACTCTCGCGGCCGCCTTCATGGTTGCGTGGTGCCTGGTCCAGGGTGTGGGTGTCGGGCTAAGACCTGGTGAGCGTCGACCTGCGTTGATCTGCGGTCTCCTGCTGTTTGCCCAGATCTCGCTGTTTCACCTCGGGCTGGAACACTCGAGCCCTTCACACGGCTCCCTGCTGATCAACACCTTTGTCCTCTGGGTCGCAGCGATCGAACACTTTATCACCCGCTCCGATCGGCTCACACCGCAGCGACTGCTCGGACTCGCTCTGGCGGCCTCCGGTGTCATTCTGGTCCTGGCGGTCTCCGGCCAGGCCTCTCCACAGGAAGCAGCTGCAGCGTCGACCGGCACCCCGACCACTCTCGATCAGCCGTCCATGTACGGTGACCTGCTGCTGCTGGCCAGCGGGTTCCTACTGGCGGTCAAGGTGATCTATACCAAGCAGGCGGTACGCACAGTGCCACCGATCCGGTTGATCCTCTGGCACGACGTGATCGGCGTGGTGCTGTTTGCGACCACGGCTTTACTTCTCGAGCTCGACAAGCTCGACCTGGGACAATTCCAACTCCAGGCCGGACTGGGGTTGTTGTACCAGGGCCTGGTCGTGGCAGGATTTTGCTTCGCCGTGCAGAGCCAGTTGCTCAAGAAGCACCCGGCAGCCCGGCTGAGTGTCTTTGCGTTTTCGACACCCATCTTCGGCGTGCTGATCGCCTGGGCCTTTCGCGAGGCAGCCCCGTCACCCTGGTTGCTGGTGGCAGGGGCCGCGGTGGCCGGGGGCATCGCGCTGGTCAATTGGAGGTCTTCGCCGGCACGGTGACCGGAACGATCTTCGACTGAAACACCTCACGCGTCTTCTCGTGCTGAATCACTGCCACCACGTGCAGTCGCTTCAGTTCAAGTGGCTTGACCGGGAAGTTCATTCCCTGCAACCGCTCGAATCGCGACAGGTCATCGGCCAACTGCTTGCGGATGACGCCGATGTCGAGAGTTTCGCTTACGGAAAACCGGCCATTCCTGGGTGCCACGCCGTCGCCACCGTCGATCTGCCAACGTGCCACCATTTCCTGGACGCGCACACCATTGCTGGCACTGGGCATCGAAACGCTCGGTTCAACCAGCAGCAGTCTGAGCCGTGATTCCTCGTCGGCCAGTTGCTTGCCCGCCGCCTGACATGTCACCTCGACGGCCCCTTCAGCTGTTTGTGTCGCCGCAAGCGTGATGGTCCATTCACTGGGGATCGCCATTCGAGAGGACAGGGCCCGCGAGATCCCGCGATTGACCCTGGGGATGTCGGCCATCAATCCGTCGATCGACGGCAATCGCGCGCCATCGATAACCACTTCGGGAATTCGGCGGGCACTGTAGTACGCCAGACGATTGAGCGCCGCGTCATTCGCCAGCGGATCGCCACCTCCCTGGTTCCGCCGAGACGAGTCCATCGGGTGGTACCGAACCACGATCAGGTGATCGGCTCCGAGATGCCGAGCGAGGGCGGCGGTGGAGAGCTCGGCAGCCACCGCCGCATCAGCCCGCACACTCGTGAAAAGCTCGCACAAAACACTCCGCGTGGCATCAGCGGGAGGCTTGACGGTCTGGTCCTTCACCAGGCGATCAATCGCCCCGTCATAAGTCTGTTCCAGGAATGCCGGGAGCCCCTTGGTGTCGCCGTGCTTTTGCTTCCACAGCTTGGCCAATGTGTCTCCCGGACGGACCCCCTTGACACCCGACGCTTCCCAGTCGAATTCGAGGAGTCGCTCCAGGAGCGGCCAGGCAACGATTTCCCCGTAGAGGCCGATGGCCTCGTCGATCCGCTTCTCCTTCTCGGCCTGCTCGGCGAGTCCGAAAGTCACAAAGTGACTGAACGGATATTTCTCGTGCAGGCTCTTCAGCTTTGCCAGCGGCGTCTCCTTATCGGTCGTCGACTTCGAAGCCAGCTGTTTCAAGACGTCTTCGGCCTCGATGCGCAACAACGTCCCGCGGCACTGATCGAGCAATTCTTCCATGCGACGCTGGAACGGCGTCGCCCACTCCGCCTCACCCATTTTTTCTGACACTCCCTCGGCCAGGGAGATCGCTGCCTGGGGAGGATAGCCATTGTTGAATGTGACGTGTGAGAGAATGAGAGTGTGGACCAGGGGCATCCGATCGCCCCATCGCTTGGTGAGCTCCAGGTGATCCTGCACGGCCGCCTGGAAGACTTTCAACGGCATCTGGCGTGGCTTCGAATGGAGCATCAAGTTCTTGAGACTGATGTCGAGTGCGAGCGAGGTGTCGGAGTGCTTCTTGCAAAACATCCGGTAGGTGTCATAGAGCGACAACTTCTTCGCCTTCGCCTCGTTGACCACCGCGTCCAGCTTGGGCCGATCGAGCGTCGACATGACCGCGATCTCCTGATCCAACTCGACCTGGTCGGTCGGCATCAGACGTGCCGCCTGGCACACGTCCCCACGGACCACGTTGCCGTAAACGATGCCATCACTGTCGAGGGCGCCCTCAAAGTCGACCCGCTGGCCGGCCTGCTCGAAGATGATCCTGGCCGTCTTGCGCGAGACGGTCGTGTGCTCCGCCACCAGTTCCGCATCGGGGAACACCTGGGTACGAAAAGCCAGGCGAACGGTCATGTCGTCCAGGTTGCCGCGACGCGGTGCCAGGATGAACAACCCCGAGCAGATCTCGTCAAATCGGCCTTCCCGCTCATCAGGCTGGCTGATGATCAGCACCCAGTTCCCCTCAAGGGTCTCACGCGGCGGACCGGTCGACAGGAACGGGTTCATCCCCTCCAGCGTCTCAGGTCGTGCACCATCTGCTCCCTGCCCCGCAACACCCGCCTGACCGGCCGGTCCAGCTGGGTCCTCCGGAGCCGAGAAAATCCAGACTACCGCGGCGACGATCAGCAGCCCGACAAGACCGACGATCATCCGCATCACCGGATTCGCCGACTGCATCGGAGCCCCGGCCACACCGGCATCCGCCGTTGATGTGGCGTTGACCTCGTCGGTCGACTCTGCAGGGGGGGCGACCCCGATCTCCTCGGAATCCTGTTCGTCACCAGCCGGTTGAAGGTCGTGGGTGTCAAGCATGAGTGTTCCCGCCGCGTCAATGACAATTCGGGGTGGTCAGGTGGTTCGGTTCAGGATCCAAAGAGGCAGGACGGCGCACACCATTCCCACCTGGACTCTCTGTAGCTTACGTCACAAAACGGGAAGAAAGCGGGTGGCAGGTTCCAAAGTGATCCTATTCACGGCCCGATTCGACCCGAGAACCGACGATTAATTGGAAGTCAGCATCGTGTCGAAGGCTGTCAAAATCGGATTCGTCGGGTATCAGCTCGCGCAACGCCCCTTCCATACGAATGGCCCGACCCAACCAGCTCAATGCGTGCACCTTGTCTCCGGCGAGAGCAAAGTAGCAGGCGAGGTTGTACAGCACGATCGGCTCATCGTCGTGAAACTGGTAGGCCGCCAGCATCACATCGATGGCCTCTTCCAGTCGGTCCGTCCGCTTCAGACACCAGGCCAATCCGATCGACACCGTCAAGTCTTCCGGGTCGCCATCCTGGGCCGCCAGGAATTGCCGGGCTCCTTCCTCGAAATCCTCCTGCAGCCGACACGCCTCGCCGCGGAGCCTGGAGAGGGCGGCCATCTGTGACCTGTCGAGCGTCTCCCGAGACTCCACCACGCTGAGTTCCCTCAGTGCGTGCTCGGGCATCTCCAGCATCAAGTACCCCTCGGCCGCCTCAATCCGCCGGTCGGGCGAATTCGGCGAACCCGGCTGTACCTGCTTGGGACTCGGAACCACCATGTCTCCATCCTAGGCAAAGGGGGTCAGGGCTTGAATAGTGAATCGTGGCCGCGTGCCGAGGGCCGAAACGGCCACGGTGTGGCGGTTCACTATTCAAGCTCCGGCTGGAATTCGTAGAATTTCCGGATGCAACGTCCCCTGATCCTCATCGCCGCGCTGCTTCTTGTCTTCGCCACCGAAACGTGCGCCGCGGATCCCTCGCCCCCGACAAAGCCAGCCAGCCAGGCCTCACCGAAACCGACACCGGGGCAAGTCGAGTTTTTCGAGAAGCGGGTCCGGCCTCTGCTGGTCACCAGGTGTTTTTCCTGCCACAGCGGAAAGGCCAAGGTTCTCAAGGGCGGCCTGAGGCTCGACAGCCGGCAGGGAATCATCCAGGGAGGTGACAGTGGCACATCTGTCGTGCCCGGTGAGCCCGACAAGTCGCTGCTGATCCGGTCGGTACGCTACTTGGCCTATGAAATGCCACCCGACGGGAAAATGAAGCCGGCCGAGGTTAACGCGCTGGTCGAATGGGTTCGACAGGGAGCCTTCTGGCCGGATGAGAAACCGGGTACGCTCGCCCGCAAGAGCGATGGTGAATACGACTTCGAGAAAATCCGAGCCTCGCACTGGGCTTATCGGCCGCTGGGCAAGCCGAAAGTCCCAACCGTCAGGGGCTCCGACTGGGTTCGCAATGACCTGGATCGTTTCATCCTGGCGCGACTTGAAGCGGCGGGGCTGACGGGGTCGCCGGCCGCTGATCGCAGGATACTGATCCGTCGCGTCTCACTCGACCTGACCGGCTTGCCGCCGACTCCCGACGAGGTGGCAGCGTTTGCACAAGACGAACGGCCAGACGCCTGGGCCCGGCTGGTGGATCGCCTCCTCGACTCGCCCGCCTACGGCGAACGGTGGGGTCGCCATTGGCTCGACGTAGCACGCTTCAGCGATGGCTTCGGGGGGTTCCTCGACAACGCCGGTCTTCCCCACTCGTGGAGGTACCGCGACTGGGTGGTCCGCAGCTTCAATCGGGACCTGCCTTACAATGAGTTTGTTCGTCAGCAGGTCGCCGGCGACCTGATGGCGGACAAGCCCGAGGCGTGGGCGGGGAGTGGCTTCTTCGCCATCGGTCCGACTTACAAATCCGACGGCGGGGACCCGGACAGCAAAGCGGTGGCCCGATCTGAGACGCTGGATGACCGGATCGATGCTCTGTCGCGGGGCTTCTTGGGCCTGACTGTTTCCTGTGCCCGTTGCCACGCACACAAGTTTGACCCGATCCCGCACCAGGACTACTACTCGCTGGCCGGGGTCTTCAACAACACGAAGATGGTCGTCCGCAACTTGGCAACCGCGGAGATGCAGAAGGCCTACGGGGACCACCAGGCGGCCATCAAGGCTGTCGACGCCGAGATCAAGGTGCTGACCGAAGCGATCAACAAGTCCGGCGACAAGGCCACGCCCAAGCAGAAGTCACTCCGGGACAGGCAGCTGGCGGACAAGCAGGCTCAGCGAAAACAGCTGATCGACAACCAGCCCACGCTCCCGGGACAGGGTCATGTCCTGGCCGACACCGGAAACCGCGACATGCCGATCGCGTTGCGTGGCAATCTCCGCAAGCCTGGCCCGATCGCACCACGACAATTCTTGAGAGTCCTGACCGGCCAGGATCGGCAGAAGTTTACGACGGGAAGCGGCCGCCTGGAGCTGGCCGACGCCTTGGTGGCTCCGTCCAATCCACTCACCCCCAAGGTCTTTGTGAACCGCGTCTGGGGCTGGCACTTCGGCTCGGGGCTCGTCCGCAGTCCCAGCAATTTCGGTGCATTGGGCGACAAGCCGACCCATCCCGATCTGCTCGAATGGCTTGCGGCCGACTTTGTCGAACACGGCTGGTCGATCAAGCGGCTGCACCGCACGATTTTGCTTTCGGCGACCTATCGCCAGAGCTCGACGTTTGACCGCAGGAGTTTTGCCAGCGATGGGGACAACCGGTTGTTGTGGCGATTCTCGCCACGCCGACTCGACATCGAAGCGTGGCGAGACTCTCTGCTGGCCGTCAGCGGCGAGTTACAGCTCCAGGCCGGTGGACCTCCGACAGAGGACGTGCGTGGGAGCCGTCGCCGCACCATGTACTACAAGGTCAGCCGCGCCGGTGACCGATTCGGAACGGACACGTTCCTCCGGTTGTTCGACTTCCCGATTCCCCGAGCCACGATCGCCAAACGGCCACAAAGCACGGTGCCGCAACAGTACCTCTTCCTGCTCAACAGCCCGATGATGATCGACCGAGCCCGGGCGTTTGCGGCGAGGCTCAAGAAGGAGGCCTCAACCGATTCGGCTCGGATCGAGCGGGCCTACCGGCTGCTGTATGGGCGGTCACCCACACCGCTGGAGGCTCAACTCGGTCTCGACTTCCTCGAAGGAGACGAGACCGGGAAGCCATCCGACAAGCCGCAAGACAAGCGGGCCGACATCCTCATCAGTGATTTCGAGGGAGGCAGCTACGGCAAGTGGGTCAAGACGGGCGAGGCCTTCGGACCCGGCCCCGCCGCCGGGACGCTCGCCGGCCAGATGAATGTCAGCGGCTTCCGCGGCCGCGGGCTGATCAACACGTACTTCAAGAGGGACGGCACGGTTGGCACGTTGACCTCGCCGGTATTCAAGATCCAGAGGAAGCGGATCAACTTCCTTGTCGGCGGCGGACACCATCCCGGCAAGACCTGCATTCAGTTGCTCGTCGGCGACAGGGTCGTTCATTCGACCACCGGTGCCAACAACGAGTTGCTGCAATGGAATGGCTGGGACGTCGCCGGACTGGCCGGACAGGACGTGCGGATTCGCATCGTCGATCAGGCAACCGGAGGATGGGGACACATCAACATCGACCACATTGTTCAGTCGGATTCGACCGAGGCCGCCGCTCCCGTTGAAGCGCCTCTCGACGCCTGGGTCCAGTATGCCCAGGTTTTGCTCGGCAGCAACGAACTGATGTTTGTGCGATGATCAACCCACAGCCGGACCGACGGAACAACCGAACGGGATAACAGAGAACCCACAACACCAGCCCGCGAATACCAGTAAAGCACGCCCGTTCAGGACGACACCATGCACCACGTCAATCCGCTTCCTCCCGTGACCCGCCGCGAGATGCTTGGCCGCATCGGATCGGGCTTTGGCACGCTGGGACTCGCCGGGATGGTCGGCTCCGAGGCCCTCGCCGCACCCGCACCTTCGCTCACCGGTGGCATCGACAACCGACTCGCCCCGATCGCCTCGCACTTCGCCCCGAAGGCCAAGTACCTGATCCAGCTGTTTATGCCCGGTGGCCCGTCACAGGTTGACACCTTTGACCACAAGCCGTTGCTGGCCAAACACGCCGGTCAACGGCCCCAACTGGTGGACCGCAAGTCACTGAGAAACACCAAGGGGGGGCTGTTCCCCAGCCCATTCGGGTTCAAGCAGTACGGCGAGACGGGCAAGTGGGTCAGCGACCTCTTCCCACACGTCGCCCAACACGTCGACGACCTCTGCTTCATCCACTCGATGCACACGAACATCCCCGAGCACGCCGGGGCGATCCTGATGATGAATCTCGGGCACCTCCAACAGTCTCGCCCGAGTCTCGGATCGTGGCTGGTGTATGGCCTGGGGACCGAGAACCAGGACCTGCCGGGTTTCGTGGCGATGAGCCCCCGCGCTCAACCCCGCGGCAAGCTGGCCAACTGGGGCAATGCATTCCTGCCGGGTGCCTACGCGGGCACCTACGTGAACATCGCGTCGATGAAGCCGGAGGCGATCCTGCGGGATCTCAAGAACAAGTACCTCCCTCGTGCCGACCAGAAGCGACAGGCCGACCTCTTGGCCAGGCTCAACCGCGTGCAGCTCAAGCGGGTCGAGCAGGACCAGCAGCTCGAGGCGAGCATCGAGGCGATGGAGATGGCCTTCCGGATGCAGTTTGCGGTGCCCGAGGCGTTTGACGTGTCGAAGGAGACGAAATCGACGCTCGAGATGTACGGGAACAGCGAGTATGCCAAGGGCTGCCTACTGGCCCGTCGGTTGATCGAGCGCGGCGTCCGGACGATCCAGTTGTCGCATTCGATCGACGGCTACGACATCGCCTGGGACACCGGACACGGAGACATCGAGGGCGGGCACATGCGACTGGCTCGGGCCTGCGACCAAGGGATCGCCGCATTGCTGACCGATCTCAAGCAGCGAGGCCTGTGGGACGAGACTCTTGTGCTGTGGACTGGAGAATTCGGCCGGGCGCCCACGTCGGAGGGCAAGAAGGGCCGCGACCACGACCATTACGGCTTCACCTGCTGGATGGCCGGCGGCGCGGTCAAACCGGGACTCAGCTACGGGGCGACCGACGAATTTGGTTTGACCGCTGTCGAGAACCGGGTGCACGTGCACGACCTGCACGCGACGCTGCTGCACGCCATGGGCCTCGACCACACGAAGCTGACCTACCGCTACAGCGGCAGAGACTTCCGACTGACCGACGTACATGGCCACGTCGTTCACGACGTGCTGGCTTGACTGTAGCGGCAGTCACCGACCGGGATTCCACTTCGAGTCCTGCTCGAAGAGACGGCCCAGCACCAAGTGAGCCACACCCATCCGCAGGCATAGGTGCCACTTGACCGGCAATGAGAGCGGAGAGAGCGGGATTCGAACCCGCGGAGCCGGTTAATTCCGACTCACCGGATTAGCAATCCGGCGCATTCGGCCACTCTGCCATCTCTCCCCGGACGCCGTCGTGAGACACTCACGGACCAACGTCCGGGGCCATCATACCGGTGCAGGAAGGTGTTGAAAAGTCGCCTGAATAAGGTGGCTGCCACCCCTTGAATCATCGGAAGCGATCAACCGGCACCGCAAGACCAGATCGACGCTGGTATCATGGCGTGTGATGAAAGCACACCAACTCGAATCGACTCCGAACCCGATCACACGCCGCCAGGCCATGGAAGTGGGCAGCCTGGGGGCGCTGGGGCTCAACTTGCCAACGCTTTTGGCTGCAGACAGCACGGTGACGGCCGCCCCTCGAGCCAAGTCGTGCATCCTCTTCTACATGGAAGGCGGACCATCGCACATCGACCTCTGGGACATGAAGCCCGAAGCCCCGGCGGAAGTCCGAGGCAAGTTTCGACCGATCTCGACCACGCTGCCAGGCATTACTGTCTGCGAACACCTGGACCTGTGGGCACCCCGAATGCACCAGATGGCCATGATCCGGTCGGCCACGCACGATATCAACGACCACAACGCCGGGACCTACTACGTCCTGACCGGTCATCGACCACTCAGGGGATCACGCCTCATCGTCGGACCTTCACCTGACAACCACCCGCCCCTCGGATCCGTCGTGGCTCACCTGCGGCCGTCCAGGAAGTTGGTTCCCGACTTTGTGCACTTGCCCGAGGTGATGTTCAACAACGGCCACTTCATCCCCGGGCAACAGGCCGGATTCCTCGGTGACGCCTGTGATCCATTTGTCGCCGGCAGCCCGGGCCTGGCCGGTTACCGGGCCCCGGGTCTTGGACGTCTCGACTCGCTGCCCGCCGGACGACTGCACTCGCGGCAGAAGCTCCTGGCGAGAATGGACAAGACAGCTTCCTTCACCGACTCGACATCCGCGGGCACAAGGCTCGACACCTTCTATGAAAAGGCCTTCTCGCTGGTTGCCTCACCCGCCGCCAGCAGGGCCTTTGACCTGTCCCAGGAGTCGCCGGCACTGCGACGGAAATATGGTGAGGCATTCAGACCAAAACGGTCAGTCAGAAAGGGCGGCGGCCTACCTTGTCTTGGACAGAGCCTGCTGTTGGCCCGTCGGCTGGTCGAGGCCGGCGTGAGGCTGGTGACAGTCTGTAGCGGCATGCGGTATGACCAGTCGTGGGATACGCACCGTGACCACTACCCGTTGTTGGAAAAGTCTCTGTTGCCGTATGCGAACCGTGCGTTTGCCGCATTGCTCGACGACCTCTATGACCGTGGGCTGCTCGACGAGACGCTGGTCGTGGCGATGGGCGAGTTTGGCCGCACACCAAAACTGGGCCAGATCACCTCAGGCGCCGGTGCCGAGCCGGACGGACGCGATCACTGGCCACACTGCTACTCGGTTTTCCTCGCCGGAGCCGGCATCCAAGCGGGCACGGTGTTTGGTTCGAGTGACCGCCACGCCGCGTATCCATCGGACGACCCGGTCGGCCCGGCCGACATCACGGCCACTGTCTATGCGCTGTTGGGAATCGAACCGACAACCAGGATCCACGACCAACTGAATCGCCCACACACGATCAGTGACGGCGTCCCCATCAGCGGGGTGATTGCCTGAACGATCGCGGCGATCCGGTTAGGCAATCTGGGCATCCTGTCCGGCTTGTATCGCCTGCAATCACACTGACGGCCATAGTGATGATTCGCGTCCTATGAGTCGATCAGCAAGCAAGGTGTGTTTGCCGTTTTGACAGGGATGTCATGGTCCAGGCTCCGAAGAGTTTTCTTGCCATCAGCCGTTGCCTGTTGGCACAGGCAGCGATCCTCGCCAGTTTCCATTCTGTCGCGGTGGCCCAGGTCCCTGACGGCAGCGGTCGCACCCAGGTTCTTGAAAACCAGCTGCGCCCGCTGATTGCCCCCCAGCTCCTTGGCCCACCGATTGAAGAGGGGCTGCTGATTGACCACGGGGCCGTTCTCCGATCACAGACGGCATTCTATGAGGACAGCGCCAACGACAACTCGTCGCTTGTCTACCGCAACCTGCACATCGCCGAGGTGAGACCCTGGGCCATGATGTCCTACGGAGAACTCCATCGCGGTTTCATCCGTGGCCAACTGGGCTATCAGACCTATGGTGTCGGCGATGGATACGACACGGGTCTCGATGAGGACACGCAAGGTCCGTACGTGGACCAGGGCTACTACCAGCTCGATGTGGACGCGCTGGCCCGTCGAGCCGGCATCGCCAATGACGATGGGTTCTCATCGGATTTCACCATTGGCCGCCAGTTCCTGGTTCTGGGACAGGGCGTGACATACGGGCTCACAGCCGAGACGTTGAGCCTCGACTGGAATTACGGGGCCTGGCGAGGCCTGGCCTTTGGAGGCCAGACGATTGATCGCAACGTCGTGGGTCAATTCGGCAACCGCAATCGTCTGGCCTACCAGCTCGACCGCCGGCGGGTCTACGGCGGCCAGCTTGAATACCAGGGGCTGGATCACCAGGAACTCTACAGTTATGTCCTGGGCCAGTGGGACAACGTGAGCGGGATCGACGCTACCGCCAATGCGTATGACTCGACGTACTGGGGCATCGGCGCATCGGGAGAAGTGCTCTTTGGTGAACCGGGACAGGAAATCGGGATTCCCAACCTGCGATTTCACACCGAGTTCATCGTCCAGTCAGGCCAGCACCAGGAGGGCCTGAGACGCTCTGACATATCCGCCTGGGCGTTCGACTCGAGCCTGGACTACTTCTTCACTGTACCCGGTCGACCTCGCGTCGGGTTCAAGTACTCGCATGCCAGCGGCGACAATTCACGTGCTGGTGGCCCCCAACCGAGTGGGGGCACGAATGAACCAGGAACCAAGGACTCGACGTTTGCGGGCTTTGGTTACGTCAACACGGGGATCAGTTTTGCACCGCTTTTCTCCAACCTCGAATTGGTCAGACTGTCGGCCGCCATGCGGCCTTTCGATGATCCCGACAGCCCCGCGTGGCAAAACCTCGAGGTGGGCACAAGCATGTTTTTCTACTGGCGAGCTGCCGCGGACGCCCAGGTGAGCAATGCCGGCGCTGATACCCCGGGGGACAGCTACCTCGGCCATGAATGGGACGTCCACCTCAACTGGCGTCTCTCCAGCGATCTGTTCCTCCTGCTCAACTATGGGGTCTTCTTTCCCCATGGCGGAAGTTTCAGCCCGTTGGGCGAGAACGACCACAGCCGGCAGTTCCTGACAGTCAATCTCAACTGGTTACTCTAAGCACACTCCGGAGAGACTCATCATGCAGGTGAAACTCCGTCTTCCGGGCACAGTGCCCACTCTCGTCGTTCTCTGCGGATTCGCATTGATCGCTGTCGGGCAGGAACAGGCTGAGCAGGAAGCGGCGCAACCCGACAGCGTGTCGATTGCAAAAAAACGCCGGGCCTCGATCGAGGACGGCTATCGGCTCATGGCAAAACTGGCCCGGCAGCAGCGTCGCATTCCTGCCGACACAGACATCGAAGGCATGGGGTTTGACGACTTGCAGGAACTGCTCATCAGCCTGGAGGTGGTGGATCCCAGCTGGGCTTTTGACCCCGCTGCGGGCCTGGAACGAGACATGCTCGCGTTCATGGTCGCCGGATACCTCGACATCCGCCCCGGCCTCTTGACAGCTCTCTTTGGCAAGACCCGCAGGTACGCGTTTCGCGAGCTCCAGCACCGTGGCCTGATGGTCCAGGGCCAGCCGCGGCAGGTGGTCAGTGGCTCAGAACTGCTCAGTGTGCTGACTCGCGCGGTCGCGGAAACCGACCGGCGGGCTGGCATCCTCGAGTAACCACACCATCTCGCGATTCTTGTCGATCCACGTTCTGAACAGCCAGGCACTCAACACGCGGCCAAGGACCTCTACCATGCTCTCGCCGTCGACCACTCCCCCCCTGGCGTCGCATTTCTCCAGGTGGGCCTCGATGCTGCTGGTCCTTGTGGCCATGTATTTTGCTCCTGGACTGTTCTCCATCGAGGCACAACAACCCCGGGTGATCCCGGCCTTGCCCGCCAATGCGAAAGCCCTGCCGATCCAGGTGGCCCGCGTCACGGGTGACGTGACCTACACGCGTCAGGTCCAGGGACGCACACGGGTCCGTACCGTGACACGTGATACCAAGCTCCAGCCAGGAGACACACTCCACCTGGACATCGGTTCAAGGTGCTTGCTGCTGTTTGGCACCGCGCCACCGGCCAACAACGCTCAGGCACTGCAGTTGGAGGCCGGAGTGCAGCAGGTCCGGTTCATCCCGCAGGCCCCGTCCTCGGATGCCGAAAATGTCGCGGCGGCGGTCCTCTTGAGAGGCTACAGCGAAGTCAAGATCGCTGCTGCTCACCAGTTGAACCAAGCCAATACGATACAGCTGGACATGCCACAGGGTGTCGCAAGAGCTGGCGTGGATCCATCGCTGGCTGTGCGGCCGTCATTTCGGATCCGCACGCCCCGAACGGTCGTGGCCGTGCGAGGAACGGAGATCCGTGAGCTCGAGACGTCCATTGACAAGGGTGACATCCTCGCGATGGGGCGATCGGGCATTGCCGCCACGACCGGACGCGGCGGATTGACACGCTCGGCACGAAAAGAACAGGGGACACGTCGCAGTACGGAACCAACGACCAAGGGCACGCGACTTGTCCGGGCCATCAACACCGTGGTGGTCAAGCAGCGGGTCGTGATCGCCGGGCCACACCGCAGCAGTGCGGAATTCGACCAGGCCTCCCGCGAATCCCAGGATGCAAGGGGATTTGGACTCGCCGACAAGCTGAAGCCCAACGGCAACCCCGTTTTTCAGCAGATCATCAATTCCGGTACCACGCCGCACAACCATGACGCTTACTACGGCCAGGAGGGCGGTGGAGGAGGAGGCTCGTTTACCGGCGGGTCCGGCGGAAGCCAGCAATAGCAGCACTGGTTGCTTGCCGCCACCTGTCTGCTGAACGTCGACTTGTCCGCAAGTGGATCATGCGGCCTTTTTCCGCACGAATCGCTTCTGAGACGCGGTTCGCACGCCCGTCGTCTGGTCAATGGCTGCCTGGGGATCTTATGATGACAGGGGCTGTGTGGCGACGTGGCACATCTCGTGACCGGTCGCTTCCACCAGATGAAACGCTCGCCCCCGAGATGGTCCCCGCTTCGTGTCGCCTCCCCAGCTGTCTCAAGAGCCTCGACCTCCGCTTGGCATCGGACTGCCTCCCACTGTCGCGTGGGTAGGGATCGCGATCGCCGTGGTGATGACCTGGGGACTGTTGGATCCAGGGGACGCCATCCAGAGAATGGACTGGTTTCTCCAGGACCAGTGGCTTTCCCAGCGAGACGCCCCCGGATTACACCCTGACGTTGTCCTCGTGCTGGAAGACGACGAAGCCGCCCAGGAATTGGGACAGACGGACGCACGACACCGCCGGGCTCGCGCGATCCGTCAACTGGGCCACGTCGGTGCGAGGACAGTCATCATCGACTATCTGCTCGTCGACGCCGGCAGCGACGTCTCGTTTTACCAGGACGAGGCGCCATATGATGGTCTGCCCTCCCAGCAAACCGTGATGCAGATTCTGGACAGGGTCTACCAACACGATGACTTTCACGATACGGCCGACGACCCCGAGTTGAAACGCCAGTCGCAGCGGAAACGTCGCCTCGAACGACTGTATACCGAGAACTCGCTACAGCGACGTGCGTTCCAGGAACTGGCACATCCGCCTGGACAGCCACCCGTCAATGTCGTGCTGGCGACGCATTTCCGGACACCCATCCCCAGCGATGCTCCGTTCGTCCGCACCGCGATCGATGCCTTGATGTCCACACCAGGGCTCTCAACCACTGAAGAACTCGCCAGGGCCAGTGGGGTGACCAAGGCGAAGCTGGGCGAGCACTTCGAGAGAATCCTCGCTGATGCGTCACATGAACTGGTGCGACGTGACAGGAAGACCGCACTCGAGATCGCTCACGTCGGGACATCGCTGCTCTCACGCAATCTCCAGCAATCCCTCGACCGCAGCAAGCCGATCCTACAAGAGGCCCTGGCTCGCAGTACGGCCCCCGGGCCAGGACCTCCTGCGGCAACCCGTTGGACTGGGAAGGACCTGGTCCTGCCCTACTGGCAATACACCGAACACGTGAGTCTCGCCTACAGCGACGCCACGCCGGATGAAGATGCGGTCATTCGACAACTCAGGACAAGCCGGGTGGTCCGTTTTCAGGACGGGCAAGAAGACGGATCGCCAGCCGTCGAACGTCGCAGCTTCTCCCACCAGGCTCTGCTGGCTTCCCGAATGCATGCGGCCTCGCAAGGTCTCAGGGCGGACGCCCAGGTCGGGCCGTCCGAGCTGACCATCAATTGGCCGATCGACGGACAACGTGACTGGATTGACCAGTGGAAAGTTCCCCAGTCCGAGATGACCGATGATGCTCCTCCACCAGCACTCGTGCGGCTCTCGGACCTGCTGCAACTGGCCAACGTGCAGCGAGCCATCCACATGTCGACACAGGAGATTGCCCTTCGTGCCCAGAGACTGGCAACCGCGATCAAGGCAGAGACTCCTGTCACCGAGTTGCTGGCATCCTATGAAGCGGCCGTCGAGGCACAGATTCGGGGGGAGTCGCTCGGGGACTCATTCGCAGTCGACCGTGCTCAGGAGCGTCTTGTTCAGGCAACTCGCCAATGGCTGGTCAGCAGCAAGATCCGTGACCAGCTCGCTGGAGACCAGCCAGTTCCACAAGCATGGCCCTCGGATCTCCTCCGCCTGGTTGAAGACACTCATCCCGCTTTGGTCGAGCAGAAAACCAAAATCGTCCACGCCCTCAAGCAACGTCTCGAGGGGAAACTCTGCCTGGTCGGCGACATGCGGACCGGTTCGGTGGACTACCACGTCACTCCCGTTGGACGCATTCCTGGCATCGTGATCAACGCAGCCGCTGCCAGCACGCTGCTGTCAGGCAACTTCCTGTCAGAACAGACCAGGACCTCGGCGTGTCTCACGACGGTTGTCGTGATGACCGTCGCGGCGTTTCTCTTTTCACGACTTGGTGTCGTCCCGGCCACGCTGTCAGTCTTCCCAGTGATCCTCCTCGTCGGTGGAATCCACTGGTTGTTCCTGGAATCAAGCCAGTTGATCACGCGACCCGTCTTGCCCGTGGCCGGTGTCGTCGCGTGCTTCTCGGCTGTCACAATCCGCAAGTGGTGGCACGATAATATTGCCCGACGCAAAGTGCGACGCGCCTTCGAGTTCTATCTACACCCCGCGGTCGTGCAACGCGTTTCCGAGCAACCCGAAGCGCTTCAGCTGGGTGGTGCGGCTACCGAATTGTCCATCCTGTTTTCTGACATCCGCGGCTTCACAACGATCGCCGAGAGACTACAGGACGATGAACTCACGAGGTTGCTCAATGAATACCTGACGGCCATGACCGAAGTGGTGTTCGAACACAATGGCACCGTCGACAAGTACATCGGCGATGCCATCATGGCGTTTTATGGTGCCCCGATCGAAAGTGACACACACGCGCTGGAATCCTGCCTGACAGCACTTCACATGTCGCAACGGCTGGCAACAATGAGACCCATGTGGAGGGAGCGTGGATTGCCGAGTATGCGGATCGGTCTCGGCATCAATACCGACACGGTCCGTGTGGGGAATTTTGGATCCGACCTGAGATTCGACTACACGATCATCGGAGACGGCGTCAACCTGGCTTCACGCCTCGAAGGAGCGACAAAGCAGTACGGGGTCGAGATTCTGATCAGCGAAAGCACCTGGGACCAGGTGTCTGAACACCTCATCACACGGGAGCTGGATCTGATCCAGGTCAAAGGTCGGCAGCAACCCACGCGGATCTTCGAGCTTGTCGGCGAGCCAACGGACAACAACGAGCTTCTTGAGCGGGTCGAGAGTTTTGAGTCGGCCCTGAAGCTCTACAAGGAAGCTGAGTTTGAAACTGCCCTCCGACGATTCCAGGAACTCGCAGAACTGGATCCATCGGATCAGCCCTCTCAGATGTACGTCGACAGGTGCCAATCCCTGATCGCATCGCCGCCACAGGGTCAATGGTCCGGTGTCTATGTCATGTCTACCAAGTGACCAGGTGAGTCCACGATGATTGACGACACGATCTTCGGCTGGCTGCCCCAGGACACGTTTCACGAATTGCCCGACGAAGCGCTCAAGATGCTCGAGGACCGCCTCACCGAGCGTGAGTTTCAAAAGGGCGAGGCCTTGGTGAAGCAGGGAGACATCGGCGCCGAGATGTTCGTGATTTCCTCCGGGCATGCTGACATTGTCACCGAAGACCAGGACGGACAGCGTCATCCCATCGCCAGGATTGGGCCTGGGGAGGTGGTGGGAGAAATGGCACTCCTGGCCCAGGAACCTCGTACGGCCGATGCGATCGCAGTTGAGCCACTCGTCGCCCAGGTCCTGAAGGCCGAGACGTTTCACACATTACTGGAGCAGTTCCCCCCCTTCGGCCAGTTTCTCACGCGGCTGGTCGCCACCAGGGTCGGTGGCAACCAGCGAGACGTGCTGGTCGGGCGGGAAATGCACGGCTTCCGGATCACACGGCGTCTCGGCCGTGGAGGCATGGCGGTCGTTTACGAGGCGCTCACTGCCGACCAGGAACGAGTGGCCTTGAAGATGATGAGTCACCGCCTGGTGTGCGATCAGCGGTCTCGAGAGCTCTTTCATCGCGAGGCCGACATCATCGAGCAATTTGATCACGCTCACATCGTCAAGATGCTCGGTCGGTTTGAGATGTTCTACACTTACTTTATCGTCGTCGAGCACATCGATGGACTCAGCCTGCAAGAGACCATCTCTCGTTGTGGGCGTCTCCCGCAAGAGTCGATCAAGGCCATCCTCGGTCAATTGGCCTCGGGTCTCGACTTTGCACACCAGTCCGGGATCATCCACCGGGACATCAAGCCCGGAAACGTCATGCTGGATCGCAACGGCGTGGTCAAGCTGATGGACTTCGGCCTCGCCAAGCCCACGCACGCCAACACGGCCGCGGACCGCGTCCTGGTAGGAACTCGTGGCTATCTCGCCCCCGAGTTGTTTGACGAGCGGGCTCCCAGTCCCGAGTCGGACCTGTTTGCACTGGGCTGCCTGGCCGTCGAATTGTTGACCGGGCGCAAGCTGTTCGCACAAGCCACGATCCGTGACTTCATCACAGCCGCGAGAGACTGGACGGGCTGGGATGTCTCGAGTTTTGCCCTGGATGTTGACCGAGAACTGGCAGAGACCATCACGAGTTGGCTGGAGCCGTCGCCGGATCAACGGACCAAGTCATTGGCGTCGGTCACACGGTGGTCCGACCAGGTGCCATGGCCAGAAAGCGCCGATCTCGACGACGTGATCATTGACGCCGAAGCAACGATACTGATTGATGGCGAGTTGGACTCGACCGAGTCAATCTGAGACATCAGCCTTGGCGGCGTCCAGCACCTTTTGCACCTCCTCGTCGCTGGCGCCAGCAACCGAGTAGTCCAGAAGATCGGACAGGGTCGAAAACCGATTAACTCCGCTGCTGAACTCGATGTCGTTTCCGGTGAACTGGCCCGGGTGACGATAACCCGCCGCCAGCGACAGCGTGATCATCTCCTTGCGGAAGCCGCGGACGTAAGAAGCCAGCCGCTTCGACTTGGCATCAATATTGAGCCCGGCCTGCAACCAGCGGTTCTGGGTCGCAACCCCAGCGGGACAATGACCGGTATGGCACTTCTGTGCCTGGATGCAGCCAATGGCCAACATGGCCTCGCGAGCCACCTGGATCAGGTCGCATCCCATCGCCATTGCCACGATCGCTCGATCGGGAAATCCCAGCTTCCCGCTTCCAATCCAGGTAATCGAGCGGTCCAGGCCGGCCTGCTGAAAAATCGGAAACACGCGTTGCAACCCGATCTTGAACGGCAGGGCCACGTGGTCGGCAAATGTCAGCGGTGCGGCACCGGTTCCCCCCTCGGCCCCATCAATCGCAATGAAGTCCGGGCCTTCTCCCCGAGCACTCATACGGTCCGCCAGTTCTTCCCAGAAGCCGATCTGACCGATGGCACTCTTGATCCCGACCGGCAGCCCGGTTCGATCCGCCACTCGCTCGATGAAGTCCATCAACTCGTCGGTCGTCCGGAACTCCGGGTGGGCATTCGGTGAGATGCAATCCTGGCCGACGGGGATGCCACGGATCTCCGCGATCTCCGGAGTCACCTTGGCTCCCGGCAGGATCCCTCCCTTCCCCGGCTTGGCTCCCTGCGACAGCTTGATCTCGATCGCACGCACCTGGGGGCACGACTCAATCTGCTCGGCCAGGCGGTCAATCGAAAAACGACCCTCTGCGTCACGAGCCCCAAAGTAGCCCGTCCCCAGTTGCCAGACGACATCTGCGCCCAGGCGGTGATAAGGACTGACACCACCCTCGCCCGAATTGTGATAACAACCTGCCTCGAGGGCACCACGGTTCAGCGAGGAAATCGCGCGGTAGCCCAGTGACCCAAAGGACATGGCAGAGACATTGAGAATGGACCGGGGCCGAAACGGACGCGCGCGACCGTGGGCTTCTCCGATGACCTTCAAAGACGGGCACCAGGACTTGTCCCCCCCGGGATGCTCTACCTCGGACTCGGGGACAGGAAACGCGGAGTGCTTGATCACCGGATATCCGATGCCATAGACCTGTTCGTTGGTGCCAAATCCAAACGTGTTGTTCTGATTCTTCGATGTCGTGTAGATCCAGCGCCGTTCATCCCTGCTGAAAGGCAATTCCTCCTTGTCCTGCGCAATGAAATACTGACGGATCTCCGGACCAATCGACTCCAAAAAGAACCTCAGATGTCCGACGAGCGGATAGTTGTGCGTGATCGCCCGACGTGTCTGCATGACGTCATAAATCACCACAAGAACGGCAGCACACAGCAGGCAGCCCAGCACCGTCCATAGAGGGTGAGCAGTCATCCATTCCATGTCGTCAATTCTCCACTCAAGCCGTTCATCCACGCAATTACCTACAGACAGGATGCCAGTGCACCGGTTGGATTTCAAACCGGCACGGCGGTCTGCTCCAGGAACGATCAGCAGAGTCGCCTGCCTAGCGGAACAGCTTCAGCCGGGGGAGGCCGGTCAGTCCGGTCTTCCCGTCGCTTCGGTACTCTCCCCCACCCCCCTGCATGCGGCGACCGTGCAGCCACCTCAGCCGGACGCGGGTCCACCTGGGTGCATAGTCCCACCCCCAGGTGCCCTCGCGCTTCGTGTCCCGCGGGTCACCTCCCAGGGCGGCGCCTCCCCCCACGTAGTACCCCTTGTGGCGAGATCCAGCAGACCGCCTGGCCCAGGGCGCCACCGTCTGAGGACGACGGCGAGACGTGCCGACCTGGCTGCGATTCCCGGCCGCCTTGATCTCGCCGCCTGCATGCCAGGCCAAGGCCAGGACCAGCCCAGCCAGCACACCGGTCAGTGGCACTCGGCGGCGCAAGAACAAATTCGACATATTCGGCGTCCCCGTCGTCTGCATCCCGTGTCGCTTCCACCGGTTGTGTCCGGTATCAGCCTTCGGGATTCCTCAGAAACTTGATGTATGGCAGTCTCACACCGCCGACCTTCACCTCGTCTGCACGGGCCACGGAGGCGGGTGGAGTGAATCCGGCAATCGCTGCGGCGGTCACGACATCGTCTTGATCGACACCGTCACCACTGACGCCCAATCCACCGACGAGTTGCCCATTGATGTAGATGGGTGCGCTGCCGGGAAAAAACACGACGCCATTCTGATTGGCCATGTTGTCCAGATCGTGGAAGTTGGTGCCGGGGAAAAAGGCGTCATATCCCAGAACGGAACCGTTGACCGGATCGAGCGTGCGGTCGAAGGATCCGACGGTTGCCACGGCCCCCGGCCTGTTCAAGCCGGTCGCCGGATCGATGGTTTGGTTGGCGAGAATCGAAAACTCACCGGGGTCTTCACCGTCGATACCGTCTGGATAACGGGGATCGGCCAGGAATCGAAACGTGCGGTTGGTGAATGCGGTTCCGGCCGGCACACCACTCACCGTGTCCTCGGGTTGCAGCGCGCCCGCATCGGCGAAATAGGCCATGTTGCGTGCCTTCGCCACTGCCACGTCAATCGAAAAGACGGTCGCGTCGTCCATGCGGTGCAACCCGAGCACCTCGCCAGAGGTGTCCGTCACCGCTATCACCATTCTCGTCCGGCTGCTCACTGGCAATCGGACCGCCGCGCGCGTCTCTTGTGCCTGGTCAACGGCTGCGGTGATGATCTGATCCACGATGGCGGCGGTCAATTGAGGGTCCACGGATGACGTCTGTGAGGTCACGAGGTCTCCCTGGGAAACCGGCAAACCAAACCGCGACAGCGTCCCGACAGCATTGAGCGGCTGGTTCGCTCCGACCGATGCCCCAGCCCCAATCGCCTCGCCCACGCGAACCAGCCGCCTCACCCCTTCGCGACCTGCGATCGGCCCGTAGATCTGCAATTGGATGCCGACGAGATCAATCCGGCCGAACGGAAGGTCGAGTTCGCTCACAGGCGGAATACCCGAGATGTTCCCGGCTGCAAATCCGGCGCCGCGGCTGCCGCCGGCAGCCGCAAATGCCATGTATTCGCTTTCCAGCACACACGGGGCATTGACCAGATCGGCCGATGCCGGGCATCTCTCTGATCCCGCCAGTCCCTGTTCGTGGCTAGCCCAACCGGATGGTCCCGGAAAGAACACGCCGATCCCACCGATCAGCGTGTCACCCAACCCGTTCCCATCCGTATCGCGATACAGCGGGACGCCACCCGGAAGCGTTGCGATGCCTCGTGACTGGGCCGCCGGCAGTCGCCCGGACACCAGTCCGTATGACTCCGGAGCCTCAAGCGGCAGGATTCCCGGCGAGTACCGGGACGGATCCAGGTTGAACCGGCCCGGCAGAACAATGTCATCAGCGGTTCCGCGAACGAGGTCCGCGCCAGGATGCACAACACTGTCGCGATTGGTGTGCTCGATGGCAAAGAGGTCGACGGGAGGTGTAAATCGAATATCGGGAGGGAAGTGTGCTCCCAGTCCCACGGGTGCCACGAATCCCGGGCCTCGTTCGGTCGAAGCAAGCGCGGTCGCCAGCGAACCACCGTCCACGTTGGGATTCGAATTGACCTCCCGCTCCGTCACCGTCGACTGGCTGACAAACCGCACCAGTCGTGACGTCAGGGGGGCCAGGGTGCCGTTGGCGGGGTCACCGTTGGAAAAGAACGCGGCGGTGCGAGCCTTGGCAATGGCCCCATCGATCGCGAACACCAGGGTCGACTCCTCCGCCGTGCCCGCATCAATGACACCGTTGCCGTTTCCGGACGTGGTGGGATTGGAAGGGGCATCCAGATCCGCAATCACACCCGGTTCGACACGCACGCCGAGAAGACGGCCACCGCGATCAACCACGGCCACGATAGCGTCGTCGGTGACCGTGGCAGACGACGCACGATCCAGCAACTGTTCGACCTCATCGGTCATCAACTGGATCGAGTGCATCCGGGACAGCGACAGCGGAATCTGAAAATCGCCAGCCGTCAGTAATTCGGGTGACCAGCCAGCTGCCGCCTCGCTGATGGACGACTCGGATCGCGGCCCATGGTACTCATACGTCATGAGCCTGGACACGTCAGGCGAATCTCCAAGCCCCAGGACGTGGCCCACCTCATGTGCAACAACCGTGAAGAAGTCGAAGCTGGCATCTCCTCCGGCAGATTCACTTGAGGTACTCCACGGCTCTGCCTGGTCCACCCAGATCATCCCCTGGATCCGCCAGTCGATCTGCCGGGACACAGTACGATGCCCGCCGCCGACCGCCAGCACACCTCCGACATCGCTGGTCAGAGACACCGCTGCCAGGTCACCCACACCTATATTCACAAGCTGATCTGCTGGAAGGTTCACGTCTCGCCGAAACTCAACCTGGCCAGCCAGCTCCTCTTCCCAGGTGGCGAGCACCTGCTCGACCACGGACTGTTGGCCCGGTGAGATCAGGTTGCTGTGCCCCGCCTGGTCGCGGTAGTCATAGTGAACCACCACCGGTCCGGGCTCTCGCCGCGACTCGACCAACCGATCGATCGGCTCGCGACGAATCAACCTGTCATCCTGGTCGGTCTCCAGCGCGTCTCGGCCGGGCCCTCCGTCCATGCGGTCTCGACCCTGCCCACCCACGAGACGATCGGAACCGCCATGTCCCCTGAGAAGATCTCGACCGGAACCACCGTCCAATGAATCGCGGCCGCTGCCCCCCAGCAACCTGTCATCACCGTCTCCGCCCAACAGGCGATCGTGTCCCGATTGGCCGTTGAGACGATCTGATCCGGCACCACCCATCAGGACATCGGATCCCGCATTGCCGGTCAGGGCATCTCGTCCTTCTCCCCCCTCGAGATGGTCATGCCCGGCACCACCCAGGATCCGGTCGCTGCCATCACCACCGGTCAGGTGATCCGCTCCCCCACGGCCGTTGATCCGATCCGCCCCGGCACCGCCGTCGATGCGGTCGGCACGCTTCCCGCCGGTGATGCTGTCGTCACCTGCACCACCGAAAATCGTGACCGGATAGCCGATGTCTCCAATGCGAACCACATCGTCGCCATCAGCGACATCAATCCGGATCTCGTGAATGTCGCCGGCGGCAAACGAGTGAGTTTCGTCATTGAGAACCGCAGAAATCGTCTCTCCGTCTCTGGACAACTCAACGACGTCGGCACCCGCTGTTCCCGTGAGGGACAGGACTCCGGATGCCATTTCGGCCGACAGCAACGTGCGGCTCTCGAGGGTCTCCAGTGACCCGACAGTCGATCGACGGCGGCGACGACGCAGCCGCGGTTGCCAACGCATGACTCTTCCCTGTCTTGGCCGATGGGTCCATCAGGCACCCATCGGCCTGTGAGCACACTCGGCCTCCGCAGTCACCCGCGTGACCGACCAATGGAGGACCATCCCTACTCCCATTGATCGGCTGACACGCTCCCCGACGAACACCGTTATTCTTCGGCACCCCGACAGGCCGCAGGCTGGCCAACACCAACCGCTGACAAAGTGTCGGGTCGCGCCGATCCACCAGGAGCCCCAACAAGAGTCACCCCAGAACCCACACTTACCCCATTTTCACAACTTTGCCGCCGTCAACCCGCAAAAACACATCGGATTTGATGACCTTGCCCTTCGAAATCCAAGCCGGAGATTCGCGAGGACCGATACAACCGATACGACCGGACTGCGAAGAGTGTGCCGGCCGCGGTGGGCGAGATCCGCCTACTGTGGGTCCAGCGGACCAGTTACGCAGTTCCATCACGACATTTCCCGGGACAAGGACAAGCCACATGCGATTGCGAGCGCTTCATGCGACCGCTGCCGCGATGATCGTGTGCCTGTCCTGCCTTTTGATGGCCAGGCCAGACCTGGCTGCCGATGAGCCAGGCGATTCGACAACCTCTACGGTGCGGCCCGGTGTTCTGAAACCTCGGCGTCAGGAGGACGCGGCTCGCAGGGATCCCGGTCCAGCGAAGACACCTGCTCCTGGCCAGGTCCCTGATCTGGATGCACCATTCGGGTTCGCAGGGCCGTCGGGCATCTTGCCGCGAGACGAGCAGGAGTCGGATCACTTTGTCCCACTGGAGGACCGCTGGCGACTGGGGATGCCGGCCTGGGATCGGTATGGAAAGAACCACCCGTCTGAAGATGACTACCCGGGAGTTCTCGGTCGCTGGTGGGATCCCTACAACCAAAACGTGCTCAAGGGGGACTTTCCCCTTGTCGGCCAGGACCTGTTCCTGGTGGTCACCGGTATTGCACAGCTCGTCCAGGAAGTTCGAGAGGTGCCGACCGGCACCACACCGTTCGAGAGTACGCTGCGGCCCCGTTCTGAAGAGTTCTTCGGAGACCCGAAGCAGTTCTTCAGCTCCAATTTCTTTCGCCTGTCGGTCGATCTTTTCAACGGAAGTGCCGGATACAAGCAGCCGGTCTGGCGAATCCGTGCGACACCGGTCTTCAACTTCAACTACCTTGATGTGAATGAACTGGCTGTTGTCAGCCCCGACGTCCGTGACGGCACGACCCGTTTCCGCACCGACTGGGCTCTTGACGAGTGGTTCGTTGAGGCGAAACTCGCCGACCTGGGTCCGGACTATGACTTCGTGTCAGCCCGTGGCGGATCCCAGTTCTTCGTCAGCGACTTTCGGGGATTCGTATTCAGCGACACCAGCCGTGCTGTCCGACTCTTCGGCAGCAGGTTCTCCAATCGGGACCAATTCAACATCCTGTGGGTCGACCAGACCGAGAAGGAGACGAACAGCGAGCTGAACCTGTTTGATGATCGCCATCAGAATACGCTGATCGCCAACTACTATCATCAGGACTTGCTGGTGCTCGGCTACACCGGGCTCATCAGCTTCCACTACAACAACGACCAGCCGAGTTCCAAGTTCGATCGGAACCGCTTCCCGGTCCGCCCTGATCCGGCAGGCGTCTTTCAGCCCCACCGCGTCGAGTCCTACTACATCGGACTGGCGGGCCAGGGTCATTTTGGGCGACTGAATGTCAGCAACGCCTTCTACTACGTCCTCGGCCGTGATGGTCTCAACCCGATCGCGGGCCGCGAGCAGAACATCAAGGCCAGCATGGTGGCGCTGGAATTGTCCTACGATCGCGACTGGGCCCGCTTTCGCACCTCCTGGTTCTGGGCTTCAGGCGACCCCGATCCCAACGACGGTGATGCCGAGGGATTTGACGCGATTTTCGACAATCCGAATTTCGCGGGAGGCGAATTCAGCTATTGGCAACGGCAGGCCGTTCGCCTCTTTGGTGTCGGACTGACACAACGCCAGAGTCTTGTTCCCAATCTGCGTTCGAGCAAGACGCAGGGGCAGACGAACTTTGTCAATCCGGGACTCTCGCTGGTCAACGCCGGCATGGACATGGACCTCACACCCAAGCTGAAGTTGATTGCAAACGCCAATTTCCTCTGGTTTGAGGACACGCGATCGCTCGAGGTCTTCGCATTTCAGGACGGCATCGACAAGAAGATCGGAACCGACCTGAGCCTGGGTATCGAGTACCGGCCATTCCTCAATGACAACGTTCAGTTGATCAGTGGCCTTTCGACCTTCATCCCATCAGCCGGCTTCAAAGACCTGTTCAATCCTCTGGGAGGAACGGCGGGAACGATGTATGGCCATTTCTTCGAAGCGATCCTGACTTACTGAACTCAACGAGCTGCCCCGCCCATCCTCCTGATCTCGAATTCGGCCATGCCGTTCACGGAGTCGACTCCACATGTCTAGACATCGCCTGGTGACGATCACTGCGATCCTGCTCGGATGGATCGCCACGACAATCGTCCTGCAGCCGGACGGTCGGGCCGCGGGAGAGCCTCCGACACGCCCTGCCGGCGACCTGGTTGATGACGTCCTGATTCCTCCACGCAGCCACCCCCTGCCAACCGACGCGCCGCAAGTCGCCAGCCCACTGGTCCCACCTCGATCGGCTCGGCCTGAAAAGACCGGAAGATCGGAGCCGCCCCCGTCCGCACCTCAGATGGGCCTCCTGGGCCAATCACGAGAGGTCGCGGAATCCAAGAGTCATGGTTGTGTCGCGTGCCACAAGACTGTCGGTGATCCTCACGGCAGCCAGGCACTCAGCCTGGGATGCGTTGATTGCCACGGTGGCGATGCCACGGCGCGAGACAAGCAGACTGCTCATGTGGCCCCTCGGCACCCCGAGGCCTGGACCTCGTCAGCGAATCCCATTCGCAGCTACACGCTGTTGAATCACGAGAGCCCCGAGTTCATCCGATTTGTCAATCCCGGTGACCTGAGAATTGCTCACCAGAGTTGCGGCACGGTGGGGTGCCACCCGCGGGAGACCCTGGAGGTCAAGAAGAGCATGATGACTCACGGCTGCATGCTCTGGGGTGCAGCGCTGTACAACAACGGTTCCGTGCACGACAAGTGGCCGCAATATGGTGAGAGCTACTCGATGCACGGCACACCGCAACGACTGCAGACCGTGCCGCCGCCAACCCCCGAGGAAACGCGGACCAAGGGCATCCTGCCGTTTTTGGACCCTCTGCCGAGGTTCCAGGTCACTCACCCAGGAAACATCTTGCGGATTTTCGAGCGGGGCGGTCGATTTCGAACCGAAACTGGCATTCCGGAACGGCTCGAGGAACCGGGTCGCCCGCGTGAGCGGTTGAGCAACCGGGGCCTGGGCACACTCAATCGCACCGATCCGGTCTTCGTCGGACTTCAGAAAACCCGGCTGCTGGACCCCACGCTCAATTTCCTGGGCACCAACGAGCAACCAGGAGATTACCGATCCAGTGGCTGCACGGCCTGCCACATCGTCTACGCCAACGACCGCTCGGTGATTCACTCAGGCCCCTACGCCCGTTATGGCAACACCGGTCGCGCAGCCAGCCAGGTCGATTCGTTTGTGACGTCGGTCGACCCGACGATTCCCAAGAACGAGTCCGGTCATCCGATTGCGCATCGCTTTACCCGAGCGATCCCGACCAGCCAGTGCATGATCTGCCACATCCACCCCGGCACGACGGTCATGAACAGTTACCTGGGTTACATGTGGTGGGACCAGGAAACCGATGGGGACCTGATCTACGATCGTGCTGGACGCCGCCTGTCGGCGGAGAGCTTCCTGGCATCTCAGATGGCCAACCCGAATCTCGGGGCGATCAAGCGGTATGACCCGAGCCCCGATCGCGAGGCAGGGATGGCGCGGATCAATGACAAGGCAGCCAGGAGTCAATTCGCAGACTTTCATGGACATGGCTGGCTGTTTCGCGCCGTTTTTCGGAAAAACGCCGTCGGCCAGATGCTCGATCACCGAGGTCGCACGATCAAGGACGCCAGCAACAACAAGTTGCAGCAGGCCATCCGGTTTCCCGAGAAGGTCCGCACGCTCTACCGGAATCGGACGTGGACCCCCGAGGATCAGCGGGCGTTCGACAAGGCACGGGTGAGGCTCGAGACAGTACGCGACCACTTGCCTGTCCACCTGATGGACATCCACCTGGAACGGGGTATGCACTGCGTCGACTGCCACTTCCTGCAGGACGTTCATGGTAACACGAAGCTCTACGGCGAAGTCCGGGCCGCCATCGAGATCACGTGCCAGGACTGCCACGGTGACACGGACGGACCGGCCATCGAACGGGACCGGGACGGGATTCACTTGCGGACTTCAGGACCCGCCGCCGCCGACGCGTCGCCGCACAGTCGCCGGGGCCGCAACCTGCTGACGATGAGAACTCCGGATGGACGGCGGAGATTCGAGGTCCGCGACGGGGTATTGATCCAGCGTTCGATGGTGGAACCCGACTTGAGTTGGGCGGTCACGCAGGTCCGCGACACGATCGACCCCACGCACGCCAACTACAACGCGCTGTCGGCGCTCTCCAAGACGGTCGCGTTTGACGACCGTGGGCAAATGACATGGGGGCAAACCCCATCCAAGACACGTCGATGTGCCCACGATTCTCGGGTCATCAACTGTACCGCCTGCCACACATCCTGGAATCCCAGCTGCTTTGGCTGCCATCTCTCGCAGCGTGCCAACCAGAAAATGCCGTCGTTGCATAACGAGGGCGACATCTCTCGCAACTACGTCTCGTACAACTTTCAGACTCTGCGAGATGACGTGTTCATGCTCGGCCGAGACGGCACGGTCACCGGCAACCGGATCAACCCGGTGCGGTCGGCCTGTGCCATCCACGTCAGCTCGTACAACCCGAACCGTGAGTCGATCTACTACCAGCAGCAGACCATTTCTGCCGAGGGTCTCAGCGGCATCGCCTTCTCCACAAACGTGCCCCATACGGTCCGAGGCCGAGATGGAACGAGGCAATGTCGTGACTGCCACCTCGCCGATTCCGGCGACAACAATGCTCGCATGGCGCAATTGCTGATGCACGGCACCAAGGCGCTGAACTTCATGGGGCGATGGACCTGGATCGCTGCGGGCGATCACGGACTTCATGCGGCGGAGGTGACAGAGCGAGACGAACCACAGGCGGTCTTGGGCAGCTCGCTGCACCAATTGGCGTTTCCCGAACATCACGCCAAGCTGGTCGCCGATGGCAGGCAGCTGCACGTCGAGCACGAGCACCCGGGTATGGACGTCCTGGACGAGATTCTGGCCAAGATCCAACCTCAGCATTTTGAGGTCCTCTCGGTTCAACACCGGGGAGAGTACCTCTACGCCGCGTGCGGGTCGGGCGGTCTGAAGGTCTTTGATATCGCGATGACGGACAACAAGGGGTTTTCGGAGCGGATCGTCACCGCCCCGGTCTCACCGCTCGGTCAACGCCTCTACGTCAAAACCCAATATGCCACCGATGTCGCCGCCCCTGCCACCACCGCGCCGGACCCCACGCGTGAAGCGAGCCGACGACCTGGTAACCAGGAGGGTGTTTCTCCAGACAAGCCGCTGGTGCACCCGATGTATGCGTTTCTCTACGTGACGGATCTCCACGAGGGCCTGGTCATGGTCGGCGCCGGGACCTTGCTCGACGGCAACCCGACTAACAACTTCCTCTCACGGGCACTCACGTTCAATCCGGATGGCATTCTGAAGGGAGCCCGTGAGATCACGATTGCCGGAACCTGCGCCTACATCTGCTGTGACGTGGGGCTGGTCGTGGTTTCCCTCGACGACCCAATCAACCCGAAAATCACAACCGTTCTCGATCACGACACCGTGTCCCACCCCTCTTGCGTCCAGGTCCAGTTTCGCTATGCCTTTGTCACAGATCACTCAGGACTCGTGGTCCTCGACGTCACAGACCTGCAGCGCCCGGTCCTGGCAACGCGCTTGAAAACGCCACCGGCTCATCGCCTGTATGTGTCCAGGACCTACGCCTACCTGGCCGCAGGCAAAGACGGCCTGGTCATCGTCGACGTTGCCAATCCGCGTCAACCACGGATCGACCAGGTGTTCACAGCTGGCGGTGTGATCAACGACCTCCACGACGTGAAAATCGGCGTGACATACAGCAGTCTGTTTGCCTACCTCGCCGACGGCCACAATGGCCTCCGCATTGTCCAGCTGACATCGCCGGCGACACCGGGAAGCGGTGGGTTTCGCCCACGCCCCGAACCACGGTTGATTGCCACCTTGGCAATCCCCCATGGAGGCCACGCACTGACCCTGTCCGAGGGAGTCGACCGCGACCGTGCGGTGGACGAAGCCGGAAACCAGCTCTCAGTCTTTGGTCGCGTCGGAGCACGACCACTCACGCTCACGGAACAACAGCGGCTGTACCTGCACCGTGGGCGTCCCTGGACTGTTCCCTCGATCACTCGAGATCCCAGCGTCCCTGATGAACTCCAGCGCGAACGCCGTCTACAACAGGCGCTCCAAGAGGCCATTCCCGGGTACACGCCTCCGGCCCGGTTACGGCGTTGAAGAGGAAGAGCCTGGCCACTTTCTGACAGCGGTTCCCAGCGATTTGAACGCGCGAGTCACAGCCTTGGGATCGTAGTTGCCGATCGGAGGCAACAGCTTGGCCAGGTCCATCTCCCGTGTTCGGGAAGGGCCTCGCCGGGCTTCAAACACACCCGCTCCGACCGGCTCAACCGGACGCTGTGGAAACACCAGCACGATGCCAGAGGCTCTAACCGTCTGGAGCTCCTCGGCCGATCCTCTGCCCAACTCCTTTCCGATGACATCACACGCCCAGGCCAGTTGCCGAGCTGATTCGTAGTCCAACCCGCCGGCAGCTCCGGCATCGGCAATGTCCTGCAAGAGCTGTCTCGCCATCGCACGGTCCACGGACACCGCCTCGAGCTCCTGCGCCCGTTTCATCAGCCACGCACCCATCGTGGCGGTCGCGCGATTCAGGTCCGCCTGCTTCCCGAACGGGGTCCTGTCCAGCACATCCCGAACCTGGGTCCACTGCCGGTCGAATTCAGCCCGTTGACTATCGCCACCAACGGCAACCCGGGCGAGCACCGTCGTCCACTCACGCAAAACGGGACGTCCCGGCACGCGACCTCGTTGGAGCCGTTTCTGTCGCCATGCCGGAACCTTAAGATCGTGATGGCAGGCGTAGCACTCAAACTGTGCCAGTTCGGGCCACGAGCCACCCTGTCCTCCAGGACCACTCAGCGCGGCCGTGACCTCCAGGGACTGGGCGAGTGACACAAGCGCACCGACCATCATCCCCTGGGTGCGATGCATCGCGTCGAGCCGAAATCGCTCCTTGGCAAAATAGGGATCAGAAGTTCGGGCCAGGAATTCGCTACGAGACTTCTCGGGCTTCGTGTCGGGCTTCGCAGAGACCGGCCGCCAGTGAACCGGCATTTGTGAGGAAAAAGTCGCCACCTCGAATCCAGGCAACGGCGGATGCCCCGCAGCATACATCTCATGGGTTACCACGCGGCCTTGCCGTGCATCACCGATATGACAGGAGCCACACAATCGAGCCTTTCCAGATGGAGTCCGCACATCAACGTAGCCATGCTCCTCCCACTTGACCCGGGGCGCGAGGAATCGCCACGGCCGTTTCTCTTTGGTGGGAGGAAGGTGCAGGCGAAACCACCCTGTCTTGACACCGCCTGGTCCCGCGAGGTCGCCACCAGGCCCGTGGCACCCCTCACACGTGATGCCATAACTCACGTCGGTATTTGTGTGCCAGGACTCTGCCACCAGGTGCCCGTCAACAGCCTTCATCTGCTCAGCGGGGTATCCGGTATGGCAGGAGAGACATCGACGATCTCTGTGGGCAGCGGGGCTCCCCATCAGCTTCGCCATGGCCACAGACCTGGCGTTGAAGAGAACCGCATAGGCCTGGTAGTGCTTGTCGTGATTGGCCCAGGTGCGAAGTTCGTTATCGAGAATCCAATTGCCACTGGGACTTGGCACCGGGAGATCATCGTTGGCAGCATCGGTCCGATTGCGGCCATGGCAGCCGATGCAGGACGCAAATCCGACCACCGCACGATGTAATGGTGCCCGGTCCTGAGCAGTGGCCGTTGAGAGGCTGCTGGCCAGCAGCGCGATTCCTGCCAGCCAACTTGCCCAAACGGGTTTTGCCATGTGGATCATCGTCTGGCTCCCTCGTTGTTCATCACTGCCGTGTGCACCGCCCTGGCCGCCGCGTCAAACTGCCGCAACGCGGCCGGAATTCCCGCGGGCTTGGCAACCGGGTTACGCAGTTGGCCCGCACTGTCAAGCCCGACAGGAAACCGCAAGGTTCCTCGCATTTTCGGCAGGGCTTCCTGCAACGCCTGGTCAATTTGACGGTCTCGCTCTGAAGTCAATCCCGTCGCCTTCTGTCGAGCGACCTGGAGGGAAGACAAGGCCAGGTACAACTGCGCAGCCTGGTCCCAGTCCCTCGGACTGTCCTTCAGTGTCGCTGACGCAAGTTGCCGGGTCACCGATTCCAGATCGTCAAGCGTCAACTCGACGGAGTTCAATGATGCCGACCAGGCCTCAAGACTCGCCGCCAGCTTACCGGTGGCCGCGATCATGGTCTTTCGATCCGGCGCCACGGCACGGGTCACCTTGTCCACGGCCCCTAAGGCCAGCCCAACCCGCTCATCAGCCGGGCCGATCACCGCGACCGCAGAACTCATCGCTCGTTCCCACGTAGCCCAAGGCAACTGTCCCGGGTTGCGAGCACCACCGCGTCGCCACGACGCATCTCTCAAGTCGTGATGACAGGCAAAGCACCGTGTTTCGGCCAGTTCGGGCCACGGCGCCTCGGCCGTCGACGCACGCCAACGAGACAATTCGACCCGGGCCC
>MDTE01067976.1_pt1 | contig 39683 bp, 27 predicted proteins | sample 811231 | NCBI WGS metagenome assembly MDTE01 (sample SAMN05326651, study PRJNA326480) | marine metagenome | isolation source: seawater | place: Indian Ocean: Red Sea | collected 2010
CTCCGGTATACCCGTAGTCACGATGTAAGCCCTGTGGCGCTTCGGCGTCACAGGACCGGGCACGCCCGGCCGGAGAAATCCGGCCGGGCGTGTTGCTTTACACCGAAAAACTTACCTGTCACGAATAATCGTCGTATGACGTAAGAAAAACCCAAGAGATGTCCAACTCAATGGCTTTACTAATATTGAATGGATTCGAATGAACTCACCGGCCCTCAGCATCACGAATCTGACTAAAACGTTCCCACAACGTGCAGGACACGACGGATTTCTGGGATCTATCCGAGGCCTACTGCCATCCAAGGCTGATGGGTTCATAGCCGTAAATAACATTAGCTTCGAAATAGGCGCTGGCGAAATCGTGGGATTACTTGGACCCAACGGCGCCGGAAAATCAACCACCGTCAAAATGCTAACCGGAATTCTTCATCCAACGGCAGGCCAGATTCGAATCCATGGACTTGACCCGATCAAAGATCGCACGGCAAATGCACGCCAAATGGGTGTGATCTTCGGTCAACGCACACAGTTGTGGTGGGACCTTCCTGTAATCGACTCACTCGACATGCTGCGCCGAATCTATGACGTTCCAGAGAAAACCTACCGTCAAAATCTCGACAGATTTCGACATGTGCTCGAACTCGACGAATTCCTCAATGTACCGGTACGCCGTCTTAGCCTCGGCCAACGAGTACGTAGTGATCTTGCTGCAGCGCTACTGCATGATCCACGGGTGATCTATCTTGACGAGCCTACCGTCGGTGTCGATATAAGCGCCCGACAACGAATTCGTGACTTTATCAGAACGCTGAATCGTGAGGCTGGGGTCACGATCGTTTTAACGACCCACGAGATGGCTGACGTTGAACGACTGTGTGAACGTATAGTCGTCATCGATCGTGGGCAATTGCACTACGACGGCAGCCTGGAAGTACTCCGACAGCGATTGGGGTCAAACCGAGAGCTTGTTATCGACCTGCACGAACCAAATCGAGTTCTCGACCTACCAGAGGGTGCCACTGTGATCAGAACCTCGGAAACACGCACGTGGATTGAGTTTGAACGTCATCGTCTGACCGCGCCACAGCTCATCGCGCACATTCAATCGCAAACGGATGTTGCGGATCTGAGCGTACGCGAGCCTGAAATTGAGCAGGTCATTCACCGTTTATACGAAGAAGCTCAATCAGACGAACCAAACCCTGTGCATTAGACCGTCGTCCGTTCCTACCGGTTTTCGCTACTGGGAATTGATCCTCCAAGCCTTCCGGGCCGTGTCACTGAATATCCATTGACGATCTTCATCACTAAGAAAAGGGAGGTTCCACGCAGATTCGAAGGCTTCTCGATACGTTGCCCGTGACAAACACACGGGCCAATCAGTTCCCCACATTACCCGTTCGGCTCCAAAAACCCGATAGACACGTTCGATCAACGAATGAGCCGACCTGTAGGGATATCTCTCACCAGTGCCACACGGATATCCCGACAGCTTTACATAGACATTAGGATAATCGGCAAGCCGTAAAAGGTTTTCAATCGATGACGGTTCCGAGTAATCCGGGCTTCCTAGATGGTCAATAACGATCGTCACGTCCGGATGACGACATGCCATTCGGGCGGCCTGAGGTAGTTGATTCCACGAAATCAATAGTCCAATTGTGGCGCCCGTGGATGCCGCAGCTGTCCAGAGCGGATCTTGGTCTTCGCCGTCCAGCCACCGATCCTGATCAGTATTTGGAGCAAGCCGAATACCACGATATCCAGGCCACTGCATAAGCTCACGAAGCCGATCAGAAGCCCCAGATGCAAGCGGATCCACACGACCGGCAACTACGAAACGATCTGGAAACTCAGTCGCAGCCTTTGCCAAGTAGCTGTTGTCCCACAGGTAATATCTGGGCTGAATCAGGACGGTCCAGCGAACACCGCCTGCTTCATCCTGCGCCTTGAACAACTCCGATGGTCGAGCCTCAATGTCAGGCTGCGTATCCGAATCCGGATGCCGACCATAGCGCTGATGCCCGATAGTCCAGATATGCACATGCGACTCAACGAGATCCATAAGCTAGTTACCTGAAAGACGACCACTCCCCATCATGCCAGCGAACTGCAGGATCGTCCGCCGTGTACTAAAGACCCATGGCCACGAGCCGTGAATTACAGGAGCAAGTACGGTTGTTCGATAAGTTCCCGAATTCGAGCCAAGAATCGAGCCGCAGGAGCACCATCAAGTACCCGATGGTCAAACGTCAGACTAAGTGTCATTGAAAGCCGGGCAATTACCTGTCCGTCGTCAGCCACTGCTTTCTCTCGCAAGGCTCCCACTCCTAAGATGGCCGATTCCGGAGGATTGAGAACAGGTGTAAATGCGTCAACCCCATAGGTTCCCAGGTTCGTGATTGTGAACGTCCCACCGGTAATGTCGTCTAGACCCAACCCGTCGGATCTCGCCCGGGTCACCAACGAACGAATATCGTTGGCAATCTCTACCAACGACTTACGATCGGCATGCTTCACATTTGCTACAACAAGATCTGTGCCAGCCTCCATCGCTAATCCAACATGCACGACGTCGTGGAGATGGATCTCTTCACCAACAATGCTGGCATTCACCCGAGTATGTTCACGCAGCGCCTGGGCACAGATCCGGACCAGGATGTCGTTGTAACTGATCCGGAACCCCAGTGTCGCCTCATGACGGGAGGCTAACTCAGTGCGGAGATCATGGAAGCGACGGGCATCAGCTTCGGCGACCAAAGTAACCTGAGCACTCTGCTGCAAACTCTGCTGCATTCGGTCAGCAATAACACCACGCACGCCGGCCAGCGGAATCACACTGCCCGCTGGGAGCTCTGGTACCGCGACCGGAGCCACAGTCGGATTAGTGGACGGCGCGACTGCTGCTGGAGCTTTCGAGACGTTAACCACGTCCTGTTCAATTATTCGGCCCCCAGGACCAGTCCCGACGACCGTCGCAAGATCAACCCCCAGATCCCGAGCCACACGTTTAGCTAACGGCGAGGCCTTGACTCGCGCCCCAACCTTCGGCACCTGCACAACTTGAGCTGTAGCCGGCACTACTGACGCCTGAGGAGCTGTCACAACCGGAGCCTCAGCAACCGTCGTGGAAGCCTGCATAGCCGGAGCTTCAACCGGAACCCGGGGTGCCGGGACAGCAGGCTCAGTCTCCGTCGTCTGACCACCACCTGCTGGGGGATCCGGATCCTCCGTTGGAGCCGTTTCACCATCTTCAAGGACCCAAGCCAGTAGCCCCTGAACCTTCACCGCATCACCACTTTGGGCAACAACACCACCTAATAATCCGTCGGCAGGAGCTTCTACCCGTGCATTGATCTTGTCAGTTTCGAATTCAAGAATTTCCTGACCTTTGCTGATTGTTTCACCCTCATCAACAAGCCACTCACTCACAACACCTTCTTCCATCGTCATGCCCATCAACGGCATTCGAATAGGTGTGGCCATAGGTTTAAACAGCTAGCCTAGCGGACGCCCTGAAGCGACTCGCGAATGGCCGCCGCTACCTTTTCGGCATCGGGGAACGAACCCTGTTCCAGTGGTTCCGAGAATGGCACAGGCGCATGGGCAGCACCAACACGTAACACCGGAGCATCCAAATCGTCGAAGGCAAGTTCTTGAATCTGTGAGGCAATTTCCGCACCAAACCCACCAAACCGCACAGCCTCATATAACACCACAGCACGATGCGTCTTACGCACTGATCGAAGGATCGCATCAGTATCCAGTGGATAGAGTGACCGAACATCTACAACTTCAACGCTGATGCCTTCGGCGGCAAGTTGTTCGGCCGCTTCAAGCGCGTAGTGAACCTGCCGGGCATATGTGATCACACTTACGTCGGTACCCTCACGTTTAACGTCAGCCACACCAATAGGAACCAGGTATTCCTCTTCTGGCACATGACCGCGCATGGCATAGAGCGCCTTATGCTCGAACGACACCACGACGTTATCCTCGCGTATAGCCGATTTGAGTAGACCCTTAGCGTCGTAGGGTGTGGAGGCAGTTATCACCTTGAGTCCCGGCACATGAACAAACCACGCCTCAAGGCTCTGGGTATGCTGAGCGGCGTTTCCCGTACCCGCACCAAAAGGTGCCCTATAGGTCAACGGGAGTCGCGCCTTCCCCCCAAACATGTATCGATTCTTGGCCGCCTGGTTAACGATCTGATCCATCGCGATACCCATGAAATCACTGTACATGAACTCCGCAATCGGCCGGCTTCCGGTAAGTGCCGCCCCAATACCGAGCCCAGCAATAGCAGCCTCAGCAATCGGTGTGTCAACAATCCGATCAGGACCGTACTTCTCGAGAAGCCCAGCTGACACCGCGTACGACCCACCCCACACGCCAATCTCTTCTCCAACCAAAAACACCGTGGGATCACGTTGCATTTCTTCGTCGATAGCTTCTCGAAGAGCCTCGCTCATAAAGATTTCGCGGGTTGCACCGTTAGACATTGTGTTTGCCATGGGAATTACTCCGCGTACACATCACGCTCGATAGCATCGAGCGTTGGCCACGGACTAGCTTCTGCAAACGAAACTGCATTCTCAATCTCCCGCTCTATGTCTGCGTCAATCGCATCAAATTCCTTGGCCGTCATGCGCTTGGCAGACGACACAGCCGTTCGAAACCGTTCGATAGGATCGCGAGCGACCCACTCAGCAATTTCTTCCTTTGTACGATAGTTCTTCTGATCAAGGACCGTATGGCCCTTGTGGCGGTACGTGAGGGATTCGATGAGCGTTGGACCCTCACCGTTGCGCGCTCGATCCGCCGCTTCTTTCACCGTTTCATAGACTTCGAACACATCATTACCGTCGATCTTTGGACTTGGAATCGAGTATGCAGGACCCCGAGCACTGATCGGGGCTGCGTTCGCAAATTCATTATGGGTCGCCATCCCATATTGATTGTTTTCGCAAAGAAAGATCACGGGGAGTTTCATGGTAGCCGCCACGTTCACCCCTTCATGGAAGGCGCCAGTCGGCCCGGCGCCATCGCCGAAGAAGCTAATTGTGACCTGCCCATCCTGACGCAGTTTCGATCCAAGGGCTGCACCGGTAGCAATCGGTATGCCAGCCCCAACAATGCCATTAGCGCCCAGGTTGCCAAGCTCAAGATCCGCAATATGCATCGAGCCGCCCTTACCACCGCTATACCCTGTCGTGCGACCAAACAGCTCCGCCATCATCTTGTCCATTCGGGCACCCTTGGCAATGCAGTGACCATGGCCCCGATGAGTGCTCGTGATGAAATCCCCGTCCTCCAACGCCGCACAGGCTCCGGTCGCTGTCGCCTCTTCCCCAATATAGAAATGGAGCGCCCCACGCATCTTGGCAGCTTTGAAAGCCTCTTCAGCAGTTTCCTCAAATCGACGGATACGCCGCATGGTTTGATAGATCCATCGAACCTGACCGTCATCCATCGACTTCAATGTGGGATTCACCGTCGCAGTTGGACGAGCACGTGACTTTGTTGCCTTGGCACGAGCCTTGGAAGCCTTTCCTGTCTTACTAGAGGCACGAGCCACAGCTCGCCTTCTTGCGGCCACAATATGCCTCCGTTAATTCGACTTAGACGCCATCGTCAGGCGACGTTACTAGTGATGTTTTACAAACCACCGAGCGGCGGGAGTATATCGCACACGGGCTCTAGACCCCGTCACTTAAGCCATATTCGTGACGAACTAGCGAACAACCAGGTTAATCAACCGCCCCTGACGGTAAAAAACCTTATGCACCTCGAGGCCTTGGAGATGAGCCTGTACCCGTGGACTGGCGAGTGCCAGGCTCCTCGCCTGCATCTCGTCGATCGCAGTAGAGGCCTCGATTCGCTCCCGGACCTTTCCATTGACCTGGACCACCAGCGTGAAAGTCTCGTCAGCCGCCACATTCGCATCCCATGCGGGCCATTCCTGCTCGTGCACGCTGCGGGTGTGCCCTAACCGCTCCCAAAGCTCCTCTGCCATAAAAACCGCGCTAGGGGCCAGCAAAATGAGAAAGGTTTCCAACGCCTCTTGCCACGCCTTTGATGTTCGAATGTCCTCATCGTCAATCTCGATAAGAAAATTCGTGAATTCCATAAGGGCCGCCACCATCGTGTTGAACTTCAAAGCATCAATGTCCTCGCCCACACGGCGAACCAACTGATGGAGACGGCGTCGTAACTTGACCTCAACATCCGTGGACATGTCTTGTCGCCGCTCGCTCTCCCTGACGGTCTGGCCGAGCACAAGATTCCAGACACGACCCAGCCACCGTGACACTCCGGCCAGTCCTTGTTCACTCCATGGCAACGTGCGATCAAATGGACCCATAAATAGCGTGTACACCCGTAATGCATCACCGCCAACCGTTGCCGCAACCTCATCGGGAGTAACAACGTTGCGCCACGACTTGGACATCTTGGTAGCCCGAAACTCAACGAGGCTCACCCCTTCACGATCGCTCCGGGCACCGGTCAAATCAAATTTCGCATCGAGGGGGTAGTGGCGATACGACTGAGCGGCGCCTGGTGCGTCATAAGCATCAACGCCCTCAGTTGCGATCACACGTGCACTACCTTGACTGTCCACTTGAAGATCAGACTCAATAGTCCACCCTGGCTGGGCTAGAAGCATCCCCTGGTGCCGAAGCTTCCGGAAGGGCTCCTCGAGCTCGAGAACGCCCGCATCCCGTAACGCCTTGGTCCAGAACCTGGCGTACAACAGGTGCATGACCCGGTGCTCACCACCGCCAACATAAAGATCGACCGGCATCCACCGGCGCACCGCTTCAGGATCAAACGGCCGTCCATCTTCATGCGGACTACAGAACCTGAGGAAGTACCAGCTTGAGCATGCAAACCCTCCCAGGGTGTCCGTTTCACGACGAGCAGGACCATTGCAACTCGGACAGGCCGTTTGCACCCAATCCTCCGCAGCTTCAAGCGGAGATTTACCACGGAGCTCCTGAACATCAAATTGATCTACCCGCGGCAGAACGACCGGAAGTTCGGCTTCCGGAATAGGCACCGCACCGCAATCGTCACAGTGGACGATTGGAATTGGTGTGCCCCAATATCGTTGTCGTGATATGAGCCAGTCACGCAGTCGATAATTGACTGCGAAATCACCAGTCCCACGATCCTTCAGCCACTGGGTCACAGCGCTAGAAGCGTCGTCAACACCTAATCCGTCGAATTCGCCAGAGTTAACTAGCGACCCTTCGCCCAGGTATGCCTCATCAAACGGCATTCCATCCCAATCTGGCGGCGCAACGACCGGCCGAATCTCGATGCCAAACTTCGACGCGAACGCAAAATCTCGTTCGTCGTGAGCAGGCACGGCCATGATGGCTCCAGACCCGTACGACATCAGAACGTAATCGGCAATCCAGATGGGCAGAGCCTCGCCGTTCACAGGATTAATCGCGTAGCCGCCGGTAAAAACACCGGTCTTGTCCGGATCAAGCGCCACCCGGTCGAGTTCAGATTTACGAGCAGCGGCATCCACGTAATCCCGAACCTCGTCAGCATGACTGCCAGTTGTGATCCTGGAAACCAAGGGATGCTCAGGCGCCAAAACCATAAACGTAGCCCCAAACAACGTGTCGGGACGCGTCGTAAACACGCTGATCACATCTCCATCATCCGTCGTAAAGCAGATGTCAGCTCCATCGCTTCGACCTATCCAATTGACCTGCGCTCGAACGGTCTCCTCCGGCCAGTCCAGATCATCTAGACCGTCAATTAGCTCGTCGGCATAGTCCGTAATCTTGAAAAACCACTGCGTGAGCTCACGGCGGGTAATGTCTGCATGACCACGCCAATCAGTCCCATCAGCATTAACCTCTTCATTCGCAAGGGCCCCACACACCGGACACCACCACTGAAGCCCGGTGGACCGATACGCAAGGCCTTGCTCGTACAACTTGAGAAAAACCCACTGCGTCCACCGATAATAATCAGGATGGCTGGAATTAATTTCCCGATCCCAGTCATACGATGTCCCAGCCAAATCAAGCTGTCGACGATAATTTGCAGTCCATTCCGTGGTCAGATCCTCAGGATGACGGCCGGTTTCAATCGCTGCGTTTTCGGTCGGCAAACCAAAAGCATCCCAGCCCATCGGACGCAACACGTCGTATCCCCGCATCCGCATCACCCTAGCCACAACATCTGATGGGATGTAATTACGAAGATGACCCACACTAATCCCATCACCCGAGGGGTATGGGAAAAAATCCAGACAGTAGAACGTAGGACGGTCGGACGGATCTGGCGTTCGATACATCCCTTGTGTTGCCCAGCGACGACGCCACTTGGTGTCCATCGCCACGGGATTGAATTCAGTCGTCATAGCGTCTTGCCGTAATGCCACATATTGTTGACCTGTCTCATCATTCTAGAATTCTTGATCCAACAACGGTCTCAGCACGTGAAGACCGTTCCACGCACATAATCAGCCTCAGGCGACGCAAGAAAGCTAAGGACACGGGCCACGCCAGATGGATCGAAAAGCTCGGCTTGCTTACGCCTGATAGTTGCCTCATCTGTTCCAACACTCCGACCAACATCCTCCACATTCTTATTTTTTAGTGGGGTCGCGATGCTCCCGGGCGCAACAGTATTAACCCGAATTGAACGTCCCTGAAGCCGATTCTGCAACACGAGACCGAGACCATGCACGGCGCCTTTACTCGCGCCATAGGCATACGAGGAACTCCCGCCAGTGACACCGGCCCCCGACGCAAGCAACAAAACCACACCATGCCCCGATGGTCCCATCGCCCGTATTGCATGTTTCGCGCACAGGAATGAGCCGCGGGCATTGACATCGAGAACCCGATCAAACGTCTCAACATCAAGATCCTCAACCCCAATGGCAGCACCCTCCAAAATGCCGGCACACGCGATAAGGACGTCCAAACGACCGAAAGCACGAGTTGTTCGGTCCATTAACTCGTGGACGGCAGACTCATTCGCAACATCACACTCCACAAACATTGCGGAGTATCCCGCTCTCGACAGGTCGGCCGCTAACTCTGTTCCCTTGTCTGTCGCCACATCTGCTACGACTACATGCGCGGCGCGTTTTGCACATAGTTCGGCGGTAGCTCGACCAATCCCAGAAGCTCCACCAGTGACAACGATCACACGTCCCTCAAGACCCAAGGACATTAGGGCTCATCCCAGGTGAGACCAGCGTCAGACATCGCAGCATCAATATTCCGCTTGGCCGCAGGAATTTGTTCTGGTGGCAAATGCTCAATCAACACGCAAGTGTCAGGCGCAGCCTCGTTCAGCGCGGTCAATCCTGCCACGTGATCAACAAGCCCTTCACCAATTGGAACTTCACTGATATGGAGAACCAACGGACTGTCCACGATGTAGTCCTTCCAGTGAGCTGCGACAACTCGACCACTGGTCGCGTCAAGCAAGCGGTCTATAAGAGCTTGAGGCGTCCATGCGTCCCAGATACTTCCCACGAAGTTGACCGGATCAAAATTCATCCCGAGAGACTTAGCCGGTACCCGACGAAGCACTTCAGAAACCCGCGACGGCCGATCGAGAACGGAAAGCACGTGCCCTTCGAGAGCCAGAATGACGCCTTCCTCATCAGCAGCGACGGCTACCGCAGTCAGGCTAGAAATCACCCGTTCAAATACAGGTTCTCTTTGGTGTTCCGGATGGGGGGCCCAGCTACCTGCTGGATTAAGACTGCCAGGTCGTACGTAGAGCGTATGAGCTTCGAGTAGACGAGCTGCTTGCATGTGCCGTTTTAAACCTTCAATCCCCGCGGCACGGACTTTCTCATCATGGTCCACAAGCGACGGGTAAAGCCCGTTAGCCTGAGCGACGGCCACACCCTCACCGTGGAGCATGGCGCGGATTCTCTGGAATTCTTCAGGTTGATATTGATCCGGCTCGCCTAGTTGCACGGTCGTCCCAGTAAAGCCAAGTGCACGCAACTCGCGAATGTCACCAAGGGTGATCTTTCCTAGATCGTTTGGCAATAAGCCAACAACCCACTCTGCATACTTTTCCTTCGTCACGGAGTAACAGAAACCGCAGCGTACACGGTCTTCCCATGCCGCCGGTTAACACGCTGATCCGAAAGCGTGGAGCACAGCGTCTTCCTGCGTTTACACCCGAGATTCCTCGTCGCGATCCGCCAATACCTGCTCCGGATCGATAGTCCACAATCCTTGATTCCAAATCATGACGCCGAGCACGACCAGCACACTTAGCACGCCACCCATCACCATCGCGACCGGCGTCCCCACCGTCTCGGCAACTACAGCCATTGGCAATAGTCCCAGGGGGGTCAATCCCCAGCTCAGCATCCAGATTGACAGCACGCGGCCCCGTAATTGATCTGGCACTAACAGTTGAATGATGGACTGATTTGTCGCCATGTATACCGCCTGGAAAAACCCGGAAATAAACAGGACAAGTCCAGAAACCATTAAGGATCGAGTAAACGCCAGCACAATTACAAGCGCACCAAAGGTAAAAGCGGACATGAGAACAACCGGACCTTTATAGCGATGCTTGGCGTATGTCACCACCATTAACGAACCAATGACCGCACCCACCCCCAAGGCACCCATGAGCAACCCGAGATCTTCAGGCCCCGCCCCCAAATCTTGTTTCACAAAGGCTGGTAGAAGCATGATCATGGGCATGCTGAACAGGGCAGGGGACATCCCAAGCAGCATTAGTGCAAGCATTATCGGGGTCCTGAACACGTATCCAAACCCCTCACGCAAAGCCCCGAGAGTCGAACCACGGGCACGTGGATGATCATCACCACCCTTGACCGTCAGAAGGTTCAATGTGCTCCAAACATAGCCACCCACCTGAGCAAAATATGTGCCGGCAATGCCAATAATCCCGATAAGAAATCCGGCCAGCGTCGGACCAACGACCCGGGACGCATTCATAGTTGTGTTTGTTAACGCGACGGCATTGCTTATGACATCGCGCGGCACCAAATCTGATACCAGCGCATTTCGAGCCGGCACACTCAACGCGAACGACGCTCCAATCGTGATGCCGGCAAGTGCAAGATGCCAGACCTCAATCACATCGATCGCGACCAGGATCCCAACGGCCAGCCCTGATCCACCCATAAGTACTTGTGCTCCCAGTAACAATCGGATGCGGTTAAAGCGGTCAGCAAGCACCCCACCAAACGGCGAGAGGATCAGCATGGGGATGGATCGAAAGAACGCCAGCAAACCGAGTACAAAGGGCGAGTCCGTTAGTTGGACTACCAGCCAACCCTGAGCGATTGACTGCATCCAAAAAGACATCGTGGTACCCAAATTGGCCCGCCACAAGCGACTAAAATCCCGGTGGGCAAACGCCGGAACAAAACGATCCCGGAATCGATCCTGGGACGATTTGTACTCGCTCACCGTACGGAGTGCCCGACCAAAGGCATGCAGGAAAAACTCGGTGTTACCAACACATAGCAACTTCGACAAACACTACTGAACACGATTGGCGCAAATTGAGGGCTCAGTAGAACCATGTCGGAATTCGTTCTCCTCGCTATAGCAAGGACATTACTCGATATCCGTTTGAATGCCTACGAACCGCATCGAAGATCGAAACCACCCGCATCGCTTCATCAGCAGAGACCGTCATGAGACGGCCAGTACCTATCGATTCGACAAATTCGTCGAGTTCCTCACGCCACGGATCCGCTTCCGGAACGGAAATGTCACGAGATTCTCCGGATGCCGTAACCGTAATATGGCCGGCTCCGTCGGCATACGCGATTGACCCGTTTCGGCAAAGCACATTGCGTCCGGCCTGAGCCTGACCAGAAAATCCACGTCGATAAGTAATCGTTGCCAAACCCCTATCTTCGAACATCAGGGTTACGTGGACAGCACATCGATCAAAAACATCTCCGTCCGGTTCCATCCACGTTCCAGCTGAAACTTCCACAATCGGCCCACGGGCATATATCACCTGAAGCCCAAGTATCACCGCATATACGACGGGATGTCCGCTTATCCGTTGATCAAAACCAGGGCGACGACCGCGGCGCGCATCATTTGAAGGCTGTACCACCGCATGGTCATGCACAGGACCACCAAGCGCAGCGATCTGTTCTCGAATCAAACACTGGGCGGGTCGAATTACGCTGGTATGCCCAACCCGTATTACCAACCCATTCTCATTCGCCACCGCAAGTAAACGTGAGCCATCCCGAGGACTCATCGCCAATGGAGATTCGGTGAACAGATGTTTCCCAGCGCTTAGGACAGCCATCCCCATCTCGGCACGGGTATCTGGATGCGTCGTCAGCACCACCGCGTCCACATCCGGCCTTCCAACGGTAGCTCTCCAATCCGATGTGTACTCAACGCCATGTCGTGCTGCAAGTTCTGTACCCGTCTTCTCGTTTCGCGAGGCAACAGCCACCAAACTCGTATGCGCGCTATTGGCCAGTCGTTCGCCTCTTGCACCAGCCATCTGGCCACTTCCAACAATCGCAACACGCACATGGCCCGCAACGTCTTTATCCACGAGCAGCGCCTTTCAAAGACACAACCGACCACTTTGAGCCGTCTAAAACTACTCCTACTGGCGACACAGCGTCATTAAAAATGATCTCACCATGTCCTAAAACCCAGCCCACGTGTCATCATGCCGGACGCAACGCACTTGTCGAAAAAGAGAAAGCATGACTGACGGCAAACTCGGCATTGGCATCGTAGGTGCAGGTGACATCGTACGTTCCCGACATATGCCAAACCTTGACAAGGCCCCTGGAATCTCCGTTGTCGCTGTCGCGAATCGCCGCCGATCCACTGCTGAAGCCTTTGCCAGTGAATTCAACGTCCCCAACATTTTTGATGACTGGCTGGAAGTCGTCCAACACCCTGATGTCGATATCGTATGGATTGGAACCACGCCGTACCTACACGCACCGATCTCCGTAGCTGCCCTGGAATCCGGAAAACATGTGTTTTGCCAAGCTCGAATGGCACGAAATATTACCGAGGCTCGGACCATGCGAGCTGCCGCTGCGGCACACCCGCATCTAGTCGCTGCCATATGTCCTCCGGGCCAAGGAGTTCACGGGGACCGTACGATGCGTCGACTGCTTGGAGTCGATCGTTTCATCGGCACCTTGCGCCAAGCCCGTATGACTTCCTTTACGGGCGTTGCCGTGGAGAACGAAGACTTGCATTGGCGACAAGATTTCGAGATTAGCGGACACAATGTCATGAACGTTGGGATCATGGTCGAAGTGCTGCAGCGGTGGCTGGGGCCTGAACGAACAGTGCAAGCCATGACGCACGTCCACATCAAAGAACGACGAGATCCCGAAACACAAGCATTTCGACCGGTACGCGTGCCAGATTCGTTTACGGCAATTGGCGAATTGGCGTCCGGAGCCGACTACGTCTATCAATGGTCAGGTTTAGCCCATCACGATGCTGCGTCTGAACTCTGGCTCTATGGCGACCAAGGCACTCTGGTGTACGACTTCGATACTGACTCAATCCTCGGAGCCACCACAGACGACGCCGAACTCGAACCAATCGAGATCCCTGAAGACGAAATTTACGATCCGAATGTCGAGGCGGATTTCATTGCCGCTGTTCAGGATGGCAGCGGGAACACCGGCCTAGCTCCAAGTTTTGACCGCGCCTACCAATACATGGAGTTTCTCGAAGCAGCCGCACGATCCTCTCGTGATGGCCGTCGAGTTGGCATCCCGCTGGACTAAAAACCAGACCCCGCTCCCCACATGATCTTCCACGGACGCCACCAATACTTGCTTGGTTGTCCCACTGTTCCGTGGCGAATCGTATGTGTCGTGATGATCGCGCTTGTTGTCATGCTGGGAACATCGGCTTCAAGTGCCCACGCCGAGAACAGTAAGGTCGCAATCAACGCTGGAGCATTCTTCCCAACCCCAATTGATGGAAACCAAGATCTCGGCTTTTCAGTGACCGATGACCGAAACATCAGCCTGTGGAGCGCATGGCAAGCATTAGGAGGCCAACACACACTAGGCGCCCCGGTTTCTCGTCGATTCATCATGGATGGCTTGGTTTCACAGGTCTTTGAACGAGGCGTTCTGCGGTGGCATCCCCACGGATCAGCCTCCGTCGCCAACGCCTTCGACGATCTGGCAGCTCGTGGTCACAACCCGCTCCTGCTCAGCCAATTCGGGGTTCCACAGTCAGCTAACTGGGCCGAGGATAACGGGGACGATTGGCCAGGCATCCAAACCCGCCACATGGCCTTGCTCACGGGCTCAGAACCATGGCGTGTAGCCTTGCGAACAGCGTATCGCTCAGCTAGCGGACCTCTCGATAGTGACGCCGCTGCAATCAACCTCTATGGCTTGCCTATGGCGATTGGACCAACGACTGGCGGGTACGTACTCCGTGCTCAACGAGCCGCCTGGATCATCGATCCCAACAACTCGGCTGTCGCAGTCCCTATCGATCTCGCCACTGTGCTGACCACAACGGGATCGATCCCGAGCTTCGCCAGAGTTCCTCACCGGGCCGACGAGCGACCGCACCTACCACCCAGACCACCAACAAGCGCAGTCCACTTTTTCGACTGGTGGCGCGATGCGAACCTCCCATCCGAATTTTTTACCCACAGCCTGAACTGGGAACGTATCGGTATTCATCCGTCGCAAATCGGAACGCCTGCGTATTACGACGCTAACTTCCGGCTCATTCGTGACCTTGGCGTGGACGGTGTGTTTTGGGAATGGTACGAGGGGGCAAACCTCAACCCCACGACGACAGTTATCAACTCGCTGCGTCGCCACGAACTCAAAATAGGGCTGTTTTATGACTGGGAGTTGTTGCACGCTGGGGGTCAGGCGGTGCTCAGCGACCGCGCCTATATCGCCGCCAACGAAACCAGTCTCAGCAAGATCGTCGACGAAACGATTGCGTTCTACTCGGCTATTCCACGCGATCTGTGGCTGACTGATGCTGAGGGACGGCTGCCCGTCGCGGTATACGCCTACGGATTCCCACAACGCATGACCGACATAGCGTCATGGACGTGGTTTTTTACCGAACTCCCTCGAAGGGTTGAAGCTGCACTATCCACAGATGTGATTTTTGACTGGTCCGTCGCCTACCTGCCGCCATCACAGGTTCAAGAATTTGCGTTCGAGCGATGGCCTGAGACGTATGCACCATTCAACTTTGTTGTCGACTTGCCCCAATCGCAGTTTGGACACCACATCGTCACCTGGAATTACATTTTCGATAACCGAGGAGTTGCTGCCCGAGATGGATTGCCTCGCGTAATTCGCGATGACAATCGCTATCTTCAAGAAACAGATTGGCTGGCTCGCCATACACGGCCAAGCTTGATTTTCATCTACAGCTGGAATGAGTTCTGGGAAGGGTCTCACCTTTTCCCTGACGATACCTATGAGTGGCGAAGATACAACCTAGCGAAGGCCCAACTAAAAGAACTGAAAAGCTCCGCTGTGGACGATCTTCCACGAACCGTAGTGATTACAGACTCTCCGGTGGCATTTCCCGACGGCACCAATGGACTCCTTGAAAACCAGCGCACGCTTGTCCGTCACTTTCTACGTCGCTACGTACCCCAAGCCAATTTGATTACCGCAAATCAAGCCACGATGGCCGGTCTCAAAAAAACCGACATGATCGTCAGCCTCACGACCAACCGTCGTGTTGATGCTCTTTTTCAACAATTGCCCGCACGAATACAGATCGTCTATTGGAACGCAACTGACCTGACAACCAAATTTGCTCGACGTTTTGTACAGGAAGTGGCTGCAGAACGACCCTTAGGCCGGTTTGGGGTTCAAGATTCGAAAGATCAGGCCACTGGACACTCGATGTTTGCCGAGGGCGACGTGTGGCTCGTCACCCCAAATCCAGACGCCATCACCACTCTTTACTTTGATGTCAATGGGGTCAGTTATCCGCTAATCATAAAGTCCGACAACGATCAGTGGATCAACATCTACGGCCCAACCGAAATCGCCCTCCAAACCGCGTTTGAGGCTGTGTACGGTCGATCGCTTGAGCCCGCAATCACATTCGCACTGGGTGGAAACATCCAACGCCTGGAAGTGTATCCCGATGGCCGTGTGATCCAGAACACGTTCAGTGCCCCGTCCGTATTCCGACATGAGCCGCTGGCCATTCCCACATTCCAACCTGCAACACCTGCCGATCTTCCAACCACTCGGTGACGAACCGGCGGCCAATGCCGGAAGCCCCACGCTCATCGTCCGCTACAACCTCACACCGCTTAGGTGTCCTGCGTCATCGGAACTTCGCCTTGTTCTGGTTCAGTCTCGTGTTCTCACACAGCGGGACATGGATGCAGCTCACCGTCGTGGGTTGGCTTGTTTTTGATATGACAAATTCCCCGGCTTGGCTTGGTGTAGTGGGCGCCTCACGTGCAGCTCCAATGATTGTTCTACCGTTCTTTGGCGGAGTCATCGCAGACCGTATGGATCGACGGCTGCTGCTCTGGATCACACAGAGTGGGCAAGCCCTTTTGGGTCTGACTCTTGCCCTGCTCGTGGCAACGGACCTAGTTTTGGTTTGGCACATCATCGTGGTGATGTTCCTCGGCGCAATTATTGAAGCCGTGGATCAACCAACCCGCCAAGCAATTGTCCCGTCACTAGTGCCCCGCATTGACCTTCGTAAAGCCATCGCGCTCCACGCCGTTGTCTTTTCTGGTGGTGCTCTCGTCGGGCCAGCCGTAGCAGGACTGTTGGCCCCTGCGGTTGGGCTTGCGACGGTGCTGTTCATCAACGTGGCCAGCTTTGTGCCCGTATTTATCGCTCTCCCCCTTCTCCATCTGCCTCGATTTGAACCACGACAACACGAACCCGTACTAACGTCCGTCAAAGACGGTCTGCACTTCGCGTTTACCCGTGAATTAATCGTTGTTGTAATCCTCGTGTCGGCTGTCGGCAGCCTGTTCGGGCGTTCGTACCAACTGCTGGCACCGGTGTTCGCCCGAGAAGTGCTCCTAACGGACATTACGGGGCTTGGCTGGCTTGCATCAGCTCCGGGTCTCGGGGCTGTGCTTGGAGCGTTTGCCATCGCGAGTGCACGTTGGCTCCCGGCCAACGGAAGACTTGCCGGTTTCTCGGTCGCCGGATATCTCCTCGCTCTCGTGGGATTTGCGATCTCTAACAACTTTGGTCTTTCGGTGCTGCTGCTGGTCTTAGTCGGACTGCTTAACACGGTGTTTTCTGCCGCCGTACGAACCATGCTCCAACTCGAAGCCCCAGAGCAGTATTACGGTCGCGTGATGAGCCTCAATACCATTACGTTTATCGGCCTAGCACCTCTGGGCTCCTTGATCATCGGGGCCATCGCGGAATTGGCTGGCATCCAACTCGCAACCCTCATCGGGGCTACTGTCGTAGCAATCGTTTTTTCCTTTGCGTGGTTGACCCAACCCGCCCTCCGAAATGCGTCTTAATATCTAACGTCCGCACAACGTAGAATCTACGCATGGCAAAAATCGGTGTGTTCTATGGAGATGGTTTTGATCCTGGGGCATATACGCTTGCGCTTTTTCATGCCCAAGTGGCCGTCGCACATACGGCTCATACCATCGGTCTGTATACCTTCAGACCCGATGACCTGAAAACTGCGTCGATGCAGGCTCCAGAGGTTGACGGGCTACTGACATTCGGACCGAGCTCGACAGACATCGAATTCCTGAAGACTCACGATCGACCATCCCTCGTATGCGAGCGCGTAGTTCCAGGCTGCGCATACGTGGCACCAGACAATTACGATATGGGTCGCACAGCGGCTACCCACCTTCTTGATCTTGGGCACAAACGACTTTCGGTGGCCCTTCCTGGTGATCCCAACACACTGGATGCGTATCACGGTACTCGCTTTGTCGGATTCCGAGAGACTGCCGCCGCCGCCGGACAACCAATCACCGATGACGACATTTTCTTTGGGGCCAAAGAAGCAACGACCGGAACAGCGGTCGCCGAAACTCTGTTGGCGCGAGGAGATCTCCCCGATGCCATCTACGTCCAAAATCTTCCTATGGCCCTTGCGGCGTTCCAGACATTGACCGCTGCTGGTGTTTCAATTCCAAACGACATCTCGTTTGTCGGCACCACGTTTACGCAACTCAATGCTCCAATGGCAACAACACACACCATCCCTCCAATGACCACTGTGACGTTTCAGAAAGAAGAAATGGGCCGGATGGGCGTCGAGTATCTATGTGAAGCTGCTGCAAATCCTGCGGTGAGCCCTATTGAAGTACTACTTCCCGGGATCTTGATAGGTGGAGAGTCCACGGCCGAAGCATAGTCGTCACCTAAATTTACTTCCTGGAAACTAGTATCTATCAAAAGGTCCGTAACTAATTCCTCTTCGCATCGGACTACTGTGAAACGGCTCCGGGGTCACCGACTACGTTTCCCTAACGAAAGAACTACAACGCCCTGTATATCGCAGGAATCAAAAAACATTCCATTGGCCCACACCATTGGCGTGAAGAATTTGAACTTGCAACGTACCCGCTAATCAGTAGGATCGCGCTGGAGAACAGGGCGACGTAGCGATTGGGGCGCAGGTTCACCAACAAAACCCTCTTGCTCAAGCCGATGCGCAAGCTTCAGCGCCAAGGAACGTCCACAGCGAAGCTCTCGCGAGAGCATATCTGGTGTAATGCTGTCATACCGCATTACGAGTTCGGTCGCTTCAATAAACATTTCGTCTTCATCGTTCTCCGATTCAGTCACTTCTCTGAGTTCGTTCGGTGCTACAAGCATCGGATCGCCCTGCTCACGCCAGTGACCAACAACATTCCGAATCTCGTCATCGCTTACAAAAACACCTTGGACACGCTGCGATTTTCCACCCTCAGGCGGCAGATACAGCATGTCCCCACGCCCAATGAGGCGCTCAGCACCTGCCGCGTCCAGAACAGTCCGAGAATCTGCCTGGCTGCTAACCATAAAAGAAATCCGTGTAGGGAAATTAGCTTTAATCAAACCGGTAATCACATCGACCGAAGGACGTTGCGTCGATATCACCAAGTGAATACCAGTTGCACGGGCCATTTGGGCAAGACGTGCAAGCAACCGTTCGACATCACCAGGGGCCGTCATCATGAGGTCAGCGAGTTCATCGATGACTACAACCGTGTATGGCAACGGACCATCCGTTCCAGGCAACGGATCCTTGTTGTAGGCCACGACGTTTCGGACTCCAGTCTTATTGAACAATCGATATCGCCGGGCCATCTCGTTGCTTACCCACGTCAAAACGTTCACAACCTCGTTAACGTCTGTGATAACCGGCATTCGTAGATGCGGCACGCCTTCGAAGGCCACTAGCTCAACCATTTTGGGATCTATCAAAATAAGCTGGAGCTCTTCCGGAGTCTTAGTGAACATCAGCCCGGTAATCAGCGACGTCAGGCAAACCGATTTTCCCGCGCCGGTAGCTCCGGCAATAAGCACGTGCGGCATTCGCGTCAAATCAACGACGCGCACCTGTCCCGCTACATCTTGACCGAGTGCAATCTTTATCTCGGCATCCGAGGCTACCCAAGCCTCACTCTCCATTACCTGACGTAACGTCACCGTTGCAGGATCTGTATTTGGTGTCTCAAGACCTACGTATGGTTGGCCAGGCACCGGCGCCTCGATACGCACACTTCGTGCCGCCAATTTCAGCGCCAGGTCGTTTGCAAGAGTCGTGATCCGTGCAACCTTTACCCCGGGACCGGGCTGAAGAAGATACTGAGTTACGACTGGCCCAGGAACAGCCTCAGCAACCGTCACCTGTACGTTGAAAGACGCTAACGTCTCTTCAATTGTTGCAGCCTTCGCCACAATTTCCTGTTCCGAAACCTCTGACGCGTCTTCAGAAATCTCAAGCAAATCAATTTGGGGGAGATTCCAGCGACCATCTTTCGGGGGAGGAGGCACCTCGGCTAATACGCGTTCAGCTGTCCGGATAAGAGGCTTCTGATCCCATGACGTATCTTCATCAGCATCAGAAACCTCCTCCACGACGTCCGCAGTAGCGACTTCTTCATCTATAACGACGTCGGCAGATTGTTCAGTTTTTCCATTCGGTGTAAAAAATGGTCGAGCCCGAAAGTTTGCAGCAACGATTACTCCTCTGATCCACGATAGGCTTGCGCGGACACCCACAATGATGAACCGTCCAGGCCACTGAATGGCTGCAAGCCCCCACGGAGATGCGGTTAGTCCGTACGCCAAGGCCAAGACGGCCGACACGCTTAGCACGATGTATCCAGCAAGATCGCCGGCACTCGCACGTATAGCTCTAGCCATCATGCCGCCGACAAATCCACCGGCGGATGACAGGCCCTGCTCAGTCGAAGCTGCTGCCAGATCCACCATTGCGGATAACGCAGCCAGAAATACACAAGCAGCGATGAGATGAGTCACATCGATATTAGGCCGTCGTCGAGCACCACCAATTGCGAGAGCACCACCAATAAATACACCAGCAACCGGGGCCAATATGCCTGCTCGACCAAGAACGAACGCTACGGCTTGAGCTGCACCTGTAAACACGGGGGTATCACTAGCGAAGTAACCCACGAATGCGAGAACAGCAAGCCCGCTAATGAATACTCCACCAAGGCCCACTAATCCCCAGCGATCAGACCGCACTGAATTTGCCTGCGGTCGTCCATCCTTTCGGTTTTCGGCCACGGGAGGCCCTCCTCGGCCCGAGCTAACGCTCGCGCCGCTCTTAAACCTCGGTAACGATCGGTAAAATCACCGGTCGTCGCCGGGTTTCCCGGTAAAGCTGCCTCCCAAGCACCTTCCGGATCTTGTCTTGTAAATATTCGGGGTCCGGATCCGGATGATCACCCTGCTCGATAGCCGAACGAACAGCATTTCGAACACGATCCAGCAAGGCATCAGCCTCCGGAGGGTAAACGAACCCTCGGAAGATGATATCCGGCTCGGCCAAACACTTTCCACTATGACGGTCCACATTAACAACTGCCACAACCACACCGTCTTCTGAAAGATGTCGCCGATCGCGAAGGGTTACATCACCACCACCGCTTACGGTTAATCCGTCGACAAACACATTGCTGACATCGGTCGAATCAACAACATCAATACCGTCCGCGGTGAGGTGGACAACGGAACCTGACTCTGCAACCAAGATGTTTTCTTCGTCTACCCCCACCTGAACCGCAAGCCGTCGATGTTCCTCGAGATGCCGAAACTCGCCGTGCACCGGCATAAAGAACTTGGGTTGTAATGTCGACAACATGTACTTGAGATCTTCCTGGCTACCATGACCAGAGACGTGAACCGGAAGCAGTCGCTCATACAACACCCGAGCTCCCTGACGACCCAACCGATCAATTGTCTTGTTCACAGCCTCCTCATTCCCGGGAATGGCAGTGGCTGACACAATCACCGTGTCGTCAGGAATGATGTCTATAAAGCGATGATCTCGGTTTGCAATCCGGACGAGCGCCGACCGAGGTTCCCCTTGTGAACCAGTACAAATAACCACCATTTCCTCAGCCGGAAAGTCTCCTAGATCACTAGAGTCAACTATCAGATCATTTTCTGGTAGATGCAGGTAACCGAGCTCACTGGCGACCCGAACATTGCGTTCCATGCTGCGTCCGACAAAGCAGACACGACGGCCAAATTCATGCGCCGCATCTACAACCTGTTGAACGCGAGAAATAAGTGAGGAAAAAGTGGCAACGATAATCCGCCCTGGAGCAACCTCAAATATCCGAGCAAATGTGTCCGCAATTTGCGCCTCCGACGGTGTATGACCCGGATGATCTGCATAAGTGCTATCCGACATCAGGAGCAGAACCCCATCCGAGCCAAGACGCCCCAACGTCTGAAAGTCGGGCGGAATCCCGTCAACCGGAGTGTGATCAAGCTTAAAGTCACCCGTGTGAACAATGGTTCCAATCGGCGTATGCACCGCGATGCCCATCGCATCCGGAATGCTGTGACAGACGTGGAACCACTCGCACCTAAACGCCCCAAGCGTTACCGATTCCCGAGCAGCCACGGTCTGTAACCGAGCCTTCTCTTCAAGACCAGCCTCCTCAATTTTCACCCCAACAAGACCCATTGTGAGACGCGACCCGAAAACCGGTACATCAAACTCACGCAGCGCGTATGGCAGCGCTCCAATATGGTCCTCGTGGCCATGCGTAATCACAAATGCCCGAAGCTTGTGGCGAATCTCGCGCAAATACGAGAAGTTCGGTAGCACCAGATCAACGCCAAACATGTCGACGTCAGGAAACGTGATTCCACAATCCAGAACGATCGCATCGTCACCATATTCGATGACGGTACAGTTCTTTCCAATCTCTCCTATACCCCCAATAGACACAATTCGCACTGTGTCTGAGGTCATCGCATGGGCCACTAGCGCATCCTTCCTTTCGACGCCTACGGAAACAACGACAATTGGCGGGTCGAAGGAGGCGTCGGCGGATCGGCCTCAGCCGATGAAGCATCAGCTAACAGTTTGGGGATCATCTGAAAATCCTCGGCAAGCACATCTCGGAGTTTGAACTGACGAAGGGCAGCCGCCGGGTGATACACCGGCAGAAACGTCCGTCCGTGGAGCCGTCGAGCTACACCACGCGCCCGAGAAATTCGAGCCTCAGGAAAGAACGCATTCAGCGCGTATCGTCCGAGTAGCACAATAAGACGAGGCTGAATTAACGCGAGCTGTTGCTCCAAATATGGGAAACATGCTGTAGCTTCTTCAGGTTCCGGGTCCCGATTGTTCGGCGGCCGACATTTAAGCAGATTGGCAATAAACACGTCACTACGACGCATCTCAATTGCCGTAATCATTTCATCTAACAACTTGCCGGCCTGCCCCACAAACGGACGGCCTTGCTGGTCTTCATGAAAACCTGGACCCTCACCAACAAGTACCACCCGAGCGTTTGCCGACCCCTCGCCAGGAACAGCGTTAGTACGTCCAACGTGAAGATCGCACCGATCGCAAATTTTGACAGCCGAGGACAGACTCTCCAGATCCGGGAATACTGGAAGATCGTTCACGCGCTATGCACGGACATCCGCGGCCTGAAGAAATGGATCCAGCTCGTAGGAATCAAGCACCTGCCGTAAGCCGTCCTGCATCGTCGCCGGGAGTTCGATAAGCGGCGATCTTGGAACGCCAACAGAAAATCCACTCATGGTCAGCGCAGCCTTCACAGCAATAGGATTGGCCCACCCTGCTGGAAAGAGCGCACGAGCGATCGGTAAGAGCCGGAGATGCTGCCGGCGTGCCGCCTCGAAATCACCGTCAACAAACGAGTCAATCATTCGTCGGGTCTCAGTGCTCACCACGTGGGACTGCACACTGATAACACCAACACCTCCAAGAGCCAAGATCAGAAATGTATCGCTGTCGTTGCCGCTATATATCTGAAAACCTTCCTCCGCAGTTCGAGCAATTTCTCCAATCTGGTCGAAATCAGCACTCGCTTCCTTAACACCAATGATGTTCTCAACCGCACTAAGTCGAGCCACCGTATCGGCTGTCATGTTGAGGCTTGTGCGAGCAGGCACGTTATACAGAATATTCGGAAGCGGGGTAGCGGCCGCAATCTCTTTGAAGTGGGCCACAAGACCGTCCTGCGGAGGCTTGTTGTAGTACGGCGTCACCTGCAACAAGCCATGTACACCAATCTCGGCCGCCTCACGCGATAGGTGAACACTTTCAGCCGTGTGATTTCCCCCGGTGCCCGCGATCACACATGCACGATCCCCAACAGCAGCAAGCGCCTCGCGATAGAGCTGAAAACGCTCCTTTTCGCTGAGCGTAGGAGACTCTCCGGTCGTCCCGGTAACGACAATCGAATCATTACCAGCATCAACCAACCCTTCAACGAGACGTCCAAAAGTCTCGTAATCAACAGACCCTTGTTTATCAAACGGCGTAACCACTGCAGTGATGAGCCGGCCAAACGTCAGCATGCAATTCCCACCATCCCCGACCGACTTTTGCAGCCGTGGCATCCGTTCTTGATAACCAAAATTGTACCTGTGCTCAGAACATAGGATGGGATCTTCTGTAAAAGAAGCCCCACCTACACACATCTAACCATTTTTCGTCGCGCAAAATAGTGAACCCAGCGGCGCCACTCGATAATCGTCACGTCTATCTTCTTGCTACCAAAAGAAACGCCACCATATACGAAATGTCCGAGCCAGCCTCACGATGCGAGTTGGCAATAAATAAACGCCGAACTCTACGGAGGGTTACCGCAACCCCTGGTCAATCATTGACTCCACTATTTGAATAGAGTTAGTAGCAGCACCTTTTCGGAGATTGTCGGAAACCACCCAAAAGACGATTCCATTTGGATGAGACATATCAGCCCGAATCCGACCAACCCAAGTAGTGTCATTTCCTGCCGCCGTGCTCGGCATCGGATATTGCTCGCCTGCTAGATCATCGACCACACACACGCCGGCGGTCCCTTCTAAGATTGATCGGGCACGTTCAACCGAAAACGGCGTTTCGAATTCAGCATGCACCGCGGCCGCATGAGCACGGAAGACCGGCACACGAACACAGGTCGCGGACACCGCCAGATCTGGCAAATGCATGATCTTTCGGGTCTCCGCCGAGACTTTCCACTCCTCTTTGGAGTATCCATCATCCCGTGGGTCATCAATGGAAGGAATCAGATTCGAGGCAATCTGGTGCGGGAAAACATCAGTATTTACCGGGACTGATTCACCACGACCCATGGCTTGTGTCTGAATTCCGAGTTCGTCCATCGCAAGACCTCCGGCGCCAGACACCGACTGGTATGTATCAGCAATCAGTCGACACAGCGGAATCTCGTCATGGAGCGGAGCAAGCGCCTGCACAATAGGGGTCGTTGAACAATTTGGAATAGCAACAATCCCCTCGTGGGAAGCAAGATCTTCCGCATTAACCTCCGGAACGACAAGCGGAACATCGTCGTCATATCGAAACGCCGAACTATCGTCAATCGCGATCGCTCCGGCCGACGCAACCTTTGGTGCAACTTCCCGGCTGATGGCCCCTGAGGCCGAGATCAGAACAAAGTCAAGTCCTGATAGCGCGTCCTCACTGAGCACATCCACCGAGTGCTTTTCATCATTAAACTCGAGTTGTCGTCCTTTACTTCGAGAAGATGCCCAGAGACGCAATTCGCCAACCGGAAAGCCACGCTCTTCCATCACCGATAGGAACTCCCGCCCTACCGCACCTGTCGCACCAACAACGCCTATCCCGTATTTTCGACTCACTCTTCAATGTCCTGATCAAATAGTAGATGCTCCAGACCAATTACTAGTCGCTCCTGCTCACGTACACGACGGGCTGCGAGCAATACTCCTGGCATAAATGACTCACGGCTAGTCGAATCGTGTCGAATGGTGAGAGTTTGGCCAAGCGCACCAAAAATCACCTCTTGATGAGCCACGAATCCTGGCAACCTCACACTGTGCACTCGCACACCATCGTGCGCACCACCTCGAACCCCTTCAAGGGTAAATTTTTCCGTCGGTGCGTCGATGGCCGGACGTCCCGCACGCGCCTGCACAATCAGCTCGGCGGTCCGAGCCGCCGTACCAGAGGGAGCATCAATCTTCTGGTCGTGATGCAGTTCAATGAGCTCCACATGGTCGAGATGCGGGGCAGCTAAACGGGCCATTTCCATCATGAGCACCGCACCAATTGCAAAGTTCGGAGCAACAAACGCACCGACATTCGAAGTTTCTGACGCTGCACGAATCGCGACAACCTGAGCGTCAGACATTCCCGTCGTACCAATAACTGGCGATACGCCTGACTCGATTGCGATAAGCGCATTTCTTGCCGCTGCATCGGCCACGGTGAAATCAATTGAAACATCCGGGTTGGCCATCTCAATCGCGTCCGACGTGTCAGTAAACCACGGAATATCCTGATCGCTTGATGCGTAATCCACCCCAGCTACCACTACCATGTCAGGAGCAGCAGTAACGGCATCCACGACGGCCTGGCCCATTCGGCCAGCCGCCCCAAACACAGCAATCTTAAGCAGCGACGCCATCCCAAGAACCTAACCTAATAGTCTCGGCGTCCACGACCACCACGACCGCCGTTTCTACCTCTATCGTCACGTCTGCCACCACGTCCCTCACGTCGAGGTCCACCACGACCACCACGCGGCGGAGCCGGCGTAGCAGATGCACGTGTTTCTTCAACTGAAAGACCTTGTAGCACGGCACGTCGTGAAAGGTTGACACGACCCTGATCATCAGTCTCGATCACCATCACCATGATGTCGTCACCGATGTTCACGACGTCTTCAATCATGTTTGGCGGTTCCTCTGCAATTTCATGGCGCGGAACCAATCCTTCACGGCCAGGCAAGAACTCGACCATCACACCGAAACCAAAAATTCGAGTGACTTTACCGAGCATGGTCCGTCCCGCATCAACCTCACCAGTCATATCTTTGATCATCTGAAGAGCCTGATCAGAACCATCCCGTGACGGTGCCCCGACCATGATCGTCCCGTCTTCCTCGATATCAATGGAAGCTCCTGTGTCAGCCTCAAGCCGGCGGATCGTCCGACCGCCAGGGCCAATGATGGCTCCAATCTTTTCAGGATCAATCTGCGTCTTAACAATTTTAGGTGCGAACTCGCCGACATCACTCCGTGGCTCTGAGATCGCACCGTTCATCACTTCAAGAATCTTGATCCGGGCATCCCGGCCACGACGAATTGCCGTCTCCACAATCTCTGCCGTTAAATGCTTAACCTTAATGTCAAGCTGGATTGCAGTGATTCCGCGTTCCGTACCGGCCACCTTGAAATCCATATCGCCGAAGTGATCTTCAGCACCCTGAATATCTGTCAGAACCTTCACCGAACCATCATCGGCCGTGACCAAACCTATGGATATTCCTGCCACCGGCGACCTTAACGGCACACCTGCGTCAAGCAGCGCCAGCGAGCTCCCACAGACAGATCCCTGGGAAGTTGATCCGTTAGAGGAAAGAACCTCGGAAACCACACGAATTGCGTAGGGAAACTCCTCCTGTGGCGGGACCACGGGCAACAAGGCCCGCTCGGCAAGTGCTCCGTGACCAGTTTCACGTCGACGGGGCCCTCCAAGACGACGAGCTTCACCCGACGCAAATGGAGGCATGTTGTAGTGATGCATATATCGCTTCGGCCCAACGAGTTCCTCAAGATCACTCAAACCAATTTTTTGCTCATCGCGCATTGTTCCAAGCGTCACGACAGAAAGCACCTGCGTCTCTCCACGCTGAAAAAGACCCGTACCATGGACACGGGGCAACACCCCCACTTCAGCCGACAGCGAACGGATTTCGTCTTCTGCACGACCGTCAGGTCGCACGTTGTCAATGACGATCGCACGCCGTGCATATGCACCTTCCAAGTCATGCATAGCTACACCGACGTCGCCGGCTTCGTATTGCTCCGCAAAGACTTCAACAGCCTCATCCTGAATTGAATGCATCCGTTCACTACGTTCAGACCGATCGGTAACACGCATGGCCTCAGCAATTGCGTCTCCAAATCGCTCCTCTATGGCTGGAGCTATCGCAGGATCTGGAAGTTCCATAATCGCCTCACGAGGTTCAGGCTTGACCAAATCGCGGAGCTCAAGCTGTAGATCGATAGCTGCCTGTAGTTGCTCTTGGCCCCAGGTAATAGCTTGAATCATCTTGTCATCATCTATCTCGCTGGCTCCGGCCTCGAGCATCACCACACCATCGCGAGTACCCGCAACCACCAAATCAAGATCACCCTCTGCGTTTTCCTGAATCGTCGGATTGAGGGAAAACTCTCCATCTGCTAACCCCACACGAACCGCAGCCACAGGACCTTCAAACGGAATTCCAGAAATCATCAGCGCTGCCGACGCAGCAATTGTTCCAATGACATCGGTTTCTACAGCATGGTCATGAGCGAGCACTGTGAGAATGATCTGAACCTCACTACGCATACCCTCTGGGAACAAGGGCCGAAGTGGCCGATCGGTTAATCGGGACGCCAGAATCCCCGCAAGCGGCGGTCGTCCTTCCCGGCGAAACACAGAGCCTGGAATCTTCCCAATGGAATAACTCCGCTCCTCGTAATCAACCGATAACGGAAAAAAATCGAGACCTTCTCTAAATGGCTTGGACATGACAACCGTGCCAAGCACTACCGCATCACCGTAGGAAACCACCACTGCGCCGTGCGCTTGTGGAGCTAGCCGACCGGTCTCAAACGTGAGACGCCGACCCCCAAACTGGGTTTCAATCTTATGCATATCACAACTCCTCATCCTCAGGGACAAAGAGCGAAGAAGCGAGCCCGCAACACGGTTGCGCCCTCGGTTCTTGGCTCTTTCTTAGGTCCCCACAATCAAGTGCCGAAGCAACTAAAAATTAATTGTTGCTGTTCAAGAATTGTGATTCCGCTTCGGCACGAATCGCCAATTCATTTAATTGTGTCGTTCGATCCCAACTCGACACATTCATCCAAACTTTCCCACGAAAACTTACGCTAACGACGCGCCCGAATCTCAAGCTTTGTAATAACCTCTCGATACCGGTCTGGATCTTTACGCTGAAGGTACTTGAGTAATCGACGCCTACGTCCAACCATTCTGAGTAATCCGTAACGAGAATGCTTGTCACCTGTCCGAACCTTGAGGTGTTCCGTAAGCTCATCAATTCGAGCACTCAACAATGCAATTTGGACTGGAACCGATCCCGTATCAGCTTGATGTTGTCTAAGACCGTCAACAAACTCGCGCTTGGGAGAAACAACTGGCATTCAAACGAACCTCATGCCACGACTAAACCAATTAATCGAGCGAATGTATGTATGTAATGTGGAGAAGCTTCAAACAAGCTTCTTTGCTTGCGCTACAGATTGTAGCGTAGCTCGACCTACTTTTGGACCTGTAGGAACCAGCGACGAGATATCTCCCGCTTCCCTTGAGCAACAACCACACATAGAACAGTTCAAACCTCAAGCCCAACCGAAAAGCTTCTCTATACTTCTACCATCTCACTGGAAGGAAAGTTAGATGGCATCGCGTCGTCGTCGTCGTAACCGCAGCGCAAGCAAACAGCCTAGTCAACCCAATAGTTCGTCTGCTTCCTCGTCAAAGCCATCAAAAAAAGACCGCGCCAACAAAGAAAATAAAGACTCGGGTCGATCACGTCGCGGGGGCCTCGGTCGGGGATTCTGGTTGTACATGGCGGCAATGATGGCGGTGCTGATGCCGCTGAACTTCATATGTATGAACCAAGCAAACCCTCCGGCTCCTGGAGAATCAACCAACCTCCAAACCTCCACCGTCCTCGCATCAATCAACGAGCCCCATGAACCGTATGCCACCGATCCGCCCACATCTGGCCCTCACGTAAACGAAACTGCAGCACCGGGGTTCCGAACCGGAACATTACCGGATGAAATTCAGGTCGCAAACCTAGAAATCGGATTCGTAATCGTTCACTTCAACCCAGCCATTGCTGCTCTGACCGATGAAATGCGAAGGCTAGCAGCCGAATTTGAAGGCCACGAACTAATTGTTCAGCCGGATAGGGACCTTCCTGAAAACACGCCGGTTGTCATGACCGCATGTGGACGAATCGAACGACTTGAAAGCTATGACAAGGGACGTGCTTACAGCTTCATCAGAAACTACGCCAACCTTGACCAGTGTCCTTCGTCGACAGCTAGCCCTACCCAATAGATTCGAAACGAACCTTTACAGGCCCTAACAAACCGGAGACCAGAGCTTCTGGTTCAATATTGTCCTCATGCCAGTACCGATGCCAAGGATCTCCCATGCGGGTTTCGTCACGCTTCCACCGCATCTCGTTGGCGAGCAGGTTGCTCACACGCACGCTCAACGAATTCGTTCCCTTCTGCACGTACTGAGATATGTCGAACTCATAAGGTGCCCAAAGACGTGCACCAACCCGACGATTATTCACAAACACCTCTGCCGTATGACGTACATCGCCAAGTTCCAAGATCACACGCGAGTCAGCTTGCCCGGCAGTCAAATCGAAGTTCCGCTCGTATATCCCTGTCCCTGAATACCAGCCATAACCAAGCTCAGCCCAAGGCTTGAGCGCGACAGAGACGGAACGTGCATACAGATCAAGCGGGCCAAGAATCCCACTTGAACGATCCACTGCGACGATCTCCACACTGAGTAGCTTCCCTGTGGTTATGTTGTAAATGCCTTCAATGTCAGCTTGGCGTTCACGAACGTCTACGAACACCTTGTAGTCTCCCTTGATCTTGGGAATACCAATTCCCACACAACCGACCGGAAGCCGTTGCCGATACATCAAAGTCCGGGGGAAATCTGTTTGGTCACCCTTCAGTGGCATATGGCCCCAAGGCTGGATTGGTGGGCGGCCTCGCTCCCATGTAACAAGAGGCGTGTCCCGATCATACGAACGCTCCGACCACACTTCAGTCGGAATAGCTGCAACATCCCATGTGGCGTCTGAAACAAGCACAACGGAATCTCCGGAGCGCAAATCAATCTGAGACTCCAGAAGCATTGATATAGGCGAGTCAGACGTGCACTCCACGTCGACAACAATAGTGTTCTCACCGAGCTTTAAGTACGGCATTAGATTGAATGTGACAGGAGTTGCCCACTCCTCGGACTTTCCGACCTGAATGTTGTTCATATAGACAGTGGCAACATCCACCGCAGAAAATGAAACCATTGCCTTGATCGGAGGTTCATTAACTTCAACTGACCGAGTAAATCTCAGACGTTTATGTTGATCACTCGAACGATCAACAGCCCACCCACCATGTTTTCGGACACCAGTAATCCATTTCCCTCGCCAGTTTCCGACTATGTCAGCTCCAGCACGGACCAGCCATGTCTCACGCCAATCCGCATCGTCGTAGGACGGATCTCTCAGTTGCTCAAGCCGACCATGACCCAAAGCAAAACTCTCTGTGCGCAGAACTGGCAACTCAAACTGCTTCACAGACCCTTGACCAACGGGGGTCCCATCAGCAAGTGCAAAGGTCCAATCCGTTTTGAATTCAGTCCTCCTTGGTCTCTTGCGACTGCCCTCACGCTTCACACGAGTAGCCTTGGCTGATGCATCAAAAACCACCAAACGTGCAGCATGTGGCGGCAGCTCAAGATCAAACTTCCGTTTCCCACGCGATCCTGCAAGTGGCAACGGAACAATCTCTGCGGTTTCTGGATTCCATACCTCAGCACCACCAGGCGCACCACTCGTAATTGAGACTTTTGCATTCTCGTTTGAGCGATTTACGACTATTTGTACCGCAGCCCCGTCAACCTGACGCTCCACAGCGAACACATCATGACTACCTTCCACTGTGATTTTCGGCGCGACAATCGCTACGATGCTTTCGATCGCTTCCTGAAGGTTTTCACTGACCTCATAAGCTCGCCCCTTACCGATCTTTACGCCGGCGGAGGAACTCACATTCTTACCAAAAACGTCTGTTGCTGTTCGAGAAATACCACGATCTTTGGCGCCAGCTTCACTACTACCAGACGGACGCTCACCAACGGCAACAATCACACCCCCAGAGCGAGCTAATGCGGCAATACGACGCATTGCCGACCGACCAATAACCGGCGTGGGGGGCAAGACGAGAGTGTCCACAGCCACATCACCTTGCTTCAATACCCCCTTTTCAAGACGGGATTCCCCCAAAAATCTTTCGTCAAGCACATGGACATCGACGCTATTGTCAAGAAGACCATCAATGAGTCCCTCATAGATCTCGGCAATCTCACGGGCCCGACCATTCGGCCGTCCATCGGCGGTATTAGCAGCAATACTCGTCCATGGATACAAAACTCCAACAGAAGTCGACGCCTTTGATTGACTGACGATTGAGGACAACCGGGTCACATAGTCAACTAGTTCCCCGAAATGAGGCCAATAGGGATTTTGGTGCGAAAGACTAGGCGGCCAATCATCTGCCGCATCCGCAGAACCCATTGAATAGAAAAATCCCCGAAACACTTGAAACCCAATCCCGTACGCTGCAAGCAAATTGGCACCGTGACGAAGCTCGTTTGGGGTAACGCCCCATCCTGCACCACCGAAGGCCTCAGCTAAACTTCGATCAACCCCGTTAAGCGCCGCGACTGACACTGCCGGTTTGACTTCGGCCGCCTGTACCGTTCGCGGACGATCAAGCCGGAATCCATGGTGGTCAGTGCCAGGAATAGATAGGTGCCGGATCGTCCGAAAGTAATCGCCCTGACGTGCCGGATGGGCAGCGACATGCTCCTCTGTATAGCCTGTCCACTCCAAGCCACGCCGTTTACACCAGGAACTTATTTGTTCGAACCATGCCTCTTCATACAGAGCACTAACTGTTGCATAGAAATCACATCGAACCTTGCTTGTTTCGTCACCACCACGGAGTACTAAGAGCGGTAACACTCCAAGAAGGTCGTATCCGTGATCTTTCTTAAACCGTGCGGGTAATGTGTCGGTCCAGGGCAGCGGCTCGGCAGCAATATGTGGTTCATGGGAAAAAATCCCGGGGATTTCAGAACCAAACCCGGATTTATGACGGGCCTCGTACGCATTGTAGGTAGCCGCTAGAAAAGCTTTCACCGTCTGGGGTCGCAGGTAGTCAATATGATGATCAAGCTTGAGTACCGAGAAACAAATTAGTCGCCATTCCCCTTCGGGGCACGACCATGTGTTCGGCCTCGTAACATTTTCAAACGTCGATGGATCCAAGTCCCCATTCTTATCAAGACGCGCAGCGACTTGAACTACCGGATCACCGGCCGGGAACCGGCCTTCCAGTGCAATTTGCTGTGGCCCCTCAAGCTTATGAATCTTGCGAACCAGTGTTTTCGCACGATGTTCTGGACCTGCCGACAAAACGGCAGAGATGGTCTGCCCATTTCGATCATCTGTAGATCCAGCAGAACCACTAGGCGAGCCATATTCATCACAAATCCACGTCGTGAGACCAGCGGATTGACCTTTACGAACGGCGTAGTCCACCGCGTCCCACCAGCGATCACCAAAATACGGCGTCTGCAGGCTCTCACGTGCTTGCATCGCGACACCAGCAAGACCGTGTCCAGCAAACTCTGTGAGCTGGCGGCCTAACTCGGCCTCATGAAGATGGCCATTCCAATTCCACATGGCCACAGGTGCATACTTGCGATCCACCTTGGTGAAGGCAGAACGTAATCGATCAAGCGCAGCGCTCACAGAGAACTCCATTTCTGAATCTGATGCGGCCACCTATGCTGTATCGACGCGTGGCACACAGCGACGTCTGTTTTAAGGTTAGGAATCAATGCCTGTCGGATCAGTGACTCGCGCCAAAAACTGGCGCTTCTATTACTAATTATAAAGAACACCTGCAAAAGACACCAAATTGCTAAACATAATTCCAGTCTGCGAACCTGTTTTTGCAGCTTCATGAGCATGTACGAACGAACGAGAGCAGCCGTAATTCTTCCGTTAGATCCTCAAACCTGGTCACAGGTCATATGCCCATCAGCAGCGAATCAGTGTTGTTGACGGACCGAGAATTAATCGCGTTAATCGATCTCTTGGCCGATGATGATTCCTCGATTCGTGAGCGCGTCACCGCACAACTTATCGAGGCCGGTCCACGTGCACTCTTGATGCTGGGCACAACGGATTACGTAGGAACTCATGCCGAACGAGTTCAGGTGGCGCTTTGCAAAGTTCAGCAAGCTCAAGTTCTAACTCGTCTCAAGTCGTTCGGCCAAGAAGCTCCAAACACCTCTGTAGAAGATGGAGCGCTCCTCCTTGCAGAATTAATGCATCCTAATCTGGACCGTGCTGGCACATATGAAACTATCGAAACATTGGCCGAAGCCGCCCCTCGATCGATAGGAGGAAAAAACCGGACTGCCGGCCTAAAAACGCTGGCCACATATATGTATGAAGAGTGCGGTTTCGACGGTAACCACAGCGACTATGACAATCCAGCAAACAGCCTCCTGAACCAAGTGCTTGTACGGCGAGTCGGTCTACCAATTTCGCTCGCTGTTGTATATCTCGCTGTATGTGCCCGACTTCACGTTCCCCTCGAGGGCGTCGGATTGCCTTTCCACTTCGTACTACGCCTACCGGGAGCCGGGTCGCAGGCTTATCTGGATCCATTCAACCAAGCCCGGCTGCTCAATGAAAATGACTGCCGTGATCTGGTTCGAGCCCACGGATATGAGATAACACATAACCAATTCCGCGCGGTTAGTTCACAGGAAATCACGGCACGAATCGCACGCAACCTTCTCCTGAGTTATCAAAAACGAGGTGACACAGAAGACGAAAATCTCATGCGACTTGCACACAAGAAGATTCAACCGGGCACCGAATTGGTCGGATAGCGATATCAAGCATGGCCACCGGTCCTACCTCGTTCCACCTCTGGCAACTCAGTCATATCGACACAGCACGAGTTTACAGCGCACTGGATGTCGGCTGTGGGGCGGGTAATCTGACACACGCCCTCCGAGCGCTAATGCCATCCAGCGCTCTTATTACCGCGCTCGATGTGCAACGAACCTCGGCCGTCGCGACCTACAAACGATTGGCTGTCGACGTCATAGTGGCGAACATGGAATCACTCCCAGTCGCTTCCACCCAATACGAGCTTGTAACCGCAGGACACGTTCTCCCATCGGCCACTAACATCAGGATCGCCATCACCGAAATGCATCGAGTGCTCGCCGAGGGGGGCTTGCTTATGGCTAGCGCCGACAGCAAAACATCAGGTCTCCGCCTGCTCGAATGGCACGCTGAAGCCTGTCGACGGGCCGGACACACGATGCAAGCATCTCGGGCTCTGGGCCCCTCCCTGCGCGACCAGTTCACGCTTGAAAGCGGCCACGTCGAACTTGCCCGGACGTTTTCGAATGTCACGGTGCACACTCGCGATACCGAACTCCATTTTCCCTCCGCGGAGTCACTACTAGACTTATATGAGCAGGGGCTTCACCTACGCGGTGCCCTACCCACAACAGATCGCGAAAAGATTTCAACCTTGGCTCTCGAGCTCAAACCTCACATGCTGGATATTGCGACAAGCCACGCCAACCATGATGGTGGCATACGTATCCCGCGCCGCTCCGGTTGTCTGGTCGCCGAGAAATGAGCTCAGTCAACAGGTGTCTAAATGACCGTGCGTAATAACACATTACGACTAGCCCGCAGCACCCAATGGTGCGTGCTGATCGCTATCTTCACGATTATTTGGACTGCCTGTGGCACAAGTGAAGCCCAAGTAAAACAACCGCCAGCACTACCAGAAAGTTCTACCGAAGCTGAGCGAGAGCACGAACTCACGGTCGCCTGTTTGACCGGCGGCGGGATATGGAGTCGTGACGGATGTCGAAGACCACCCGAGAACGCTCCGCATGCTCCAGCGGCCCCGACAGCGGCCCCGACAGCGGCCCCGACAGCAGCTCCGACGGCGGCTCCGACGGCGGCCCCAACATCCGCCCTGTCGTCAACAAAGCCTCTCAACCCTTCCATCAGCCCCTCGAATGGCTGCGGAGGCATCATCCATCAGGAACCGCACCTGCTTACGGAGGAGGATTTCAGTCGCGACGTGATCGACTGCCTCGTCGAAATGACCAAGAGCGATGAGCCAATCCACATCATTCACGGCCCATCACTCGATCCTGACATTGTCAGAGAAGTCCGGAAGGCCTGGCAGGTGGGAACCTCGGTGCTTGGGGCCTGGGGGCCACTCGTAGTAACCCTCGTCCAAATGAATGATCCGGATGCTGCCACCATTGCGGCGGAGGACTGTGCGAAACGCCGAAGCCTCAAGTCACATGTGCTAGAAGGTCCAAATGCCTGTGAAACGGAGAAAACCGCCTATTTCAATACGTTTACCGAATGCTGTGGGGCAACCCACGACCCGCCGGAACCACTTGCACCAATCAGGGCACAATTCATGACATTTGCCTCGGTCGACCAGATGTTCAAGGAAGGCAAAGGTGATGTGGCAAAGGTCTTCCTCCACGAATATATACATGTCTTCCAAAACGGAAGCCTCGTACACACACATCAACTACGTCACCCTGACGGAGACGGCGAGGATTCCATTGATAAATATGGATTTGGTCCGGTGTGGATCGAAGAAGCAGCCGCCGAATACTTCGGACAACGATTTGCCACTGAGCACGGATTTTGGGGGAAGCCCCAGCTACGATCAGCCTTTACAGAAGCTTTACGTGCAGCCAGACGGGTTCGAGCAGAGTGGGGCCTGAGCTTGCGTGACGTGGAGACACGCACCGGGCAACGCCTGGTGAACGAAAAATGTGATTGCGGAGGGGCGCTGTACTACGAGACCGGAATCGTCGCGACGTCATGGCTGGTCAACCGTGTCGGATCTGAAAAAATGCTGCGGTACTACACATTAGTGCCATACAAGACATGGCAAGACGTGTTCAAGGATGTGTTTGGCTTGTCGCTTGAGGCTTTCTACACCGAATTTGATCAGTGGCTCGACCGCCCCTTCGAGCAACAACTGGAATCCATGATGGAATCCCTGTCCAAATAGAGTCCAGACACCGGTAGGGCCCACTGCTCAAGACAGGCCTCCCTGATCTTATTCAGGCTGGTCCTAGTCTTCTTGTTTGTAGGAACCAGATAGGCACGCAGTTGGACCGCTGCAGATTGCTCGACACGGACAAGCGGTTTACGCTACTCCCGAGGTGTCGTGGGTTTTTCCAATAAGTAGATAGGCCACATACACCTAGGAGCGTAATGAACGTATCTCATGGTCATCGTCGAGTAAGCACGCTTACCTGTGCAATTACGATCGCCGTCGCGCTATTGGTGGGATGCGGATCGGATGCCGAACCCGAGCCGTCAGCAACCCCATCGCGAACCGAGGTCGCGGCCGCAGAGGTGCCCAAGTCGCCACCACCAATACCCACACCCACTGCCACCGAAAAAATCGCCCCGACGGCAAAAACTCCCACGCAAACAACTGTGACTCCAGCTACCACGGCCGCACCAAAAATCACACCCACGGCCGTGCCAACACCAGAACCAACCCCACTACCGGCGTCTGAGGCCGATGTCTTAGCAGGCACGATTGAGGTGCAAAGAGGAGGCAATGGCCAGTGGCAGCCAGTCGAGAGTGGGGTCATGCTGTGGCCCGGAGACGCAATTCGGACAAGTCCCGACGGCCAAGCCGGACTGTCCTTTGCGGACGGATCAGAGGTTGTTCTGCAGGGCTCTACCACTTTGATGCTCGATCGTTTCTTCTTGCGCACGCAGGCCGAGCAAGTTATCGAACGGTTCGGAAGAATGGTGCTTTTCGCTGGAAGCTTGGCCTTTAACGTAAAACCCTTCCCTAACGTGCCTTCTCCCTGGGAATTCGTCACGGGTTCTGAAATTATTGGAATCACTGGAACCTCCGGTGTCATGGCCGTCGGCCAAAAAGACTCCATGGCCGACCTGCCAGAGAATGTCCGGAAATTGATTGCGGCTGGCGACGGACAAGCAGCTCTAGCTGCAGCCAAGGCAGCCGGCTTAGAAATTCCCGCTGGCGTCGAAGCGGCCCTCGCCCGTGGCGATCAAGCGGGAGCTGCCGCGGCTGCAGGAGCCGCCAACCAAAAACTCGAGACGAAACGCGACCTGCCAGCAGGAATGCAAGCAGCGCTGGACTCCCAAGACTTTGCCGGAGCCGAGGCAATTGCTCGGGCGGCTAACTTTGAGATCCCTGCTGAGTTACAGGCAGCAATAAGCCAAGGACGGTCGGGAAAACAAGGTGCTCAGGCCGCTGGCGATCGACCTGAAGTCCCAGCAGCAGTGCAGGCTGCTCTTGATGCCGGAGACTTCGAAGCAGTCCAAGCCGCAGTTTCAGCGACTGGGTTTACCCCTCCAGCTGATCTTCAAAAGGCTATTGACGACGGTCGTGGCGCAGTAGCGCAAGGTCGCCAGCAGGGACAGGACCAACCTGAGCTCCCGGCTGCGGTCAAAGCTGCACTTGAAGCTGGCGATCTGAATGGAGCCAAGCAAGCAGCATCGAACGCCGGATTCACACTCCCAGCAGAAATCCAAGCGTCAATTGACCAAAACGCGTCAGCCCAACGGGCCGCCGGCGTCGCTGCAGAGCCGATGCCGGCAGCAGTCAAAGCAGCTCTAGACGCCGGGGATGTGGCAGCCGCCCAAAACGCGGCTGCGGCAGCCGGGTACACCATGCCGCCAGATGTGCAAGGAGCTGTTGATAAAGGCTTCGAAGCCCGAAAAGTTATTGACGCTCAGATAGAAGATGGCGCTCTTAAGGTTAAGCCCGAGCTACCGGATGATATTCAAGCGGCTCTAGACTCAGGCAACGTAAGCCTCGCGCGAGATCTCGCCGGGAAATCAGGCGCTTCACTTCCACCGAATTTCTCAGAGGCTCTCGACGCAGCGGACAACGCCCGGACCAAGGCAGCAAGCAGTTCGGTCGCTTCCGATACCACGAGCCACGAATTGACCTTTGCACTTGTTGAAGGTTCGGCGGTGCTTACAGAAATAGTGGCAGCCAAGCCCGGCACAGCCGCCGACGGCAACGCCGAAGATGCGGCAGCTGGCATTCGAGTGGCTGAAGTTCCAGCCGGTGTCAGCCTTGTACTCCCCACCTTAAAACCCCCCGACAAGCTTGACGCAGTAATCGCAACCATCGCTGCTGACGGTCAGGGACAGGATGCAGTAGCTGAAGTCGCCGAAAGTTCCGACGCCGCTGCTTCCGACGGAAAAGCTGCCGACAAATTGAAGGGGATCGTCGCCCGTGACAGTGACGGAGACGGTGCAGTCGATCAGTTCGCCGTGTCATTTGATCAAAAGAGCAATCAAGCTAGCTCCGGTACAGATGGAGCTGCCGTCGACGTAGAGAAAGCACCCGCAAACACAGCACCTGGCGAACAGAAACTTCCACCAACTGCCTGGGGAGTGCTAGGCGCTGCAACAGTCGCTGCACAGCAGGCATTGCCCCCAGCCAACGGCGAGCCAACAACCAATACTGATGGCGCTCCGTTGGCTGCCGCTGACGGAGCCCCGACCACGGATGCCGAAGGCGCCCCGGTAGCCGCAGGTCAATTACTTGAACAGGTGAAGCTCGCCAACATGGTCCGAATGGTGATCTCCGATGAGGGCGCCAGAAAAGAACTAGTCGCATCAGGAAACATGGAACGCTCGCTCCAAACAGCGCTAGTCAACATCAGCGAAAAGGACACTTCACGATCCTCCCTAAGCCTAATGGCTCGAGCCGGAGGGTTTCAGGTTGAGTCCAAGCCATCCACAAGAGACGGTCAGCCAGGTCAGAGTGGTGAAGCGGCCCCACCAGGTAATGAGGTGGCTTTCTCGGTTCCAAAACTTGATATGGGCACCCCTCCACCGACCGACGCCAAGAATACTGACGAGAAAGGCCCTGGTGCACCTCGTGACATCAAACTGTTCACTGCCCCACTGCCCCCCGCAGAAGCTGAGGGCCAACCCCCACGTCCAGATGCTGAGGGCCAACCCCCACGTCCAGATGCTGAAGGCCAACAACCACGTCCAGGTGGCGAGGGCCAACCCCC
>MDTE01118341.1_pt1 | contig 39683 bp, 30 predicted proteins | sample 811231 | NCBI WGS metagenome assembly MDTE01 (sample SAMN05326651, study PRJNA326480) | marine metagenome | isolation source: seawater | place: Indian Ocean: Red Sea | collected 2010
AGCTCAGACGGATAGAGCGACTGCCTCCTAAGCAGTAGGCCACAGGTTCGAATCCTGTCCGGGGTACAATCGTAACCTTCTATTATAAACACTTTACACAAATTAGTTAGAAAATACTTTACCACACTACATTTAAATGGGGGCACTTTTGGGCATCTTTTTTAATATCTTCCTTTGCCTTTCCTTTTTTAAATTGGGCATATAAATTGAGCATAATATATATTAATAATTGAGGTTTAAATATGCTAAGGCCAAAGAAAAAATTCACGAAAAAAGAAATAAAAAAAGATCCTTTGCTTGAAACTATTTATAAATTTCAAAAATTTTTTGATAAAAAAAGAAGATTGCTAATTCTAGTCAGTACTATTGGAATATTATTAATCCTCGTTGTTGTATTTTTACAATCATTTATAACTAAAAGAAATTTTGAAGCTAACAAAATAATGACAAAAGCAATGAGCCTATACCAAATGAATAAATATGAAGATGCTTTTTTAGAATTTGATATTTTAATAAATGATTATAAAAATACGACTGATGGAAATAATGCTCTTTACTATATAGCAAAAATCAGGATGCGGGAAAATAATATTGAAGAAGCAAAAAAATATGCTAATGATTATATAAAAATTGGGAAAACTTCATCTTATATTCTAGGGTCTAGATTGTTGCTGGCTGAAATTTCTGAAAGTGAAGGCAATTACGCTGATGCATCAATTAATTACTTAAAAGCTTCTAAAATTTCAAAGGATGAAAATACTAAAAATCGTATTTTAATTAATCTAGTATCTTGCTATCATTTAAATGGTAAGCTTGATGAAGCATCAAAAATCATAAAAGACCTGGAAGAAAATATATCTACTACCAATCCATTGTATAAAGATTTCGTTAGAATAAAGTCTAATCATCATATACAATTCTATAAATAATATTTACCACATCAATCTTATTTTCTTTAAAATTCAGCTTCAATTGCCTTGTTACCGGCTATGATTTCACATAAATTAGTATACTGTATGTGGGTCTGGAACCCACATTTTTGTATTGGGCTTTTTGAAAAGTTGGTTGATGGATGGAATTAAAAAATATTATTCAGGTTATTTTGAGCAATTCTGATTTGATCCTTTGTGAAAAAATAATTTCTACTGATTATATCAAATTAGTTGTAGATACAAAAGAAGGTGTTACCTTGAAACAGATTTCTGATCTAACAAAAACTATAAAAAATAATCAAAATATTGCCGATATATATCCAGATGGAATAAGACTGGAAGTAACATCTCCAGGCATTGATTGTCCTCTTACTCATGATTTTCATTTTATCCGTAATATTGGAAGAGCTGTAAGAATAAATCATCAAACTTCTGATCTCTACAATCCTTTTGAAGGTGAAATAGTGAAATTCAAGAATAATAAGGTAACTATCGAGAATAAAAAACAAATCGTCACTTTTAATCTTTCTGAGATAATTAATTGCCATCTCATCTTCCAAAAAACTTCTGAGGAGTAAAATTTGGACAAACAGCAAATAATTCAAGGTTTCTCTGATATTGCAAAAGAAAAAAATATCGATAGAACTGAAATAGGTACGATACTTGAAGACCTATTCAAATCTCTAATTGAACGTCAATATGGTCAATCTGATAATTGCGATGTAATTGTGAATATAGATAGAGGAGAACTTGAAATATATCAGAATAAAATTGTTGTAGATGATGTTGATAATCCAGGAACTGAAATTTCATTAAAAGATGCTAAAAAGATCGAACCTGATATGAGCATTGGAGATGATTTTGTCGATGTTATTGATCCCACATCATTTGGAAGAAGATTAATTGTTGCTGCAAAACAATTTCTAAATCAACAAATACGCGACGTTGAAAAACAACACACTTTTGAAAATTATTTTAATAAAGTTGGAGACGTGATTCTTGGAGATGTAAGACAAGTTAACAAGGATAGTATTCATATTCATATTGAACAAAGTGAATTAAGAATGCCACGTTCAGAAGCAATACCCAATGAGAGGTATAGAAGAGGTGAAACTTTAAGAGCTTTAGTAAAATCTGTAGAAATGACATCTAGAGGTCCTGACATAGTTGTCTCCAGATCTGACAACCAATTTTTGGCGAAACTTTTTGAAATGGAAGTTCCTGAGATAGAAGATGGGATTATTGAAATATTAGCTATTTCTAGAGCACCTGGACAAAGAGCAAAAATTATTGTTCGTTCTCACGATAGAAGAATAGATGCCGTAGGCGCCTGTGTTGGTATGAGAGGAAGCAGAATACAAGCTGTTGTTCGAGAACTTAATGGTGAAAAAATTGATGTTATTAATAAAAGTGAGCAAACAGAAGTTCTTATTTCAAGAGCCCTATCTCCAGCAAAACCTTTAAATTTATATATTGATGATTCTTCAAATTATTGCGTTGCTGTCTTTGAAGATGAAGAAATGGATTCTGGAGTTGGAAGAAATTACCAAAATGTTAATCTAGCAGCCGAGGTTACTGGATACAAAATTGAAGCAGTTAGTGAAACAGAGTATACTGGAATTTCAAAGAAAAAGTCTAAAGAAATTTATCTTGAACAACTTGATTCTTTAACTGATAGGATGGTTGACCTTTTTAGTAAGGCCAATGTTAATACTGTTTCAGAGTTCCAGACAGCTTCAAAGGATGATTTACTTAAAATAAAAGGCTTGGGCAATAAAATGATAGAAACTGTTTCTCATAGAATTGATACTTATTTAAATGACCTTTCAAATTCAGTGTCAAAAGAAAACTCTGATGAAATAAGAAAAATTCCAAATACAAGTTCAATAACATCAAATTCATTAGAATAATTTCAAGATAATAAAAAAACTAAAGAATCTAATTAAAAAGGCACATCAAATTGACTGATACCTCAACTGGTAAACGCAGAATTGTCCAAGTGGCAAAAGATTTAAATATATCTCATCGAGATATAATTAATTTTCTTAATAGTAGGGGCTTAAACATTAAAAGTCATATGAGTCCGTTAAATGAAGAGTCCTATCAATTAGTAATTGAAGAATTTGAAAAAGATCTTCAAACTGTTGAAAGATATAGAAAAGAAAAAACACGAAAAGAAATTCATTCTCGTATGATAGAAGAAAAGATGACCGAAAGTTCATCTTTAGAAATTTTAATGCCTGGCGATGAAGATAATACGGATATTACAATTGATGATAATGGTGACAGTGAAAATAAATCTCCTGACTTAAAAGAAACTACTGATCAGAATGAGAAACAATCTACAGAAGATTCTGAAGAAATGGAGCCAAATAACCAGTTAGATGAAAAAAATGTAAAAGATGAGATATCAATAAAGAAGAAAAAAGTAAAAAAAGAAGAAGTTCAAATAGATCAGTCAATAGAAAAAATTGTTGGTACATCAGATAAAGATGTAAGTGAAGAATCTACCAAGGAGAATCGAACAAAAACACCAAGTCAAAAACCAAGGTTTCGAAAAATTGATTTGTCTGATATTCAGTCAAAAATCGAAACACCTCGCCGTAAAGCTGGCAAACCGATTGAAGAAAGTGAAGAAGAAAAAGAACCAAAGCAGGATTTATCAGTCAGCTCAACAATTAAGAGAACACTAGCCGCAATGGATCATAAGGCAAAAAAGAAAAAATATCGAAAAGATAGAGATGAAGAAGAAGATCTGATTTCTGAAGAGCCAATACAAAAAATAAATGTCCGAGATTTTATGAATGTTCAAGAACTAGCCGAGGTTCTTGATGTTAGCGCTACTGATATTGTAAGTAAATGTCTTGAACTAGGATTTATTGCAACAATAAATCAAAGGTTAGAATTTGATACGATTTCATTAATTGCTGAAGATTACGGCTTTAATGCAGTTTTAATGGAAGAAGCTGTTGATACTACTATCGAAATTGAGGATATCGAAGATGATGATCCAAAAGATTTAAACCCTCGAGCACCTGTAGTAACTATAATGGGTCATGTTGACCATGGAAAAACTTCGTTATTAGATTATATAAGAAGAGAAAATGTTGTAGCAGGAGAAGCTGGAGGGATTACTCAACATATTGGTGCATATGAAGTCTTTTTAGAAGAGGGTGGTAGAAGTATTACATTTCTAGATACTCCTGGACATGAAGCATTTACAGCAATGCGTGCTCGTGGTGCACAAATTACAGATGTTGTTATACTCATAGTTGCGGCTGATGATGGTGTTAAGCCACAAACTGTAGAAGCTATTGATCATGCAAAAGCTGCTGGAGTTCCTATCGTAGTAGCAATTAATAAGATTGATAAGCCTAATTCCAATCCTGACATTGTAAAAAAAGAACTTTCTGAGAATGGCATCCTTGTTGAGGATTGGGGCGGCAAAGTTCAATCTGTACCAGTATCGGCTAAAACTGGTGAAGGAATATCTGATTTATTAGAGTTACTAGCATTAGAAACTGAAGTTCTCGAATTAAAAGCAAATTCTAATACCTTAGCAAAAGGAACAGTGATTGAATCTCGATTAGATAAAGGGCATGGCGCCATTGCTACGGTATTGATTCAAAAAGGTACACTTTCTGTTGGAAATATCTTTATTTGTGGAAATTTTTATGGAAAAGTTAGAGCTCTAATGAATGAAAGAGGGTCACGAATAAACTCTGCAGGTCCATCGCAACCTGTTCAAATTTTAGGCTTTCAAACTGTTCCTCAAGCTGGCGATATACTTACAGAAGTTACTGATGAAAAATTAGCTAAAAAGATTTCTGGTGAAAGGGATAGAATTCAAAGAGAAATTGACCGTCAAAAAATTCATACTATCTCTCTTGATAAACTTTCTGCAGATATAAGGGATGGAGCTTCAAAACTGCTACCTTTAGTTGTAAAAGCTGATGTTGATGGGTCAATAGAGGCTCTTATTGATGCCCTTTCAGACATTCCTAGTGATGAAGTGAAGATAGATGTTGTTCATAGAGCTGTCGGGATTATAACTGAGTCTGATGTGCTTCTTGCCGCTGCATCTGGAGCTGTAGTGATTGGTTTCAATGTAACAGTAAATACTAATGCAACATTAGTTGCAAAAAACAATGGCGTAGATATACGTGTCTACAATGTTATCTATGATGCAATAAATGAAATTAAACTTGCTCTTGAAGGACTTTTAGAACCCGAAATTATAGAAAAGCCTTTAGGTCAAGCTGAAGTCCTTCAAATATTCAAAATAACTAAACTTGGTACTATTGCTGGCTGCAAAATGTTAGAAGGATCTATATCAAATAAGGATACAGCAAGAGTTCGAAGATCTGGTGAAGTTCTTTATGAGGGTAAAATCACATCACTTAAACATTTTCAAGATGATGTAAAAGAAATTTCTGCTGGAAAGGAATGTGGTATTGGAATAGAAGGTGTAAAAAACTTTAAAGAAGGAGATCTAATTGAAGCTTATACAACAGAAGAAATAAAGAGGACTCTTAGGGATTAATAATTATGTTAATTAGCAAAACTTATTTTCAAAATGAAATAACAAACTAGCTTTATGGTTGTAGAACTCAAACAAGAATTTTATCACTTTAATAGTTTTAATTTTTAACCTTTATTTTATTTTCACCTACAATCCTTTTGAACTTATTCTTCAATTAAAATTTTTTTTATTATATAATTAAACATATCAGATCTTATTAGAGATTACCATGTCTAAGGTTTCCTTTTTATCAATAAAATATAAAATTAAGTGCTTAGGTCTTTTATGACTATTAAACCTTTTTCTAGAAGCGAAAGATTTGGGATAGAAATCCAAAAAATATTAGGAGAAATTTTTTATAAAGAAATAAATACCTCTTCTATAGGTTTTATTACAATTACTGAAGTTAAAATGACTAATGATCTAAAAATTGCAAAAATTTATATAAGTTCAATCAATAGTTTAAAAAGTGAAGATTCCATTGTTAATTTTTTTAATAAACGATCAAAATATATAAGAGGTTTCCTTGGAAAATATTTAACATCCAAATCTGTTCCTGAATTAAGATTCTTTTATGACAATACTGAATTTGAAGCAGAAAAGATAGAAAAATTATTTAAAAAGTTGAAAAAGGACCCAAAATAAGTGATTGTACCAATCAATAAACCTATAGGTGTAACTTCCTTTGATGTAGTAAAAAAGGTGAGAAAAATAACCCGCATAAAAAAGGTTGGGCACGGTGGCACTTTAGATCCTTTTGCTGAAGGAGTTTTAATTATTGGTATAGGAAGAAAGTCTACACGCCGCCTTGATTATTATAATAATAGCAATAAACAGTATATTGCAGAATTACAATTAGGATCTAGCACTGACACTTTAGATTTAACTGGAGAAATTATCGAAAAGAAGGAAATTCCTCAATTACAAAAAAGTATGATAGAAAATATATTTTCACAGTTTATCGGACTGCAGAATCAATTGCCACCAATGTATTCTGCAAAAAAAATAAATGGAATAAGATTGTACAAATTAGCTCGAATGAAAAAAACAGTGAAAAGGAAACCTAACCAAATAACCATAACTAGTCTTGAATTAATTGATTATAATTCTAATAAAATCAATTTTTCCGTATCATGTTCGAAAGGTACATATATAAGGCAACTTGGATTAGATATTGCAAATAAACTTGGTACTGTTGGACATCTAACAAAATTAAATAGGATTAAAGCTGGGCCTTATACTTTAGATGATTGTATTAGCATCTCAGCTATTGAAAAAACATGGATGTCTTCACAAATATAAATAAAATTCCAAAAATTAATGGAAGCGTATTAACTATAGGCTCATTTGATGGGCTACATCTAGGCCATCAGGAGGTTATTAAAAAGGTCGTTGCCTATTCCAATGCATTGAAAATCCCCTCTGTTGTAGTAACCTTTGAGCCTCATCCAAAAATGATTCTTTCAAAAAAGAAAAATTTTGATATTTTAATGAATATTAATGACAAAATCTCTCTCTTAGAAAAGTTTGGAATTGATGCTACTTTTGTCATTCCTTTTAACTCTAAATTTTCAACAACCCCAGCAAAGTTATTTTTAAAATCTATAATAATAGAAAAATTCCATCCTACTAAAATTATAATAGGTTATGATCATCATTTTGGTTTTAAAAGAAAAGGTGATCGCAAATTACTTGAATCTGAATCAGCAAAATATGGGTATCTCATAGAAGTGGTTTCAAAGGTTGGTCATAAAGAAAAAATATATAGTAGTAGTAGTATTAGGCGATTAATAAAAAATGGTGAAGTAAAACGAGCATCATATGATCTCGGTAGAGCTTATGGTTTTGAAGTAACAGTTGTATCAGGATCAGGAAGGGGATTCGATCTAAACTTTCCAACTGCAAATTTTATTCCTAGATTCGAGTCACAATTAATACCGTTTTCTGGTGTTTATTTCACTAGGGGTAAAATAAACGGAAAATGGTTGTATGGCATGGCTAACTTAGGTACAAGACCTACGTTTAAAGAAAAGAACTTTACTATGGAGATGAATTTTTTTGATGTGGAATTGGATATTGTTTCTGATAATTATTTCCAAATACAGTTTTTAGAAAGAATTAGGGATGAAAAAAATTTTAATTCCTCTAAAGATTTGGTAAAACAACTGATTAAAGATAAAATGTATTGCCTAAAAAGGATTAATACATACAAATGAGGAGAGAAAATGACAATAGGAGCTAGTAGAATTGCTGAAATAGCAAAAGAATTTGGTGAAAATGAAAAAGATGTAGGATCTGCAGATGTTCAAATAGCTATCTTAACGGAGCGAATTAATTCACTAGATGCTCATTTTAAAAATCACAAAAAAGATAATCACTCGAGAAGAGGTCTAATAATGATGGTAAGCAAAAGAAGAAGGCTTCTTAAGTACCTTATGAAAAGAGATCACAATGCTTATAAGGAATTAATCAATAAGCTAGGAATAAGAAGGTAGTATAGACTAATAATAAATTTTAGAAAGAATAATAAAATGGAACCAAGAAAAAAATCAATAGAAATTGCAGGAAAAACACTAACACTAGAAACAGGTCTTATGGCTAAGCAATCATCTGGATCTGTAACAGTAACTTATGGAGAAACTGTAGTCCTTTGTACAGTTAATGCAGAAAAGGAGCAAAAAAAAGGTATTAATTTTTTCCCGTTATCAGTTGAGTACAGAGAGCGATTTTATGCTGGTGGAAAAATCCCTGGAGGGTATTTTAAAAGAGAAGGACGTCCTGGAGAAAAAGAAATACTCTCAGCCCGTCTAACTGATAGACCTATTAGGCCTTTATTTCCAAAAGAGTTTCAATGTGAAACTCAAGTAATAATAAATCTACTATCTTCTGATCAAGAAAATCCTGCAGATATTTTAGGAACTATTGGATCCTCAGTTGCTATTTTACTTTCAGATATACCATGGAATGGTCCTGTAGCATCTATTAGAATTGGATTGATAGATGGAAAGCCAGTAATTAATCCAACGTTTGATGAAATTAATAACAGTCTCCTTGATTTAGTAATGACAGGCACTGAAGATGCGATTGTTATGATGGAAGCAGAAGCAAAAGAAATATCTGAAGAAGATATTTTAACAGCTGTTCAATATGGTCATGAAGTAATTAAGGATTTAATAAAATTTCAATTGGAATTTGTGGAAGGAATTGGAAAAACAAAACGTGAAATTCCAAAACAAATTCATGATGAAAGTCTTGTAAAAATAGCTTCTAAAAAGATAGAAGCAGAAATTCCAAAACTAATAGCAAATTCAGATAAAAATGATAGGCGAAGTAAAATTGATGCATTTAAATCAGAAATTGTTGAATCATTTGAAGAAGATTATCCAGATAATTCTAATATAGTTCATTCAATTGTTGATGAATCTGTAAAAAAAGAAATTCGACGTCTAATTTTGGATGAAGGGAAAAGATCAGATCAAAGAAAAATGGATGAGATTCGCCCAATTTCTATGTCACAAAATATTTTACCAAGAGCTCATGGGAGCGCATTATTTACAAGAGGTGAAACTCAAAGTTTAGCAACAGTAACTTTGGGGACTAAGGCTGACGAACAATTTGTAGATGACCTTGATGGAAAATTCAAAAAGCACTATATGCTGCATTATAATTTTCCACCATTTAGTGTCGGCGAAGTTCGAAGGTTTTTAGGAGTAAGCAGGAGGGAGGTTGGCCATGGAAATTTAGCCGAAAGAGCTCTTAGATATGTTATGCCTGAATATGAGAATTTTCCCTATACAGTCCGCGTTGTGTCTGATATATTAGAATCTAATGGCTCCTCTTCTATGGCCACAATTTGCTCAGGTTCACTAGCACTAATGAATGCTGGCGTTCCTATAAAATCACATGTTGCGGGTATAAGTGTAGGTCTAGTAAAAAACAATGACAAATATGTATTAATGACCGATATACTTGGTGAAGAAGACCACTTTGGAGATATGGACTTCAAGGTTGCTGGGACTAGAGAAGGTATAACTTCAATTCAAGTCGATTTAAAAATTGATGGTCTAACAATAGATTTAATTAAACAAGTTTTTGAAAAGGCCTACACAGGTCGTCAGTCAATTCTTGATCTAATGGAATCAGAAATAAATCAGCACAATTCTAATTTGTCTACTTTTGCGCCGAAAATTGACCACCTTCAAATAGATCCAGATAAAATTGGGGGTATTATAGGTCCTGGAGGAAAAATGATTCGTTCTATCCAAACTGATTGTGAATGTGATGTAGAAATAGATGATGACGGAATTGTAGTAATTTCTTCCTTAAATGCATCAAATAATCAAAAAGCAAAAAGTATAATTGAATCAATCGTTAGAGAACCAGAAGTTGGAATGATCTTTGAAGGTGAAGTAAAAAGAATTATGAATTTTGGTGCTTTTGTTGAATTTTCTCCAGGAAGAGAATGCCTATGTCATATCAGTGAGTTAGCCTATTCTAGGACAGAAAAGGTTGAAGATGTAGTTAATGTTGGAGATAAAATAAAAGTAAAAATAATAAAAGTAGACGATATGAACAGAATTGATGTCAGTTTAAGAGCTCTTAAAGATCCACCCGAAGGATGGGTCGAACCTAAAAGGAACGATAAAAAGTTTGGGCCAAAAGGCCATAGTGGTTCTGGAGGCAGACGATCAGGAGGTCGACATCAAAAAAAATTCTTTAAAAAAAGAGAAGATTAAAGTTTTAAAAACCTTTAATTAATAATAATGAAAAAAAAGATACCTTTAAGTCATCGAACGGCTGGTATCCAATATGCTATACGTGATGTTGTAGTACCTGCTCAAAAACTGGAGCAGCAAGGTCACAAAATTTTAAATTTAAATATAGGTGATCCTTTGTCTCATAAAGGATTCTCAACACCATTACATATGATTGAAGCTTATAAGAAGGCTCTACAATCTCAAATTAATGGTTATTCACCATCCTATGGAATTTCAGAACTTAGAGAAGCAATAGCATACGATGAAAAGGGAAAGAAAAATGGTGGCTGGAACTGTTCCGCAAATGATGTTTATGTGACAACTGGCGTTACTGAAGCACTACAAATAATTTTTTCAACCTTTCTTGAACCTGGTGATGAAGTACTTATTCCTGGTCCATATTATCCACCATATATTGCTTATCCACCAATTTTTGATGGAATTGTTAAAGAATACAGACTTAACTCTACAGATGGGTGGAGAATTGATTTAAATGACTTAAAAACAAAGCTAAACAACAAAGTAAAATTACTCATTTTAGTAAATCCAAATAATCCCACTGGCGGAATTGTTAATAAAGAAGAATTAGAATCAATTCTTAAAATGGTTAATACTTATCCAAATTGTTCAATTATATCCGATGAGATTTATGATTTATACAATTTTGAGAATAATCATATTTCAACAGCATCAATATCAAGTGAAACTCCAGTTATTACTCTGAATGGAGTTTCAAAAGGATATTATGCACCAGGGTGGAGAGTTGGATATATGGCCATACATGACCCAGAAAATAGATTGATTGAAATACGTAAGGGAGTTGAGCAACTATTAAGAAGTCGACTATGTGCACCAACACCAGCCCAATATGGGTATTTAGCTGGATTAACTCAAGATAAAGGTTGGATGGAAGAATATTTATTAAAATTGTTAAAGCATAGAGATTATGCTGTAAATGAAATAAATAAAATCCCAGGTTTACAAACAGAAAAACCTAAAGGGTCATTTTATATGTTTCCTAAAATATTAGATGATAAATATTCAAATCATGATAAAAAGTTTGTTCTTGACTTACTTAAAAAGGAACATGTTCTTTTAGTACATGGATCTGGTTTTAGTAAAAATTTTGGTACTGGGCACTTTAGAATAGTGTTTATACCTGAAATAAATACATTAAAGGAAGCATTTAAAAGAATAAACCGATTTATTAACTAAAGATATTAAATTCTTGTACTGTAATAACTTTTTCATTAATATCAAGTAACACTTTAAGAAAACAATGCTTGAACAAAAAGTTGAAAAATTATATTATTCAATAAGTGAAGTAAGTAATATAACTGGCCTAAAACAGTATGTTTTGAGATATTGGGAGACTGAGTTTACTCAACTAAGACCAAAAAAGAATAAGGCTGGAAATAGAGCTTACAAACAATCTGATATAGATATTGTACTTGCAATAAAAAAATTACTTTATACTGAAAAATATACTATTGAAGGTGCAAGAGATAAACTTAAATCTGGGAATAATACAAAAAGTTCATCAAAAGAATCAGATTTATATTTAAAAACATTAAAGCAGATAAAAAACGACCTCTATCAGCTTTTAAAAACTCTTGAATAACAATCAATTATATTTTTTCTTTATCATTTCGATAAATTAACAAATAGTATATTAAGTTATCATACGGAGCGTGGCGCAGTCCGGCAGCGCACCGGCATGGGGTGCCGGGGGTCGGGAGTTCAAATCTCCCCGCTCCGACTTGTCTTCACTTAATTTATAGAAGAAAATTCAACTCTTCAATTCCTACTAAAGCAACTCTTTCGATTTACAGCCTACCAATAAAAGAAGAGCCCATGCAGTCTGACTTGTTAGTTTACTATAGCATGGCGTATTTATAAAAGGGGGAAATGCAAAAGGGATACCGATGGTGAGGTGAATATCTAGATTTACTGATAAAAAGCCACAGGATCATGGCGGAAAACGATCTATTTCCATAACTCATCAACTAATACACTCACTTTTCTAGATACTTAACTTGTTTCAAGTCTATGAGAGAAGTGTTATTATTGAAATAAAGTTTTTCATGACTATTAATCGTAATTTATAAGTGTAATAATCATAAATATCTGGAGACAAAGTTGAATAAGCCAAATCAAAAAAGATTTATACCCATATGTCTTACCTTAAGCATATATATTGTAATTCAAGGGTGTAATAATAATTCTGAAAAAATAGGTGCTACTTCTGATATTAATCCCGTTTGGTCTGTTGAAAAGGCGAAAACATGGTACGACAATCAAGAGTGGATTATTGGTGCAAACTTCACACCAAGTACCGCTATTAATCAAATTGAATTTTGGCAAGAATCTTCTTTTGATCCTCAAACTATTGATCGAGAGTTAGGATATGCTTCTAATATTGGCTTTAACACAATGAGAGTATATTTGCACTATTTAGTATGGGCTAGAAACCCTAAAGAAATGAAAAAAAGGATGGAATCATTTTTAGATATATGTGAAAAAAATGGTATTCGCGTAATGTTTGTTCTCTTTGATGATTGCTGGAATGACAATCCGGATTTAGGTAAACAGCCAGAGCCAAAACCTGGCGTTCACAATTCAGGTTGGGCGCAATGTCCCGGGGGTTCTTTGGTAGATGATAAATCCTTATTTCCTGTCTTAAAAGCTTATACCAAGGATATTTTAAATCATTTTAGAGAAGATAAAAGAGTAATTATGTGGGATCTTTATAATGAACCAGGGAATTTTGAAATTCTTGAACGTTCACTTCCACTTTTAAAAAATATTGTTCAATGGGCTAGGGAAGTAGATATCAAACAACCTATTACTATTGGTCTATGGAATTGGAAAGATGAATTTAGAAATTTTAATAAATTTCAAGCAGAAAATTCTGATATTATTACTTTCCATCATTATAATGATCCAGAAAAGTTGAAGGTAAAAATATCTGAGTTTAAAGAATTTGGGAGACCAATGATTTGTACCGAATACATGGCAAGGACTAGAAATAATACTTTCCATAGTCATTTACCAATATTTAAAAACGAGAATATTGGAGCTATTAATTGGGGTTTGGTCAGTGGAAAAACAAATACTATTTTTATGTGGGATTCAGTTTATTCTTCCGAACCAGATCTTTGGTTTCATGATATTTTTAGAAAAGATGGTTCTCCATTTGATTCCTCTGAAATCAATTTGATTCGCAATCTAACTGGTAAAACGAAATAATATATTAAAGGAACTACAATGATAAATCGACATTTGTCTCTTCGATCAGGAAATCCAGCACTTACAGCCTCGACCTTTACAAACCTTGGAGCGGATATAAATAGTGAATCCATGACTATCCAGGGAACTGTAAATAAAACAGCTTTATCACTTTTAATGGTTATGTTGTCGGCATCTTACACCTGGGGAATGCCAGTTATGGATGGTCGTTTCGCCGGTATATGTATTTTTGGCGCTGTTGGTGGTTTTATAGTTAGTATGGTAACAATATTCAAGAAACAGTGGTCCATGTATACTGTGCCAATCTATGCTGTACTTCAAGGTCTAATGCTTGGCGGAATATCCAGATACTTCGAAGTATCCTTTCCTGGCATTGTAAATCAAGCAGTTTTTCTTACGTTCGGTACACTGGGAGCCTTACTACTAGCATATAAGTCTGGAATAATAAAAGCTACAGAGAACTTTAAATTGGGTATTTTTGCCGCTACTGGTGGTATCGCCATGCTATATCTAATCAATATTGTAATGAGTTTTTTTGGTTCAGGAATTGGTTTTATTCATAACAATTCTACTTTTGGTATTATTTTTAGTTTTGGAGTTGTAATAATTGCGGCGCTTAATCTTGTACTTGATTTTGATTTTATCGAAGAAGGGTCGGAAATGGGGGCCCCAAAATACATGGAGTGGTATGGTGCCTTTGGTCTACTTGTTACACTGATCTGGCTTTATCTTGAAATTCTTAGATTGTTAGCAAAACTTCAATCTCGTCGATAAAGACCATTTTTAAAGACAAAATAATTTCAGATATTTCCTTTTATAAAAATGACCTATCAATCAATTGAAAAAATTCTTTTGAACAGAAAATTGCCATTGTTAGAGCCATTATTTCTTTATAAAGATAGTTTAAAGACTGATATTAACAATTTAAACTCATCTGATTTAATTAAATCTGCCCTTCATCTATTAAATGATGATCTTTATAGTAGTCATAAATTATCTCAAAAGATTTTATCCAAGGAAGGTAGTTATTTGCATGCAATTATGCATCGACGTGAAGGAGATTATTCCAACTCCAAATATTGGTGCAATCAAATAGGTAACCATCAAATATGGGAAACTATGTCACGAAATTTTGATGAATGGGATCCTTTTTCATTCATTGATTGGTGTCAAAAAGCTTCAAAAGGACATAATAAAAAACCCATAAATTATTTACAAAGGATTCAATTTAAGGAATTGTCTCTTTTATTAGATTGTTTTAACAATTAATTACATTAATTAAAGATTATTAATAAGAATTAACTGTAAATGAAAGTAACTATTCTTGGCTCTGGTGTATTAATACCTTACCCACAACGTGGAAATAGTGGGTACTTTCTTGAATCTGAAAAGAAAAAAATACTTATTGATGGAGGGTCAGGAACTCTTTCTAGAATTGCCGACAATGGGCTTAATTACCGTGAGATAGATACCATTTGTTATTCTCATCTACATCCAGATCACACTATAGATTTAATCCCATTTTTATTTGCTTTAAAACATGATCCACTACTTACTAGACCTAAATCTGTCGATATAATTTGTCCAAATTTATTTAAAGAACATTTCAATAAATTAATTGAGATCTATGGTAAATGGGTTCTTGATGATAGTATTCAAATAAATATAAAAGAAACTTATCAAACTGAATTAATTATCAATAATCTATCAATTAGATGCAATCCAACTGAGCATAGTGAAAATAGCATAAGTTTTAGATTTGAAGAAAATGGACGCGTCCTTTTCTATTCAGGAGACACTGATATTTGCGATGAATTAATTGATGCTGGGAAAGGGTCAAATACAGCCATTATAGAATGCTCGTTTCCAGACGATCAGAAAACTAAAGGCCATTTAACACCTTCAGAATGTGGCCAAATAGCATCCACAATCAATTGCGAACAATTGATATTAAGTCATTTTTATCCCGAAGTTCTACAAACCAATATTGTTAAAACTGTATCTAAAGAATATGATGGAAATATTATTTTAGCTGATGATGGAATGACATTAGAAATATGATTGAAATATCTTAACATTCATAATAGTCACACATTAGAGAATTATTATAAAGCAACCATGATCATTCACATAATACCATTCTTAATAGGTATTGGGTTCTATTATTATAATAAATCAAATAGAAAGCTTACAAAGGTTTCTTAGTCAAAATATAATTAACTATAGCCAATTTACGCATAAGTGATATTATGTCTACTCATAACAACAGACTAAAACTAGACCTTTAGTCGACTATTAATCTCTATTTCATTAGAAGCATTTTGCGTGTCTGTGTAAAAGAACCGGCCTTTATTTGGTACAAATACATTCCTGTCCCTACTTGTTGACCGTAATTATTGGTTCCGTCCCACATGATTGCCTTAAAACCAGCATTCTGAGCTTCGTTTACCAAATGTTTTATCTCTCTACCCATAATATCATATATCATGAGTGAAACTGATGCATTTTCAGGAAGATCGTAATTTATAGAAGTAGTCGGGTTAAACGGATTGGGAAAATTCGCATGTAGTTCAAACTGATCTGGAAGGAAGTCACCGTTTTGAACGGATAGGCCAATTGCATCAATAGTCAACTCAAAAGGACCATTTGCTGAATATTGCACTCCTCCTTTCCATGAAGCTCCATGGATGGTTCCATCATTGCATGAACAAATTTCACTATTAACTGTAGAGCCTGTAGCTTCATCAAGCTGCCAATATGCAAGAATAGAGTCAGCTTGAGCCGTTGTGGCGGATTTTCCTAAGCCCGAATTATAAAGCTCAGAAACTTCAGTTTCTGTAATTTTTCCATTATAAATGGCAATTTCTTTTAATGAACCAAGAAAATAATTTTTGCTCTCGCTATTATTAGGTTTTCCAATATAAATCATATTTTCTTTAATATCATTACCGTTGGCATTATAGCTTGAAGATGCAGTGGTTTCAACACCATCAATGTACATTTTTCCAATGCCTGTGGTGCCTGAACCAGAATAATCCCATACAACAACTACGTGATGCCATTTGCCATCATTTATACTTTTATTTCCCTGGATATAATCTCTACCATAACCAACCCAATTAGGAAAGCCAGCACTATCCAAATACAGATGAAACTCACTTTCACTCCAAGTGTTGTCAGCATTACTTTTTAGCAGGATTCCTTGTGAGGCCTCACTTGTTGTTTTAACCCAGGCTTGAACTGCAAAATTGTCTGTCGTGAAATTGGTACTTACTCCATTCCCCAAATCTAAATAGTCATCGGCACCATCGAAGAATAGACCACTTGATTTACCTTCTGATCTAATATCCCATGTTCCAGTGGCTTTAGCAATATTAGCGTCATCCATATATTTTTTGATGTGATGATAAGGAATTTTCCAAACATTATCAGTTAATTTTACGGGCATTAAAAAGAAGTTCCCCAGATCACCAGTAAATTCAGAATAATATGTAATATCACCGCCACCATAAATATGATTGGCACTTTCCCATGCAAACAGGAGAGAATCCGTCCATGCATTATCAGAAGTAATTTCAATTACAGATTCGTCACCAGGGAAAATTTGGTCAAATACCAACTCTCTCCTACTTCCAGATTCTCCATCAAAATCGTGTGTGGCAGTGAATGAAATAATGAAGGATTCAACGTCATTGAGACCATAAAGGCCTAAAAACCTAAGGGAATCTCCGCAGGCATAAGGAGAAAGAGGATCCTCAAATTCATCCTTACAGAAATCTAATTCAGCTGAGATCGACAGAACGGAATTTTCAATTTCATATACAAGATCAATGGTCTCAGTGATGATGATTTCTTCTTCTTTATCTTCATCCCACTCCATATGCTTTTCAGTGATGGCGAGAGTATCATCCCAAGTTGACCAGACAAAGGCGGAACTATCAATGTAAGATTCACCATACTCAAGATCTTCCCAGTAGTCTATGAATAAACCCGTATTATCTGATAAGAACTCAACATAAAATTTTTCTATGTAGTAATCATCATCCTCATCTTCTTCCCACAACCATTCGAAGGGATTTTCAATAGGATATTCAACTCCAGCCATAAGGGAAATAGTCCCATGTTCGATAGCACCGGTTACCGTGACAGTCGTACTGTTTTCCATAAGATCAATAACTTGTAAAGAGATGGTGTCTGTAATAGTAATACCATGAACAATCCTTATACTTGGCAAATCCCATTCAGGTTCTTCTTCGTATAAAATATCCCCAGCAAAAACCGTAATATTCTCCATGTCATCGCCGCCGGCCGCACCATAACTGTAACTAACTGAATCATTGAAGACTGCTACAAAAATGGAATCCGGATGTGATACATAGTCATCCATATTATCCATGTATAACCAAGAAATTTGCACAAGGGGGAAATCCCACTCACCTTCAAACAAATCTACTATAGGCAAATTTACCACTATAGGTACTAATGAGGTTGGAAGATAGGACGTTTCAATGGTACCGGAACTTGTCTCGATGGTAATTGCTCCATCCGATTCCTCAAGACCGAAAACATGAAGAGGATTGGGAATTTCTTGATCAGAACCCACCGTCAGAGTGAATTGCTCCGAAGACAATGTCTCCTCCCATCGTCCGACAAGTTCACTGTCGTTAGCGCCCTTATTAAGTTCACTCTTCGATTCTTCAGATTTTTTTGTTCTCATCTTCTCTCGATTTAATTGTTTCGACTCTTTAAGAAATGAAGGCAATACACCTGTACGCGCTGCTTTTCTCATCTGTATCCAATGGTCATGATTTGAGGGTGTAAATTGCTGAACTCTGCCCAGCCTACGATTATCCTCCCCCAACATTATAGATACGGAAACAGCCAATAATAGACCTATAATTTTTTTCATAGCATCTTACCCTTCATTAGATTAGTAATATCAAAATAAATTCTAAGTTTCTTTTTTTTATTTCATAAAAAGCATCTTTTTACTTTGAACAAAGCTTCCTGAGCGTATTTGATATATATAAACTCCAGTGCTAAGACTTTTCCCATAGTCATTTGTACCATCCCAAACAGCTAAATGAAAACCAGCATTCTGGTTTTTATTGACCAACTCTCTTACCTTTCTTCCAGCAAGATCATAAATAGTCAACGATACGATCCCATTTTCGGGAATATCATAACGAATTTTAGTGGAAGGATTGAATGGATTCGGATAGTTGTTATGTAATGCAAAATTGCCTGGAATTAAACTACCATTTGCTATAGACAGACCTTTCGCATTAATGGTCAATTCAAAAGGACCATTTGCTGACCAGATATTTGAGGCTCCATCTGTTGCCCAAATATTCCAAGTTCCTGTGGCTTCAGCTATATTGGCATCATCCATATATTTTTTTAAGTGATTTAAAGGAATAGTCCAATGATTCTCAGACATATTACTTGATATGAGAAAAAATTTCTCTAGATCACCAGTAACCTCATGATGGTATCTGATATCACTTCCTTCCAAATCAACAGCCTCATCCCAAACAAAAACTATAGTATCTTCCCAAACATTTTCTGGGGTAATGTCAATCTTCATACCATCAGGTGGAAATACTAAGCTAAATGATTGAGGTCCAAAATTACTAGAATATACAGACAAACCACCACCACGATAGTAATCTGTAGAATCTGAAGGTAAATTGTCAAATCCAAACTCAGGCATAAAAATATGTCCTGTAGAAGACACTTCAACATTTGATACGGGCCATTCTGTAGACGCTGGCTCTATCCAATTACCATCTTTATCCCAACCATACTTTCCTCTTCCCTCTGGTATAGATGCTACGTGGACTGCATTAGCATGGTGAGTAACATCATATATATCCAAACCTGTGTTACCCCACCATTTATTTCCACCAAGAGCTACATATAGAAAATTGTTAACCTTTTCTATTTCTCCAAAGTCCATAGATGTATAAGTATCTACAGGCAAATTTACCTTTGAATGTTCAGTTATGTTTTTAACATCTGAAATATCATAAATAATCAAATTCTCACAACCCATCGCATACAGGAAATTTCCATGAACTTCAATGGTATTTGCCTGTTCAGGCAAATAATGTTCAATTTGAGTTCCGGATGGATTAGATGTCTCTACGATTCTTAATGCATGATAATCTTCACAAGCATCTGTTCTTGGACCTGACCAATAATCCAATAAAAACAAATGTGAGTCTGTTACTTTCATATCAGAAAAATATACTGATCCAGTAGTAATACCATTTTCTTTATTAGCATCAGTTAAACCAAGATCTACAGTTTCTATTAAATATGGTTGCAAGGGATCTGCCACATTAATAATACGGAAACCTGTTTCAGATGGAACATAAAGTTTGTCTCCGTTTAAAGCCATCCTCATACCATATGTATTACCAGATATATTAGATACTTTTGAATCACTCCATTTAGCTCCACCCATGATAGTTCCATTATTTCCATAATTCGATGCATCTGTGATCGCAGACCCTGAACCCTCATTAAAGGTCCAGCTACCTAAAAGATTAGATGTAAGTCCCGCTGAAGCTAAAGTATTTCCAACACCATCATTGTAAAGGCTTGTAACATTGGCTGGTGTGAGTGCTTGACTCCATATAGCAACGTCCTTTAATTGGCCAGTAAAATAATTAGGTGCTTCAGCCGATTCATAATTAGGTGCCCCTACATAAATATTATGACCAGCAATATCTGCTGTAGCAGCGGCATATGTATGCGTTAATCCAGATGCAGTGCCATCAACATACATATTTGCTGTGCCAGCTGCACCTGTGGTATAATCCCAAGTAACAACAATATGATGCCACTTTCCATCATTTACTTTCATTGACCCAAATATATATTCATTGCTATAACCAACAAAATAAGGAAAGCCAGAACTATGAATATAAAGAGCTTTTTCCCCAGATTCCCAACTTTCATCTCCATCACTCTTTACAACCAAACCTTCACCACGTAAAGTTTTGGTGTTAACCCATACTTGAATGGAAAAATCAGCCTCATTAAAGTTTGTTGCAACAGCTCCCATATTCACATAATCGTCATTTCCGTCAAAAGTCAATGCATTACCTTTTGTAGCTGGCAATATTTTATCTTTAGAAACAGTATAGAAATTAGGTCCATCCATTTCATTCGTTATAAGTACATTATCCTTTACTATAATGTCTGGACGATTATATAATGGAATTCCTGTATTATAGGAATCTAATTCCTTAGGCTGTTCAGGATTAGTTATATCAAAAATCTTTAAAATAGCATTGCCTGGATCGTCTGTACTATTAACCCAATCATAATCCATTCCATATAAGCGATTTCCACTAATCACTACCTCATCCATTATTTCAGGCAATTTAATTTCTAGTGGTAAAGTTGACGCTTTCGTCTTTTTAGGCGGTATAACACCTGAATAAGTAAAGTATTCTTCATTTACACCATAAAAATCTTCAACACCTTCGCCAATAAGACCTAGAGCAACTGATAAAATTGGGTATTCATTTTGGATACATTGCTCCCAATTTTCATACCATTCATTTTCTCCCCAATTATCACAAGGAAGAAAATCTCCACCTAAAGTCATGGAAGTTCCATCAATTTCATATGGAATGGTCATTTTTTCATATGAATCAAATCCATCACCTGTTTCATCATCCCATTCATAACTAGGCATAAGGACTGTTAAAGTTTTATCATCAGCTTTCCAAGCAAATTTTGTAGTATCTACCCATTCCTCATCAATAGTATTGCCTTCATCATCTACCCATGAATAATAGTAAGAAATAATTTCTTTACCCAAATTACTTCCATGAAACTCTAGAGATCTTGCTTCTATATCATCCTCATCCTCTTCCCAGTCACTATATATGGATGGTAATTCTATCTCTTCACCTGAGGGTAAAGTTTCTTTCTCATAAACAATATTTCCATCAAAAACCCAATGGAACTCCTCCTCATAATCTTCTTCATCATCATAATAATAAGCATTTACTTCAAGCTCAGAAATGTCAACACCCATAATTGGAGGTAAACGTAAATCAACTCCGACTGTATCGCCATATTCAGGATCTATATATACCCTACCTATGGAAGCATTAACGATAGAATCGTTGTTTCCCAAGAAATCAAGGGTTACATGATCTTCTACATAGATCTCCTCAAAATCAGATTCAGAAGAAAAGCCAGCAAATGCGGCTCCATAATTACCGGCTAAGGAAGCATTTGACAATCCAGAAGATTGTTTAATTGCTATACCCATAACCCCTTCTAGATCCAAACCATCTTGAAAAACATTCCCAAAAATTATTAAATCGTTTTTTCCGCCAACGAATCCAACTTCTTCTTCATCAATTATTAAGACTCCAGTAGAAGTAACATCATATTGACCTGAATTCGTTTCATCATCAATGACCTCATAATTCCCGGCTCCATCAAAAGTAATTATTCCATTGTAAAAACCAGAATTAATTTCAATTTCTAATCCTACTCTCGCTTCCACACCAAATTGAGTCCATGCAAAAGTACCATCTAAGCTTGAAGCACTCTTATCGGAGCTTTCTTTTACGTGTAAGCCTACAATAGGTGCATCATCATCTTCTAAATATTGGGCGAAAACTCCATATAGGGAATCTGATGAAATAAGGCCAATTGGGCCCTCACCATCATCAGCTACAATCAATCCATTTTCATCAACAGAATAAGTTCCAGTAGTTGTTTCATCGGACTCGAAACCAGCAATTGGAGTAATTGAATAATTACCAGAACCATCATAGTTAGCGGAATATGTTTGAATTCTAGGAAATTCATAATCATTACCAAGAATCTCTATTTCATCCATAAACAAGGCCACGCCAAAATAATTTCCCTCGATAGATCCTTCATCAACAGAAAAAGGCAACTGAAAACCAATCCCTATAGTACCAGACTGGTCATCTCCTTGGAGAAAGCCCATTACAGAAGCATCTGGAGTAAGCATAGCTATAGGATCTTCATCACCACCAAATGTTATTGAACCATCATCAGCAACTGTATAGGTGTCTGTATCAGGTTCGTCTGGGTCTAAGGTGTTAATAGATGTAAAGCCACCATTTCCATCAAAAGCTATTGATAGTATTCCAGAGTAAAATTCCAAAGAACCTTCAGGAACATAACCACCTCCTATGGGAGCCCAAATATTTATTCCCTCACCACCCCATTCATAATAAGAAATACTTCCTGATGTAGGATATTTAAGATTTACATTTTTCATATAATCTATATAAGACTCCCATGAATCAATTGATTCGTCTCCATAATAGAATGCGAGATCATATACAATATCTCCTTCTTCAATTGCATCGAACCATGGTTCGTTGGAAAGAACGAACTGTCCACCAAATGTATAGCTAGGTGAATATAGATATATTAGCTCTTCTCCTTCACTAGCATCACCAAAGACATCTACTCCTCCAGATGCAGCGTCTTTACCAACAACTTGATCAAGATTTGGAATTGTAATGGAAGAAGATAATTCTATGAAAATTCCTTCACTTATATCATCTTGTTCCCATACCCCAAAAAAGTCTTGATCGCTGACTGATAAAGAATTGATTTCTTGTTTTTTGTCATTTCCAGATGGAATACTTTTTAAAATTGAACTATAGGAATCGTTCTTTATTCTATCCCCAAATCTGAATTCGTTTCGTAACTGATTGTATTTTTTTGGTGAAAGCTTACTCAGGTTTTCTCTTTTAGCTGTATTCCTCAAACCTTTTAGCTTTTTATGCTTTTCTATTCGCAAGGCTACATTTTTCTTTTGAGAGATAGTTAGGTCTGAATATTTTGTAATTTTTGGAGATCTATCAGATGCTACTAAGAACACGGCACTGATTATTAAAAAAGACAACCGTTTCATAAAATTCCCCTTCTTAAGTATCCATTAAAATCTTTAGTGAACATAAAACCTTCAGCATATTAAACAAAGATAATTGATTTTCAATTTTATAGGATGTGATAAGAATCACATTAAAATGTTTTTTCTAAGTAATTACAGAAAATTATATAACAATACTGAGCAACCTATCTTTAACTAAGACTGTCTTTTTAATTGCTTTATTCTTCAAATATCTAGATACGTTATTATTTTTTTTAGCTAAATCCAATGCTGCATCTTTATCTATTCCAGTATTTACCTCAATTTCTGCTCTTTTTTTCCCATTAATTTGCACGGCAATCTGAATAAGATCGTCCTTGGCTAATTCTTCACTATAGTTAGGCCAATTTTTATAAGAAATCCCTCCAGAATAGCCAAGTTTTTCCCATAATTCTTCACAAAGGTGTGGCGTAAATGGACTCATAAGCAATACAAATATTTCAATGACTGAACGTGGAATAGAATCTCTTTCTTTCAAATCGTTAAATAAAATCATCAGCTGGGAAATGGCAGTATTAAACCTTAGAGTCTCAATATCTTCTGTGACCTTACGGATAGTTTGATGCAAAAGCCTTGTAAGTTTTCCATTACTTTCCTTTTCAATTATTTTATTTGATAATTGACCCTCTTCATCTACAATTAAATTCCATGTTCGTTTTAAAAAACGATGACTTCCTTGAATACCAGATGTACTCCAGGGCTTAGCTTTTTCAAGAGGGCCCAAAAACATATAAAAAAGCCTTAGAGAATCGGCTCCATATTGTTCAATAATTTCATCGGGATTGATAGCATTACCTTTAGATTTACTCATTTTAGTACCATCTTCCCCAAGGATCATTCCCTGATTAACTAATTTTTTAAAGGGCTCTCTTGTAGATACATAGCCAAGATCATGTAGAACATGATGCCAAAACCTAGCATATAATAAATGCAAAACTGCATGCTCTTGTCCACCTATATATAAATCTACTGGCATCCAATACTTTTCCTTTTCTAGACTCCATGGCTCAGTATTATTGTTTGCATCAATAAATCTTAAAAAATACCAACATGAACCAGCCCATTGTGGCATTGTATTTTTTTCTCTTAATCCTTTTTTACCATTAAAATAAACAGTTAACCAATCTTTTGCATTTCCCAAAGGAGGTTCGCCAGATTTGGAGGGTCTATAATCCTCTAATTGTGGCAATTGTAAAGGAAGGTCTTCATAAGGAACTGCCTCTACACCATCCTCTGTATGTATTATTGGAATAGGTTCTCCCCAATATCTTTGTCTAGAAAAAAGCCAATCTCTAAGTTTATACTGAATAGTTTCTTTTCCCTTACCTGAATCGACTAACCATTCGATCATTTTTTTCTTTGCATCTTTTATATTAAGATCATTCAAAAAATCACTATTTATTACTTCTCCATCACCTGTATATGCTTCCCCTTTAAATCTTTCTGGAGTTTTCACAGTTCTTACAATTGGCAAATCAAATTTCTTTGCAAAATCCCAGTCCCTCTGATCTTGGGCTGGAACAGCCATAATTGCACCAGTTCCATATGACATTAAAACGTACTCAGAAATCCAAATAGGAATTTTTTCATCATTAACTGGATTTATAGCATATGAACCAAGAAAAACCCCTGTTTTCTCTTTTTCTAACTCTGTTCTAGCTAAATCTGATTTACGTGAACATTTTTCAATGTATTCTTTTACCTCTTTCTTTTTGTCTGAAATAGAAAGTAATTCTACAAAAGGATGTTCAGGCGCAATAACCATATAAGTTGCCCCAAAAAGGGTATCTGGCCTAGTGGTAAAAACTTTTAGCTTTTCACTTAAACTAGGTATTTCAAAATCAACTTCAGCTCCTTTTGACCGGCCAATCCAATTACGCTGAAGCTCCTTAATACCTTCAGGCCAATCCAAATCATCCAAGCCAGCAAGAAGACTATCAGAATAATGAGTTATTTTTAGCATCCATTGCTTCATTGGCACTCTAAATACTGGATGATCACCTCTTTCAGATTTCCCTTCAATAACTTCTTCATTAGCTAAAACAGTTCCAAGAGCTGGACACCAGTTAACTGGGACTTCAGCCTCATATGCTAAACCTTTGTTAAATAGTTTTAAAAAAATCCATTGAGTCCATTTATAGTAATTAGGATCTGTAGTATTGACTTCTCTATCCCAGTCATAAGAGAGACCAATATTTTTGATTTGTCGACGAAAATTTTCGATATTTTTTTCTGTTGTGTCAACAGGATGAGTTCCTGTCTCAATAGCATATTGCTCGGCTGGCAGGCCAAATGCATCCCAACCCATTGGATGAAGAACATTATAACCTCTCATTCTTTTAAACCGAGCTACAACATCTGTTGCTGTATACCCAAGTGGATGCCCAACATGCAAACCCTGCCCAGAAGGATAAGGAAACATATCTAAAACATAATACTTTTCTTTTTTTTCATCCTCCTTAACATGAAAAATATTTTTTTCATGCCAATAGTTTTGCCATTTTTTCTCAATAACTTTATGATCGTAATTATTCAACATGACAGAACAATATTAATAACTATATTTATAAAATAAAGTTTTTAATTTGCACAAAATTTGACTTCTTATCTTAAAAAATTCAAAAAAGGTATTTTATTACTATAAAACCCATAATTAGAATAACTGTAAAAAGCACTGATAATAGATTAAAGTATTTATCGATAAAAGATTTTATTGATTCCCCAAAATAATATATTAAACCTGCTACAGCAAAAAATCTAATAGATCTTCCTATTGCAGATGCTACAAAAAACTCAAGAAAATCAGCTTTTACAACACCTGCTGTTATTGTAAACACTTTATATGGCAATGGGGTTAGTGCAGATGTTAAAACAGCAATAAAGTTATAGTTTCGAAAATTTACACTTAATGAATTAAACTGATCTTCATACCCATAAATACTTATTATAGGCCATCCAATAGATTCCATAAATAAACTGCCAATTAAATATCCACCTATACCTCCAAGTACAGAAAATAAACTTGCAATAGAAGCATATTCAAGTGATCGCTTAGGATTAGATGTTGCCATAGCTATTAACAATAAATCAACAGGAATTGGAAAAAATGATGACTCAGCAAATGCAATAATAATTAATGCATATGTTGCATAAGGCGTCTCAGCTAGAAGCAAAACCCAATTATAAAATTTCTTAATCCAAATAAACATTACTACCAGAGAAAACTATGAAAATACATTTTTGCAAATTTAATTGTGTCTTTAATATTCTTCATTGAAGATATTTCATTTTTGTAAATAGTAGGAATTTCAACATGGATTATTCTATAACCAGCCATGATAGCCTTAATTAAAATTTCACTCTCAAATTGAAAACCTTTACATAAAAAATTGAAACTCATAAAAAGTTTAGCTGGAATAAGACGAAAACCACATTGAGAATCTTCAATGAGATTATTGGACCTTATTGATAATAGTAAAGATGAAAATTTATTTGAAAATCTTCGGATCAATGGCATAGGAGTTAAATCCTTCCTTGAACCTAACACCATAGTTTTTTCATCTTTAAATTCAAGGAATTTGGAAATCATAGCTGGAGAATGTTGAAGGTCTGCATCAATCGTTAATATCCAATTATATTTGTTCATAATGGCCCATTTCGCACCCGTTAAGATAGCCGCTCCTTTTCCTAAATTCCTTTTGTGTAAAGAGAAAGAAAATTCTGAGTCGCGTAAAAATTTTCCTGTTCCATCTTTACTACCATCATCTACAACATGAATATTAGTATAATTCAAATTCTTCAAGTCTTCCAAAAGACGAGGAAGTGTCTTAATCCCATTAAAAGTTGGTATCAAAATTAAAATTGATGAATCAACCATTTTTTCCATTAATACACATACAAGTAAACAATCTAACGGGCGTAATCTTTAATTGAAGTAGCTAAGGAGGATGATAACTTTTTAGCAGCTCTATTTACCATTTCCCCGGATACTGGAACTTGCTGTTTACCTTTTCTAACTAATTGTAAAGTGAAAAAGGATAGAGCTCTTTCATCGCCTTTGAATTTTGCCCATTCAACATAGGCTGTAGAAAATTCTTCAAAAGTATCAGTTCTCAGAATTTTTGAAGTTTCAACATCAACAATTGTATATGAGCATGTTATTCTAGCTGATGTTGATCTCTTATAAAATTTCACCTCAGCTTCAACAGTTTCATATATCTTTCGTTCCTTTTGATTACCGTCTTCATCTGTGTATTTCTCTTTTCCTACTTGTATTTTTTTTGATTCTTTTCTTTTTTTCCATGAATTCTCAGGAGGACTATATATAATCTGAGTTATTTTTCCATTAACTATTTGATGTACTGACAATAATTTTCCCGCTTCTATTGATGAATTTTCATCTACAATTCCAGATTGAGATATTGCTTGTTCGCTTAAAATTTTACCAAGCTGATCTCTAGAGATCAGCTCTAAAAACTCTGTAGCTTCCTTATCATTAATAATAGAATTAATAACATTGTCCATAACAACTTCATTAATAGCACCAAATTTTTGCTGATTACTTTTGTCTTCAATAATTAAAGCTATTCTTAAAATAGCAGCTTTTCTCATTTCTTCATATCTTGCTTCACTATCACGAAAACCCGCTACATATGTTCCAGCCAACTTGAATTCATTAGCCGACCTTTTTTTCCCAATTAGATCTTCACTATTGGATAGCATTACACCCTCTTCATAATGCACTTCAGCTGCTTTTTGATTTGACGAATCAAGTTCTGATGAAAAATCCTTTATATTAAATTGAACCAATTCTCCAGACTTTAAACGAATAATTGGCAGTCTTTCGATGATATTATTTAATTTTACCAGGGATTTATATCTTAAGGCTACTTCGTCCCATCTAAATTTTTCTTTACTTTTTCTTAATCTTTTTAATTCGTATTCATGAAAAAGAACTGCCGCATTAAATGCATCTTGAATTAAAACTTGAGCTGGCTTATAATTAGATTTTATGGCTAATGATTGGGCTGCTTTATATACTGCTAAATCAAAATCATTATTCCCATATGCAGTTCTCCCTTCCTTTTCTAATCTTCCATGTGCTGTAAATATAGAACAACCAGTTATTGTTAAAATTAAAATTGGTATTGCGTAATATCTTTTAAAGAAAATTTTGGACAATCGTTTTCTCAACTTTACAGTTATTATTAAATAGTTTATTTAGTTAAAAAGCTCATATTCAATGCCAGAAAATTTTGGGAGTTTTTTTAAAACTGAGGTTCCTAGTAACAATGCAGGTGTGAAATAACCTGAATATTTGGAGTTTTTTAATAGATAATGAACAGCTTCAATTGCTCCAACTGCTGTAACATCATAACCATTTCCAATGGAAAATTTTCCTACAACCCTTTTGTTTTTTTTATCTTTAACCTCTCCCCATATTATCATTTTTGAACTTTTTCGATCGAATTCGGAAGGTCCTTTGCAAAATAAACTGATAAGCGACTTTATAAACACTTGAATAAAGTTAATACTAAAAAGAACCATTAATTTTCGACTTATCCTCAATTTTTTAATAGACCGCGAAGATAATGGATAAAAAACAGAAACATTCTCTATACGTGAAGAATAGAATGCTGTAAAAACATCACCCCATGAAATAGAAATAGTAGTTTTTGGACCATCTCCAAAATCTATTTTATTCATCTTATGTCCAATAGGAACAGAAATAATTTTTCCATTTGATCTAATTTTCCCTTTTTTAGCCAAGCTTTCAATAGATGTTTTCAATGTTCCTGGACTTAAGCTTCCCCCTTTTGAACAAAACGCTAAATTTAATTCAGTTGCTGTTGGCAATTTCTCTTTTAATAAAAGAGAAAGACAATCTGTCGGTATCACATCAAACCCTACGCCAGGACAAAGTACAATTTTCGATTCCCTTGCTCTTTTATTCAATGAGTGAGCTTTCTCATAAATATCTATCTCTCCAGTGATATCTAGATAATTCGTTTTTGATCTTATGCAAGCTTCCATTGCAACATATGCAGTTTTTGAAAATGGGCCAGCACAATTCAAAAAAATATCTATATTGTTTAATTTTTCTGCTGAAACCTCAATAGAATCCAAAGAAAATACCTCTGAATTAAGAGAATATTCCTCAGCTATTTTTGTAATTTTATTGCTATTTCTTCCAGCAATTATTGGTTTCATTCCTTTACTTACAGCTAATTCTGTAATTAGCATTCCGGTATATCCATTAGCACCATAAATCATCCATGATCTAATCATAAGAAACCTCTTACAAAGTGTATTTTAGAATATAGAAAGCATTAATAATGAATAGAAATGAAAGGCTAAGCTAGTTTTAATATTTTTTTATTAATTCACATGATTTATGACAATGATAACGACTAGAGGAAAAGATAAATTGAAAATAACTTAAATAGTATGAGTCTCATGCTTGAAAGCCCAATCATCTTGAGTATGCTTCCAATACTTTTCTTCACCTCCTCTAATTTCCCAGTCAGAATCTATGCAAAGACGAGATGCTATACCGCCTCTTGGATAAAATTCCATAACTACTCGCATTCGTTCAGGTTTATAAACTTCATTAAGGTGATCATAAACAATATTTATTAATCTTTCATAAGAAACAACTATATTTCTAAATGTATGAAAGTATTGCTTTAAGGATTTCAGCTCAATTATTCTATTTTTAGGATAGATAGTCATATAAATTCGTGCAAAGTCTGGTTGCTGATATTTTCCCAAAAAGGTAAATTCTGGAGCTGATATTTTTATTTCATAAGCATCATCACCAGGGTTTGGTAAAGCTTTTAAAATAGATTTGTCTATATCTTTATATGTAAGTTTTTCTTTTGACATGGCAAATTTATTTCCCTTGTTTTTCCGTATTTAGAATATTTTTTGATTCGAAGTCAAGAGATACTGAATTAACACAGTAGCGTAGACCCGACGGTTGAGGTCCGTCATCAAATACATGACCAAGATGACCACCACAGGTTTTGCATAAGATTTCTGTTCTAGACATAAAAAAACTCTTATCTGTCTCAGTTGAAATTTTTTCTTTAGATATTGGTTGCCAAAAACTTGGCCAACCAGAACCAGAATCATATTTAGTCTCTGAAGAAAATAGTTCTTCACCACATCCCGCACATTTGTAAACGCCTTCTTCTTTATGCTTGTTATATTTTCCAGAGAATGCCATCTCAGTACCCTTCTCCCTAAGAATTCTATACTCTTCAGGAGTTAAACACCCTTTCCATTCTTTTTCAGTTTTCATTGCGGAATTCCCCAATTTTTCTTCCCCGGATTTAGGTAATTGAATTGAAATAGCAGTAGTATTAACAAATAATAAAAGTATAGTACCTAATATAATCTGATATTTGTATCTAAGATTTAGTGTTTTTATTTGATATAATTTCATGTGCTAATTATTTGTTCCTAAAACTAAATGAATTTAGCTATAAAGCAATTCAACTAGAAGATACTATTTTAATGCATAAAAAATTTATAATACTAGCAAATTTTATTTTCAGTGATTTATTTATTGCAATATCATTATTATTTATAGTTATTAGATTATTTGCAAGTAAAACAATAAGAGAACATTCATAAAATTAAAAGGATGAATGCATTAATTAGAAAAAGGAGTTGTATATTTTTTTAATGCTGTAAAAGTTTTCAATTATTTAAAATTGTTATTTTAGGAATCAGTAGGAAAATCTCTATCCCATAGATACCAATTGTTTGGATCTATAATTGGTTTAGTCTTAGATCTCATGAAAATTGGTTTTTTACCAATTATTTTTCGAAAAATTCTTTTGTCAGTTTGAATTTCAATTGGAAATTTTATACTTAATCTGTGAATTTCAATTTTATACTTACCTGAATCGACCTCTGTAACAATAGCTTTTGGTAGATTTGTTGTATAAAGAATCATATAAATAAAAGAGGATAAGTCCTGTCTTCCTACTAAACTAAAATGTTTAGTAAAGACAGATTCAGAAACAAAATTATCATAGATAAAAGAATCTAAGGTAGCAAATTCTTTTAAAGCCTTAAAAAATTTACGGTCTCCCATTATGAATCTAAGAGAATGCATTAAATATGACCCCTTATTATAAATGTCACCTTGATATACTTCATCTGTTGAAGCGTTACGTTTAGGAATAATTGGATTCAGATTCCTTATTCCGTTCTTAAGATTAGACATCTTTTTGTGATAGCCTTTTTCTCCAGTTACTTCTCTATGATAAAGAGCATCAGCATAAGTACAAATACCCTCATGAATCCAATAATCTGACCAATCTTTAGATTTTACTTTATTCCCCCACCATTCATGCCCAAGTTCATGAAGTAAAAGCCAATCAAAAAGATTTTCACCTAATTTTGTATATTTAAATTCATTTCCATAAGCATTAATGGTTTGGTGTTCCATTCCTAAATACGGAGTTTCAACAAGACCAAACTTTTCACTTATAAAAGGATACTCACCAAAATATTTTTCATGCGAAGAAATCATATTCATTGCCATTTCAACATGAAATTCAGCCTTGTCCTTATTCTCTTCAAGGGTATAAAAAATTATTGGCATTTGATTATTTTTAATGGAAATAAATGGCTTCTCGTATTTATAAAAGTTTCCTATAGAAAAATTTATATTGTAATTAGCTATTGGATAATTAGTTTTCCAGTAAAATGTGGAACTACTATCCGTATGTTGAATATCCACTAATTTACCATTAGAAGCTGCGCTTAAACCTTTTGGGATAGTAATTGAAATTGACGCACTATCAGCACGATCAGAAGGATGATCTTTACATGGGAAAAATATTTTTCCTCCCTCATTGGCTGAAGTCATACCAATCCAAGGCTTACCTTTAGAATCATAAGCCCAAATAAAACCACCATCCCAAGGAGGATTTGGAGCAACAGGAGGTTGTCCTTCATAGATAATTGAGGTTTCGATCATGCCAGTAATATTATCAGGAAGTTTTATTTGTAAAATATCTCCAAAATGCTGGAAGCTTGAAATCTGATTATTTATTTTTATTTCATCAACAATATAATTATTGACAAGATTTAGTTTTAAACTGTCAATAGAACTTAAAATCCGAATCTTGGCATTTGATTTAGCTTTTAAATACTTTTTTTCAGGAATTACAGTAAATGCTAAATCATAATAAATTACATCGTAGCTAGCTTGTTTTGGATCTAATTTACCACCAGAAGTATAATTGCTAGCAGTAATTATAGAACTCAATGTAATAGCAAATACGGCTGGATAATAATATATCAGAGAAAACCTAGTAAAGTATTCGTTCTCCCAATTCATTTTTCTGTTTTTTTACCATATTTTTTACCTGTGATCGAAGTTCTTCCGCATTAAAAATAATTCCATCTTTTATTGTATATTTCACCCCACCAACTCTTTCAGGCTTTCCAGATAAGTCATTTAATTTAATAGCCCCGGTTCCATAAAGCACCTTTAAGTTTGCAATAGGGTTTTCTTCAACTATCAAAAGATCCGCTAACATTCCTTCTTTGACAATACCAAATTCAATACTTTTTCCAATGGGTTTATAAAGGGTTTCAGCTCCATGAAGACTAGCAGCTCTGATAGCTTCTAAAGGATGAAATCCAGCTTCCTGTAAAAGCTCTAGTTCTTCTATAGTACCAAAGCCATATAGTTTATAGATAAAGCCTGAATCTGAACCAGTTGTAACCCGACCTCCCATATTTTTATAATCATTAAGAAACATCATCCATATTTTGTAGAAGTTTCTCCAAGCAACTTCATCCCATGTAGTCCAATCAAAAAAATATGAACCATGACTTAATCTACTTGGAGTATAGAAATTCCACATAGATGGTAAAGTATATTCATCATGAAAATCAGCATTTCTTGCTCTCATCACATCTCGTCCTGCCGAATAAATTGTCATGGTCGGATCCAAGGTTAAATCTAGGGATAGGAATTCTTTCAACAATTCATTCCATTTTTTTCCTCTTGGCTTCACAAGGTTCCATTGACGAGCAACTTGTCCAAATCTAAATTGTTCATCATTATAATTCATGTCTATAGGCCAAGGTTGAATATCATGGTTTTCATACATTGATTCAAATAAACCATAGAAATGGGTTACCGTTCCAAGTCCAAGCCTTGCCGCATCAATAGCATTCATTTGAGCCACGCCGGTTTGGGCTAGGTGTGCTGTTGATCCTAAATTATTTTTTTTTGCCTCATCTAAAAGTGCTGCCATTATATCAGGAGGATATGCTCCTAATTTCATCCCATCTGCACCCTTTCTTGCAATATATTTAACCCAGCGTCGTGCTATCTCAGGGCTATCAATAGAACCAGTATTCCAATCAGATGAACCAGATCCTGGTCTATGATATGAAAACATCCTAGGAGCCGTTATTTCATTTTTCTGACTTCTTTTCTTTTCTGATAATGACATATTAAAATCTGTAAATGGAACACCCCGGACAGTAGTTATTCCATGGCCTAGCCAAAGTTTATATGCATACTCAGCATTTATTGATTTAGGTGCTCCTCCAGTATGTACATGCAAATCAACTAAACCAGGGAGAACATATATACCTTCAGCAAAAATTTCTTTAGTAGCATTAGCTGGTCTCCAATCTTCATTTATTTCTATTAAGGGACTACCAACACTTTTTATTGTTTTTATTAAGTTTTTTTCTATTACGATATCAACAGGGCCTCTAGGCGGAGCTCCAGTACCATCAATTAAAATTGCCCCTCTAATAATAAGTCTATCGAACGGTCCTTCTCCTTCAGTTCTATTAGGAGCGGGATTAAGGGAAGGTTGACTTTGGCCATAAATCGTCAATGTAAAGAATAAATTAATAATCAGATATTTATAGATATTCATTTTACCCCCCTATTATAAAGATAGTAATAAAGGATAAATATATGGATTTATATTTAATCCATTATTTTTTATCATTGAATCAATTGCTTCCAATGGTTCGATAAGAGTTTCAATAAAATATCTATCCAAAAATTTTGCACATACTGGAGGAATAAAGTCTATTAAAAAAACATTTTATAATCTACTTATCGAATACTACGTCTTGGACGAGGAAAATCATTCTTTTGATAATATTGATCATAATAAAGATCTAATGGTTTTGGATAAACGCGACCACCCCATACGTAGCGGAGAGAATCATTAGTATGAACATCAATAATTTCATCAATTGAATGACCTACATGAAAGAAAACTAATTTGCCAATACGAAGCATTTCAGTATCAGAAGGAATATCACCAATCACTTCAGTCATTAAATCAGTATGATTGCTTTTCATATGCCCCATTAACATAGATTCAAGCCTTCCTTGTAACCCAGGAATATAGCTAGCTTTATTTGCCATGCTTATAAGGTTTGATACTCGAGGATTATTTTTACTTTCCATTGCAATACGCGCGGAAATTAAATTTTCGAAATCAACATCAGCTGACAAAATATCAGGTTCACCAGAAGTCACACCTATATCTGAAGAATATTGAAAAGAATTTTTTAATTCTATCCAAAACTGACTAGCCGTTAATGAACCTTCAATAAATTGCGTCACCAATGCTGCATTAGTTGATACAGACAATATAGTACCATTACGACCAACCGGGATATCACAATTAATTATAACAATAGAAGGTAAAATTGGAGGCATGTCACTATTATAATCTTTAGAAAGTTCTCGACTCATAACTTTTCCCACACAAGAGAAACCAAGCATTAAGATTTCTTCAAAATTATTCCTACGACTTTTTATATTGAGTTCAAATATTTTATTGTTGTTGAGTCCTTCATTAAAAACTGTTTTGTGAGTTACATGGGGTACTCGAAAGTATACAAGAGCTGTATGTACATCTCGAATAAATTTTTTTTCCTTAGAATAGTAATTTTGACCCGATATTGTAACAATAGTTAAAAGAAAAATTAAACTATAGTATCGTATCATTTTCATGCCAATTCTAAATCATAATAATCTATAGATTAGAGTCACTAACCACAAGATCATTTGGATCTATATTATTTCTTTCATTAATAACCATTGAATAAATTTTTAAATAAGAAAAACAATGAAGAACTGCAATGGAAATAAACGTTCCAAAAATACACCCAGCTATAACATCAAGAGGATAATGAACTCCTACATAAACTCTACTGATAGATACTAAACATACTATTGCAATTAACATCTTTTTTGTGTTTGAATAAAAAAATGAAGTTAATAATGCAAATGTCATAGTATTTGCGGCATGATTTGATGGAAAAGTATACTTTCCACCTTTACCCACAAGCAATCGAGCAGAATCAATAAACTCATGTGATGGCCTTATCCTTCCAACCAATGGTTTTATTATTTGCGCGGCAATTAGATCAGTAATGACAACTGAAATAAAGGTTATAACGAAAACCAAAATTGCTTTTTTCCAATTTTGTTTAAAAATAATCAAATAAAATAAAATTAATGGTATAATCCAGTTGACTTCATTAGTGACAAAAGGGAAAAATAAATCAAACACAGGATTTGCTATAGTCTGATTAATGAAATTGAAAACAATTATATCAATATGCTTTAAATATGTCAGCACGGGTTTCTCCCTTAGATTACTTTTTAGATTTTGTTATAATCATATAGTATTATCCCATTTACAATTGTATACAAAACTTTTGTGCTAAGAATTTTATCCTCAGAGATAGTCATTATATCATCTGAAAGAATTACAAAATCAGCAACTTTTCCTATTTCAATAGATCCTTTCAAATCCTCTTCAAATGCCGCAAATGCAGGAGAAAGTGTATAGCTTTTTAATGCCTGAAAACGCGTTATTTTCTCCCATGGTTCATAACCCTTACTAGGTAAACCATTTAATGTTTTTCTAGTTACAGAAGAATAAAATGATGCAATAGGATTAATTGACTCTACAGGTGTATCTGTCCCATTAATTATGACTGCGCCTGATTTTAATAAACTATTCCACGCATAAGATCCTTCATTAATACGTTTTTCTCCTAGGCGGTCTATGGCCCAAGGTCTATCTGAGCTCAAATGTATTCCTTGAATAGAGGCTATGATACCAAGATTGTAAAATCTTGAAATATCATTCGGGTGAAGGTGTTGAGCATGTTCAATCCTGAATCGGTAGTCATTTATATCATAAGGAAAACCATTTAATACTTTTTCATACTGATTTAGGACCTCTCTGTTTGCACGATCTCCAATTGCATGAGTGCAAATCTGAAAACCATTTATAATACCTTTTTGGGAAACTTCATAAATATACTCCATTGATTGTGTTGACATTCCATAATGTCCAAGCCTATCATTATATTCCTCTAATAACCAAGCACCCCTTGAACCAAGAGCACCATCAGCATTTAATTTTATTGAACGGATTGTAAGATAGTTATTTCCCAAACCTATAGCTGGTCCTTTTTCAAACCATTCATTTAATAATTTTTTTTCACGGCCTGATAGCATAACATATAGTCTAATTTTCATTTTACCAGAATTAATAAATCTAAAATATGTATCAATATCTAATTTGCCCGCTCCAGCATCATGAAAAGTTGTAACCCCATTTTTTAAACACTCTTGAATCGCTTTTTCAAGATTTTGATCCCTAGAATTATTATTTTCTTGTGGGAAATATTTAGTTATCAAACTTTGGGCTGATTCAGAAAAAATACCAGTAGGGTACCCATTGTTGCTTAAAATTATCTCACCATCATCTTTTTCAAGAAAATTATCAAATACCTCAAAATCAAATTTTGAAAATGAAGATATACCAGCCATTTTCATTGCATAAGAATTAGCTATGCCAGCATGACCACTAGCATGAGTAAGATAAACAGGGTTTTCAGGTGACACCTTACTTATTTTATGATGAGTTGGGAATCCTCTTACAAATACTTCTGATTCTTCATCCAAATTATTTTGGTGCCATCCATAACCAATAATCCATTCTCCTGGTTTTTTATTTTCAGTAGCTTTATAAACTTTTTGAACTAAATCTTCAAATTTTTCAATTTTTCTAAGATCCAACCAGGTCAAACTTGCTCCCAATCCCATTATATGACCATGGGACTCAATAAAACCTGGAAGCATTGTTAGGCCATTTAGATCAAAGACTTTTGTATTTTCACTAATATACGGTTCTACTCCTCCATAATTTCCCACAAAAACTATCTTCCCCGCTTTAACAGCAACAGCGGTAGCTTGAGGTTTTAATTCATTTAGAGTATAAATATTTCCGTTATAAATAACCAGGTCAGCGGAATTAGCTTCTAAACTAGATAAAGAATAAAAAAACAGAAGGCAATATAATAGCATATTTTTTTTGAAGAATACAGCTATAACTGAGATTATAATAAATAAAATATACAAAATCATTAATAGAACAAATTACCCTATCAAAGACATTATTTCCCATCTAATACTACTCAAAGCAAATCCAATATAAACAAAAGATGCAATAATCATCATAATTGTAGATAATATCCCAGGTTTGACACTTTTTGGTAAATAACGATAGTTCATATAAAGTAATAATGGGACATAAACAGCCATAGCAAAACCAGCCATATAGCCAGCATTAAAGATAAAGCCTAACTCAGTTACTCCCCTATTGTCCATAACATAAGTTATAATGCAACCAAAAACTATCCAGGCCAAGCAAACTGTAAGATACCACCAACTTACATTCCGCTTTTGGGCAAACTTTAAATTAGTATAGATTATATCAGCAAAACTTCGACTTACTCCATCTAATATGACAAGTTGTGTACCGAAAAGAGCTGCAACGCCCACTAGTAAAAAAATATTTTTTCCTATATCTCCCCAAATCTCTTTTAAAACAATAGCTTCATCCCAAATGAGAGTTCCTGGAGCAGGGACTATTCCTCTAGGATTAAGTACAGCAAGTGCGCCATACATGAAAAGTATTATAGTAAATGTACTAAGTAACCAAAAAAATATAATTTGGTCTTTTATTATATAACTCCACCAATTTTTATATCTTGATATATTTTGCTCAGTTTCTTCAAATAGAAAACCTTTTGATGGAGCAGCCTCAGAACGTCCTCTAAGTGGATTCGTTAATCTAGGAATTCTTTTTCCCATTCCAATATTCTTATCTCGTAAATAAAAGGAGTAAAATAAATTAGAGGCTCCACCAATACCAGCAAATACGAGAGCACTAAATAATGTTTTTACCGAAATATCAGGGTGAGTTTTTCCGATATTTATTATACCAACACCTAATTCTATCCACACTTCTTTTGAACCAACAGCTATGACTACTGAGATAAGTCCAACTGTAACTATAAGAACAAGAATTTCCACGCATCTTTCGACCGACTGATAAACAATTTTTGGCCCAAATAAAATAATACCAGCAATAGAAAAGGTTATAACAGTCCAAAAGGTATCAGAACCATAACCAAATGGTCCCACAATCAATGCTTTGAGAGCTAGCCCTGAAGCACGAGCCCAGCCGGGTACTAGATACCCAAGGATAATTAAAATTAGAAAAATTGGAGCAAAACCACCCCAAATTCTCGAAAAACCGGTAAATGGGGTTTCCCCAGTGGATATTGTCCATCTCCCAATTTCTAGATTAATCCATAGCTGTAAAAATATTCCAACTACTGCCGCCCATGCCACAGTGGCACCATATTCTGCTATTATTCGTGGCCAAACAACAATTTCTCCAACTCCAATAGCCAATCCAACCAAAATTGCTCCTGGCCCAGCAAGCTGCCAAAAGGATTGTGTTCTCTTAGGCATTAACGCTATTTTAAAGTTATTCATTTTTCTGTCCAAATTGAGGCCTCACATATTATTGAGAATGGTTAGGAAGTAAAAAATACTGATAGTAATAACTAATATCAAGATTGAAAAAAGTTCTTTTCTATTTTCAGTTTCTATTTTTTTATATAAATGGAAATCCATTATAAATAGATGCTTTCATCAAAATATCAATTTATATTGCACTACAAATAAAAGGAGAAACTATGAACCTACCAATTATCTTTAAAGCAGCCGCTATATTTATGGCAATATGGATTGTACAATTTTGGTTTGCCCCATCTATGGTAATGGAGACATATGGTTGGAATTCGTCTCCTGGTTTACTTGCTATGATGAAATATATGGGAATGGCAATGGCAGCTCTAGCCACATTGCATTGGACTTTACCTCTTTGGGCTGG